>Ga0154544_150_pt1 | contig 295341 bp, 253 predicted proteins | sample RifGroF2_FD_105687 | JGI IMG/M metagenome (GOLD analysis project Ga0154544, IMG submission 105687) | Bacteroidetes bacterium GWF2_41_31
ATGCATTTTAACGAGTTTTAAAGCTTGAACTTATCAACATAATGATGTGAATATCAGTTGATAATGATTGATTTTTTGAAAAATCAGCAGACCCTAATTAATAACCCACCCATTTTCAATCGCTTAAAATTATTAAAATCAGCTCTTTGCTTCATTGTAAATAGATTGTCGGGTGTTTGGTGGGTAAATCCAGATAATACTTTTATTGAAGCATTGGCAATCTGCCGTAAATCAGGAAGAGTAATCTTTACAATTAAGAACTATTGAAAACACGCTTCCAACACCGAGTTGACTTTCAACAGATATTTCCCCGCCCTGGGCTTCTATAAACTCTTTACTTATAGCCAAACCAAGTCCGGAACCTTCCTTTTTTGTACCGGGGATGGTAAAATAGCGGTCGAATACCCGGTTAATATATTGAGTTTCGATTCCACGTCCAAAATCTCGTATCAACAATTTGACTTTGTTATTCAGTACTAAAGCCGAAATCTCTATTTTGGAGTTTTCACCAGAGTAGCGAATTGCATTTGATATTAAATTGGTAATTACCCAGGCTGTTTTTTCTTTGTCAGCAATCACCTCGGGCAAATCAGATGGCAACTCGATTTCAAAGACAATATTTTTTTGATATGCTGCTGACTTACTTGTGTTAATAGCATATTGCAAAATCTCTGGAAGTCGGGCCGGCATAATATTCAACTGGATATTTCCTGTTTCAACCTGGGCGAGGTTCAGCAGTTCAGAAATTATTTTTAACAAATGATTTGCATCTTCTTCACAACTCTTAATCAATTCCGTTTGTTCCTGGTTCAGCTTGCCCGTTTTTTCATTTTCCAATAATTGCAAACTGAATTTTATTGCCGACACAGGCGTCTTTAGCTCATGCGAAACGGTGGCAATAAAATTTGTTTTTGCCAAATCGAGCTCCATATACCTGGTTACATTTTTCAGAACTACCACATATCCCATTACATACCCTTTTTTTTCATGTTGAGGGTTTAAGGAAATTTCCTGAATTTCTTTTTCAAAATAGATGTCTTTCCCATTGATGTTGGTATGTATTTTTGAATCCGCTTCATCATTGGAAGAAACAGCCGTTTTTCCGGAACTATCAATAATTATTTGATTGATCAAATCATTTTCGGTTGCAATCTCAAGAATATTTGATCCGATTAAATCGGAATGGCTCATGCCGGATACTTTTGAAAACTCATCATTTACCAGGTTGACTTTCATCACATTATCGAATCCAATTATGGGATAGTGTATTTTATTGATCAGCGTTTCGGTAATTTTTTTTTCGGTAAGTAGTTTTGCAATATTGCTGTTGTTATATTCTTCGAGTTTATTGGCCATCGTGTTAAACGAAACCGCCAATTCTCCAAATTCGCTGTGCCCTTCCAGATTTACCCGTTGCGAGTAGTCATTACCGGCAATTTGTTTGATGCTTCTGTTTAATTCTTTAATGGGATTGGATATATTTCCCGGTAGTTTAAGCAAAAGTATGAGTGCAATAATGAAGCAAAAAAAACTTAAAGTACTGATCAGAAAAATGGACTTTTTGGCTGTTTTACCTGCAATGGTATTTTTTAGTTCAATCGCATTTAAGTTGATGTTCATTATTTCGTGCAGGGTTGATTGCAAATTAGTATACGCAGTATCATTGGAGGGTGTGCTTTTTAACAGTTCGAAATTTTCAGATAGTTTATTGGTTAGTTCTTCTTCACCGGATTCAGTAATATTTGATTTTTGTTTTAGAAGATATTTCTCAAAGTGTTTGAATGCCTCTTTATTTTTATCGATTTCCGATAATGCTTTTAACATATGATGCGTGTAGCCAATCGTTTCTTTGTTGTCTTTAATGATGTTTTCAGAAGCAGTTGACAATGAATTGATTTGCCCGATGCTTAAAAATGCCAAAAGAATGATTAAAGTAAACAAAAAACCGATTCCAAGGTTTAATTTAGTCTTGATTTTCATGCCCTTGTATTAAGTAAACACATACAAAGATATGCCTAAAAGGCATTATCAAACGCATCATGTTACACTACGGTAGGTTTTGTTCCTAAAAAAATTGTTCTGAATAAAATCAAAATGGGTATAATTTCCAACCTGCCAGCCCACATCTGAATGATGTAGGTAATCTCAAGAACCGGTGACATGGCCGGACTGGTAATTCCACACGACAATCCAACAGTGCCTAATGCTGATGCCGACTCGAACAATGCATCCTTTAAAGTATATCCGGAAAACATCTGATAGTAAGTTATTAAGGTCCCGATAATTAGAAAAAGCATATAAACAAATGCAAAAGTTGCGACATTGGCGAGTTCTTTGTTCATTTCATCAGGCAACAACCGCTTATCATTAAATTTAACAACTTTTATTGCATTCTCAGACGAAAAATAATTGTTAATATTCCAGAATAATCCTTTAAAAATAAGCAATACCCTGATGATTTTTATTCCTCCGACCGTGGCCCCGGCGGCACCTCCTACAACCATGGCTGCCAACACAATGAATACAATAGAAGCGGCATCCCATACGTGTATATCCGTGGTTTGCCATCCGGTTGTTGTTAATGCACTGATAAATTGAAAAAATCCAATACGAAACGGCTCAGTGATTATGCCCGACTTCAACAGCATGACAGACAGTATGATGCTGCCAAAGAAACTGGTAATTATAATAGCGCGTGTTTGAAGGTTCTTCCAAAACTGGCTGAATTGTTTTTCATAAAAGACTTTATAGTAAAAAGGTAAGGAAAGGGCTCCCAATATCATTGGCAATAAGTACAATATATCCATTGCTTTTGAATGGTAACTTGCGATGCTGCTTTCAAGCGTGCTAAAGCCACCCGTTGACTGGCCCGACATGGCATGATTAATCGAATCAAAGAGGTTTTCGGTGAAACTGTATCCAGGTAAAATCAAATAAGTCCCTATGACGAGATAAATAAAACTAAAAACCGTCATTCCAATATACAATTTCCAAATGGAACGAGTTGTTTGAATGATGGTAAGTTTTAATCGTTCGCCTGTGGATTCGGCACCATATAACATATAGGCAATTCTTCCACTTGAATGGCCTAATAATGCTAAAGTAAGAACAATAAAACCTGCTCCACCCAACAATTGTGTAAATGAGCGATAAAACATCAAACCTTTACCTATGGTGGGCACGTGAAGCGCCATGCTTAACCCGGTAGTTGTTAAACCGCTCATGCTTTCAAAAATGGCATGTAACGGGTTTTTAAAGAAGTAAATGCTGGAGCCATAATCTGCTCCTGCGGGAACAAATTGTTGTGCTACGTCTACAGGTGTAATGTAAGCGATAATAAGGTATGGCAAGGCACCCATCAGGGCTATTGAAAACCAACCCGCTGCCGCAATAATTAATGCGTGGTGAGTTAGCGGTTCAGAAGTGTTTTTAATTTTTTTGTAGAGTAAAAATCCAACAATTATGCATGCAAGGGAGGAAATAAGAAAGCCTAGTGCAGAATAGTATTCTGAATAAATTAACGATATTAAAATTGGTAAGGCCATTGTATAGCCCAAAATAATTTGCAGACCACCAATTTGTCTGAATATCATTTTGAAAGTACCGAGCCTTTTCTGCAACATCAAATTCATCTATAATCGGGTATAATTATTTAAAAAAAGAGGTAACTTCCTTATTACTTTGCGGTAAGGAAAATACAAAGACCCTGTCATTGGCTTTCAGTTCAAAATCGCCAAGGGTGATGTAGCCTTTATCGTTTCTTATCACACCACTGATGATTGCATTTTTAGGAAAATGCAGGTCTTTTATCGGCAAGTTTATTATTTTGGAATTTTCTTTAAGAATAAATTCCTGAATTTCGGCATCAATTCCGTAGAGTTGAGTAAGAACCCTTCCTTTCAGTATGTTACGAAATATAAAATTGGCCGCAGCCATTTTTTTATTGATCAGGGTATCGACCCCCATTTTTTGTGAATAGTCGAATAAGCCAATGTTCTCGACCATGGCAATGGTTTTTTTAATGCCAAGATCTTTAGCCAACAGACACGAAAAAATATTTGTTTCTGCGTTTCCTGTTACAGAAATTACTGCATCATATTGACTTATTTGTTCTTCTTCGAGCAAATTAACATCGGCGCCATCGCCCCAAATAAACTGAACATTTGGAATTTCTTTTGCCAAATAATTACATCTTTCAAGATTTTTTTCAATCAATTTAATATGATAATACTTGCTAAGTCGTAATGCGATGTATTTTCCGGTTTTGCTACCACCAATAACCAAAATATTTTTAATTTGAATGGGCTTCTTGCCTGCATATTCAAGCACTTTTTCCTTTCCCTCATCTGAAGCCACAAAATATAGTATATCTTCTTTTAATAATTGCAATTCGCCAGTTGGAATAAGGGTTTTGCCATTGCGCAGAATGGCTATAATCATAAAAGATTTGTTTGATAACAACCGGGCCGATTCTGCTATCGTTTTATTCACTATTGGTGTATCTTCTTCAAGACGTAGTCCCAACATATACAGGTCTTTTTTATAAAGATTAAAGATTTCTGTCAGGGCGGGTGATTTTAGCATGTACTTTACCTCACGTGCAGCAAGCGATTCCGGTGAAATCAATTCATCAATACCTAAATCATGTAGGTCGAGCGTATCTTTGTCTACCAAATATTCCATGTTGTTGATTCGGGCAATTGTAAGCCTGGCTCCCAGTTTTTTTCCAATTAAACAGGTCGTAATATTTGATGATTCAGAAGAAGTTACGGCAATTAATAGGTCGGCTTGTTCGACACCTGCCTCTTTCAATACTTTATAACTTGTTGAATCCCCTATAACAGTTGCAATCCCTAATTTCTTCTCGACCTGTGCCAGTTTATCACTTTGCGTATCAATCAGTGTAATATCCTGATATTCTTTTTCCAATAATTTTGCAAGGTAAAATCCTACTTCACCATCGCCGGCTATTATTATTTTCATTTTTACCTGTCTGTGTTAGTTTTCTAATATTGTTTTAAGATAAACTGCCCGGAGAGGTTCCGGCATTAAACTCAGGTTTTGTCTTAAAGTTTGAGGATTTTCTTCAAAAGCAAGGACGTAAAAAAATGCGTTCTCTATTGCATTTCGCTCAAACAAAGAGCCTTTTGAGTATAACAAATTAATGATCTTAAAAGGTTCGCTTTTATTCTCACTATCATGTTTTATTAAACTTTTAGTGTGTTTTGCAAAATGGTTGAGGAGTTCATAGTCTGATTTTAATGCTGTTTTTTTGACATCAGCAAAGGCATCCGGAAACCATTGAACAAGGGTTTTTTGAATTCTCGATTCCATAATCTGAATTTTTTAGATATTACAAACTTGTAAAATCAATTGCAATTCATAAACCAGAAACCATAAGCACGGTTTATATTAATGGATATCAGAAGCTTAGTGGATTTTCGTTTTTAAAAAAAACAAAAAACCCTATCATTCTGAAAGGGTAAATAATAGCGAAATGAAAGGGGGTTTAATCTATTTTATATTCAGATATCTTCCTGTAAAGGGTGGTAAGCGCTATTCCCAATAATTCAGCTGTTTTGGTTTTATTGCCATTGGTATAATTTAGCACCTTTTGAATATGGGTTTTTTCGGCCTGTGCCAATTCAAACGATGATACTACTTTGTCTTTAGAAGAAGAGTTTGCATTTTGCTTGATTTCTACAGGCAACAAATCGGTAGTGATTACTAAACCATCGGCCAAAATTACACAGCGTTCAATCACATTTCTAAGTTCACGAATATTTCCTTTCCATTGGTACTGCCTTAAAGCACTTATGAAGTCGTCAGTAAATCTTTCAACTTTCTTGTTGGCTTTTGCTGAAAACATTTGTAAAAAATGATATGTGAAAAGTTCAATATCACAAACTCGTTCCCTTAAAGCTGGTAAGGCTATTTGAAAGGCAGCAATTCTGTAAAATAAATCTTCTCTAAAATTCCCTGCATCTATTTCGTTCTGTAAGTTGCGGTTTGTAGCCGCTATTATGCGCACATTTGTTTTTGTGGGTTTGCTCTCGCCGACCTTATAAAACTCACCTGTTTCGATTACTCTAAGTAACTTGGCTTGTAGATCGGGTGCTAATTCTCCAATTTCATCCAGAAAAATAGTGCCATTGTTGGCTTCAGAAAACAGTCCTTTATGGTCTTTAATTGCTCCGGTAAAAGCACCGGCTTTGTGTCCGAAAAGTTCACTTTCTAATAGGTCTTTGCTGAATGCCGAACAGTTGATAGCAACAAAGTTTTTGTTTCTTCGGTTACTCTCCTGGTGAATGGCCTGTGCAAATACTTCTTTACCGGTACCGGTTTCCCCCGTAAGTAAAACGGTTGTATTGCTTAGAGCCACTTTTTTTGCCAGTTCAATCGAACCCTTTATTTGCCTTGATTTCCCAATAAAATTGTCAAAAGAGTATTTGTCGCCCAGTTGTTTCTCCAGGCGCTGAACGCGTTTTGCCAGATCCGCTTTTTCAACGGCACGTTGGAGTAAAGGAATGATTTTATTGTTGTCATCACCTTTTGTAATATAATCAAACGCGCCGTTTTTAATAGCCTGAACACTATCCGGGATATTGCCATAAGCTGTAAGCAGAATGATCTCTACTAATGGATAGTTGTTTTTAAGTGCTTTTGACAGCTCCACTCCATTTCCGTCAGGTAGTTTCACATCACAAATTACAACATCAATATCAAACTGCTCCATTTTTTTTAGAGCTGTTTTACTGTTTTCGGCTTGAATTACTTCAAATCCTTCGTAGCTAATAATCTTTGCAAGCAAATTTCTAAGCTTTTCTTCATCGTCTATGATTAATATATTCTTCAAAATGCTTGATATTAATAATTACAAATTTAGTAATTATTAGTGAGTTGGTAAAATTGCGGATATACCGGGCATGTTGGCCAGTTAATACTGGTGAAATTTCCAGGTCAAATTTACGAAGCGAATAGCTGATGAAATGTACCCGGAAGCAAAAAAGATGCCACTGGTTTTTGACAACTTCAAAACACACAACGCATCTGCTTTTTATGAAACATCTGAACCAGAAGAAGCCAAAAGACTGTGGGACAGGTTTGAGTTTATTTTTACTACACAGCCTGGCAGCCTCCCCTCGACATCGTTACCGCTGCGCTCAACCGAGGTCGAGGGAGGGGTTGCGTTTTTTATTCTTTTTCTATTACTTCTTTAATTTGGTTGTATAGTTCTGGAATTTTATTTTTAACCACATCCCAGATAATTGAATAATTAACGCCCATATAATCATGGATCAATCTATCACGCATTCCTTCCATATTTCTCCACATTATCGAATTCCATTTAATCTTGAAATCAGCAGGAATCTTCTTAGTCGCTTCACCAATTATTTCTAAACTTCTTACGACAGCTCTTTTTAAAGTCTCGTCTTGCAGGAAATCGTCTTTTGTTAAATCGCTATTGATAACCGAGATGATATACAAACTCTCATCACGAATATGTTTCAAATATTCAATAGGTTCTTTAGACATACACAACCTCGTTTAAAATCCTATGTCCAATATATGGGCTTAACCCGTTCTTTGTTACAATCTCAACTCGTTCATTCTTAAACAACATTTCAATTAAATCATAAACTGCCATGTAATTGTCGTAATTCTCTTTATCAGGTTCGAAATCAATTAAAATATCAATATCACTTTTATCTGATTGTTCTCCTCTAACATAGGAGCCAAACAGACCAATATTACAAATCCCAAGTTTATTTAACTCTGCTTTATTAGTCTGAATTGTAGTGAGTATATTATCTTTTGTTGTCATAATCAAAACTTTACTACAAATATACGTATCTTTAATTGAATGCCGGAGGCCGTTGTTAAAATTACCGGCATTGTTTGATGGTATGGTGTCGTAGGGATTTCGTGACGTTTTTCTATTTCCATAAATTTTAGACTGCATCGGTGCTTTTTAATGAGTCACAAACCCCGCCGGAAAGCAAGTCTGGAAAACCCCTGAAACACGCACCTGCCAGCCGACAGGGTAAAATGGCAATTTATATATCACACGCTAAAACAACTAAATGCTTCATTTTGGTTGGCTTTTTTTCCCCTCCTTTCATCCTCGTTATCGCTGCGCTTAACCGAAGACGGGGGAGGGTTTTTTTATTCGTCCCGATTCTTTAATTGGTCTAAGAGGTTGTATTTGGTCTGACGAGCATTCCATCTCTCTCGTGCAAACTTTTGCATATCTGTTATGGTGTCTTTCTCGTCTATAATTTCTAAACCCAGCAGTGTTTCAATGATGTCTTCCATTGTTACAATACCGTCTAAACCACCATATTCATCGACTATTAGTGTGATATGTTCCTTTTTTTCAATCAGTTTCTCCCATAGAGTAAAAAGGACTATTGAATTGGGAACAATAATGATGTCTCTCTTGATGTCCCTGAGTTTTAATTCGTGCTCATCTTCGGCTAGTTTCTCAAAAACCGTTTGTCTGAAAACGTAACCCGTTATGTTCTCGTCATTTCCGGAGTAAATGGGTATTCGTGAAAATTTCAGGTAGTCCTTATTCTTTAAGAAGTCGGCAAGTGAAAGATTCTCGTCGGCAACAGCGACCACAACCCTTGGCGTCATTATTTCAGTTACCCTCACATTTTTCAACTTGAGTATATTCTGTATGATCTTATGCTCTTTTTCTGTAAAAACACCTTCATCTGTTCCAATGCTGGCAAGCGCAGCGATTTCCTCCCGGCTTGTTGTTTGTTCCTGCTGATTTTTGGAAATGGCTTTAGTAATCAGAGATGAAATAACAACCAAAGGATAAGTTATCACAATCATAACATTGATAACAATGGACGCTGGTTTTGCCAAAGTTCTCCAATACCTGGCTCCTACTGTTTTAGGAATGATTTCGGTAAGGACTAAAATCAGGATTGTAAGTATAGCGGATACTATCCCGAAGTATTCATCGCCAAATAATACAACGGCTTGAGCACCTACACCCGCTGCTCCAACGGTATGAGCAACTGTGTTTAACGAAAGTATGGCTGATAGCGGTTTGTCTATGTTGCTCTTGAGTCCTAAAAAGGCTTTTGCCCAAGAGTTTCCGCTCTCATATTTAACAATCAGAAATGTATTTGGAGTTGAAAGAAGAACGGCTTCCATAATAGAACATAGAAACGAAACGAACAGAGCGAGAAATAGATAGGAAAGAAGAAGTGTCATTTTTTCTTATAAAGATATATTTTTTTTCAACATAGTTTGTTGTTTGCGAGAGGGCTAAAAATATCCAGCCATCAAACTACCGTAAGAGTTAAGAAATATAAGGATTCCTGGTTGTCGATTTTATATCTGTCGCATGACATGGCGCGACAAATATAGTTAATTAGTTGGTTTTAGGTTTCATTCAGCATGCGATGTACTTTCAATACCAAACAGGTCATAAGGTTTTTCACTGAATGGTTCGTTAAATAAGAAGACGACCACCACAATCCAGGCGATAAAGCCCAGAACAATCATTAACTGGGTTATGGATGTTCTCTGAATCGGCTGCCGCGATTTTACATCACACACTTCGCCGGGGCAGTATTGCGCTTTCTCCTTATAGAACCATGAATAGAATTTACACCCCAGGCAAATGCCAAAGGCCGATTCAAAAAACAGGAATATGAGACAAATTAAACAGATCAGTCCGGTTATCGGACTGAATGAATTAACGATGATCTGTAGCACAAGCATAATCACACCCAGCCCCAGCCCGATGACCCAGGCAAACTTTTTCTGCTGCGCCCCCACGTATTCGGGTGTCTGGTTATAGACTATCATACGCCCAAGAATGAGTGTTGGAGCGTATCTGGGATTAATAAAAACCCGGATGAGGAAATCAGTCAGAAAGATGACAATGGCATATTTCAGCATCAGAAAATCCCCTTTCATGATCACTATCAGGATGGAAATAAACATCAACAAGAAGAGCAAACCTGCGGCTGCCCTTACTTCGCGTTCATTCAATACCGGGATGTTATACCCATCCACATCTTCTCCGAATTTTATTATTTTATTTGCCTTACTCATGGTTTAGTTTTTTAAGATTTCGTATTATAACGATTGCCGAGCATAATAGTTACACCAGGCAGTAACATTTAATGATTGCCCACAACAGGACAGGGAGTTATTAATTCGTTTCAGCATTAAAAATTCCTTCTGCATCTTTCTCTAAATAGTGATTGATAATTTCCATAAAAGCATCTGTGCCATTATCGCTATTGGTAAAAATAACCAGGCCTTTCTTTGAATGGGGCAAAATAAAAGCGATACAGTGAACTCCTATATCATCTCCACCATGAACAAGGGCAAAATCTCCATATTCATTTATATTTTCATCTATCCACCAGCCAAGTCCAAAATGTTTAAATGAGCTCACTCTAACCTGGTCAGCAATCATTTCCTGTTGAAGGCTATCAGAAAGACTCGCTCCTTGTAAGACGTAAAGCATAAATTTAGAATAATCTTCAATTGTAGTTAACAGGTTATCCGCAGCATTAGCTTCATAAAACTTTTCTGTTTCATAAAGAATTCCGTCTGATGTGTACCAACATGCAAAAGGGCTATTGTCCATTTCCTTATTCCAAACAAATGAGGTATTATTCATGTGAAGGGGAGTAAAAACCAATTCTTGAGCTAGTTGCTCTAAGCTTTTATTAAATTTAGCTTCTAAGGCTTTTCTTAAATATTCGTAGCCCTCTCCTGAATATTGATATTGCGTCCCGGGCTCGAATGCAAATTGTAATTTTCCATTTGGATTATTTCCTCTCCAATTTGGTAAACCTGACTGATGGCTTAATATGATTCTTGTAGTCAGAAGTTTTGCCATTGGGTCATTTGCTACATCCGGGTGGGTATAATAATTGTAAATAGGTTCGTCAAGATTCCACAAACCTTCATTAACGAGTTTTAAAGTCACTACTGCTGTGATGGGTTTTGTCAGCGATGCTACATTCCATACTGTATTCAAAGGAGCAGATGTGCCATTTTCCAATTCGCCAAAAACGCTGGTTTGTACAATTTTATCATTTTCGATGAAACCAATACCTAAAGATGGTATTTTCTTTTGCTTTAACCAATTGTTCGTTAATTCATTGTCAATGAAAAGTTCATTTTCGTTATTCTTTTTATCTATGTCCTTGTGGTCGTAGCTTAAAACAGAACGCAATTTCCACCCTCCATTTTCAATAATCCAAACATGGGTAAACTTCGCTACACTGGTTAAGTATTTTTGGTTATCGGCTTCTATCGCATAAAAACTATGTTCACCATTCTGAATCGCACCATAAATAATATCATTATTTTTAAGTGGATAAATGGTTAAAGAACTGTTTTTTAAGATTCTGAGCGCTTTGTAAGGTAGTTTGCAAAGCCCATTTCCAATACTTTCTATAAATGCTTCTTTCGATTCTGTGATTCCTGTTTGGTCATGATAAAAGATGAATTCCTGACTTACGAGTTCTTGAAGTATGTCAATATTACAAGCATTGAATCCGACATCAAAAAGAAGGCTGTCTTTTTCTTTAATTGTATTGTATAAATCATCCGATTTATCAATTTGACTAAATGCTGAGAAAGTCAGAAATAGTACTGCTATGGAAATTGTTAATTGTTTCAAAAATCTATCTTTTTAATTAATGCCTACCGGGAGTATAAACCCAACTCAGAAAGTTCTCTATTCAATATTAATATTTTTATCCTCTTTATGTTTAATAACCTACCCATTTTCAATCGTTTAAAATTATTAAAATCAGCTCTTTTTTCATTGTAAATAGATCATCGGGTGTTTGGCGTGGTAAATCTAGGAAATTAATTTATCTTTTTTGCATGGGGGTTCAAAAAAATCAGCTCCCTCGGAAAAGTCCATTCTTACGAACCTGGCCTGTCGAATAGCCTTTTTAACAACCATCATTCCCGCTTTTTTGTTTTTACGAAAAATACACTACACCGTCTTCCTGTACCTCCAAATAGAAAAGGTAAATAACACCACTGCATAACCGGCCAATATCACCACCTCGCTTTGAATGTCGGACCAGCCCGATCCCTTGAGCATAATCATGCGGTTGATCTTAATGAAATAGGCCACCGGATTGGCATAATCCAACATTTGAGCCCAGTGGGGCATGCTCTCGATGGGGGTAAACAGGCCACTCATTAAAATGAAAATCACCAGAAAAAACCACGAAATAAACATGGCCTGCTGCATGGTGTTGGCCAGGGTGGAAATTACCAATCCAATCGACAAAATAGCCACGAGGTAAATGGACGCTACTCCAAACAACAACCCTACGCTGCCGATCACGGGAATGTTAAATACAAAAAAGGCCAACAGCAAACCAATCGCCAAATCGACGTTGGCAATTACCCAGAAAGGAATGAGCTTACCTGCAATAAACTGGTATTTTTTGATAGGGGTAACATTGATTTGCTCAATGGTGCCAATTTCCTTTTCTTTCACCAGGTTCATGCTTCCTAAAAACAACCCGATGATGGTCACCAACAGCACCAGTATTCCGGGAACCATGTAGGTGATATAGTTGAGTTCGGGATTGTACCAAAACGAAGGCTGAACACTGATGGGCAAAGCATGGCCGGCCAAAGGAGTCATTTCCACGATAATTTCGCGGTTATAATCGCCGATGATGGAAATGGCATAGGCACTCATCAGGCTCGCCGCACTGCCATTGATGGCATCGGTTATCACCTGGATATTGGCTTTTTGTTCGATGATGAGTTTGCGAGCAAACTGAGGTTCAATCACGATGAACTGATCGGCTTTGCCCCGCTTAATCAAATCGGCAGCCCGATCATATTGCTCCACCTGATCGGTGACCTTGTAAAAGGAAGAGCCGGAAAACTTAGCGATCAATGCACGCGATTCAGGCGTATGGTCGTGGTCGACAACCACCAGCCTGACCTGTTTGATTTCGAAAGTTGCAGTATACGACAAAACCAGCAATTGCATGACCGGCACGATAAATATGATGGGCAACATTGCCTTATCACGAAATACCTGGGTAAATTCCTTTTGCAGTATGTAGAGTAGTTTTCTCATTTATATTTTAGGCCTTGTTGCAAAGTTAAAAGTTACCTACCCTAATCTTATTTTAAATTTCTTCACACTCAAACCAACAAAAAACAAGGTCATAACCAATATAATAAGGGTTTCTTTCCAAAAATATGCCAGGCCCGTTCCCTTTAACATGATGCTTTTCACGATAACGATGAACCATTTAGAGGGCATCAGGTGACTAATCCATTGTAAAATAAGGGGCATATTCTCCACGGGGAAAATAAATCCGGACAACAAAATGGTAGGCAACATCAGTGCAAACATGCTTAACAACATCGCTTGTTGCTGGGTTTTGCTGACCGTTGAAATCAGAATACCCAGCGCCAATGACATCATGATAAACAACAAACTTTCGCCAAGTAACAACGGCAGACTGCCCTGAACGGGCATTAAAAAAACATACCGTGCCAACAACAAAATCACAATCAGGTTGATAAATGATAACAATACGTAAGGGACGACTTTACCCAAAATAATCTGAACCGGGCGTAATGGAGAAACCAACAGTGCCTCCATGGTCCCCTGCTCTTTCTCACGGGTGATTGAGATGGAGGTCATCATGGCCGAAACCAGCATTAACAAAATGGTGATCACTCCCGGGACAAACATGTATACACTCTTTACTTCCGGGTTGTACATCATCCGGCTTTCCACCTGGATGGAGACCGGGATTTTCATTTGCTGTTTCATGTGCCGTAGGGTATAGGTGTTGATGATTCCTGCGGTATAACTGCTTAACATGTTGGCCGTATTGGGTTCGGAAGCATCCAAAATAACCTGTACCGAAGCACCACTTCTCTCTTCCATCTTTCTGGCGAAATCCGGTTCAAAAACCACCACCTCCTTTACCCTGCCCTGTTCAAAGAGGCGCTTAATTTCCTCGTTCGACTCCAGGTAAGCCTCCAGCTTGAAATATCCTGATGAAAGCAGTTTCTGAATGATTTCACGGGTAACCACATCCTTTGAATGATCTAATATTCCAATGCGGGCATTGTTGATGTCGTTTGTAATGGCAAAGCCAAACAACAAAACCATCACCACAGGCATGCCAAATAATATGACCATCGATCGGTAATCGCGAAAGATGTGAAAAAATTCTTTTTTTACAAAGGCCCACATCAGCGTGCAATTTTAACAAACACCTCATTCATGGTTTGTGCGTTGTAATTTTCCTTCAACTGAGCAGGCGTACCCAGTGCAACAATGCGCCCCTCTGCCATAATGCTCACCCGTTCGCAATATTCTGCCTCATCCATGTAATGGGTCGTCACAAAAACAGTAGTACCCTGATGAGCCGTTTCATAAATCAACTCCCAAAACTGACGGCGTGTGATGGGATCGACGCCTCCCGTAGGTTCATCCAAAAACACCACTTGAGGATCGTGCATGATGGCCACAGAAAAAGCCAGTTTTTGCTTCCATCCCAATGGAATTTTACTCAACACCATGTCACGGGTTTGTTCCATTTCCAGTTTTTTCAAAAAATAGGAGGTACGCTCCTTGATGGCTGAGGCCGACAGACCATAAATACCCCCATAAAACCTAAAATTTTCCTTCACCGTGAGATCGTTGTACAACGAAAACCGCTGACTCATATAACCAATGCGTTCTTTTACCCTGTCGGGATATTTACCCACATCCCAACCGGCTACCATGACTGTTCCTGAAGTGGGCGACGACAGCCCGCACAAAATTTTGATGGCCGTGGTTTTCCCGGCTCCATTGGCTCCTAAAAAACCGAAAATCTCCCCTTTAAACACCTCAAAATTCAGGTCGTTGTTTGCTGTAAAATTCCCAAACTTTTTTACCAGGTGGCTTACTCCGATGATTTTTTCCCGATTGCTCATCTTTTTGCAGGTTGATCCATTAAGGCAAGGAAACAATCTTCAATCACCGGTTTTATGGGTGAAATCTGTATTTCCTGATGGCCTTTGCTTTTCAAATAATTGGTCAGGTCTTCAATGATTCCGGCTGTGTTTTCACTTTGAAAAGTGATGTGAATAAATTCGCCAAAGCGGAAAACCTGCGTGGCATCCGGAAATTGCTCCAGAACCTGCCTACCGGCAGGCAGGTCGGATAACAAGCCATACATCTGATTTGACTTAACGGCCAACAGGTTACCAGTAAAACTTTTTTCAATGCATGCAGGGGTGTCGACAGCCAGGAGTTCGCCATGTTCCATCAGTGCAACACGATCGCAGAGCGAAGCCTCATCCATGTAAGGTGTTGAAACCAGGATGGTAATCCCCTTTTTCTGCATTTTCTTCAACAACTCCCAAAATTCCATGCGCGAAACAGCATCCACACCGGTAGTGGGTTCGTCCAGCACCAGTACTTCCGGGTTGTGAATCAAGGCGCACGAAAGGGCCAGTTTTTGCTTCATGCCACCTGAAAGGTCACCGGCACGTCGCTTTTTAAAAGGCTCAATTTGCCGATAAATATCACTTATCAGGTCGTAGTTTTCTTTTACGGATGTCTTAAAAATACGCGCGTAAAACTGCAGGTTTTCTTCCACGGTAAGGTCTGAATAAAGCGAAAACCGCCCCGGCATATATCCTGTACTTTTTCGGATTTTTTTGTAATCTTTCACCACATCCAGCGATCCGATAAAAGCCGATCCCGCATCGGGAAGAACCAAACTGGTCAGTATGCGGAACAAGGTGGTTTTACCGGCACCATCCGGACCAATAAAACCAAAAAGCTCGCCTTGAATTACGTCAATGGAAACATCTTTCAATGCTTCCACCGTGCCATATTGCTTTTTGATGTGGTTGAACCGGATGAATGCTGGCCGTGTCACCTTGTGAGATTAAAATAGTTCATTTTTGCTGCGTTCATTATTCCCTGCCGAAAAGTGAGTGTCACCGACTTTTCTTTGAGACCTCCCAACTGTTTACTCAACCCTTGTCCAATAGGTTGTTTTACCCAGCAAACTGACGCCAATATAACCCCGGATTTTTAATGTGTTCAGGTTGTCTTCGTCTTCAAATTCCATGTAGCAGCTATAGGTTTTGCCGCTTTTTGGATCGTAAACGGTGCCCTCATTCCATTCGTCATCATCAAAAACAAAGTCTTTTAAGAGCAGCAGGCCCATACGGGGGCGCGATTGAAGTGCCGGATCGGGGTTGAGGTTATCGGTTTTTGGTTTTCCGGTTTCCGGATCGTTGGGTGTTAACATCCAGACAATCTTCCCGAAATACTTGTTTCCTTCCTGATACACCTGGATGTGGGCATCTCCATCGGCATTGAGCCATATCCCGATAACATCGCTCGCTTTTTGAGCCGATGCAGAGTTCACCGAAAAGGTAAAGATCCCTACCAGGGCAATAAATAATAAGGTGATTTTTTTCATGGTAAAAATATTTAGTTAGTAATGATAAGTATGCGTGTTATTAATTTGTGCCTTTACAACTGTTTATTTTATGCTATTACGAAAAAAAGAACTCCTGGTGACCGTTAAAAATTGATTTCTCCGGGCATCCCTATTTTAATTGACCCGTCATTGATCACCTCCACCTTGATGGCATACACCAAATCGATCCGTTCCTCTTTGGTTTGAATGGTTTTTGGCGTAAACTCAGCGGCAGAAGATATCCAAACCACTTTTCCTTTCACCGTGGTGTTTTCATTGGCATCCCGGTCGTATTTCACCTCTACTTCCTGGCCAATCTGAACCTGTGGCAACTGCGCGCCGCTAATATAAGCTTTTAGTTTTACCGTTGACACATCGGCCAGTTTATAAAGTGGTTTGCCAATGGCGGCCAGTTCGCCCTTTCGGGCATAAACCACCAGCACAGTCCCTGTTACGGGGTTGGGTATCAAACATTTTGAAATAACCTCGTTGAGCTGTTCAATCTGCACATCCAGGGCAGCCATCTGGTTGAATATATTTTGCTTGCGCGATGAAATGGCTTCTATTTGTTTCTCATTTAACACCACCAGACCGTGAATGTCATCAAGTTGTTTTTGTGTGGCTGCACCTTCAGAAAACATGTTGACAATCCGTTTTTGATTTACCTTGTTGTTAGTCAACAGCTGTTTTTGCACTTCCATTTCTGCATCGAGGCTGGTAATTTGCGAGGCCACCGTATTCAATTGTTTAAAGAGTAATTTTTTCTTCAGGTGTAAATCGGTTGTGTCGATCAGTCCGATGATTTCTCCCGCTTTAAGCAAATCGCCTTCATTGGGTAAAAAGCGTATAAGTTCGCCATTGCCCTGGGCAGATACAATCATCTCGTCAGATTCAAAGTTTCCATAGGCATCCGAAACTTCGTGATTTGAATTGCAGGAGCCCACGAAAAGGGCCAACAGGATTATCAAGATCGTTTTATTCATAGTTGATGGTTTTCAGATTACAGATTTCCGAGTGCAATGTTATATTGATATTTGGATAAAATCGATTGTAGTTTATGCGCTTCGAGATTGAGCTGCGCCTTTACCTGCTTGTTTAATTCGATAACATAATGGGTAGCGGTAATGGTACCGTTTTTAAGCTGAACATGGGCCGTATTGACCACATTTTGCTGCAGGCTCACTATGATTTCGTCCGTTGTAATCAATTGTTCCGCTTTACGAATGGCAGCCATTTTCGCCTCCAGTTCAACTTTCAAATGCTGATCGAAACTTTGCTTTTGGGTGTTGATTATTTCATTTTGAACTTTCAACACGAGCACTCCGCGCCTGACCTGGTTCCAGTCCCAGATATTCCAGTGCAACCGGGCTCCTACTTTATAATACGAATCAAAATGATCGTTTAACATATCGTAACCGGGACGCCCGTAACCTGCTTGTCCAAAAGCCATGAATTTGGGCCGCCGTTTTTCTTTTGTTAATGCTGATAACATCTCAAGTTTCGTTTGCTGCATTCCCATCAACAGGTATTCGGGTCTATTGTTCAAAAATTGATCCTCTGCCAATTTCACTTCCGGAACTACCAGCTGGTCGGCACTTGAGATAGTTAAACCTGTCAGCACATGCAGGTTTGCCATCAAGGCCCTTAGATCTTCCTTTTTCTCTACTATTTGCTGAAGGGCCAGGTGATATTCCACCTTGAGTGCATCCACATCCGAACCCAGCAGGGAACCATTTTCATAAGCCACTTCAGCCTCTGCAACAGTCACCTCGAGGTTTTTCTTCAGTACATCAAAAATTTCCATCGTTTTCCGCAAAAGCACAATCCCAAAATACAGTTGGTTTACTTGTTCCTTTAACTGATAAAACTCAATTTGAAGTTTTTGATGGGCGATCCCCAGATCAGCATCTTCAACTTTTTTCAAGCTATTGGTCAGACCTCCATCATAAATCATCTGCTCAATATCGAGGTTTAACGCGTACCAGTCTTTGGCGATGGTTGGAATGTTGATACCAGGTACATTGATGGGGACTTTGGTCACATCCGACTGGTACGAAGCCTGTCCGTTGAGATTGAAAGAAGGCAAATAATTGGTTTGGAGATTTTGCTTGTTTAATTGGTTCATCTGCACATTCAAATCGAGCTGACGGATGTTGGGATAGTTATTGATGGCCGCCGTATAGCAATCGTCCAGGGTAACAACCTGATTTGTTTGCGCAGTTCCTTGTTGAAGGACCAGGAAAAACAGAAAAATTAATATCTTTTTCATTTCTCGGCAGGGTTAATAAACAATGAATTTTTTATAAATGTGGTAACATGCTCTGTACGTTCATCGATAAAATGTTGATATTTTGCTTCATCGCCATTGAGCATAAATCCCATGATGATGGGTTTGGCCACAAAAGGGAAAATGCACATTGATAAGATATTTACTACCAGGTGGACGGGATTGATTGGACGTATTTTATTTTGAGCTACCCCGTTGATGATTAGCTGCTGAAATTTTGAGAAATCAATTCCATTGATCTGAATCTGCTCAACAATCAGTTGTGGGTTTCGGTTCAGCTCATGTAAAACAAAGTCAGGCACAAAGGGACGCTCGCTGATCAGATGAATATAGTTGTGGACCATGTTGTCAATCAGCTCAACAATATCAGCAGAACTGGAGACTACATCGCCTAACAAGGTGGTGATCCCCGAAAATATTTCGACAAAAACCCGATCGAAAAGTTTGTTTTTGCTTCGGAAGTAATAATGCAGCAAAGCCTTGTTAATGCCCGCCTCGTCGGCAATTTCCTGCATGCGTGCGCCGTCCATTCCTTTCAGGATAAACACCTTGCAAGCGGCATCAATAATTTTTTGTTCGGTATTCTCGGCTACGCTAACCATTTGTTTTAACTGTTTGGTTAAATCGAATGGGCAAATGTAAGTGATTTTAGTTTAGTTTGTCAAGCGTTTTAGGAAAATAAATTTTTTAATGTTTGTAGCAACCTGATATCAAATTAGATACATAGGTGTTCTTTACTTGTTTTGGATGTATAGATACCTTCCCGGAGGTGTTCTTTGGACGATTTGCAGCTATCCAAAGGGCGGGGCTTTTACCACAAAATTGATTTGAGAAACTAATATTTGATTAACCGCTAAACTGTCTTTGGAACACGAAAAAACACCTTTTGGGTAGGTGCTGTTACAAGCTGCCCTTCTTTCAATAGTGGTTTGTCTGTCCACTATGATGCCGTTTCTGTGCGGTTGGCATGCACACTCTTTTGCAAGCTTTGGCTTGTGTGTCGGTTTGTGAGGCTTGCAAATGTGTGTGGCTGTTACATTGACTATTGGCTTACTTTTAAAACTTCTACTTTATTATCTTTAGGCGTTCTGATATTCTTCAAATTTGTATAGCGATAAGGAATTTGACCAATTGATCCGTCTGATATTTTCAAATATTTCCCATTATCTATTTGATATTTTATTCCTAGCCTAATTACAAGTCTTTCTCCATCTTCATCTTTGAAAAGGGGATGATTTGTTTTAAAAATGTCTTTCCTGTCAACGATTTGATAATCGATGATTTCATAGTAATCTCGTATACCTTTCTTTTTAATGTAAGGAGCGAAGTATTTTAAATTCTTAAAACCAAATTTTGTAGGTTTCCTAGTTCCTGAAAAATAAAATGGATTGTCACTGTTTACGAAACACAACATATGGTTCTCTGTCGCGACAAAACCAATTAACACGTATGGATTAGGAGATTCATAAGAGCTTTCTTTTTGAGGAGAAACATCATTCAAAACAGATTCAGTGTCTAATCTTAGGATTGTTTTTAGATGGTCTTCTAAAAGGACTCTGTTTGAATAGTCGTTTGGTCTTAATGGAAATGCACCAATATTTACAGATTCTATTGATTTGTAATAGTCAAGTTTTTTGATGGATTCGATTTCACCTGAACCAGGGAAAAGGATATAAGCACCAATAACTTCTTTTTCGGGTTTTGTCTTGTCCTTGTTCACATAGTAAATAGCATCTCTGTATCGGTGCATTTGATTTATTGAGTCTTCAGTTGGTAGGTCAGGCGAACCTTCCTTTTCGTCTGAAGCAAGTCTGTATTTGGCATCATATAAATAGGTGAGAACATAGTTCTCTCTTAGGTCGTTCTTTGTAATCCTTAAAACAATGTCAGGTCTTTGGTTTACGGTAAATGATTTTATATTTTTTCTTTCTGATGTATCATATGAGAAGTCATGGAACAAGTCAATAACTTCTCCATCTGGTTTGTAAAATGAAACTTTGGATTTTACGCCACGCTCAATTTTAAAAACAAAGTCATCTATTTGAATTTCTGCTAAATCAACATCATCCGGATTGTACTTGCCTAAAAGATTCTGTAAAACATTTTTGATTTCAAGGAAACACCAAATTTGATATAGGTCAGCAATATTCTTAAGTTCAATTTTCTGAATGCCTTCTAAAAACTTTAACCCACTATTCAGCATTATCCATGATTTATAAATAGTACTGTAACCTGTTGCTTTTTGTAATACTAGAGATTCCTGCTTAATTCCTTGAAAATCATTAATCGTCCTAAAAAATGGGTTTGCTGAAATTATTTCAAGTTGCTTTTCAATAGAAGATAGTTCGGCTTTAAATGGTTCTGTAATTGAGTTAGAAAAACGCCTCTCGATGAATGATTTTACTTTTTTGTAACGTCTTAATGTCTGAAAAACGGCATGCTTGAAAAAACGATTTTCTGATGTATTCGTGCTTAATGTTTTATATTCTGAACGGTAACTCTTATTTGGGAATTGTTTGAACTGTGAATACTCTTCTTCTAAAGCGGTTGTCCATTTATTTATTCTGTCAGCCTTCACATATTTAGTCTGCCTTATTATTCGGCTATGTGGCTTGTTTAGGATGAACTTTGATGACTGAATAAAATCTTTGTATAAACCACCGAAGACTTGCCACCAAATTAAGTCAGTGTTTGGAGAATTGCCAGTTTTAAACGATGTGTAAGTTTTCTTTAGGAAGTCTAGAACGAGATATGGATAATCTTCTTCAATATCCGAAACAATTTTCTCGTAATCGCTTCTGTAGTTGAGTTTTGTCGGGAATACTTCAAACTGAAAATTAATTTCTTGAATTGAATTGTCCTTTTTGTATCTTAAAATAAGGTTGCTTTTTCCAAGGTCATTGCCAAAGTTTATTGTCCCTGCCAAGAACCCAAGTTCTTCTCTGTAAAAGAATTTCTCTTCTACTTCTTTCAGTTTTGAATAAATGTAAGGCGATTGGATAGCCGATTTGCTTTTGAAAGTAACTCCAATAAAATAGTCTTTGTTCTCAAATATTAATGGATATGTTTTGTCTGAAGTAAGCGACTCCAAATGCTTACTTTCAAAATTGCATATTGAGATTTTACCTTGATTAACTGAATATGATGTTGCAGTTAGTATCTGTGATTGCTTCTTCTGAGCCTTATTAAAAGTAGATTCTAGGTTATTGCATTCAATAACCATATCAAAATCAATATGTTCTACTTTAATAATCTGCATTATGACCAGAATGAAGTGTACCCGTTAGATTGAAGGCGGGCTTCCATTTCTTTAATCTTGGCATTTGACTTTTTATAGTCGACTGATAATATTCTTTGTAAATTTTTCAAAACTGAACCTGTTTTAGTTTCGTCACCTTCTATTCTTGACAAAATTTTCATGCTTGTCATTTCGTCTAATGCATTAGTCAACCAATTTACTGTAGGATTTAAACTGGCATAATAGCAATAGATTAAAAATTCATCCCTAACCCGATATGCGATTTTGAAAGGCGTGCCTTCAAGTTCAGTGTTTATATTGATTAAGAAGTCTATTACCTTTGTGCTCTCACTATATTTATTCACGACTTCAGCACCTGCTGTAAACTCACCAAGAATTTCGTTTGAAGGAATAGAGCTGTCTGGGTAATTCCAGTCGTTTTGAGATAGGTCTAAGCCAGCGTTTAAGTCAATATTGTTCATTTCAAAAGTCATAGCCCTATCAAGAACCTTTCTGCTAAATGAATGCGTGGTTTCATCCATGTTTACAGTTCCAATTACCACAAGATTGTTTGGTACACTGATACCTTCAGAAAATTCACTTTCGTTTAATTCTAAATCTTTCAATAATTGGGTATACAAATCCTTGTTTTCAAAACTGGATTTGGGAACTAAAAAGTCTGTAACAAGGTTACCATACTTAATTTGTTTTGTCTCGATAATGCTTAAATACTCTGCAAAGTATTGCTCTACCGGAGCAAGATTCATTTCATCCAAGCAAAGAAAGAATGGAACTGTAATATTTTTCCATGCTTTTGCAATAAATTGTAAAAACGATGTTGTAATGTATTTCTCGCCATTTATTCTGCTCACATATCCCATTAGTTCTGATGAGTCATGCCAATTCGGTCTAACAGGAATAAGTTCAAAATTGCCTGGTTTTTTCTTTTCTTCATCCTGTAATTGTGGAGGACATGTTTTAAAGGCTAAAGTTCTAACTAATCTCGATTTACCAGTCCCTGATATTCCGGCTAGAAGTATAAAGGGTTTTGTTTTTATGGCTGTTAGAATATTCATTTCATTCTGTGTATTTGGCTTGGGTTTAGCAATAGGTTTGATTGGAAAAGGTTTAGCATTGCTTCCATTAAAATTTAGTCTGGAATTCTCTAATATTTGCAAAATGGTTTCATCATCGGTTAGTTGCTTTAACTGGTTTATGTTTTTTATTCGATTTTCTGAACTATTTAAACCAATTCGAGAGCCATTTAAATATGTTGTTTCGCTACTGCCCAAACTTTGCCATTGCCAATCAGTTGGAGTAGTTATATTATTGATAATTTCTAAACGGATGAATTTGTTCCATTTACCGCTGACAGTAAAATCTTTTCCAACGTCGCTAAATATGGTTGTATCTCCTTTTTCGGAAGTTGGGATATCAATTTTATCTAATCGACTAAATAGAACCCATCTATTAGTTCGGTTTACAACAAAAATGAAATCTCCTATTTTTAAATTTTTGAATTTAGTTTCATTCCAGTAAAAGTATTTCGAATCATCACTGAAAAGTTCTTTGGCATTTGATGAAGCAGTACTTTTTACTTCATATATCATTACTTGTTCTGTCATAATTCATTATATTTTTTAGCTGTCCCTTTTGCTTTTTCAATTGGGTATTTTTCAGCGTTTTGTTTAATCTTTTCAAGGACTATGTCTTTTACATCCAGCTTGTATTTTTCTGCAAGTAGGAAAGCAAAAGCAAAAACATCAGCCAATTCTTCTTTTATCTTTTCTTCATTTGCCTCACTTGAATCTTTCCAAAGAAATAATTCAAGCAATTCACCAGCTTCGACATTTATTGCCAAAGCCAAATCTTTTGGATTGTGAAATTGTTCCCAATCTCTTTCATTTCTGAATTTCAAAAGTGCTTTTATTATTTCTTCGTTTTCTTTCATTATTTACTTGGTTTATGCATTGTCAATGCTAATTTGTATTCATCATCATAAGGCAATTGCAGTTGTGATAACATCTCAGGAATTGCCAAAGCCCAACTTACATAGTAATATGCGAGAATATGATACCCCGAAAAAGTTTTGTCTGAAATAGAACTGATTCTGTAGTCGTCTTTGTCTGGTCTATAGCCCTGAGTTCCTTGCATGGCGATTTCAAATGCTATTTTTTTGATTTCTTCTATTGGCATTCCTTCAAAATATTGTAAAGCACCTACCATAAACATAACTACAGCCATGTTTGTCCCGATGCTTTCTTGTGACTTTTGGAACTTATCCATTTCCCTTTGCTTGTAAGGGTCTTTGGATTCTAAGTCATAAGGATCTTTTTCAATTGATGTTAGAAGGTTGTCAATGTCTGTTCTTTTAGTTCGATATTCATGTTCATTGACAAGCTCAAAGTTTTTATCAAGTTTCAGGTCTTCAGCCCAATGCAAGACTAATTCATATTCTTCAGCAGGTTCTTTGTCATCTTTGTATTGAAGGTATTCGTCATAAAAATCTGTTGCAAGTTTTAATTCGCTTGCTGTTGCATTGAAGTCTTGGATAAAATCAAATCCAAAGAGTTCCTTGAATTGCAAAGCATATACAAGATTGTAAACCTTGCTTTTAGAAATGATCTCCTTTGGAGAGAGTTCAACAATCTTTTTATCTGTTACTGCCTTGAGTCCTTCCTGTATCATTGTATAAAGAGAAATGAACTGGAAAGGTCTTAGTTCTGAAAATTTATTGTAGAGGAAGTTTTCAATGAACAAGTCAATCGGAGTATTAAAAATTTGACGATTCATGCCTTCAAATAGGTTGGAGCAGTAATCGGCAATTGACTTTTCAGAAATTCCCATTTTGTTGAATTTCTTGATTGTAGGTTCAAGTTCTTTTATGAACTGTGCTTTGTGACTCTGATTTGAAATGAAAAGTTGATTCAAGTCGTCCTTTCTTGCTTGAATAACAAAATCTAAATGTACCAATTCATGCATGATAAGGTGTTCAACTGCCGGATAACTGGGCTTGTATCTTACAATATGAGTTTCTCTGTCATAGTTCTCAGCAAACTCGAATTTTGCTGCAGTTGGAATTTCATCATCTTGAACAACATCAATTTTTCTGTCTCCTTCAAATTCAAGTTTATGCCTGTATTCACTGAATATTATTTTTCCAGTGTCAGCTGCAACGATTTTTTTTGAAATTTCAAAGGCTTGTTTTACAGAGTTCTGATATAGAACATCTTTATTTTTATTTAATTTAATTGCCTGAATGGTGCTGTAAAAAGCAGACAGAAAGTCTGCTTCTATATCAGCAATCATTCCTAATGCAAAATGAGAGTTTGGATATTGGTCGTTAATCTTTAATGCTTCCCAAAAATATTTTTTGGCTTCTTCCAATTTGCCTTGTTGCATCAGGTTTGCACCAATGTTGTTTATGGTTATATTGTCCTTTGGATTTGCAATTAGTGCTTGGTCATAATATTTCATAGCAGTTGGAACATCATCTTTGAACTTAGCAAAAATGTTTCCCATCATAAGCAATGCCCATCCATTCTTTGAGTCCCAACGTAATGAATCAATTAAGCAATTGATTGCTTCCTCTTGTTCGCCTTCGTCTGACAGTATTTGTCCCATAATTCGGTGGTATTCCGAATTTGTTGGATTTTTTTCAATAAGTTTTTTTAGGATTGGTTTTGCCTCTGAGTATTTTCCATTCTCGCAAAGAGCTACAGTTTTTTTGTAGTCGGCTTCCTGTGAAATGATGGTTGGGGTGTCAATTTCTATTTTTACCCAATCGTTGTCAATGCTTATTTTTGGTTTGTATGGCCCGTAAGTGTAATAATTTTCTAATGTGTTGATTATTAAGTTATTACCCCCCCACATTAGTTCAGGAAAAATGGTAAATAAAAAATCGTTTATTTTATGAATGATTTGCATCTAAATTAATTTTTGATTTTTCTTAATGCTTTTTTTATTCCTTTTACGGCAAGTGGGTCATCACCGACTGCCTCAATAACTTTGTCACAAAGCCACAAGGAAATGAATTCATCTTCTGAAGCTTTTAAAAGTTGAGCAAGTTTTAAAACATGATCTCTGTTTAAATTTCTTTCGCCACGTTCTGCTTTGCTCATCAGAGCCGTGTCAACTTCTAAATGTGCAGCAACTTGTCTGAGTAACAGATTTTGCTTCTCTCTCGTTTCTCTAATTTTCTGTCCCAGGTAACTCACTTTTCTGTATTTTGACTTGTCAATAAGTGTCAAATGTAATACTTATTTTCGGAATGTCAGCCCGTGCAGTGGGAAAAATTAATGCTCTTTTAGTTTTGCGAAGGGTTGACTTGTGTGTCGGGCAAAACCAAATATGCTGAAATGTGCAGCTGGCGTTTTGTCTGTCCGTTGATGGTAGAACTTTCGGTCTGCTAGGGTTGCTTGTAACAATTCGATATATTACTTCAAAACACGATGCTAAATTCGCAATTCGCGAATTGCAAATTGATTGGTGCTATTGAAAAGGCATGAGGACAGGTACTCTGTAAACCATTATGTTGGCGATCCAACCACATGCCAATAGGTATTCCAATCCCAATATCCGATTCCATAAAAACACCCATCGTAGGAGTAGGTCATTTTCAGGTTATAGGCAATCATCAAAGCAATAATCAACCAGAAGATAGATTGAATAAGCCAGCCTTTTTTTATGATGCTTTGGTATCCATATCCAAGTGCAAGCGCAAAAAGTGCATAATACTCAACACAACAAAATTCCGGGCACCAAATGAACAGCCAAATTCGGGCTGCAACCAGCACGATAGCACATAGGAAAGCACCAAAAAGAGGATTCCGATCAGCACACCATTGCTTCTGCTCTGCTTTTGGAATATCATGTATACAATGGAAAAAAGCATGATCAGGACCAATGGCGTATACAACAACAATCCATTTTTTGGTGAAAACCAGGTAATCATCAGTTGAGGATTCAACCAATTGAATCCCTCATTGCCATATGAATAACTTATAAAAGAACCTGTTAAATATTTCCAGTAAAACAGTTGCGGACTCAGCATGACTAAAACTGAGATTAAAATTATTCCCAACGTTTTAAGCTGAAAAACAGAGCCCAGTCTTCTTTTGAGTTCATTCCTGTTTTGAACATCCAGAAAGAAAGTTCCCACCAGAAATATCACATTCAACGGGCGTAAAAGGATGATCAGTCCAGCGATCATCGAAATAATGACCAACCACAATATTTGCTTGTTCTCCTTTTCGTGGAATCGCTTCCATAAATATAAATAGCCTGAAAACAAGGCAAATGAATATACATGCGACATCCCCGTTTCATCAATGGCGTAATAATATAAATTGGTTCCCAACACCAGTGAAGCCAAAACCAAAACCGTGGCAGAAATTTTAAAATAATTCCTTAAAAAGAGGTATAAAAACAGGATGCCAGCCAACAGATAAAACACAGCAGCCACATTAACAGCCCGGTGATAAACAGGAGAAAATCCATCTGCTTTCTGATGAAGTGGTGTCGCCAAAATATCCGCCACAAAGTAAAATGGGATTTGCATCAGCGCCACTCCACAGGTATATTTGGTTCTGATTTTGTGGCCTTTCAAGTCAAGGGAAAAACTGTTTCCGGTCCTGACATCCATCGAATCGGGGAATTCGGCAGGATTGAAAGCATACTTAAAAGTTGCCGGCAAATACACATAATAGCCTGCTTTATCAGCCCAAATTTCACTGTGGTAATTAAAATATCCCGATTTGCTGTGCCGGTTAAAGGTCAGGAATATCATGATGCCCAGCAGCAGGATCAGGATTGAATACAAGAATTTCTTTTCGGTTTTTTTCATTTGAGAACCTGCTCAATTAGTGATCCTGCTGACTGTAATATTCTTCATCATTTTCTGATTACAAATTAACTCCAAATTTATGATCCAACCACACTTATGATCTATTAATCGATAATCTACTCTGAAACCAACAAAATTAGGTAAAATTGCTTGAAACCTAAATGCCCTGAATATCTTTTAAATATCTGTTTCCAACCGTTTAAAAACGCTTAAACACGTAAGTAAATGGTTATTAACCGAGTAACCTCTTGGAGCCGACATATCTTTGCTCCATCAATTGTTCATCGAAACTTTTAACTCACTATTCATTAATTATTTACTATCATGACAACTTTAAGAAACTCAGTTCAACTGATTGGCCGCCTGGGCGCAGACCCTACAACCAAAAAATTTGGTGAAAACAATTCCATCACCAGTTTCAGACTGGCTACTACCGAATCGTTTAAAAACAAAGACGGCGAGCGTGTTACCGATACCCAATGGCATCAGGTAGTGGCCCGCAATGGCAATGCCCGCGTAGCCGAAAAATACCTTCAAAAAGGACATGAAGTGGCTGTTTCAGGGAAACTGATCAATCGCTCGTGGGAGGACAAAGAAGGTAAAACACACTACATCACCGAAGTGGAAGTAAAAGAACTGGTATTGCTTGAGAGAAAAGCTAAGTCTGCCTGAGCTTTCCTGAGAAACTTTAACCTGCTATTGATTTTAAAGTCCGGATCAACTGTGATTCGGACTTTTTTTTCGTGCCTCAAGAAAACCCAGGATATTGGTTTTAATGCTTTCAGATAAAAATGGTTCCTGAAGTGCATTTTCAATTAAATGACCGTTTAAGGTTCCTCCCCTAAAAAGACTGAACACCTGGGCCACAGTAATATTACCAATGTCTTTTGGATCGAGCAAAACAACTTCATCGCCCACGTTTACAAACCCTTCTTCCAACACCCTGAAATAAGCACCGGGGAAATCGGCCATTTGAAATTGTTTCACCATGCTCATGTCATTAAACCGGATTCCCAATTTATAGCATGGAATACGTGGCTGCGAAACCTGAATCAAAGCGCCTCCCACCTTAAAAAGTTGACCAATGAATAAGTTGGTTTCATCCAGACCCTCAATGGTCAGGTTCTCGCCAAACATCCCAGGTAGCATTTCTTTTTCAGGATATTGCTTTTCCCAAAAAGCATAGCCACCCAATCCATAAGCATAACAGGCTTTATCGATACCACCATGATAACGCCGATCAACCACGTGATCGTCTTTTACTCCAGATTTGGCAACAAAAATGGGTGCTATAGAAGAATATTTGTAAATACCTGTTTCCTCTTTTTTTCCATTGTAAACAATAGGGGTTCGTACTCCAATATTAACCGCAACGATTTTCACAAGCAGGTAAGTTAAAGCAGGCCCATTTCAAGTTTTGCCTCTTCCGACATCATCTCCATGTCCCAGGGGGGCTCAAATGTGATTTCAAGATTGACCTCTGTAACACCTGTGAGGAATCCGATTTCTTCCTTTACCTGGGCCGGCAAACTTTCGGCAACAGGGCAATTGGGTGCGGTGAGTGTCATCACCACCTTCACCAGCCCGTCTTCTTTCACATCGACCTCGTATATAAGCCCAAGTTCGTATATATTAACGGGAATTTCAGGGTCGTAAATATTCTTGGTTACGCGAATGATTTTTTCTGTCAGTTCACGGATTTCATCTGGGTTCATCATAGCTGATTTGATTTTAACTGAAAAGCCCTGGCATACAGTTGAATTTGTTTGATCATGGAAGCCAGACCATTGGCACGGGTTGGCGAGAGGTGCTCCTGCAAGCCGATGCTTTCCAAAAATGAAAAATCCGCTTCCAAAATTTCCTTCGGAGTATGGTTTGAAAGAATACGAATCAACAACGAAACAATGCCTTTGGTAATAACGGCATCGCTATCGGCAGTAAAAACAATCTGCCCTTCCTGTTCTTCGGCATGCAACCAAACACGCGACTGGCAGCCGGAGATCAGGTGGTTGTTTGTTTTGAATTGTGAGTCAATCACCGGAAGGTCCTTTCCCAGTTCGATGAGGTAGGCGTATTTGTCCATCCAATCATCAAACATCCAAAATTCCTCCACAACGGCCTGTGCTTTTTCTTTTATTGTCATTTCAAATTTAATTTTCAGTTTTACAACAACATATTAATCGCCCTTTTCAGGGAGTCGATGAAATAATCCACTTCGGAAAGTGTATTATACAAACCAAAAGAAACCCGGATGGTACCATTTAAACCAAGCGACTCCACCAAAGGTTGTGCACAATGATTCCCGGTACGAACTGCTATGCCCATCTGATCGAGCAATGTTCCCAGGTCGTAAGGGTGAATGCCCTCAACAATAAATGATATTACTGCCGTTTTTTGTTTTGCCCGACCAATGATTTTAATACCGGGGATTTTTAAAAGTGATGAGGTGGCATGTTCCAGCAAACCATCTTCATATTGTTGAATATTTTTTATTCCGAGAGTATCCAGGTAGCGCAATGCCGTTTCCATTCCCAGCACATCTGCCACATTGGGTGTGCCGGCCTCAAATTTATAGGGTAACTTGTTAAAAACAGTTTTGTCGAAGCTTACCTGGTCAATCATTTCACCACCAAACTGACAGGGAGGTAATTTGTTCAGCCATTCCGATTTTCCATAAAGTACCCCTGTTCCCATGGGACCGTAGGCTTTATGTGCCGAGAAGGCATAAAACTCACAATCTAATTCCTGCACATCCACCTGAACGTGGGCAATGGCCTGAGCTCCGTCAATTAAAACCGGAATGTTGTATCGATGAGCTTCCGCAACGAGTTCTTTCACAGGATTGATGGTTCCCAGCACATTGCTGATGTGGGTGAAAGCAAGTATTTTTACTTTCGGTGAAAGCATTTTTCTTGCTACAGGCATGTCCAGCATACCATCTTCCAATACCTGAATCACACATAAATGTGCTTCTTTGTTTTTACATAATTGTTGCCAGGGAACCAGGTTGCTGTGGTGTTCCATGGCCGTAATCAGGACTTCATCCCCCTTTTGGATGAAGGAATGAAAGCTTGAAGCGACCAGATTGATGGAATCGGTTGTGCCACGCGTAAAAATGACTTCCTCCGTTCTCTGAGCATTAATGTATTGCGCGATAAAATTTCGGGCACCTTCAAAACTAACTGTTGCCAGGTTGCTCAAATGATGTGCTCCCCGGTGAACATTGCTGTTTTCGGTTTCGTAATACTGCACCAACCTGTCGATCACCTGGCGGGGTTTTTGTGTAGTGGCTCCGTTATCGAAGTACACCAGCGGTTTTCCGTGCACCTGCGTCGACAGGATAGGAAAATCATTGCGCAATTGGTTAACAGGAAAGGCCATGTTTTAAATTTTACTCATATCAATTTCAAATTCCATGGGGATGTCCGGTGTAGAACAATGCAATACGCACTTTTCGCAAATGGATAATTCGCCTCGCAGACGTTTTTTAACCATGTCTTCAATGCTTACGCGAAGTGGCTGTATGTCAATTTTTTCAGCCACTTCGGCTGCAAAAGCATACATCAGCAACAAACGGGCATCACGCTTACAGATACCACGTTGCATCAGATAGAACATGGCATCATGATCGAGCTGACCGATGGTGGCACCATGGCTGCATTTTACATCATCTGCATAGATTTCCAAAAAAGGCATGGTATCCACCTTGGCGGTGGAAGTCATGAGGATATTGTTGTTTCGCTGAAAAGCGTTGGTTTTCTGGGCATCCCTGCCCACAAGAACAAACCCGTTAAAAATGGCAGAGGATTCATCATCCAACACCCCTTTGAACAATTCAGAACTATTGCAATTAGGAACAGCATGGTTTACAAACACCTGGTTATCTACCTGTTGTTTTTTATCCATGAGGTAAATACCATTCAAATCCGCTTCAGCACCTTCACCCTGCAAATCCACATTCAGTTCGTTGCGGATAGCCCCACCGTTTAAGGTGATCACATTCACTTTTAAACGGCTGTTACGCTGTTGAACCACGGAAGTGCTGTTTATCAGAAATGTATGATTGTTAATATTTTGTAGCTTATACAAATCGAGGCTGGCGTTCTCACCGATAAAAATCTCAGTAACCGTATTAATCATACTGGATTGATGATTAACAGAGTCATCGCAATGCATGAGCGACAAATGGCTGTTCTTACCTAATATCACCAGGTTGCGCGAGTTGATCATCAGCTTTTGTGTATCATTCACCATTTTAATCAACTGGATTGATTCCTCAACATGCACCTGATCGGGAACATAAATAAATAAACCATCATTAAAAAAGGCTGTATTTATATGCGAATAACCATGCAAATTGTATTTTGCGATTTTGCCAAAATGCCGTTCAAATAATTCAGGAACCTCTTTTTGAGCCGTCTGAATGCTGCCAATCACCACCCCATTTTCCATGGTGCGTAGTGTTTGTTTCTCTGAGGTATAATACCAGCCATTGAGCAATGCTTCCACTTGGGTGGTAAAACCATGAATGGAACATTGAAATATTTCGCTTACTTTTTGTGTATAAGTAGGCTTTGAACTAACTACCTCATAAGATTGCTCACTAACCTGATCAAATTTGGAGTTTCGCCACTTCTCGTTTAAACGGCCTGGCAATCCGGTTTTCCTGAATGCTTCATAAGCGAGCAAACGTGCTTCCGTCACCTTAGTTAATTCGTTTGAAGATCGACTCAGGGAACTTTCAAACGAATTTCGCAGGGCGGACTCCAGGATTGAATATTTTTTTTCTGATGGATTCATATCAAATTTACCTCTCTGCATTCAGTTTTACTACTTAAGCCAGTCGTATCCTTTTTCTTCAAGTTCGAATGCCAGCTCTTTTCCTCCCGATTTCACGATGCGGCCATCGTACATAACATGTACAAAATCGGGTACAATAAAGTCGAGCAGTCGTTGGTAATGTGTAATCACCACGAAACCATTGTCGTTCGATCGCAATGCGTTAACGCCTTTAGCAACTACTTTCAGCGCATCAATGTCCAGACCCGAATCGGTTTCATCTAAAATCGCCAGTGCAGGTTCCAACATGGCCATTTGAAAAATTTCATTTTTCTTTTTTTCTCCACCTGAAAACCCTTCGTTTACAGAACGGTTGTTCAATTTCGCCTGAATTTCGACCAATTGCTTCTTTTCTTCCATTCTTTTCAGGAATTCTCCTCCGGTGAGGATGGGCAAACCTTCGAATTCATGTTTGGCATTTAAGGCTGTCCGCATGAAGTTGGTCATGCTAACTCCCGGAATTTCCACCGGATACTGAAAACTTAAAAAAACACCCTTGTTTGCCCGTTCGTTGGGGAGCATCTCATTGATTAACTCCTCTTTAAACCAGATTTCGCCCTGGGTGATTTCATAACCATTGCGCCCGGTAATGGCAGCGGCCAACGTACTTTTGCCGGTTCCGTTGGGACCCATGATGGCATGAACTTCCCCTTCGTTTACGATCAGGTTTAACCCTTTTAATATTTCTTTTCCATTAATGGAAACATGAAGATTATTAATATTCAGTAGCATTCTACTCTTTTTTTATTAAATAACTATCTAATTAAATGACGTTTAGCCTACACTGCCCTCCAGCGTGATGGCCAATAATTTTTGAGCCTCCACAGCGAACTCCATGGGAAGTTTGTTGAGCACTTCTTTGGCATAACCGTTGACGATGAGTCCGATGGCTTTTTCCGAATCGATTCCGCGTTGCTGACAATAAAATAATTGGTCTTCTGAAATTTTGGATGTGGTAGCCTCATGTTCCACCACAGAGGTTTCGTTTCCGGTGTTGATATAGGGGAAAGTATGGGCTCCGCATTTACTTCCAAGCAACAGCGAATCGCATTGTGAAAAATTACGCGAATTGCTCGCTTTTTTGGCAATGCGAACCATTCCCCGGTAGCTGTTGTTGCTAAAGCCGGCTGAAATGCCTTTTGAAATAATGGTGCTCTTTGTGTTCTTACCCAGATGAATCATTTTTGTTCCGGTGTCAGCCTGTTGGTAGTGGTTGGTAACGGCTACCGAATAAAACTCACCAATACTGTGGTCACCTTTTAATATGCAGGAAGGATATTTCCAGGTAATTGCAGATCCTGTTTCAACCTGTGTCCAGCTGATTTTCGAATGATCGCCTTTACAAATACCCCGTTTTGTCACAAAATTATAAATCCCGCCTTTTCCGTTTTTATCTCCCGGGTACCAGTTTTGTACAGTGGAATATTTTACCTCCGCTCCTGTTTCAGCAATAATTTCAACGATTGCGGCATGCAATTGGTTTTCATCACGTTGAGGCGCAGTGCAACCCTCCAGATAACTCACATAAGCTCCTTCGTCAGCCACCAGTAAGGTGCGTTCGAACTGACCGGTATTAGCGGCATTAATTCTAAAATAGGTTGACAATTCCATTGGGCTGCGCACACCTTTTGGGATATAGCAAAACGAGCCATCACTAAAAACGGCTGAATTAAGTGCAGCAAAAAAGTTGTCACGATAAGGCACCACGCTACCCATGTATTTTTTTACCAATTCGGGATATTCTTGCACGGCTTCGCTGAACGAACAAAAGATGATGCCATGTTTCGATAGCGTTTCCCTAAAAGTAGTTTTTACCGAAACACTATCAATGACCGCATCCACAGCAACTCCGGAGAGAACTTTTTGTTCTTCAAGTGAAATACCCAGTTTTTTAAAGGTGTCGAGCAGCTCAGGGTCTACTTCGTCCAGGCTTTCGAGCTGCTTTTTCTTTTTTGGAGCTGCATAATAGATGATATCCTGGTATTTGATTGGAGGATGATGCAAATGAGCCCAGGTTGGTTCTTCTATGGTAAGCCAGTGATGAAATGCTTTTAATCGAAATTCGAGTAACCAGTCGGGTTCGTTTTTTTTGGCAGAAATAAACCGGATGGTTTCTTCCGTTAACCCGACAGCGGCAGTATCCATCTCAATATTTGTATAAAACCCATACTTATATTCTTTTGATGTTACTTCCTCTAATATATTGTTCTGATCTTTATCTTCTGACATTTTGTTCCTATTTAGAACTATTTTAAATAAGATTGCAAAAATACGAATTATATATCAAACATAGGGTTCGTCTAACGAATTTCGATGCAACCCTTACAAAATGAATGGTTAACCAATCTTTTCACTTTAAAGACTCAAAGGACACCAGGAAACACCAGGATTAAAGGCACTATAAACTGAAATTCTTTGTGCCTTTTGGAAAAAAATTCTCTGGAAAGATTAACTCAATGACGGAGTTCGTCTGCCATGATTTTAAGCGCGTATTGAAGGGTAACGGTCAGTTCCTCGACCAGGGCAGGAACCTCTCGCTGAGTTGCGCCATCCTTCGAAAAGAGTTCCAAGGTTCTGATGACCTTCATGGCTTGCTGTAAATCGAACACATCAAGTGATGGTTTTATCCGGTGCGCGATGGTGGCCACCTCATCAAAACAGCCTCTGGCGGCATTTTCCTTAAGCAAAACCAGTTCAGGCGGAATGGTTTCCAGAAAAAGCCCAATCATTTCGACCACTTGCTGTGGATCGTCTCCTAAAAATCCGGATAGTTTTTTCAGGTTATATGGTTTAGGTTCTTGCGTGCTCATCCAATTTCATGATTTTTTAACATCCGGTAGATGGTCGATTTGCCGATGTTAAGTTTCTTGGCGGTAACGACCACGTTGTTATCGTTTTTTTCAAGAAAATAACTCACGATACGCTTGTTATACTCCTCAAGGGTGCATTCGTTGAGCAGAAAATTTGAAATCGAATCTGTTGTGTTAAAGTTAATGCTTTCGGGATCAATCTCAGCGGTATCAGAAAGCACTACTGCCAGTTCTATTACAGCCTTTAACTCACGCACATTTCCGGGATAACCATAACTCATCAGTTTTTCCTGGGCTTTAAGACTGATGCTTTTTGTGGGTAAATTGTTTGCTCCGCAAAATTCATCTGTAAAATATTTGGCCAACACGATAATGTCACTTCCCCGCTGCCTTAAGGGTGGTAATTCGATGGGTAATCCGAGTAACCGATAATAAAGATCTTCCCTGAAATTTCCAGCCTTAACCTCGTCTGCCAGGTTTTTATGAGTAGAAACTATTAATCTGACATCAAGCTTAATGAGTGTATTACCCCCGAGACGTGAGAGCTCGTTTTCCTGCAATACCCTCAATAGTTTTGATTGCATATTTAAGCTCATCTCGCCAATCTCATCCAAAAAAATGGTGCCTCCATTGGCTTGCTCAAATTTTCCTATTTTTCGGGCGTTGGCACCTGTAAATGCTCCTTTTTCATATCCAAACAGCTCACTTTCTATCAGTTCTGAAGGGATGGCCGCCACATTTACCGCCACGAATGGTTGGTTGGCCCTGGTAGAGTTGTAGTGAATGGCCTTTGCCACCAACTCCTTTCCGGTTCCTGTTTCGCCAATTATAGAAACGGTAATCCGTGCCTTTAGAGCACGATCCATCAGAGAAAAAACATTTTTTATTGCCGTACTATTTCCTTTTATGTTGGCAAAATTGTATTTCTTCCCAACTTCTTCTTTTAGCACGTTGATTTCTCGCTTTAATTGCTTGTTCTCACGGATTTTATTAGCTACGTTCCAAAGCCTGTCCTGCGTATCCTGATCTTTAACAAAATAATCGTAAGCCCCTTCTTTCAAAAGGTAAACAGCCGTCTTTACATCCTCCTGCCCCGAAACAATAACGATGGGCAGATCGGGGTAATCAAAATGAACTTTTTTAAGGATACTGTCGCCCGAAAAATCGGGTAATCGATAATCCAATGAGATCATATCCGGCTTAAGGTGAAGATTTGTGAGACAATCCTTTCCAGTTAGATACAAATAAACTTCATTTTCAGGATTAAGTTGTAAATGGCGTTTTAACAATTCTCCATAAAAACGGTCGTCCTCAACAATAAATATTTTAAATGAACTCATAAAGTTAGGTGTTTATGGGTTGTGACACACTGAGAGTTTGAACAAATGTAGTGCGTTTTTCCAATTATTGGAATTTATTTCAAACATTTCACCTAAAATATTTCATAGTCATCATTTCTTTATCGACACACAAAGGCATGATAGAACCATCTGGTTGTTTTTGATTAATTTCGCGGCCACTAAACTCGCTTAATGAAGGTAATTTTTAGATTTATTAAACGCTTTCTTCTGGTGATGCTGGTCATGCTTATTGGCATGCTCCTGATGTTCTACCTGTTAGCACCTATTTATCAATTTTCCGGACCGGTTCCTTTTTCAGGAGAAAATATCCACAACCCATATTCAGGTATGAGGGCTTCGGATTGGAAAAAATATAATTTTCAGGTACAATCAAAAGCCTGGATGGGCATTACCTCAGGACGTGACAATACCAACACGCTGATCGACAGTATTTATCATCAGTTGAGTTACGATCACGTGGCTACTTCTGATTATCAAAAGATTAACGCTTACCAAAGTGAACAACCCGCCTATATTCCTACCTACGAACATGGATATAATGCCTTTAAAACACACCAGGTTTGTATCGACTCAAAAAAAGTATTGTGGACGGACCTTATTTTATGGCAAAGCCTGAGCATGAAACAATGGATTATTGATTTACTTCAAAAAGATTCCCGGTTTGTTGTGCTTGCCCATCCGTTGTTGCGCAACGGCTATTCGCTAAACGACATGAAATACCTCACTAATTATCAGGGAATTGAGGTACTTAATAACTTACGGGTGAGCCTAAAACATTGGGATGAGGCTCTGGGTTCGGGTCAAATTGCATGGATTATTAGTAACGATGATGCCCATGATGTTCAAAACTCAAACGAAGTTGGCAGAAGATTCACTTTGATCAATTCGCCTTCGACAAACAAAAATGACATTATGACGGCGCTGGAAAAAGGCAATGCTTTCGGAGTTGATTTTTATCGCATTGATGACGAACCCATGCAGGAAAAAATCATCCGATCAAGACTCCTTCCTTCGATTTTAAATGTTGTGGTGCGCAACGACAGCCTGATAATAACCATCGACAGCCTGGCAAAGGAAATACGTTTTGTCGGAGATGGCGGCAAATTGCTTAAATCTATGCAACATGTCAACAAGGCTATTTATGTGATTCCAACAGCAGAGCCTTATGTACGGACTGAAATTGAATTCTATAGCCACAGTATCTTTTACCTGAACCCGATGATCAGGTACAGTGGCAACGATTTCATAACCAACAAAAAGGCCTCCATCAATCCATCAGCAACGCTCAGGTTAAGAATACTGTACTTTATTCTGGCACTTGTCATAGCCTATCTATACAGACGATATCGCATTAAAAACTAAACGAACTCATGTAAAACAGGATGACAAAAAAAGTTGATTATACCCGTTATCTGATCATTCTTATGGTATTATCAGCCCTTGTCAGGGGAATAATTGCCTCTGTCATTGAACTTGGTAACGACGAAGTATATTATCGGCTTTATGCCATGTACCCCGATTGGTCGCATTTCGACCATCCATTGATGGTAGGTGGTGTGATCCAATTCTTTAGTTTGAATCTTTTGTTTACCAGCGAGTTATTTATCAGGATGGGATCCATTGTGTTTGGAACCATCAACCTTTGGCTGATGTTCCAGATTGGTAAAACCCTTCGGGACGAACGCACCGGTTTTATTGCAGCCTTGTTATATACTTCATCGGTTTATGGGTTCATCATCACAGGTATTTTCATTCTGCCCGATACGCCACAAGGATTGTTCTGGCTTTGGTCGTTGTATTTAATGATGAAAACTTTGCCGGGATGTCCTCGTATTTACGAACACCGAAATAACATGATACAGTTGGGAGTGGTCATGGGACTTGCCATCTTATCAAAATATTCTTCCGTATTTCTTTGGGGAGGGGCTGTTCTTTATTTGGTGTTTTTCAACCGAAAATGGTTTAACAGCAGGTACCTGTATTATGCCCTGATAGCATCAACCGTTTTAGCTTTGCCTATTCTGATATGGAACCTGCAAAATGATTTCATTAGTTTTACCTGGCAGGGTGAGCGGGTTAATATGGCCGGGCAAACCATTCGGATTGATTACCTGCTGACTGAGCTCGTGGGAGAAATCTCATACAACAACCCCATTAATTTTATACTGATTGTGCTGGCCGTGATCGCCTATTACAGGGGAAAAATGACCATCAATAAAAGTCACGCCCGGGTCATGCTTCTCTTGAGCTTCCCTCTCATTGTGACTTTTCTGGCTTTCTCTTTCTTCCGAAGCACACTTCCGCATTGGACAGCACCCGGTTATACCACCCTGATTCCCCTGACCGCTGCCTGGCTGACAGAAAAAACCACTAACAGCCTGATTCCAAACTCAATAAAGACAGCTTTGGGATTGCTTGTGCTGACCATTATACTGGGAATTGCTCAAATAAAAACCGGTTTGATTCCATTGGATAAAACAATCCTTTTTGAAGAAATAGGCGAAAATGATCCTTCACTAGACCTATTTGGTTATACTGAAGCCGGAGAAGCGTTCGTGGAGATCGTACAACGCGATCGTAGAAACAACGAGATGAATGAAGAGGTCTTTTTGACGGGAACAAACTGGTTTCCTTTGGCTAACTACGACTACTATGCGGCCACGCCGGCAGGAATAAAAAGTCTCGGCATCAACACCCTCGACCGTCTTCACAAATATGCATGGATCAACCACATTGAAGGCGGATTTAAGTTGGGATGGGATGCTTACTATTTAACCGACAGCCGTGATTTTAAGGCTCCCGACAGTACCCTTTACAGCTATTTTGAAACCATGATCCCGGCAGACACCATCCAAATATCCCGAGGCGGCAAAATAGCAAAACGGGTATTTGTTTATAAGATGAAAAACCTTATCAAATTGCCTGATGATCCGTTACAACATGAATGAATAAATTCCTGGCACACTTTTATTAAGTTTGCTTCTTGTGTCGTGCATTCAACCGGTACCTAAAGCCATGAAGGAACAAAAGTTAGAAAAAATAAATGTCTATCAGGTGTTTACCCGCCTTTACGGAAATAAAAACACCCATAACAAGTCCTGGGGAACCATGGAAGAAAATGGAGTGGGTAAGTTCAACGATTTTAACGACAAGTCTTTGTCGGAAATAAAAAAAATGGGGATCACCCATCTTTGGTTCACGGGTGTTCTACATCATGCCGTTATCCGCGATTATACAGCTTATGGCATCACCAATGATGATCCTGATGTGGTAAAGGGCCGCGCCGGTTCACCTTACGCAGTAAAAGATTATTACAATGTAGATTCCGACCTGGCAGTGGATCCGGCACAAAGATTGCACGAATTTGAAGCCCTGATCAAACGCACCCACCACCACGGTCTCAAGGTGATCATTGACATCGTTCCCAACCACGTGGCACGCAATTATCAGTCAGTTTCCAATCCGGAAGGCACCGAAGACTTTGGCGCTTTGGATAACACTTCCGTGGAATATACCCGCAACAACAATTTTTATTATATCCCTGGTCAGGATTTTCAAGTGCCTGATTTTTTAAATGGTTATGAACCACTTGGTGGAGAACCCCACCCGCTTTCGGACCATATATTTTACGAAAGTCCTGCCAAATGGACCGGAAACGGCTCGCGCGAAGCCAAACCCGGCTTTTACGACTGGTACGAAACAGTGAAAATCAATTATGGAATCCGTCCCGATGGATCTAAAGATTTTGAAAACCTTCCAGAAAAATATGCTCAGAAAGATTACAAGGAACATGCTTTCTTTTGGGCAGATAAACAGGTGCCCGATTCGTGGAAGAAATTCCGTGATATCGCTCTCTATTGGATCGGCAAAGGCGTGGATGGATTCCGTTACGATATGGCTGAAATGGTACCCGTTGAATTCTGGAGCTATATGAACTCGTCGATCAAAATGAAAAACCCGGGCGCCTTTTTGCTGGCTGAAGTGTACAATCCATCGCTTTACCGGGATTACATTTTCATGGGAAAGATGGATTACCTGTACGACAAAGTGGAGCTTTACGATACACTGAAACACATCATGCAGGGATCTGGAAGCACCGACAATCTGGTTCCTATCCAGGAAGGCCTGGCTGATATCGAGCACCACATGCTGCATTTTTTGGAAAACCATGATGAACAACGTATTGCCAGCACCGGTTTCGCCGGAAGTGCGCAAAAAGGCAAGCCCGCCATGGTAGTTTCAGCGTGTTTAAGTACCGCTCCAACCATGTTGTATTTTGGGCAGGAAGTGGGCGAACCCGGTGACGGAAACCCGGGGTTTGGCTCCGAAACCCGCACCACTATTTTCGACTATTGGGGAGTGCCCAACCACCAACGTTGGATAAACAACGGCGCTTTCGATGGCGGACAGCTATCGATGAAAGAAAAAAACTTACGCGATTTTTATGTGAAGTTGCTGAATACGGTTAAAGAACACCCTGCCTTCACCGGGAAATATAAAGAAATACACAGCCACAACCGATCGCATACGCCTTACTACAACGACCGTGTTTTTTCTTTCGTCCGATGGGATGAAGACGAACAGATCATCATCGTGTCCAACTTCGATGCCGACAGTAGCTTTGGTTTTCAACTATCGTTGGATTCGGAACTCATTAACCAATGGCAGCTTAAAAAGGGAGTTTTTCATTTCACTGACCTGTTGAATGAACAGTCTGGTTGCGAACTTTTAGTAGATGACCATGTCGCCAGTTTGCGGGTGGATTTAAAGCCGCTTGAATCCCTGGTTTTGAAGCTGGAGAAAAGTGGGAAATAGAATACGCCTGCCTGAAATGCAAGGTTGACGTGAAATCAATTGATTATTACTTATAAATTATCATTACCATGCAAGAAACTGAATACATGATGAATGAAGCCTTTGAAGAGGCAAAAAAAGGACTTATTGAAGGAGGCATCCCCATAGGTTCTGTATTGGTCCACAACGGACAAGTAATTGGGCGCGGGCACAACCACCGGGTACAAAACAACAGTGCCATTCTCCATGCCGAAATGGATGCACTTGAAAACGCAGGAAGACAACCAGCTACAGTGTATCAGAAGTGCACGTTGTATACAACGCTATCTCCATGCCCTATGTGTTCGGGTGCTATATTGCTGTATGGAATACCCAAGGTAGTGATTGGTGAAAACCAGACTTTTATGGGTGAGGAAAATCTATTAAAGGAGCGCGGAGTGGAGATTCAAGTACTAAATCACAAAGGTTGCCGGGAGATGATGGAGCAATTCATTAAAGACCAGCCTGAGCTTTGGAATGAGGACATAGGAGAATAATCTCAATAAAGAACTACGAAAAAAAAGAGCCTTCCATGGGACTCGAACCCACGACCTGCTCATTACGAGTGAGCTGCTCTACCAACTGAGCTAAGAAGGCTTGGTTTTGTGGCGGCAAAGATAACCCTATTTTCTTTTTGTTTCTTCCCATCAGGGTTTAACTTTTCTTGTGAAAATACAAAAAGTGATTTTCAATATTATTTGTATCTTGCACGCCGGAATAAGAATGAATCATTTATTAATCACAAAAATTTAATCACATGTTAAAAAAATCATTGATGATGATGGGGCTGGTTGTGTTCGCACTGGGACTATTGGCCCAGACGGTTGAAGAAGCCGGTGCCAAATACAATGACGGAAATGAATTGGTAAAGCAAGAAAACTATGAGGCTGCCGTCCCTGTATACGAACAAGCATTGAAGCTGGCCAATGAAGCCGGTGCCGATGCTGCCGACCTGAGAGGGAACATCGAAAAGCAACTTGGTAATGCTTATTATCGTGCAGGTGTTAGTTTATATAAAGACAAAAAAATCGAGGCCTCTATTGCCATGCTTGAAAAAGGATATGCTTTCGGACAACAAATTGGTGATGAGGATATTAAGAATAAAACTACCGACCTCGCTTCTCAACTTCGCTCAAAAGTAGGCGATTCAATGCGTAAAAAAAATAATCTCGACGAAGCTTATGTTGAGTATGAAAAGGCGCTTAAGATTGACCCGACCAATGTAAAAGCCATGTATGGCCAAGGCCTTGTTTATAAGGAAAAAGACGACCTGGAGAAGATGAAGGAGAAAATGAACCAGGTTATTGAGTTGAGTGATGGATCGGATAAATTGCAAAAAATGGCAGATGCCGCGCGCCAAACTACAGCTAATGCCCTTGAAGTAGCCGGCGCAAAAGAGCTTCAAAGCGGTGATGCCCACAAAGCCATAGCGCTTATTAACGAATCGTTTACCTATCAGCCAGGCGAAGCCAACGCCTATTATTACTTGTTGATTGCCTATAACAAAATCAGTGAATGGGAAAATGCCATTGCTGCCGGCACAAAAGCCCTGGAACTTAAAAAGGAAGATGCTTCTGAAATATACTTTGGCTTAGGGCAAGCCAGCGAAGGAAAAGGGGATGCTGCAGCAGCCTGTGAAGCTTACAAAAATGTAACTTCCGGTCCCAACGTGGAATCTGCTAAATATCAAATGACACAAAAGCTGAAATGCAGTTAGTTGTTGAGTCAGACTTTAAAAGCCCGGATAGAGAAACTACCCGGGCTTTTTTTTGTTTAAAACAACCCTGGAATTTCCTGTCTCACAACTTACGGCTTCGTGCTTCAGGATCTTCTAATCGACCTATCACTTTATCCGGTTACAAACCGAATATCAACACTTTAGTCCAATGCCGGACTTACTCTGTCCGGAGGGTCAATTCCTTTTTGTTTCCTGTTGGCCAATGCTTCACGTGCATTTTTTTCGGAACCCAGCAAAATGGCAATCCATTGGGTACTCTTCCGGCTTCCCAAACTAATTTTAATGGCCATGGTGATGGGAACGGAAAGTAACATGCCAATATCGCCAAATACCCACCCCCAAAATACCAGCGAAAGGAATACCACAAGGGTGCTTAAATCCATTCCCTTAGCTAAAAACTTAGGCTCAACAATCTGCCCAACGATAAAATTGATGGCTCCATAACCTATCCCGGCATAGAGCACTCCTGAAATTCCATCTTGTATCAGCACAAAAAGCATGATGGGAATGGCCGAAATGGTAGACCCAATATTTGGTATAAACCTGAAAATAAACACCAGCAAACCCCATATAACGGCATAGGGAATATCCAGGATAATCAATAACAAAGCCACCAAAATACCGGCAACGCTTCCTGTTATTGTCTTCATCCCAAGATAATTACGCACGTTTTTGGTTATCAGTCCCAGGTTGGTCATCGACTGATCGGGTTTTTTAAGAATGGCGGCAAGCTTTATTGGGAAACTGGTTGATTCACCTATAACAAAAGCAACCACAAGAATCAGCAACACAATCTGACCCATTACGCCTCCCAGGGAGGCAAGGAAATTGGTTGCATAACCAAATACATTTCCTCCTCCGAATTTGGAGAGAACGTCATCCGGATGCAAGCTCATCCCAAAACCATTGACCCATTCTATAAGCTGAGTGATCACCGCACTCAACTTTTCCTTGTAGACGGGTAAGTTAAGAGTAAACTTCTTAAGTGACTGGTTGATAACGACGCTGAACCCAAAAATAATCGCACCCAGGCTCACCATCACAATCAGGATAGATAAGGAGCGGTTCACTTTTTTTTTGATCATCCAGTCGATGGGCTGATAAATAATGATGCTGACAAAAACAGCCATGAGCACCGGGTTGATGATGGGGGCGGCATAACGTAACCCGGCAATGACAATAAAACCGGCCGCAAATAAAACAATGGGGTGATTTCCTGAAAATGACATTTTTGCTTTCATGGTTGCGTAGATTGATACGGGCCATAAAGATATTAAAATGGTCGAAAAGGAGAATGATTTACAAAAAGAATCATGAACCTGTCAAGGCAAAATTGTCACGGTTATCTGATTACCAATATTTTCGTAACCACCTTTTCCGATTTATCTACCGTGAAAGCAAATACCATGTAGATCCCTGTTGCCACATCATGCCCGTCGAAATTTTTCCCATTCCAAACCGCCTGGCCACCTTCGCTTTTTGTTTGGTAAACCAGGTTACCATAGCTATCGGTAATTTTGATAAACGAGTCGCTTACCAGGCCCTTGATGGCAATATCGCCATGATAATCTTCGCGCACCGGGTTAGGATAAGCATACACTTTTGATCCGGGCGGATTTGGGGGCGTTGCGGAACCACGGTACGAAATAAGTCCGTTGGCTGTTCCAATATACACTTCGCCTTGTTGGTCGATGCCAATGCTGATGATTTGATTGGATAGCAACGGGCTGTTTTCAGCTGTAAAATGATAAATTTCTTCCAGGCCGTCAGGCGAGATCAGAAAAACACCTGTACGTTCAGTCCCAATCCATTTGCGGTTGGCACCATCAACTGTAATGGCAGTAACAAGCTCTGTTTCAAGCAATATATCGGCCAATCCAGAGCCATCATTTCGTGGAACAAGAATTTGCTGGGCATCGTAATTGGCTCCCGGCACAAAAATATTTTCAGGTGAATAAAACACGGATACTCCTTTATCAGATCCAATCCATACTTCACCATCCAGGTCGGTGGCAAACGAATAGACCTTATTACCCGGAATATGTCCTAAGCCGGTTGTCGAACGCAATACTTTTGCCTGGTCATCGGACGGATCGTCGAGAGTGTTATTGTCGTTAAACACGATCACAAATCCATCAACCCGTTTTATCATCCACTTTTGATTGTAATCATCCACCATCAGTTCAGTAACATCGGTTCCGCTCAAGGCTCCGCCGAGATTATAAGAGACCCATTCACCATTGTTTTTCATCACTGAAATCAAGTTTCCGGCCCCCGAATTGGCTACCCAAAGATTATGATCGCTGTCGAAATCAAGTCCGCCCGCCAGGGTAAGGTTTTGGGCGCTTGTCCATGACTGAAGAGACGAATTTTGTTTATCGAAGATGGTATTCAACTCGTTGTTTACAAACTGCAGCACGCCATTGCCCCATGTGCCTATATAGGCAATATCAGGATTATTTGGATCGACCTTTACCGCTATAAAATCAGTTACGGTGTCAAAGGCCGGTGTATTGCTTCTGTTGTGTGTAGTCCAGTTGCCGTCATTAGATGAAAAAACACCATCGGTCATGTAGCGTTTCGACCAATCCGACTCGTGGCCACCCGACGCAACCCATACATTGGAGCCCCCGCAATCCAAATCAAATACGTTTTTTGTTCCCGGGCCATTCGGCTTAATAAATTCTCCGCTCCAACCGTTGTTCCACGCTTTTACAAGACCCAGTTTTGCATCACCTATCCAGTAAAAATCATTGTCCATATCCACCGAAAGAGGTGTAATTGTTTGATCGGATGGTTTATAAATGGTGGCCGTTTTTTCTACCCGGTCATTAAATACATTCACAAAGCCCCGATTTACCACTAAAAACCAATCGTCATAAGCCTTCATTTGATAGCGTGCATAGTTATTCTCCCGGTCAAAATAGTTCCACGCGGTTCCATCAAACACGAACATGGTATCCGATGCCCATTGTCCGCTGGCATAATTGGTGTAAATTTTACCTTTATAATTTGTTATCAGGTTATACTTCAAGTTGGGGTACTTCAGTTTGCTATCTTTTTTCCATTGTTGAAAATCGGCCAGGTTGACGGAGGAAACTCTGGCATAATAAATTCCTGAAACAGTGGCAGCAAAATAAGAGGTGTCGTTGAAAGTAATATCCAGCACATCGAGGGCGTTTCCGCCGGGGCCTATATACCAGGTGTCGTAAATTTCAATTCTGTCCATATCAACTACCACAATACCAAACCCACATGATAAATAAGCATACTTTCCTTTAATCAGGATATTGTTGATGGTTTTATTCCCTAATATATCCTTGTCACGTATGTCTGAAAGATTGATCACGCTTCCGTTGGGATAAACCAAATCGAGGTTGGCATTTGAGTAGGCCACTAACAAGGCATCAACGGTAGGGTTATAGGCAATTTTATTAATTCCCACATCGCTTAAACCCTTAACCTTATCGAACCTGGTGATGCTATTGTCGTCCTGGTGATAAATAAAGAGGCTGTAAGGAGTGGCGGCATACACATCGGTGTGAACCAGTGCCACATCTATTACATTGCTATATGGAAGATGGGTTCTCCATTCACCAATACCAATTTCCTGTGCCGATGTGCCTGATGCCCATAGCATGACAAAGATGAAGAACACAATTTGATTAATTTTTACCATAGGAGGTTTCTTTTTTCAGTTTAGTATTAACTGCAAATTACCTGATTTATTGTAAACAAAACAGAAGCGGCATCAGGAAAATATTTAACTTTTTAAATATATTATTACATTTGTGTGCTATGAAAAAAATAACCCTCCATCTCAACAACATGATCTGCGACTGCTGTGTTCGCGTGGTTAGGATGGATTTGGAAGCGATGGGTGTGAAGGTATTAAAAATATCCCTGGGAGAAGTTGTTATCAATTTCAATCCGCTCAAAACCACCATGGAGGCTATTGAAAAAATGCTTGAGACAAACGGAATTACGTTGATAAAAAATAAAGAAGGGATCATGGTGAAAGAAATCAAGAGGAGTGTGATATCTCTGGTGCACCACACCACTTTCAACGCCATGGTACGCAATTCGGATTACCTGGTAGGAAAATTTGGCAAATCCTATCCCTATCTTTCTTCCCTGTTTTCAAAATACGAGGGCATCACCCTGGAAAAATACATCATATTGCACAAGGTGGAACGCATCAAGGGACTTATCGAAGAGAACGAACTCACACTCAGTGAAATAGCCTTTATGATGGGTTATAGCAGCGTGCAATACCTTTCCACCCAGTTTAAAGGTGTTGCCGGGGTTTCTGTTTCCGAGTTCAAAAAACATCCGGCACAATACCGTGTTTCCATCGACAAACTCGGGAAAGGAAGTTTTGCATCAGAAAGTGATGGCGACATACCGATGTCGGTTATTTAAATAGGCCAACCCTCGTTTTTAATTTGCCAAAAGGCAGAATTTAAGTAAAAAAAGAATTTTTAAAAAAATGGCTGTCATATAAAAACGTTTAATTTAGTCGCATCAAACACAGATGTAATCAGTTAAATTTTACAAAAGCGGGAAGGTATGTCACAGAATGCATTTCCAGAAAATATTATTATACATTCGTTAAATCAGGCTTTTAGGTTGATAAACGCGTTAACATAAAATAGGCATAAACACAATGTGTGTATGGGATAGTTATTGGGCATTTTAAAAGACGGCATAAATCGACAATAAGAGAATAAAAAAAGTATGACAGGATTTAAATTAACGACATCGGACAACAAAGAAATAAGATTTGAATTTTACAAAGACACTGCACCTGTGACATCAAAATCGTTTGTTGACATATTGCCATTTACAAGGACTTTTCATCACGCAAGGGTTTCTGGACAAGAAATATGGATTGACAATGTTCCCAAACTTGACATCATTCAAGAGAACGCATCAGTATTTACCGAACCAGGCGAAGTTGTATTTGGCCCGACAAAGCCCACTAGAACAAAGACTGCAAACTGTTTTGGAATCTATTATGGTGATGGTAAAGGACTGGACGCTTGCAACATTTTCGCAAGGGTAATTGAAAGTGACAAACAAAAATTGATTGACCTTGGAAATAGTATTTGGAAAAATGGGTCACAAGATTTGACTATCTCAGTAATCGAAGAAACAAAATGACCGACAAAGCAACGACAGAAATAAAAACGCTCTATAACAGCACCTACCCAAAAGGCGGGGTATTGTGTTCCAAAGACAGTTTTGTGGTTAATCAAACATGCGTTTTTCAAATCAAGTTTTGTGGTAAAATCCCGCCCTGCGGGTAGCTGCGAAAAGCTATTTATTATGTCATTTGTCCTGTTTTTTAGCCTTATTGCCCATTTCCTAATCAGTTTACTTGTATATTTGCCTTTGCAGGTAATAAGATCAGCTACTGGTATTAAATGATCCCTTTTCAGAGCAATAAACGCTTGAATAAAATAATAAGGATGTTGCACATTTTAAGATGGTTATACTAAATGATTAGCGAAATTGGGAAATACCTGATGGTTATCTTTCAGGCTTTTAAAAAGCCGGATAAAGGAAGTGTGTTTCTAAAACAACTGGTTATTGACTTTCGTGCCCTGGGGGTAAGCTCAATCGGACTGGTGGCGTTTATTTCCTTGTTTACCGGTGGCATTATCGCCCTGCAAACAGCCTACAACATCGACAATCCTTTGGTTCCCATGTGGCTGATTGGTTACACCACCAAACAAATGATGATCCTGGAGTTTTCGCCTACCATCATCAGTTTGATTTTGGTCGGTAAAGTAGGGTCGAGCATTGCTTCCGAAATTGGCACCATGCGCGTAACACAACAAATTGACGCGTTGGAAGTGATGGGCATCAACCCGGCCAATTACCTGATCCTTCCCAAAATAACCGCCGCCATGATTTACAACCCCATCCTCATTGTCTTTTCGATGGGCGTTGGTTTGTTCGGAGGCTGGTTCTCCGTAGTCATCACCGGACAGGTTACTTCCGTGGCTTTTGTCGATGGACTGCAGTCGTTTTGGGATCCGTTTTCCATTACTTATGCTCTCATTAAAACGGTGGTTTTCGCCTTCATCCTGGCTTCTGTGGCCGGCTACAAGGGTTTTACCGTCCAGGGCGGTTCGGTGGAGGTTGGCAAAGCCAGTACACAGGCGGTGGTCATCAGTAGTGTGTTGATTATTATTTTTGATTTGTTGCTCACCCAGATGCTGCTCACATGATCGAAGTAAAAAATATTTCCAAATCTTTCGATGGCCAGGAAGTGCTTAAAAACATCAGCACTACGTTCGAAAAAGGCAAAACCAACCTGATTATCGGGCAAAGTGGTTCCGGGAAAACCGTTCTGATGAAATGTTGTATCGGCTTGTTGGATACTGATGAAGGTGAAATAAAATTTGATGGCCGGAGGTTCTCGAACCTGAAAGGTACAAATCAAAAAAATGTACGCAAAGAAATGGGGGTTCTTTTTCAGGGTGGTGCGCTCTTCGATTCTTATACCGTGGAAGAAAATGTAATGTTCCCGCTCAATATGTTCTCCGACATAACCTTGGAAGAAAAGCGCGCAAGGGTAAACGAAGTGCTGACTCATGTAAACCTTGAAAATGTGAACAGTAAATACCCGTCCGAAATCAGTGGAGGAATGATTAAGAGAGTGGCCATTGCCCGGGCCATTGCGCTAAATCCAAAATATTTATTTTGTGATGAACCCAACTCGGGTCTCGACCCAAAAACGGCCGAAGTGATTGATGAACTAATCTCTGAGCTCACTGAGAAATTTCAAATGACTACAGTTATCAACACGCATGATATGAATTCGGTACTTCAGATTGGTCAAAAAATAGCCTTCATCTACAAGGGGCAATTGTGGTGGGAGGGAAACCACAAAGGCATTTTGGAAACCACCAACGAAGAACTTAACGATTTTGTTTTCTCCACCGAATTAACCCGAAGACTAAAACACAGGTAATAAACCGTTTATGAATATAAATTTTCTGGATATCATTTTAGTTATTCCGTTGTTGTTGTTTACTTACAGCGGATTTAAAAAAGGACTTGTCATTGAAGTTGCTACTCTTGCTGCCTTAATCCTGGGACTGTATTTTGCCTTTTACTTTTCGGAATTTGCCACCGAAATTCTGGACAATTGGTTTACCATCGACCCCGCCTATCTTACTGTCATCGCCTTCATTGTTACTTTCACCGTGGTGATGCTGTTGGTGATTGCCATAGGAAAAATATTTGAAAAATTTATAGACCTCCTGTTACTGGGCTTTTTTAATAAGCTTGCGGGAGCCGTGTTTGGATTGATGAAAGGAGCGTTGGTGGTAAGTATTGTAATCTTCACTATCAATTATTTTAATGAAAGCCGGACTGTACTTAAAAAGGAAACCTGCGAGCAATCAATTTTATACAGACCTCTTGAATCCATTGCCCCTACTTTGTATTCATGGGTACAGACAACCCATTTTCATTTCAAAATTCCGGAAAAGCAGGAGTTAATCGATCAGGTGTACTAAGTTTAAATCTACTATTCTAATGGAGATTTGAAAGTAACAGGCCCGTAAAATAGATTTCTCGGATTCAGATATAAGAGATGCTATGATGTCACATTATCTTTTTATTAATTTTTTTGGCTACGTAATATTTAGAAATAATTTGCCACTAGTTTTACAATTCAATATCATAATTCACAACCATGAAAACCCTGATTTTAGTCCGGCATGCCAAATCATCTTGGGACAACCCCCTCATATCCGACCACGATCGACCACTGCTTGAGATAGGTAAAAAACGTACCAGGCTGGTCATCGCGAAATTGCAGGAAATGAAGGTCCAACCCGATTTAATCATCAGCAGTTCCGCCGTAAGGGCCATAGAAACAGCCAGGTACCTTGCAAAAGGAGTAAATTATCCGGTTGAAATGATTAAAACATCATCCGTCTATTATACTGCCTCTGCCCGTGAACTCCTAAATGAATTTCTCGATATGCCCGATCGATTTAATACCATCATGCTGGTGGGCCACAATCCAACAATGACCAACCTGACCAATAAATTTTTATCAAATCCTATCGACAACCTGCCTACAACAGGTATAGTTCAAATTTGTTTTAAAACCGATAAATGGGACCAAATACACCTGTCAAAAATCGAAAGTCAGGCGGTGATCACACCCAAGAATTTAAATGGCAACCATTAAACTCATCATTTAGTGGGACTATTGGTGATTCTTATCTGTATTCTCGCCTTACGAAATTTGCAAAATTAACCTGTCTCTAAATTGAACCATCGGACATGAGAAATAAACAGGTGCTGGTATTTTCTTTCCTCGGCATTCTTTGGATCCTTTATCTGGGTTTACGCGCTTTTTTTACCATAGAAGAGGGTCAAATTGACTTGTACCGGGTGAAAGAGATCTGTTTGGAGTAGAGGCAAGAATTTCTCTACCTTGCGGCTTCCTCATCCCATCCACTACTCTTGAATCATTAACAGTTTCTCCAGATTTTTCGGGATATCCGTGTTGTCAATCATTCCTTTAAACATCTCGCTTCCGGGGCCAATGGCATAAACCGGCACATTGATTCCCGTGTGTGAATAGGTTGTCCATCCCAACCCGGCCTTGTTGCTCATTAATTTAATCAGAAAAGAGGTGATGTGCTCATAACTGCTACCGGATGCATCCGCTTTTTCACCCGAGCCAATATACATGTTTTGATTAAAAACGTGCTGAAGTTGTGTTAATTCACTTGAAGTTAAAGATATTTTGGTGGAGTCGCCCAAACCAAATTCCTGGCCGATGAGTACCAACATGTCTGCAAAATCCTTGCCTTTGTCACTGCTCAGTTGCCTGCTGAATTCGGCTAATTTCATATCAAAGACTTCTGATGAAATATGTTGGTTAGCCAGAGCTGCCAAATTCGACTCATATTGCATCCCGCCATTTCCAAGGGCTAGGCCCCCGGTTTCGTGATCGGCTGTTACCACAATGATCGTCTCATTGGGATGTTGATCGTAAAAAGCTTTGGCTACCGCGATGGCCTCATCAAAAGCAAGTGTTTCCATTATATTGGTGGCGGCATCGTTTCCGTGTCCGGCCCAGTCGATTTTTCCTCCTTCGACCATCATAAAAAAACCAGATCCGTCTTGTAATAAATCGATGGCTTTTTGGGTGAAGTCGGCCAGGGAAGGGTTCCCTTCATTTCCATCAATCATGTAAGGCATGGCTGCGTCAGCTGCCAACCTTGGTGCAATGGCTAATACCTTGCCTGTTCCCGGTTTTAACGCCTTAAAACCTTCAAGCGTATTCACGAAAGTAAAACCATTTTCGATGGCTCGTTTTATGATCTGAATGGTGTCGCCATTAATTACCTTCATTGGAATGACAAAACCGCCACCACCAAAAAAGTCAATATCACTCGCAGCCAAATCCAATCCAATTTCGAAATAATTTCCACGTGAGGCCTGATGGGCATAAAATACAGCCGGAGTGGCATGATCTATGGAAACACTGGTGATAATGCCGGTTTTTAAACCATGTGCTTTGGCTTTCTCAGCAATGCTTTCAAAAGGCAAATTACCTTCAGGGTTCATCGAAATGCGATTAATATTAGTCTTATGACCTGTGGCCAGTGCCGTTCCCGCTGCCGCGGAACATGTGATAAAGCGGTTGTTGGCATAGGTACTCGCCCATCCTAAAACAGGAAATTGAGTGAAGGTGAGCGGTTGAAAACCTGGCTTATTGCCAATTGCAGCTTCATACGCTTGCGCCGTATTTACCTGTGCCTGGCCCATCCCGTCACCAATAAACAGAAAAGCATATTTAATTTGAGTCTCTTGTGGTTTGTTTTGACATGAAACCAGAAAAAATGCTGACCATGTAAGAATCAGGATTGAAAAACCAACTTTCTTCATCATTCAATTATTTTATGCAAAAATATTGAAAACATCACGTCAAATTATGAAAAATAATAAAGTAACGATTTGATAATAATGCGAAAGCTCCCACATAAGAGTCAACCATTTGAATAAAGAACATTCAAAATCACTACTTTTGCAGCCTGAAAAAACTGCTCATGACCGCATCCGATATTGAAATTATGGCTCCCGTGGGGTCGTACGAATCGTTACAAGCTGCCATCCAGGGAGGAGCCAATTCGGTCTATTTTGGAATCGGCAGCCTGAATATGCGCTCTAAATCATCACAAAATTTTACCCTTGAGGACCTGGCCCGGATTACAGCTTTGAGCCAACAAGCCAACATACGTACTTACCTTACCCTGAATGCGGTTATTTACGATCATGAGCTGGAACAAATGCGCCAACTCGTGGACGCGGCCAAAAGCAATGGCGTTACGGCCATTATCGCTTCCGACCAATCGGTAATTCAATATGCCCGACAAATTGGAATGGAAATCCACATGAGCACACAGACCAATATCACCAACCTGGAAGCGGTAAAATATTATGCTCAGTTTGCCGATGTGATGGTCACCGCACGTGAATTGCAGATTGAACAGGTGAAATCCATCACGCAAGCCATCGAAAAACAACAAATCAAAGGACCTTCGGGAAATCTCGTGCAAATTGAGGTGTTCGCTCATGGGGCACTCTGTATGGCCGTCAGTGGCAAATGCTACCTGAGCCTCGACAACCTCAACTCATCGGCCAACCGTGGAGCCTGCCTGCAACAGTGCCGGCGTAAATACATCGTAAAAGACAAGGAAAGCGATCTGGAATTAGAGATTGACAATGAATATATCATGTCGCCAAAAGATTTAAAGACGGTCGCTTTTCTGGACAAAATTCTGGATGCTGGTGTTCGGGTGCTGAAATTGGAAGGCAGGGGTCGTTCGCCGGAATATGTAAAAACGGTGACGCGCGTTTACCGGGAAGCCGTTGATGCCTGGTTTGCCAATGAATATACGCTGGAAAATATCGATCGGTGGAATGAAGAACTGGCCACCGTTTATAACCGCGGATTCTGGGATGGTTATTACCTGGGCAAAAAGTTAGGCGAATGGACAGATAATTATGGAAATCAGGCTACTACCCGAAAGTTATATATCGGACTGGTAACCAATTATTTTGGCAAAATCGGGGTGGCCGAAATCAAGATTGAAACCCATGATTTAAAGGTTGGGGAAGAGTTTAAGATCATCGGCCCCACAACAGGAGTTTATGAGGACCATGTAAAGGAACTACGCCTTGAGCTATCACGTGTTGATCAGGTTATTAAAGGGGATTTGTGCTCGCTTCCCGTAAAGGAGTTGGTACGACGTGGCGACAAATTATATAAAATTGTTACTCTAGACCATTCAGTACCGAATTTGGTGCAACTGTAGAATAATGGAACACGGGTGACACGAATGCTCTGGATAAATCACGGATAATAATCTGTGATCATCCGTTTAACCTGTGTCATCCGTGTTCCAAACATTCGAATCTATTTCTATTCCACCACAACCTTTCCTCCTGCCGAATGCGCGGCAAACTCAGGCGCATACATGCTCTGAATGGTGGCCATTCCATCAACAAATGTTCCCTTTTGCGTTACATAAAGTCCGTATTCAAGCACATAGGTTCCCTTTTGCATATACCGGATAAAAAAGTCAGAACCCACATCGGTGATCTGATGATAGTAGCCCAATCCCCCTGAATACATGTATCCACTCAGGTTGGAAACCGGTTCCAGCCCTGTGGCACGCATATCCGACAAATGGACAAATTCCAGGTTACGGTCGGTTTTCACCACCAACCGCACCACCAGCTTATCACCGGTTTTAATTATTTGGTTTTTTTCTACAGGCATCAATACCTGTCCGCTATCGGTGCTCATTTCCAGAAACAGTTTTTTATCTACCGAGAGGGAGGTTTGCTGTTTTATCACCTTGTCGATTTGCTCAAAATATTGCCAGTAAGCCGCCCCCCAGGTCAGCTGGTTATTGGGGTTTTTTACTGTAATTTCTCCCAAATCTGAACTTACTTCTTCTTGCGCCCAGGACTTGCGAAAATACCCGGTTCCTGCTTCGGGAGCTTGTCCCTGATCGGATTTGCTATCGAGTACCTGACCGGCCACCGTGATATCAACCTGAACATTTTCATCCAGCATTTTCCCGTCGGTCATCAACAAAGCATAAACTGCCTCCGCGGTGGCAGAAGAAGTACTCCATTTGCTGGTTTGCTTTTGCTTCAGCAACCACATCTTCATCTGATCGATGATGGTGAGGTTTTTCTGCAGTTTGCTAACGGCTTCAATCAACATGGCCTGAGTTTCCACCGGAGCTTCGTACCAGTTCCAGCCTGATGGCTGACGCCAGTACATCCCCATTTCATCGCTTACCAAAGCACGTTCCATTAATGAACGCAGGATGGCTTCCGAGTCGCTGCGGTAACCAAATTCAGGCAAAGCCAATGCCAGCATCCCTTGCAGGTAGTTGCTTTGTTTGAGCCAATATTTCCGAGCCTGTTCTACGAAATAATCCACCGCCTTTTGACTTTTTTGTGGGATGGGATAGTATTTTATCAGCAGCGATCGGGTATATAAATATTGTATGGCATTGCCCGACAGGTGGTTGTCGTTGATGGATTTGGGGAAATTCCGTTTAATTTCATCATAGTCGTCCGCCATCTCCTGATCGAGCCATTTCACCGCTTTTTCAATCATCTGTAAGCGATTGGCATCGGAAGAAAGTTCAAGCACTCCTTTGCTATCGAGCTTAGCCATTCCCAATACGATGGCCTGTGTAGTATAGCGGTCGTCTCGCATGCCATCAAACCAGGGCCAGGCACCTGTCGAAAGTTGCTTTTCCTGTAAAAGCGCCATGGTTTTTTCCTTTTCGCGGGCCAGTTGGTTTAAATCGAACAATGAGGCAATACGCTGTTTTTGGGTGGCTTCATCCTCAGCTTCCAGAACCCATGGAGTAGCGCTTAAAACGGCATTTTTCAAGTCCTCATTCTTTTGAAGATTCGACAAAAAGGCATCTAAGGAATGTTGCTTCCAGCTATCGAACACCTGTTTGATTATCGGATTGCTGTTTACGATGAATGATGACATCGCGTTGGCCATGTACCGGTTGAAAACCGAAAGTGTGCTTTTGTCGACAGATTCGGCAATGGAGGGCAAAGCCTGAATGGCATACCAGGCAGGATTGGAAGTAAATTCCAATGTAAACCGATAGTTCTGTGCGGAGGTAGGCCGTTTCATGCGACCAGTATTCACCAGATTCAAAAATTCAAATTCTTTCTCTTCATTGGCTTTCACATTCATGGGCATGGTTTCGGTCACCAACACCCTGTTTGTTAATACGGGGATGACGCGTTCTTCACCGTCCGTGTGTGTTCCATCTGTAGCAGTGGTTCTTATTCCCAACATTTGCAGATCACCGGGAATGAGTATCTTTTCGTTGAAAGCAGTACCTTGGCCGGGAGGAATTGACAGCTCTTGTTTTTGTGACGATTCATCCGACGAAAGATCAAACTTGCTTCCTGTTATAGGATCGAAGAACTCAATAGTGACCAGTGCTTTCATATTTACATCCGTCATATTTACCACCTTGGCGGTAAAATCCAGCTCATCATTCTGTCGGACAAAACGCGGCACATTGGGCATTACCATCAACGATTTTTTGGCTTTAAATTCTTCCTGTGAGGTTCCCACTTTTAAATCCGGAGTATAGGCCAACATGAGGAGCTTCCAGGTGGTAAGGGCATCGGGTGTTTTGAAACTAAAGGTCACATTTCCCTCTTTGTCGGTAGACAAATCGGGATAAAAGAAAGCAGTTTCGTTGAAGTTGGTACGAAGAGGAATGACGGGTTCCTGTTTTGTAACTGGAGGTGTGATTTTTTCGTCAGCCAATGTGGGTATTTCCTCCATTACAATCAGCTCATCTACTTTACTGTCACTGTCTTCCATCTCCATCATCAAACCACTGCGACCTGATGTTGATTTTAGATACATAATCTCCGAATCTTCATAAAAATATCCAAACCAGTTGATATTGGGGTATTGGGGGCTAAAACCTGTTAAATAGGGAATTTTTACTGTAAACAAATTGCTTGAATTTTCAGTATGAAATTGTTTTCCTTCCCACCCATGGCCTGTTGCAGTTGAATGATAAAGTGACATATTCCATGTATGGTCGGTGAACTGATCCAATGAAGCATCGTACATTCCGGCCATCAGCCTTGAAGCCAGCGCTTTCCCGTCAGTACCTTTGATGTGCACTTTCCAGGTTTCCTTTTCTCCGGGAGTAAGGAAATCACGTCGGGTTTCCAAAACGATGTCCAGCTTTTTGTTGGTAAAAGGTATGTCGATAGTATATTTTTCTGTAAAAAGGCGGTTGTTGATTACCATGCATGTGTTGACCAAAATACCTCCCCGATGTGCTTCCTTTACGGGAATTTCAAAGGTCTTTAGGCCACCGCTCAGGTTCACCCATTGGCTGAATAAAGTCTCCGTTCCATGAGAAACTTCAACCAACATATTGGCATTTCGGACCGCGGAGCCAACTGTAATAGTCACCGTTTGGCCGGGTTCAGCCTTTTGGGAGGATAAAGCGGCCCAATATGGAGGCTTGCCGGGAATGGTTTTCTCATTTGAAGAATAAAGTGAAAAATAATGCTCTGCCTTTACCGGTTTTCCATATTGATCTTTTCCTTCAATAACCATCACATATTCACCCACAGGCCATGTGTTTAATTCACCCAGCGATATAGAAGCTTTCCCATTTATAGATAATTCTTTGTTTGACATTTCATTCCTTGTCCATTTTTCGGGCCTGTTCTCCTCTTTCCAGGCCAGATCGGGAAACTGATCACGATAGGATTGCTCGCTTATTATTTCCTGGTCGGGAAGACCAAAAGGTGTTGAAAATAATACTTTCCCGGGTGCATTCAATTGGTAAAAAGTAACCTTCGCCTCCATCTTAATTACTGACCCTGACAGATTTGAAGCGGAAATGCTAAAGTTTTCGATTGCTTCTCTATTCACCTGATCGGTACCCTTCACGTTGAGTAAGGCCGAAACGGAGCCCACTCGAATGGATGTTTGCGCATCGTGCACCTCGCCCGTGATGTCGGTAACCTGAACCGAAACGGTGTATTGGTAAAACTGATCCAACCTGTTTTGAACTGACGGATCGGTATTGGCTTTAAATTTCAGAGAGAAAACACCCTGATCATCAGAGATAAGTTCTCCAAAATCGATTTGCATATCAGACATCAGGTAAGGAGGAATCCAGCCATAGCTGCGGTATGGAATAGGCCAATAACTGCTACGTGTAACTCGGTAGGAGGCAAAAGCATTGGTAACAGCATTACCCGCGTAGTTTTCAACTTTTCCGGTAACGCGAATGCTGTCATTGAGTGAATATTGACCTGCTACTGTATCCAGAATTACTAAAAAGGCGGGCCTTTTGTATTCTTCAACCAGAACCTGTACATTACCCGATTTGGTTCTCAAATTCATGCTTCCATTGAGTTGATCCTGCGGGATTTGAATTGAACCCTGAAATGCACCATACTCATCCGTAACAACAGGGATTTCCATGATCTTTTTTCCATTGGGACTATACAACTGCATTAAGTCGCTCTGTCCCTTGACCAGGGTTACTTCATCGCCTAAACTTGAAACCACGATGCCCTTATAATACATGGTTTGACCGGGTCTGTAAATCGACCTGTCGGTGAATAAATAGGTATGGATTGTTGGGTTAACTTGCTTTTCATTTTTAGAAAAACGCATGTAATTTTGAGAAATCAGAACATCCTCCCCTTTGCGGAAGACAAAAGTGTAATTTCCATAACGCTCTTTTTTAAATGCAGTGATGGAGGTAAATCCGGCTTTGTTAGTTACTAACTGTCCTACCTGAATCGTTTCATGAATTCTCAGTTTGTTATTATACTGACTTTGGTACACTTCGATATCAACACCAGGGACTTGTTTTCCGGTAACGCGGTCGAGCACATACAACTCGCCACCATCGGTGTTGCTGTTTTCTTTCAAGATATAACTCAACTCAGAAACCCACAAGGGTTCAAATTCAACCTCAGATTGCTCACTAAAATCAGGCTCATTACAAATAAACAGTGCATAAAAACCTTTGTTAAGTGCCGGAATGCTGATGAGAGCCGTATGACCCTGATGATCCTTAGTATCGGGGAGATCACGCGAAAAGCTGAGAACCTCTTGTTGTTGAAGGGCTTGTTTCATCTGGTCCTTTTGCGGGACATTGCTTTTCAGGTAAGCATCCACATCCAACCTGACCAATTTAAAATACAGCTTATTTACATTTTTAAAGCCAAGTGAAGCCAAAATCGGCTTACCCGGAAGGATTACCTCCTCGGTGGTGAGTGAAAAACTTTTTCGAAGAATTTGCTGAAGAAGTGCATCAAAAGGTGCTTTCTGGGCTGAATCAGTATAGATTTCCAAAGCCTGTTGGCAAATTCTGGCCGATTCTACAAGTTGAAAACGAGAACTGTCACCAACTTGCGGTTGATAGCTTTGTCCATTGCTATAATATAGTTCTGCCAAAGTATAATACACGTTGCTCATTGATTTCTTGTCCTGGTTACCTTCAATCAATTCGCTTAAAGCGTTGGCGTACTGATTCCACGAAGCTGAAGTTTGAACGGATTGTTGATACACATAAGTTAGTCGTCTGAGATCGAGATCGATGAATGCCCCGGAGTTATGCGAGGTAAGATGAAAGGCCAGCAAACGCTGAAATAGTTCAAGAACCAGAGCGTGGTTTTGTCCCAACTGATTGGCATCAAGGGGCAAACCAACAAAAGTATGTGCGTCCGCAAAGTAGGGGTTTTCAGGTTGAAAAAGAGGCTCCGGTGCATTTTTAAAATCATGAGTGGATTCTGTAAAAAACAACAAGGCCCTGTTGGCGAGTAAATCGTACATCGTTGGCCAAAAATTGGTGTCGTATTTGGTAATAATTGCCTGAAAATCTTTCAAAGGCAACGCTTCAAGTTGTTTTCTGTGTTCAAGCGAAAGCAGGTAGTGTGTTCGGATGGCTTGTTCAAACTGCATGGCATCCCAGGTTTGTATATCCTCTGAAACTTGGTCGTTGATCGCGGTGCGTTGTAGGATATTCCACTTGTTTTGATTATAATATTGCTGTATGAGTTGTGCCAACAGGGAATGCATAATTTCCTTTTCAGGTGTTTGTGCTGTTTGTAAAGCCGTCATTGTCTGCTGCATGGCTTTTTCCAGGTGATCCTCTTCAAAATCACCCTGAAGGCTCATCTTGTAAAGCATGGCCTTTATCAATTGAGGCTGATTTTTATCAACTTTTGCCTGATCGTAAATTTGATCCACCATTTTGATGGCGCTTTGCGGAAGACCCTGTATTTTAAAAGATTCAATTTCTTTCCAGGATTTCTCAAAGTCATTGTGTTGTTGGGCACAGGCCGGGAAAAGAAGTAATATAAACGAAAAGGAAGCGAGAATTTGGGCAAATCGTTTCATAGGATCATTGTTGTTAAAAGATGCGTGAAGTACAAAGATAATGCCTAAATGGATTGCAATTGAAACAGCGGGTTAATTGAGTACTGATAACACAGATTCAACTATTGATGATGTTATTCTTCTTTTTTCACAAACTTCAACGGTTTCACCAGGCCCGAATACTCAATCAGTTCCATTTTTATAGAGCCTACAATCACCTCCGATTCACCCATGACAGGCACATGGTTTTCGTCATCGCTTACCCAGACAAACATGGGATATTTGTCTGCAAAAATATCACCAGTAGCCATCATGGGTGCAATTTTCAAACACAGAATTCTGCCCCATTTTGTTTTTATATAACCCCTTCCCTGGAATTTAATGGCTGATGTATACACCGAATCATCCAGAAAAAAGTTGAGATAAAACATACTATCGGCATCAAAATCGCTTACTTTAAAAGTGCGCATATAATAAATCGCTGAAATAACATCCTGAACATTTACCGGAATTGATTTAGTTTTTGAAGTGCTGACAGCGGTTAGTCTTTCCCTGTCAAAGGTCACCTTATCGTCTTTTTTAAATTTCCCTTCACGGGTTTCGCGCAAGAAAACATACGGCAACAGGGTTTGCTGATCGACAAACGACTGAAACTTATCTCTCACCTTAAAAAAGAAATTAAACACCCCGGTTGAATTTCCCTCGCCGGTTAAATGAAAGACTGTTTTATCTGATCCTGTATATTGCTCCTCCCATTCTTCAACAGTAAGAATGGCTTCTCCAGCTGTTACATTGCCTATACCCGATTGATAATACACCCGGTATTCGAGCTTTTCTCCAGTTTTAAATGCTTGATTCAGAATGACATCTTGTGCAAATACACCTGATGTATTTAGAGAGAGAATAATAACTGAAATTAATAAACAGATTCGCATCATAGTGCAAACGTACAGAAAGTATGGTTCTTAAACGGTATCAGTTGTGGGATATTATATTACAATATTAATAATTCTATTGGGAACGATGATGACTTTACGCACAGGTTTGCCTTCCATCCATTTTTTCGCTTCATCGGATTCGAGGGCCGCTTTTTCGATTTCTGCGATGGTCAATCCCATCGGGAGATCCAGTTTAAAGCGCATTTTGCCGTTAAATGAAACCGGATACTGAAAACTGGCTTCCGCCAGATATTTTTCAACGTATTGAGGAAAGTCAACTGTGCTGATACTTCCAGTATGTCCCAACGATTGCCACAATTCTTCGGCTACATGTGGCGCATAAGGTTCAATCAACAAGGCCAGAGGCTCCAGAATTTCACGTTTGTGACAGTTCAACTCCATGAGTTCATTAACGCAGATCATAAAAGCGCTCACCCCTGTATTAAACGAAAAACGTTCTATGTCCTCATGAATCTTTTTAATGGTTTTGTGCAACACCTTTAGTTCTTCTTTTGTAGCATTTTCATTGGTAACAATCAATTGATCGTTGTTATCAAAATACAATCTCCAAAGTCTTTTCAAAAACCTGAAAACGCCTTCAATACCATTGGTATCCCAGGGCTTGTCCTGCTCAAGAGGCCCCAGGAACATTTCATATAAACGCAGTGTATCGGCACCATATTTTTCGATGAGCGCATCCGGGTTTTGGACATTGTGTTTTGATTTGGACATTTTCTCCACCTCCCATCCACAGATGTATTTTCCTTCTTCCAGAATAAACTCAGCATTTTTGTATTCTTCACGCCAGGCTTTAAATCCTTTGGTATTCAGCACATCATTTTCCACCAGATCGATATCTACATGCAGGCGTTGTGTGTCGTAATCTTTGCGTAAGTTATGCGAAACAAATTTGTTGGTGCCCGGTATCCTATATACAAAACTTGACCTCCCCTGGATTTTCCCCTGGTTTATCAGCTTTTTAAATGGTTCGGCTTCGCAAGCCATACCAAGATCATACAAGAATTTGTTCCAGAAACGGGAGTAAATTAAATGGCCGGCTGCATGTTCATCGCCACCCACATACAAGTCTACATTGCGCCAGTATTGGTTGGCTTCCGCAGAAAAATATTCTTCCTTATTTTGTGGATCCATGTACCGCAGATAATAACCACTCGAACCTGCAAAACCAGGCATGGTATTGGTTTCCAGCGGATAGCCTTCCTTTGTTTTCCAGTCTGTCAGGGCAGCCAGTGGTGGATCACCCTGTTCAGTGGGTAAATAGCTCTCTACCTGAGGTAGTTTGAGCGGTAATCCACTTTCATCCAAAGTATAAGGCATTCCATCTTTATAATATATTGGGAACGGTTCACCCCAATATCGTTGACGGCTGAAAATGGCATCGTGCAAACGGAAATTGATAGTTCCATAGCCAATGCCCATCTCCTGTATTTTGTTGATGGTCGTTATGATAGCTTCTTTCACTTTCATACCAGTAATGAAGCCTGAATTTACCATCACCCCTTCTTTACTGTCGATGGAATCGTCCCAGGTAGCGGGATCAGTAGGCTCTTCACCCTCCTTCACCACCACCTGGATGATGGGTAAATCAAAATGACGTGCAAAGGCAAAATCGCGGGAATCATGACCTGGAACCGCCATAATAGCACCTGTACCATATCCGGACAGCACGTAATCAGCAATCCAGATGGGAAGTTTTCCACCCGTAAGTGGGTTTACGCCATAGGCACCGGTAAATTCTCCGGAGATATTTTTTACTTCGGTCATACGTTCCCGTTCCGAGCGATTTTTGGCCCAGGAAACATATGCCTCAACCTTTTCTCTTCTGCTGGCGGAAGTAATCTGAGAAACAAGTTCATGTTCAGGAGCAAGCACCATGAAAGTGGCACCAAAAAGGGTATCTGGACGGGTGGTGAAGACTGTGATTTTTTGTGTTTGTTGATTCGGTTTATTTACCCCACCTATATCCTCCCCGAGGGGGAGGACTTTGGTTGATTCGTTTAAATTTTTATCAGTGATCTGCTCCCTCCCCTCCGGGGAGTCCCAGATGGCTATCGGCAGGGGTGGGGTAAATGAATCTCCTTTATCAGTAGTCTTTACTTCTGCTTCATTTACCCCACCTAAATCCTCCCCAAAGGGGAGGACTTTTGTTGATTCATTTAAATTATAATCGATAATCTGCTCCCTCCCCTTTGGGGAGGGGTGGGGTGGGGTAATCAGTTCATCTCCTTTATACCTTTCTTCTGTGGTTTTTGTCCCTTCTTTTACCCCACCTAAATCCTCCCCAAAGAGGAGGACTTTTAAATCCTCTACAATCTTGTTGTCTAAGTATGTTTTAATGGTCTTTATCACTTCCTCCAAATGATCATTAACATCACTATTTTTAAAACGAATTATTGAATACCCATTTTCTTCCAGGGTTTCTGTTCTTAGTTTATCTGCTTTAGCCTGATAATCATGAATATCACCATCAAGTTCAATAATTGTTTTTTTGCTTAAACAAACAAAATCGACAATGTAAGCTTCTATGGCATGTTGTCTTCTTATTCGATATCCGATTCGATCTTTTCGTACATTTTCCCACAATAACGCTTCTGCATCAGTGGGGTTTTTCCTTAATTCCCTTACGTAATCCTTATTTGCAAACCAGGCACCTTTATCTGTTCCATAATAACCGGGAGTATTTTCCGGATCGTTTTCATTATTACTATCTTCTGTATTCCCTGTCCCTTCTATTACCCCACCTAAATCCTCCCCAAAGGGGAGGACTTTGGGTGATTCATCTCCATCCCACACCTCAAAATCCACACTCGCCCCTTCGCTCCTTCCAATCCAGTTGCGCTGCATTTCTTTGATGGGTTCTGACCAATCCACTGTTTCCAGTCCGTCAAGCAAACGTTGTGCATAAGCTGTGATGCGCAACGACCACTGCATCATGAGTTTTTTCTCAACGGGATGTCCACCTCGCTCCGAAAGGCCTTCCTTGACTTCGTCATTGGCCAAAACAGTACCCAATTCAGGACACCAGTTCACCATGGTTTCTGAAAGGTAAGCCAGGCGATAATGCATCAGGATTTGCTGCTGTTCCTTTTCAGAGGCATTGTTCCAAAACTCTGCAGTAAATATTTCTTCACATGTGTTGGTTGCTTCCAGTCCGGCATTTCCATTGATTTCGAAATGTGTTATTAAGGCACTGATATCTTCGGCTTTGTCTGTTTTTTTATTGTACCACGAATGAAATAAACGGATAAAGGTCCACTGTGTCCATCTGTAGTATTCCGGGTCAGAAGTGCGTACTTCACGGTCCCAATCGAAGGAAAAACCGATTTTATCCAGTTGCTCGCGGTAGCGAAGAATGTTTTTTTCTGTTGTAATTTCAGGATGGGTGCCGGTTTGAATAGCATATTGTTCAGCAGGAAGTCCATAGGCATCGTAACCCATGGGATGCAACACATTAAAACCCTGATGGCGTTTAAAACGGGAGTAAATATCTGAGGCAATATATCCCAATGGGTGTCCAACATGTAAACCCGCTCCCGAAGGATAGGGAAACATATCGAGAACATAGAATTTAGGTTTGTCGTGATTGATGTCAGCCTTAAAAGTTTTATGCTCACTCCAGTATTTCTGCCATTTCTTTTCAATGCGGTCAAAATCGTATCCCATTACAATATCTGTTTTTTTTATTTTCCATTATTTACTTTCTTCTAACATGTCAAAACTTAAGTCCAACAACTCATACTCTTTCCAGTTTTGATAATCAAAATGCCACCATTCACTATGATAAACGGTAAATCCGTTATCATGCATCACCTTGATTAGCAAGTCTCTGTTTAACTTCACGTTTTCCGGAAGGTCAGGGAAATCAGGGGCTGCCGTATCGCTAAAACTATCATAATCAGTGGGCATTTCCAACTCCTTTCCAGTCTTAATATCCATGAGACTAATGTCAACTGCGGCACCTCGGTTGTGGCGCGATCCCGAATAAGGTGAGGCTACAAAAGTAGTGTCTTTGAAAACCTCATAAAACCTGACTGTAGCGGCATAAGGACGATAAGCATCGTAAACAATAAGGCCAATGTCTTTCTCTGCTAAAATTTTTTGAACCCTTTTTAGTGCTTCCGCAACTGGTCTTCTGGCAAAGGCTTTGGACTCAGTATATATTTTTTGTCCGGTAAAATTATCATCGGTAGCATACCTGATGTCCAACACAATATTTGGAATTTCTTTTTCCAAATTCACCAGTTGATTGTCAGTATTTTTGTGAATTGACTCCTGATAGGCTTCTCTGGATCGTATAATGTTTAAGTTCGTCTCATATCGTGTTGATTCCTGTGCTTCAGCTAAAGCCGAAATAACAAAGACAAGAAAAATAAAAACCCATTTCATAACGACCAAATTAGTTTGCGAAATTACAAAAAGAAGACGCTCCTTTTATGTGGTTCACTATAAGCTTTCAAGGATGATAAATGATTGGAAAAAACAGGAATTCATTGGGATGAACAATCACTATTTTTTTTGCCCCTTTATGATTTATCTGTCATTTTGCCCGTTAAGCAATCTTTCAACATAGTTTCCAATAGCCAGGGAGGCTGTAAGTCCGGGCGATTCCATTCCAATCAGGTTGACAAAACCGGGCAAACCCCTCATGCTTTCTTCCCGGATATAAAAATCCCGTGGAGGACCGTCCTTTGTCTGAGTTTTAGGACGAATTCCCGCCATTTCCGAGATCAGGTCCTCTTCTTCCAAAAAAGGTAAAAACCGACGAGTAGATTCAAAAAAGACTTTTCGTCTAGAAGGAGTCAGGGTATAATCGTATTCGTTTGTATCCAGGTATTGCACATCCGGCCCAAGCTTAACACCACCTCCCATATCAATAGTAACATGAATTCCCAACGCATCCTTGGAAGGTACGGGATACACCAGACGGTTTAACAGCTTGTGCTTGGGCGGCTGGATTCTGAAATATTCTCCTTTGCAAAAATGAATGGTTAAATCCTCATCGTTTACCCCAACCATGGAAGCAATATTAAACGATTCGAGTCCGGCAGCATTAATTACCTTTTTCGAGGTAAACGAAAATGGCTGACCATCAGCATCATTTAGGTCAATCTGATAACCTTCGGTCAGTTTTTCTATTCCGGTGACAACCGAGCTGTAAGCAAACTGTACACCATTGTTGATGGAATTGGTTTCTAACCGTTTTAAATACCAATAGGAATCGATCACTCCTGTGGAGGGCGAAAACAATGCTTTTACCGCAAAGATGTCCGGTTCCATGGCTTTTATCTCGTCCTGCGTCATCCAATATAAATCGGTAACACCATTGTTCAGGGCCTTTTGTTCAACCTGTTCGAGCGCCGGGATTTCCTCTTCGGTGGTGGCCACGATCAGCTTTCCACACCGGTTATATGGCAGTTCGTACTGATCGCAGAAATCATATAAAAGATCCCTTCCTTCCACGCAAAGCTTGGCTTTGAGACTGTTTTTTACATAATAAATCCCGGCGTGTATCACCTCGCTGTTTCGGCTGCTGGTCTCCTGACCAAAAGTAGGATGTTTCTCCACCACAAACACCTGAGAGATGTGTTGTGATAGCTTTTCAGCGATGGCCAGACCAACCACTCCGGCACCAATAATGGTAATTTCTGCATCGAACATAGATCGATAAATTGAATTTCAGATTATTCTAATACAAATTGAAAGTATTGCAAAAGTAGCAAGTTTAAAGGCATTTCATACAGGTGTTTCAGAGCATGACGATTAATTAATTGTTGATGCAAATCAACCAACTCCTATTGCTTTATCAATTTTTGATGCCATACCTGCTGTCCTGATTTCATTTCAAAAATATAACAGCCCGGTCTCCAGCCTTCGGTCGTGATCGTTTTTGCCTCTTCGGGCAACAGGGTAAAATCGCCGATTTTGGTTCCTGAAATATGATAAACCACCACATGACAGGCTTGATGCCCCGTCCACTGTATGGACGCCTGATTTTTTATTGGATTTGGATTGATTCCGAGCTCTTCAGATACATTTTCACTCATTCCACTTTGCAGCGTAGACCCTTTCAGAATTAATTTTAACGAAATCCCGGAAGTATCGTTTTGTGTCATCAGATAGGCATAGCCATTGTAATCACCATCGAACAAAGGATGAAACGACATCACAAATTCCTGCGACGAATGCCCCGGAATAGTTAAAGGTAATGAAGTTTGTAAACTAAACGGATTAATGCTGGAATAACTTCCCGTAACGACAATGGATTCGGCATTTGGATTAACAATATTTACAGGTTGACTGGTTGTATTTCCGGGTAAATTCTGAAACCCAAAATCAACGGTATCGTATTCAGGATAAAAATAGGTTGTTTTCCATGAATGTTTTAACGATCTGTAACTACGTAAATTAGCTGTCTGTGTTTGGTGCATTTCAAGCACTTTGGTCCCATCAGGTTGATATTCGGTCAAACACTTTTCTTGTGCATTTAGCGTCCAGCCTATGACCACATTTCCGTTCTCGAGGGTTTGCATGCTTCCCATAGGGTTGGTTACTACAACCGGATTATTGTCATCATAACCATTTAAATATGTGGCCATCCATGAATTGGTATCCACCACGTAACTCACCCCGCGACTGTGGGGAGGGTTGTGATAGTTACCATTATCGAACACGGTAACAATACCTGCCTGATCTTCACGTGCCGTATGCTGATCTGTAAATCCGTCAAGCGGATCGCCAACTATTGTAAACTGGTTGTGAACACCGCCCAATCGCCAAAGAATTTCGCCTGTATTTTTATTGATTTTTGTTAGTTCATTTAACTTTCGTGAGGAAATCAGCACGTCTCCATTGTGATCGATGTCAATTGAGTTTACGTGTGCATAAATTACAATTGCATTACAAAAATCGACCTGATTGGGATCACCATCCATAATGTTAAAATGGTCAAAGGTTCTCCATTGCCACAGGATAACACCGTCTGCATCTTTTTCTTCAATTACATATTGAATCACTGTAGCCTGTGGGTTTCCGCATTCCACATATTGGCTCATATCAGTTACAAGATATTCATCGTTAATGGTCCAGTAATTTCCATCAGGCATCACAAGCAACTCATGGTTGTTGGTTGCATAACCTGGCGAGGCTTTATATAATCTGCGAAAACGATAGGCACTATCCAATTCCACAAACGCAGCTTTGGAAGCCTCAAAGTAAGTGATATAACCGTTTTTATTGACTTTAAAATCCAGACAGCGTGTTGGTGTTTCCTTGTAAAAATAAGGTATTCCGTTGTTATCGGTTATCAGTTGAAAAAACCGGCCAACTTCGGAAGCCTGAAAATAATATTGATCGGTAGTCGGGAGGGTATTCAGACCTATTTCATAGTAGGGATATCCATCTGGAAGTTCAAATTCGTTTGCAGAACGGACGGTTATATTTTCGATTTTGGTTGGAAATCCTCCGGTAAATTCATCTATTTCAATAGGAGGAGTATTTCTTGATTTAATATGAAACGAAAAGGCCAGATCTTCGATGTTGTTGCCACTCTGACTTCTTGCTCCTTTCAGATTTACACCAATGACATCACCATTATCAAATGGCTGATCAGGTAAAAAGATCAAGCTGTGGTTATCTTCTTTTAGCCGTATTTTTCCGGATAAAACTTCATTTTTGTTGTTTGTAACGGTCAGTTTAAGATTATTGAGAACATTTGAAAACGGTTCCTGATGTTTGATAATCAGGTTTGTATACGGATTTATTTCCGTGGCATCCGGAAAAGGAAACAGGTAGTAATAGTTTTTGTTGTAATGATAAGGATTCTGTGAAAACAGGTTAATTGATACAAATAAACTGAACAGAAATGGGAAATAAAACACAACGCGTTGATATCTTGGGTATTTACTCATCATGGAAATTTTGTGACTCTCTCTTCTGACCATGCAAAATTAATAATCGTTGCAAGACAAGTGAATATTCTTCAATATGTTCAACCTGTTGGATTAATTGCTTGATTAGATTTAGGTATTTCTACAAAACTGAGGATTTAGCAACATGATTTTATCAAACTCATTTTAATATTTTCCTTAACCCCTTATTTTGTCCAACAAATCGTTCAACTGGCAGGCTTCCTCCTCTGAAATGGTTTTAAGTAACTCATCCTGCTGCGATTCGCAATGATCCATCTTGGCCAATAAATCCAATCCATTCTGGGTAATAACAACATCCTTTAGTCGTCTGTCAGTAGTACTTTCGGTCCGTTGAACCAACTTGCGCAGCACGAGTCGATCTACCAGGCGGCTGACATCAGAACTCTGGTCGAGCATGCGTTCTTTTAAAAAACCAATACTTGATGGCTGGCTTTTAAAACCTCTGAGCACCCTTAGGATATTATACTGTTGAATACTGAGTCCATGTTTCTTTACCACCTGAAGAAAACCGTGACTCAACTGATTGGTGGTATAGGTCAGGTTAATGATTGCTTTGTGAAATTCATTGCGAAACTTACCCTTAATTTCATCTTCAATCTTCATATTCAAAATTATTAGTTTTTTCTAGCTACAAATCTGATTACCTGCGAAATACCTTGATGAAACTCACCTTCATTAATTATTGTTTCCAATTCTAAGACGTTCAATTCCTGCATTTGTGTAGAAAAATCTTCCCAAATTTCTTCTTTTGAAAACAACATTTCCAGGTTTCGTGGGCCACCAGTGTTAAATTCAAGTTGCTTTTTGGCAAATCCTTCAAAAATAACCATTCCACCCGGTTTTAGATTGCTCATCATTTTACGGTGAAAAAACCGGCGTTTTTCAGCTGGCAGATGCACAAAGATAAAAACAATGCAATCGAAATAATTTTTGCGCAGTACCACATCTTCGGCATCATCAACAATATAATCAATTTTTACCTCATTTAAATCGGCAAGCATATCGGCCTTTGTTTTTCCGTTTTCAGCGCTATCGAAAGCGGTAACTTCCCAACCAAGAGTGGCGGCATACACCGCATTTCGGCCTTCCCCCTCTCCTGGAAAAAGTATTTTTCCTGGTTTCAGGCGAATCAGTTGCTCCTTATAAAATTTGTTGGGCTCAACACCATATACGTATTGTGCAGCTCCATATCGCTGATTCCAAAATGATTTCATTAGTGGCGATTGATTAAATTAAAACAGCCTGTCTTCGCAACCAGGTTGCGAAGACAGACCTCAATAGTTTATTAGAGATTTGTATGAGCACCATCGCAAAATGGTTTGTTCGCACTGTGCTTACAACCACACCAGGCAACTTTTTTCTGCTCAGCAATTTCCGTTTTTATGGGAGTAAAAGCAGTTCCTTTGTGCGACCCATCACAAAATGGCTGGTTTGAACTCTTGCCACAGGCACACCAGTAATAGGTGCCGGGAGTCATGTCCAGGATAAAAGGCTTTTCTTGTGCAATCGTTGGCTTCTCCATGAGAATTATTATTAATGGTTCATTTTCATTAATTCAACCCTGGCAGTGAGAGTGACTTCTTCACCTACCACGAGACCTCCTGTTTCGAGCGCTTTGCTCCAGGTTAATCCGTAATCATTTCGGTTTAATTTTCCTGTGAGCTTAAACCCGGCTTTTGTATTTCCATAAGGATCTACAACCGTGCCACCGTAGGTAACTTCAAATGTAACGGGTTTTGTAATACCGTGCATGGTTAAATTGCCTGTCAAAGAATAATTTTTTCCCGATGTTTTTGTAAAAGATGTACTTACAAAGGTAATTTTCTGAAATTTGTCTACATCAAAAAAATCGGCACTACGCAGGTGATCATCGCGATCGATGTTATTTGTGTTAATGCTTTTTGCTTCAATATAAAACTCAATTTTAGCATCGGTGAAATCTTCCTTTTCGGTTTTAACTGATCCTGTAAACTCGGTGAACTTCCCGGTAACTTCAGTAATCACCATGTGATCGATACCAAACTCGACTGAAGAGTGTGCTTTATCAAATTCCCAGTCGGAAGTTTGTGCCCATAAACCTGTTGCTGTCAAAAGTACTGTAAATAAAATTCCTATTTTTTTCATGTGAGTGTGTGTTAGTTAAATGAGGTGCAAAAATAAGTAACAACATTATATGTTACAACATATATTTAGTTAAAAATATGTAAATGACATAACTCACACAAAATCAACCTCCCCTAAGTAAAAAAATTAGAGAAGGTTCGTAATATATAACTATTTCAATTTTTCCTCGACCTTTTCAAGCATCAGCTTAGTCATTTTGTCCAGGTCGTACTCCTGTGTTAATCCCCAGTCGCGACGGGCAATACTATCGTCTATACTTGCGGGCCAGCTATCGGCGATTGCCTGACGAAAATCGGGTTTGTAGGTAATTTTAAATTCAGGCATGTATTTTTTAATGGATTCGGCCAGTTGTTTTGGCGTAAACGATATACCTGCAACATTGTAGCTCGACCTAAGGGTAAGGTTCTCTCCCGGAGTTTCCATTAACCGAATGGTATTGTTGATTGCATCATCCATAAACATCATCGGTAAGGCGGTATCAGCCGATAGAAAACATTCGTAGCTGCCATGACGAATGGCTTCATAAAAAATTTCAACCGCATAATCTGTGGTTCCACCACCAGCTTCCGTTTTATAACTGATTAAACCGGGATACCGTACACTACGGAAATCAATTCCATATTTTTGATGATAGTATTCGCCCCAGCGTTCACCAGCCAATTTGGAAATTCCATATACTGTATTGGGCTCCATGATGGTAAGCTGAGGGGTAAGATTGCGCGGTGTGGTAGGTCCAAAAACGGCAATGGAGCTGGGCCAGAAAAGTTTTTTGGCATCCGATTGTTGTGCAGCAAGGATGGTATTGATCAGAGCTTTCATGTTAATATCCCATGCCTGCAATGGAATTTTTTCAGCATTTCCAGACAATACAGCCGCCAGATTATATACTTGAGTGATGTTATTGCGAACGATGTAATGCAACAGGTTTTGAAAATCCAGCACGTCCAGGATCTGTCCCGGGCCACTATCGCGAACCTCATCCGTAGGGTACTTTATATCGGTAGCATACACATTTTCATTTCCGTATTTGCTGCGCAATGCCATAACCAGTTCCGAACCTATCTGTCCTGAACAACCAATTACCAGTATTTTTTCCATCGTTATGTTATTAAATTAACAGTGGCAAATTTAATCAAGTATCAAAAGCAAAAACAAACAAAACTGTCAATTTAATCCTGGTGTTGTAGTATATTTGCAATATATATTTCTTACATTTTGTTATATGATTGATATTAGGCCTGTTATAACCGATAAAGATTGCCGCGCATTTGTTGATTTCCAGTTTAAGCTATACCAAAATCATCCTTTTTGGGTGCCCCCTTTGAGATCGGATGAAGTGAAACAATTAACAGCAAAAACAAACCCGGCCTTTTTCTTTTGTGATGCTCAATTTTGGACCGCCTGGAAGGAAGGTAGTTGTGTTGGACGCATTGGTGCCATTGTCAACCACGATTACAACAAAAAAATCGGGAAAGAAATGGGGCGTTTTACCCGATTTGAAGTAATTGATGATGTAGAGGTAACCAAAGCCCTGTTTGAGGTAGCAGAAAAATGGCTGAGCGATAAAGGTGCTAAAGCGATCCATGGGCCTCTGGGATTCACTAACCTCGACAATCAGGGCTTGCTCATCGAAGGCTTCGAATACCTGCCTTCCATTGCTTCGGTGATGCACTTCCCCTATTATCAAAAACACATTGAGGAGCTGGGTTATTCCAAAGAAAACGACTGGGTTGAATTCTTAATAAAGATTGAGGAAATCCCGGAAAAAGCAACCCGACTGGTGGAAATCATCAAACAGCGTAATAACCTGGAAGTGATTCACCTAAAAGAGAAAAAAGAAATGGTTTTGTATTTGAATGAGGTATTCTATTTATTGAACCGTGCTTTTGACGAACTTCCGTATGTAAGCCCGTTTTCTGATGAATTGATAAAAAGTGCCACACAAAAATACATGGACGTTTTGGTTCCAAAATATATTGTGATGATCAAAAAAGAGGGGCAACTGGCTGCCTTTATCATTGGGTTGCCCAGTCTTTCAAAAGCAATGCAGAAAGCAAATGGCCACTTATTTCCATTTGGGTTTCTGCACATCAAAAAAGCATTAAAAAAACCAGAGGTCCTGGATTTACTGCTTACCGGTGTCGATCCTCATTACCAAAAATTAGGCTTGCCCGCCATTTTAATTAGTGAGTTACAACACACTATGCTTGAGAATGGGATAAAATATGTGGAAACTACCGGCATGTTCGAGACCAATATGAAAGGTGCCACCACCTGGAAAAACTACGACCATATTCAGCATAAACGCCGCCGGTGTTTTATAAAACAATTGTAGTTTAAGTCCGGCTTTTAATGCAAATACCAGCTATCAACACCAAACATTTCATTTTATAGACGATTCTACAGTCTTTTCTTAATTTTGCGCAACAAATCGATACGGTCATGGAAACCCAATTGTATATTTATAATACCCTGGTCAGGAAAAAACAGTTGTTTAAACCCATTGCACCACCACACGTGGGATTGTACGTGTGCGGCCCTACAGTATATGGTGATGCACATCTGGGTCATGCACGCGCAGCCATCACCTTCGATATCGTTTTCAGGTATTTAATACACCTTGGCTACAAAGTGCGTTATGTGCGTAATATCACCGACGTGGGTCATCTCGAAAATGATGCGGATGAAGGTGAAGATAAAATTGCCAAGAAAGCACGGATTGAAGAACTTGAACCCATGGAAGTGGTAAAGTTTTATACTGATCGCTATCACGCCAACATGGATGAATTGAATGTGCTGCATCCCAGCATTGAGCCCACCGCCTCAGGTCACATCATTGAACAAATTGAATTGGTAAAAGAAATTCTTAAAAATGGATATGGATACGAAGCCGATGGATCGGTGTATTTTGATGTAGAAAAATACAACCGGAAGTTTGAATATGGAAAACTTTCGGGACGAAAGATAGAAGACCTGCTACAAAACACACGTGAACTGGCAGGGCAGGAAGAAAAGAAAAATGGTTTTGATTTTGCCCTTTGGAAAAGAGCAGACTCCAGGCACATTATGCACTGGCCCTCTCCATGGAGCGAAGGATTTCCGGGTTGGCACCTGGAATGTTCGGCAATGGCTGCCAAATATTTAGGTGATCCGTTTGATATTCACGGTGGTGGAATGGATCTGCTCTTCCCGCACCATGAATCAGAAATTGCCCAATCCAATGCTGCCCATGGCCACGATCCGGTGAAATTTTGGATGCACAACAACATGATTACCGTCAATGGGCAAAAAATGGGCAAATCACTCAACAATTTCATTACCCTTGATGAGTTTTTTACAGGGAACCATGAATCGCTAGTTCAGGCTTATTCACCCATGACCATTCGCTTTTTTATTCTTCAGGCTCACTATCGAAGCACCCTTGATTTTTCTAATGAGGCCCTTCAGGCTGCTGAAAAAGGATTGTCTAAACTTTTCGAAACTTATAAACTGATCGACCAGTTAAAACCCGCTCATACATCATCATTCGACATTGATGCGATTAAAAACTCACTGGAAAATGCGATGAACGATGATTTTAATACACCTGTCACGATCGCTCAACTTTTTGAGTTAAGCCGAATGATTAACCTTGCAAATGATGGAAAAGCAAGTCTTAAACAGCCGGACATCGATCAACTTAAACAGATTTTCGGCCTGTATTTATTTGATGTGCTTGGTTTAATTCCTGAAAAAAACAACAGCAACGATCAACTGGTGAATTATTTGATGGATACCATTCTTGAACTACGCAAACAAGCCAAAGAAAATAAAGATTGGGCTACATCTGACCGCATCAGAGATGAACTGGCCAAATTAAATATCCAGGTTAAAGACACTAAAGAAGGAGCCCGTTGGAGTTTTAACTAACTACCTGATTACTACAATTAGCCGACTATCAGCAGTTTGACCGTTGAATATTTTCAGCACATAGGTTCCTGGCATCACATCAGTTACATCCAGTTGAAGTGATCCAATAGTAGAAAAATAAAGATGATCGGTCTTAATCAATTGACCTTGCGTACTGAATAGCTGAATTTCAGGAGTCGATTTTCCCGAAAAAGAGGTTTGTACAGTCAGCACATCAGAAACAGGATTGGGGTAGATTTTACAGTTTGTTGAACCAAAATCAAGTTCCGGGTTAATTCCACTTGCAACGTCTTCAATCACCGTGATGTGAATACCCGTGGCATTTGGATTTTCTCCCGAAAGGTCAACCCTTATCTTTTCGACAGTAACACCTATGATTTCGGGATAGATCCAATAGGGTTTGGCTTTCATATTTACAAACTCAAACAATCCCTGGTCGTTGGCCTTACAATACATCAGCATATCATCGTTTTCATTCATTAAATAAATATTTGCCCCAACTGCAGGTTGTGCATCGGTTATTCCTTTAGGAAGATTATCGTAAACAATCGTTCCTTCTATTATGGAATTGCCGGGCAAATAATCGTCAGGTAACCTTAATCTGATGTCGTATTCCCAGGAAGTAGCATTGAGGTGAATGGGCTTTGCTTTCTGCCACAACAGTTCATCACCATAATAGGTTGGAAGCAAATGACCCTGATATATTGAATTTAAGGAGAGTTCACTTTTTACAGTATACTCTCCTGCCGGAATCTGGTAAAAATAATAATACCCAAGCGTGTCAATCCTGACAGTATCCAATGTGTAATAATGGTTGGCCGAATCTTTGGCATAGAGATAAGCAACCCCTGCATCGATGGGCATAAGTTCCGAAAAAACATGACCCCCAAAGTGATGATACTCCAATGGACTGATATAAATTAATTGGGTAATGGTGTTTGAAAACTGCTGAGAATAAATATTTATGGTCACTGTTAAACTAACCAGAAATAAACCGGGTTCGCTATAAATATGCTCGGGGTTTTGCAACAATGAGGTGGTTCCGTCACCAAAATCCCATTTCCACGAATTGACATGTGGATTGGTTGTCTGATCGAAAAACCAATATCTAAATCGATCTCCGGTAGCCTTTTGTACATACTTAAACCTGGCCTGCAGTGGTTTAAACTGATAAGGTGCATCAATATAAAAATTACTTAACAGGATATTCGAATAAATGTTTTCGCCAAACCTGAAATGCAACGTGTTTTCATATGGTTTGTCGTTTTTATCAAGTGTTGTAATGAGGTACGAACCACTCTTCTCTTGGGTTACAATTGTGTCAAAAAAATAGCCTTCTTCATTTGTAAATACTTCTTTAAAGTAATAACCGCGTGTATTGTCTCCCCCATCAGAGAGAATTTTCACCTTGTGATTTGCTATAGGACCACCATAAAGCACATGTAATACCTGCCCTGAAATAAAGACTTCATTTGGTTGGTTTCCTGCAATTAAAACCGGGAGATTAACCAACAGAAAAAAGATCCCCAGCAGGCAGGTTTTCGTTTCTTTATATATTTTTAGAGAGCTGATCATAGCAAAATGATATCTGAGTTTAGTTAAGCCTGATTATTGTCCCTATTCTTAAAGTAAAAGCGGAAAGGGGTTTATTATATCCTTGTTTATTATAAATCGAATGGATGTAGTATCGGTATCCTGGTTCGATGGCCATAGAGAACTGATTAGAGAGTTTATACTCGATGCCGGCACCCAGCCAAAGTTGAAAATAGGTATTATTTCGCACTGGCAATTTATTCTGTAAATTTATTATTTCGACATCTTTTTCTGCAGGATGCGGTTTGTCAATAAACTTTCCAACTTGTATATTCATTGCAGGACCACCATAAAGATACCAGTTAAAAGATGAATGATTGCCCTGGTGAAAATATCCTAACAGAACAGGAACCTGAACATAGATATAACGGTTGGTAACTTCAGAAATAACCAAATGACGGATGCTATCCCATACCTCAACAGTTTTGGTATGATAGGTAGGTACCACTTGTCCGTTAATAGAATCGAACGTTACATTATACACATCGTTATAGGTACCCATTAAATCGTTGCTGATATAGTCAAGTTTTGCAAAACCCCGATCGCGGGCATAAGAAACGCCAATTCCAAAACGCAGAAAAAACTGTTTGTTCAGATGAAATATCGGCTCATAATTAATCGAATACGTATTTAAAAGGGTGACAGAATCAAAAGTGGTAGTAACAAATTCAGGTGAAATACCTACAAAAGAAGACCATTTACGCGGTTTTATTGTTAAGGCATTTTTCACCGGAAGACGGTTTTGATCTCCTCCTTTTTCTACATTTTGGAATTGATGGAACAAATAGAAAAATGGCTCAAACATAGTTAGTTTCACCTGATTTAATCCTCGAAAATTTAAGTATGAAATACCCAAGAAAACCCGATTTCCCGAACCATTGATTATTTTTTCAGTATCATTTCCTATTGGAATTGGATCCGGATTTTCAGATTCCTCAAAGGCAGCAGGATTATTCCCAACAACGATTTCATTTTTCGATTGACTTGGTCCGACTGTTTTTTCAGGTTGGATTACTACTGGTTTTTGATTGATCGAAGGCTGAGATTCTTTGGCGATGAGATCATTAGAAGTAGCTGGCTCATGAGTTGGATTTTCCGGAGCTTCGATGGATGTGTTTTCTACTGTATCTTTTGATTCAAAAATTGTTGTCTTTTCAGGAATTAAAAAAATCCAGGTAAGAAGAATTAAAAAGAACGCAGCGGCCAATACAGATGTGGTTCTGATCCTATTTGCTTTTGCCCTTTGCCGGGTTTCCATTCCAGACAGAACCCCTTGCCAAACACGTGGAGGTGGTGTTGGCTCAAAGGAATCAAACTTTTCCCTGATTATCCGGTCGATATGGTCATTATGGTCTGTCACAAATTTTCTTTCTTTTCAATTATTTTTAATCGTTTTTGCAGACTTGCCCTGGCTCTGGAAAGTTGCGATTTAGATGTGTTTTCAGAAATCCCGAGCATTTCCCCAATTTCTTTATGCGTGTAACCTTCAATGATATTCAGGTTAAAAACAGTTCTATAGCCATCCGGTAACTCATTAATCATATTCAGTAATTCGCGCGATGACATATTCTCAACAACCAAACTTCTGGTTTGATTTGTGTCTTTTACCTGATCTAAATCGGTTTTAACTCCCTGCTTAATTTTTTTGTTATAGTAGTTAATAGCAGTATTTACGATCGTACGCCGAACCCATCCTTCGAGGGATCCCTCTCCCCTGAAATCTTTTAAATGAACGAAAACCCTGATAAAGCCATCTTGAAGAATATCCGCCGCATCATCTTTATCCAATGCAAAACGCAAACAAACCCCATACATTTTAGGAGCAAGATGCAGATAAAAAGCCTCTTGTGCTTTTTTATCATTCCTTAACAACTTAATTATAAAAGATTTATCAAATTCCATGCGACCCTTTTCGCTTTTCTTTCCACAGAAAAACAGGGCAGCAAGTTAATAAAATCCATTCATAATTCGTATTGTTGACAAAAAGCCTTTGTGAATGGTTGCACAGAAGCCACTTTTACAATCCATATGAGGCCAATGTACGAAAGGAATGGAAAGGGTCGGGAATCAGGATACCGCAAACTGCCTGTTGATAACATGTAGGAGTTCAGGTTTATTGATTGGCTTGAATAATATATGGTCAACCTGTTCTTTTTCAATTACTTGGATTTGTTCAAAATCTAATTCATTTCCAATTATTACGATGCGAATTTGCCTGTCTTGTTGTTTTATTCTATTGATTAATTCCACCAAAGGAATTCCGGGAAGATCAACATCAAGAATAACCAGATCAATTTTAGACTCAGTTAAATGGCTGATCAATTTTTCCCCCGTTTTGGCCCAATGCAGTTCGACCTTAGTTTTAGATAACATCATTTTCATCAGGTTAAAGTTGGCCAGCTCGTAATCAGCTATCAAAATGGTTTTGTCAGTCCATGAATAATCAATACCCGACTGATTATAACTAGGCACCATCGACTGGACTGAGATAATGGATTCGGGTAAATGAAGGTAAAAAGTGGAGCCTTTCTCAGGTGTCGAATCCAGGGTAATTGAACCTTTCATCAGCTTAGCCATCCCGCTTGCTATGGCCAACCCCAGCCCAGAACCGCCAACAACACGTGTGGGTGAATTATCTACTTGTCTGAAATGTTCAAATATTGACTCATGAAATTCAGGAGCTATTCCAATACCCGGATCCTTTACATAAAAACAGATACCGTTCATATTCTCAATAAAATAACCAATCTCAATCTGACCCGTATTTGTAAAAACAACTGCATTGTCAAGAAAGTTGATTAAAATTTGATGTACCTTACGAATATCTGCTGAAATGATAAGATTCTTGTATTCAGTTTGTTCATTTAATATGATTTGTAAGTGCTGCTTGTTGTGTTGATGTTGAATTCTTTTGGATTCATTAAAAACATAATGTAAAATTTCGGATACTGCAAGGTTGTCGTTATGCACATCCATTTGCCTGGTCTCAATCTTAGAAATACTAATGACATCTTCGATACGCTTGAGCAAAATATCACTACTGCCACGCACGATTTGTGTATACTCCTCACGGTCTTCGATTGGCAAATTTTCCATTAAAAGAAGCTCCAGAAAACCGAGAATATGATTTAACGGGGTGCGAATTTCATGTGAAAGATTACTAAGAAATGCTGTTTTAAGCATATTCCCTTCTTCAGCCTTCTCTTTTGCTAAAATTAAATTCTTTTCAGCAAGCCTCCTTTGAGTAATATTTCCAATAATGATTAAATGGGCTGTGGCTTTTTGTTCACTGTTGGTAATAGAAATTCCCCTCACCCTGAAATAGCTGTCCGAAGCATCTAAATCAGAGATTCTGGTCTCGATATCAAACTGAACATGATCGTCTAATAACCTGGAAATTTTTTCACTTAATCTGGTGTCGTCAAACTGCAAAAACCTGCTGATATGTACGTGCTGATTTTGGTTGGTCTGTGCATAATCGAATAATTTGCTAAATGTACTGTTAATGAACTGAATATAACCAAATGTGTCGAGGCTTAACATGGCAAGAGGCACATGGTTAAGTACATCGGTATAGGTAACGTTTTTTGATGTCAGATCCGAAATCAATTTTTCATTCTCACTAAGCTTGCTTTCCAATTCATGAATACGTTCCTTCAACCGACTTGCGTCGTCGTTTTTTTCAGACTCTAAGGCTTGCTTATTTTTCATTTTGCTAGTATTTTAACGATGCAACAAAATTAGTTTAAATCCATATTAGCTATTAGGTTTTCATCATCATATCATCAGCGTCACTAAAGTTTGATGATCATATTTTGATAATTTATGATGCATTCCTGAAACTTTATTTCGATGATATTGCGCTACAATTTCTGTCAGTTGTTCGTCATTAACATTAATCTCCGACAGTTTAACCGGTGATCCGACAGATGCAAAAAACGCGGTGAGTTTTTCGATGGTTTCATCAACATCGCTGGTGTCAAACAGGGCATCACCAAGTTTACTAATTCTGTCTGAACATGTTTTTTTGTGAAGTTTAAGCCATGCAGGATAAGCGATGCTCAAACTGGCTCCGTGCGGTGTATCAAACAACAGCGACAATTCGTGCCCCATGGCATGTACTCCCCAATCGCCTCCTTTTTTCCCGTAGCTTGTAATTCCATTTAGAGCCAGGGTAGCATCTAACATGATATTGGCTCTATATTCCAGGTTATCCAGGTTGTTCAATAGCTTTGGTGCCCAACGCATTGCATCTTTAATGATAGAAAAAGTAAAACTGTCGGTAATTGAAGGCTCGCCTTCGCCAAAATATGACTCCAGAGAATGAGCAATTAAGTCTACAATTCCAAATGCCGTGTAATTTTTAGGAACAGATAACGTGAATTCAGGATTCAAAAAGCTCGTTTTAGGGAACAACAATTCGTTTACAAGACCCAGTTTTTCACCGGTTTCATGATTTTGAATTACTGCGGCAGAATTCATTTCCGACCCTGTAGCTGCAAGGGTTAAAATAGTAACCAAAGGAGTTGCTTTTTCAGGCTGAATCCTCCAGGTCATAAATTCCCAGGGATCGATTTCGGTTTGTAATCCCAACGAAACAATTTTAGCGGAATCAATTACACTTCCCCCACCTAACGCGAGAACAACATCTACTTTCTTCTCTTTGCCAAGTTTTACAGCGGCTCTTACATCATTAATTACAGGGTTCGGTTTAATTCCAGAGAATTCTGTAACCTTGAACCCGCCAGATGCTAATACGTTCATTATCTGATTGTAATAACCATATTTTTTCACTGATCCTTTTCCATATATCAGTAAAATATTCATGCCAAATTTTTTTAAACAAGGACCAAGTTCATCTTTAATCTGATTCCCGAAGACTAAACGAACAGGATTATATACAGTAAAATTTACCATTATTGCGGTTTTGAATTATCCCTTTTTATACTGACAAATGAAGTAAAAAGTTTCGAGAGGTTCAACTTATTCAAACTCATCCACTATAACGCAAAAATACATATCTTTGTGCACTTATAAAGTGATAAACTTTATTATCATAACCTATTGATCATTAGACAAATTAGATTTTATACATGACAGAATTAATCATCGAAGAACAATTGCAATATAAGATTGCAGATATTTCTCTTGCCGAATGGGGCAGAAAAGAGATTGAAATTGCTGAAAAAGAAATGCCGGGTTTAATGGCCATTCGCAACAAATACAGCAAAACAAAACCTTTACAAGGGGTTCGTATCACAGGGTCATTGCATATGACCATTCAGACCGCCGTACTCATCGAAACCCTGGTCGCTCTTGGTGCAGATGTGCGTTGGGCCAGTTGCAATATTTTTTCCACACAGGATCAGGCAGCCGCAGCCATTGCAGAAGCAGGAATTCCTGTTTTTGCCTGGAAAGGTGAAACATTAAAAGAATATTGGTGGTGTACCTTCCAGGCGCTTAGTTTCGCTGATGGTAAAGGCCCTCAACTGATTGTTGATGATGGTGGCGATGCCACGCTGCTTATTCACAAAGGCTTTGCTGCAGAAAAGAATGCTTCGTTACTAAATGTAACTCCGGAGAGTATTGAAGAAGGCGAAATTTTAGAATTATTAAAAACCACACTGGTCGAAGATCCTAAAAAATGGCACCGCACAGTAGCAGATTGGAAAGGCGTATCAGAAGAAACAACCACCGGAGTTCACCGTTTGTATCAAATGTTCGAAAAAGGAGAATTGCTGATACCAGCCATTAATGTGAACGATTCTGTTACCAAATCGAAGTTTGATAACCTGTACGGTTGTCGTGAATCGCTGGCCGATGGCATCAAACGCGCTACCGATGTGATGCTGGCAGGAAAAGTGGTAGTGGTTGCCGGTTATGGTGATGTTGGTAAAGGCTCAGCACATTCTATGCGCAGTTATGGTGCCAGGGTCATGATAACAGAAATCGACCCCATTTGCGCCTTGCAGGCAGCAATGGAAGGCTTTCAGGTTACCACAATGGAGGAAGCAGTAAAATTTGGTAATATATTTGTTACCACCACAGGAAACAAAGATATCATTACCGCCCAGCACATGGCAAACATGAATGATCAGGCCATTGTTTGTAATATTGGTCATTTCGACAACGAAATTCAAGTTAGCAAACTTGAGAAATTACCTGGCATTAAGAAAATTAACATCAAACCACAGGTAGATAAATATTTATTTCCAGATGGTCATGCCATTTTCTTGTTGGCTGAAGGTCGCCTGGTGAACCTGGGCTGTGCCACAGGTCATCCCAGTTTTGTGATGAGCAACTCATTTACAAACCAAACACTGGCTCAAATTGATCTTTGGGAAAAACGCAATGAATATAAAGTAGGCGTATACCGGCTTCCTAAGTATCTTGACGAAGAAGTAGCCCGCTTACATTTGGAACAAATTGGGGTAAAACTCACCAGGTTGTCGAAAGAACAAGCTGATTATCTGGGTGTAGATTTGGATGGCCCATATAAGCCAGATCATTACCGTTATTAATAACACACCCTAAAATAAAAAAAAGCGGCACCAGAAAATGTCGCTTTTTTTATGTGTTTAGCTTTTCCTATTTGTCAAAAAGGGGTAAGAGTAATACCTACCGAAATGGGATAAAGTTCGGGACCTCGCCCCTTGTTGAATATTTGTGAAATCTGGTAATATCCAAACAAATTTACTGATTTATATCCAACCCTTAAGGTAAAACCATAGGCATAATCCTGGGTTTGCGAAATGGTTTTTGATTTGATGGTAACGCGCGTCGCCTGTTCGGGTGTGTCACCAACATATTTCTCCTTGCTACTCAACAAATATCCAATCTTAAACCCAACGCCCATCTTGATCTCATTTTTAAAACGAATCTTCAACTCCATGGGCATCTCCAAATAGGTGAGGTTAATTTTACTGCGTTTGAATGATTCTTCTATTGGAGAAAACACAATGGTGTCTGCCTTTATATCGTCAATTTTCGAGTGGCTGTAAATATTGTGGTTGCCAATACCTAATCCTATGCCAAAGGACGATTTGCCTTTACCAATTTGAAAATTATACATTCCATAAATATTAGCTCCCTGGTGAATCGCGCGTACATCCATATTATATGGAATGTTCTGCAAGAGGTCGGTAAACATGTCAAATCCAATGGTTATCTTGCGTTTAGCGTTTTCGCTAATGACTTGTGAAAATCCCATGCTGCCAAAGAGCATGATAAATAAAACTAAAAATCCAAAAGAGCGTTTATTCATCGGTAGTTATTTTATTAACAAAAATAGTATTTACAAGGTTAACTGGCTTTATTCTTTTAATAATTGATCGATTATTTGATTCATCTGGTCTGAATTCCAACGGGCCGCACCTTTTTTACTCAATATCACCTGACCGTTTTTGTTTAATAAAAAAGTAGTTGGAATACTTTCAGAGTAAAATGCAGCAGGAACATCTGTATATTGAAAAAAGGGGAGCCCGGTCAATTGGCGCTTTTTCGCGAAAGAAAGAACCGTTGAAACTGATTCGTTGGAAACAAGGACAAAATTCACCTGCTCACCATACTTGCTGTATAGTTCAGCGATACCAGGTAACTCGGCCACACATGGCGGACACCAGGTAGCCCAAAAGTTGATAAAAACAGGCTTATCATCCATCAATGTGGACAAAGTAACTTGTTTTCCGTCCATATCCGTAATCGACCATGTTTTTGTATCTTCAGGTATGATAAATTGGTCTTCCGAATTCATTTCTGATGGAGCCAAGGATGTCAGACGGATAAAAAAGGAAACAACCTCAACACGTGTGGAAGGAATCAGGATCAACAGGATGAACAACAGAAAAAAAATATCAGATGCAATGGAGAACTTTGATTTCTTCCGGTAATAATTTTTCAGATAATTAATAAAATTTTTGAATTTAATCACTTGATTATTAAAGTATTTTGGGTGTGGAAAAAGTTCCGCTATTCCAACAAATTGGCCCTGCGGTCGAGAAGTTCGTTAATTTGATCTTCGGAAAGACCAGGTTTTTTTAGCATCTCATCAATAGCCGCTATTCTACCGGGAGGGTTAAGTGTTAATTCTTCAACTTTAATTTCATCCTGCAAGAGGTCTTCGTTATCTTCTCCCAGTTGTGCGCGCAATTGTTCAACCAAATTGCTCACCATTTTTTTAACAGGTTCACCAAATTGCCCTTGCAACTGATGACTGATTTGATCCTTCATCGTTTCGTAATTGCTGAAAAAAAACTGAAACTGTTTCATCATCGAACGATCCACTCCGGGAATATCTTCCATCGATTGTTTTTCAACCAACCGTTTAAAAAGCCTGAACAATTCGTCCAGATCCTGTTTAAATTTTTCATCTTCCATCACCCTACAAAATTACAATAATCCCGACATACTCCTTCAGGATTTACAAAATCTTAACTTTTTTGCTATTTTAAAGGTGCTGCCGAATACAAAATCGCCTCCACCTGACGCAACAAATCGCGTTTATTCTGGTTGGGGTAATATACGTAACCCATCAGGGTGAAAATATTTTCATTCTCTTTGTCGGTAAAGGAATAGCTGATGAAAGGCCCTCCCATAAAATCATTGGCCACATTCCACATTCCTCGGGTTTCAATGGCGTATTCGCTAGGAAAATCTGTTACTTGTATGGCCTTTGGCAACACATAGGTTTCGTCAATCACCATAAATGAACCTTCTGAAGTTCCCGGAACATTTTGCTTCAAATCACGGCTAATGCGTGCCACGATACTCTCAATAGAGAACTGGACTTCAGATTTATAAGGTTCCGACATGATGATGATACCCTGACTATAGGCAGGAACTTCTTTTCGTAACCACATAAACCCAGAAGCCGATTTTGCCATATAAAATCCGGAAGGCACACTCATATTCAAATTAAAGGATTTAATCACCTCTTCAGAAACATTGTTTTTTGATGTGGGATTGAACACTTCCATGATACGGGCACGCTCCGCTTCACCAAAACTATGTATAATGATTTGCTCTTTAGTTTCGAATACTTCGACAAAAGCCTGTGAGTTGGAGCATTTAATCCTGAAAATACGTTGGGGACCAGCCCACAAATCGTTGAAAATTTCCATTTTCGATTCGGTATAAGAGGGATCTATTTCAACAATGAGCAGGTTTCGGTATTTCTTAAACAATTCGGAAAAATTAGCCACGGTAATGTGACTAAGTTTAAAAACAGGCTCAACCTGTGGCAAACCATATTGTTCCTGTTCCAGGTATTTTCTGATTACCTGACCAATCTGCCCATCCCATTGTTCCTGATTTTGAAGCACAACCAGTACTTCGGAGCTGTTTCCAATTGATCGGGGCAATTTTGGTTTATCGCTATTTGGAATACAGCCTGAAAAAGCCAGTACAAATACGAATAGCAGGGTAAATAAGCCAATTATGTTGTATTTATTTAAAACCATTGTTCTTTGCTGTGGTGATACATAAATAACTCTGACTAAACTATTTTATTGCGATCAACTAATTTCGGCTACAATGATTTTCTGGCCTGGTTTTAGTTTGTTGATGTTATTCATTTTATTCAACGCCTTAATTTGCTCTACTGTTACTCCGTCATATTCTTTGGCTATATCCCACAAGGTGTCGCCTTTGCGCACTACATGGTAAAGGTATTTGCCCTGAGCGACCGAGTTGGTTTTTTTACTTTCGGGTCGGTAAACCGTCAGGGTTTGTTTTGGATAGATATTGTTGTTTTTCAGGTTATTCCACTCTTTTAAGTCGGTTACCGAACATTGGTATTTTTTGGCAATCAATCCGAGGTTTTCGCCATTCTTTACTACATGTTTTGACTCAACTCCTGAACGAACTACCGGATCGCCTGATTTACTGCTATATTGTACACCACCACTTCCAAATAGCACGAGTTTCTGCCCGGGATAGATGGTGTTGTTTTTTAAGTTATTCCAGTGTTTAATCTGGCTAACATACACATGGTTTCGTTTAGCTATCAAACCAAGACTCTCACCATTTCTAACAATATGTATATTCCGATCTTGTGCTTTTTTGACTTCAACCATCAATTGATCGCGCTCAACGCCTTTTTTTGTTTTAAAAGCATAAAGCGAATCTTCATTGGTGAGATAACTGGAAACATATTGGCGAGGAATACGCAAAATAAAGGTTTTACCATCCGTAGCCGGTATGATGCCCATTTTAAACTGAGGGTTCAAAAATTTCAGTTCATCCAATGGAATGCCCAGAAGTTCGTTTAATTGATCAAATGCCAGGATATTGGTAACGGTAACGGTATCGATATTGTAATAAAACATACCTGGACGCATGGGGTAAATGTTGTGCTCTTCAGCATAATTCATTACATAGTTTACTGCAATAAAGGCGGGAACATATCCACGCGTTTCGCGTGGTAAAAAGGCCCACACGGCCCAATAGTTTTTGGTTCCTCCTGCCCTGCGAATAGCCCTGTTTACATTTCCTGCCCCTGAATTATAAGCAGCCAGAACCAGAGACCAATCACCATAAATTTCATATAGATCTGTTAAATGCTCACAGGCCGCGATGGTACTTTTTATCGGGTCGTAACGATCGTCAACCAAAGAGGTCACCTGTAAATCATACACTTTTCCTGTTCCATACATAAACTGCCACAATCCTTTGGCACCCATATGCGACCCGGCAGCCGGGTTTAACGCCGATTCAACAATGGCCAGGTATTTAATTTCAAGTGGCATATTGAAACGATCCAACGCTTCTTCGAACATGGGGAAGTAAATCTCCCCCAAACCAAGCATGCGTGCAGTCAGGTTTCTTTTTTTATTGGCATACAGGTGAATATAGTTTTTCACCTCTTTATTGTAGGTAAGTTCAATGGTTGTTTGTTTATTTAATGTTTCGATGCGTGCGGCATAAACCGAATCGGGAAAATTCGGGATTTCCCCCATATCAACCTGAGCTCCCCCCGGACGCGTATACATTGGACTAAGATCAAAAAACCGATTATCATAGAACTTCGAATTAGTCATGCTATCAATGGTTCGAAGAATCTGCGAGTCGCGAATAAGTAACTCAAAATTTCCGGTTGTATCAACAAGTGTGTTTGTATAGAGATCAACGTCAAAAGTGGAAGAGTCTTGTAGTGCTCCGGGTAATGTATCACCTTCAAAAACAGCAGTGGTGGTGTCGGATGAGACAATATTGGTGGTGTCAGGATTCGCGCCCATACTTAAAGCGCCAAACGAAAAAGCCATCATGGCAAGTACAGTGAATAGGAATGTGGATAGCTTCATGAATAACTAATTTTAGAAACAACGAGATTTTGCAAAAATAGTTGTTTGATAACACGGAAACCATTTAAATGAAAAACTAATGAACAGAAGGGCGTTAGTTTGTTTTTGTTTTTAATTTCGGGAAATAGAAAATAAAGAGCCCGCTTTTTAGGGCGGGACTTTCAGCAAAATGCTATAGGTATTGTTTAATTATTTTTGTCCAGGCTTTTATTCTTACATCCGTTAATTCAGGTTCGTTATCTAAATCAAGTGCCAATCCGTAAAAATGGTCGTTTTTTATTCCATCTGAGTCGGAAAATTTATATCCTTCAACAGGCCATTGTCCGATTACCTTTATTTTCCTTTTGTCCATTTCCTCCTGAAAAACGCTCAAGCCATCCACAAAATGATCGGGATATAATACCTGATCGCCCAAGCCAAAAAAAGCGGCCGTAAAATTTAACGATCCTTGTTTGTCAAGTTTTCTAAAAAACCGGTTCCATTCGTTATCTGCTTTGGCATCAATCCAATTCTCAGCACCAATTGTCGAGCTGCCAAAAATCATCAGTTTATAATTTCCCAGCGTGTTCATATCAAAACTGACCACATCGGCTATATCAATCATCTCGCGATCAAACATCGAATAGACCTTTCTGGCAGCATTTTCAACATTGCCTCCCATTCCCCAATAAAGCAAAATAATTTTTTTCATGGTTTTCATCTTTTACAGACAGTAAAAATACAACTAATTGCATTTTGATTATTTTGATTGCTCAGGATTTTACCTATTTATTTCAAATACAAATAAAGTTGATTTTACGTTTTCAAGCCAATGGATTCTTTCTCTATTTTTGAGCCCTAATTTAGGTAAACATGAGTTGGCACGAAATATTGATTTTTGGGGGTTTTTTAGTCCTCGTTACCTTTCTTTTGTTTCTTGATATTGGGATTTTTAATAAAGAAAACAAACCGGTAACCTTTAAAAGTGCTCTGTTTTGGACCTCGGTATGGGTAAGTTTAGCCCTCATTTTTTGGGGGTTAATTTATTTTTTCGGTAATCAAATCCATGATCCGCAAAATATTGAAGATCTTACACAATTGATTACAAAATATAATCATCCAATAAAAATAGGCACTGATCATTTTGATGCGGCCCTGATGGTTTACCAACAAAATCTGGGCTTGGAATTTATTACTGGTTACCTGATTGAGTATTCCCTTTCGGTGGACAATATTTTTGTGATCCTGATGATTTTTTACTCATTTGGAGTTGAAAAAAATTATTATCACAAAGTGTTGTTTTGGGGGATATTGGGTGCCATTGTAATGCGATTTTTGTTTATCTTCTTAAGCGCGGCATTAATTCAACAATTCTCGTGGATACTCTATGGATTTGGTCTATTGTTGGTGTTTACCGGTATTAAAATGTTTATTGAGAGAAACAACGTGGGAAAAATCGATACGACCAACCATCCGGTTATCCGGCTCGCCGGGAAATATCTATCGGTGGATCATGAATACAAAGGGGACCGGTTTTTTATAAGGAAGAATAATAAATTATACATTACAGGTTTGTTCGTGGTTTTGTTGGTTATTGAGTTTACCGATGTTATTTTCGCTGTAGATTCCATACCCGCCATTTTTTCGGTTACACGCGATCCTTATATTGTTTACTTTTCAAACATCTTCGCCATTATCGGGTTGCGTTCCTTGTTTTTTTTAGTCGAAAGCATTATTCAACGGTTTTGGTTTATTAAAATTGGTCTGTCTTTATTACTGGTTTTCATTGGCATGAAAATGTTAATACATCCTTTCTATGACATCCAAACCATGCATTCGTTGATCATTGTATTGGGCATATTGGTAGGTAGCGTTTTGATCTCTGTATTCTTTCCAAAAGAAAACCCGGTCATTTCTAACCAGGTTGAATAAAAAAATTCATTTATAGCCCCGCTACTTTACCAGTTTTCGTTTCATTAAATTCTGACCATCAGTAACTTGAATGAAATAAATTCCCTTTGATAAATCCATTGTATTCATTTGTATTTTATCAAGTTCCGTTTCAAAAGATCGAATCAATTTACCCTGAAGGTCTGTCAGATTCACTTCGCGTGAATGATTTGACTTGTTGGGAAAATAAATAGTAACATAATCGGTAACCGGAATGGGGCCCAGGGTAAAATAAGCAGGTGAATCCATTTCGTTAACATTCATAATGATGCTGTTCACTTTTTCCATTGTCCATTTCTCCGGATCTACCAGAACCAATCCGACTTCTTTTCCTGTTTCAATTTCATAGGTATTCACGTTGGCTGTCTGCTCAAGTTTAATAATCGTATCCGTACCATCGAGGAAAAGGAGTTTGTACTCCATGATCATTTTGAAAAATGGAGTGGATGAAGAAGTCGATTGCGTTGAAGTAAGGAAAAACCTGGTATTGGTTGAATACCAATCTAAATCATACATAGGGTATCCTTCACCATAATACCACTGGTCGAAGAAATAACCGAAATCCATACCGGTAACCTGTTCTGCCGTATTTTTAAAATCTTCACCTGTCGCGGTACTCCCGGTAAAATCAGTTTGAAAAGTACGCATTATTTCAAAAAACAAGTCGTCGTTTTGTATCTCATGACGTAACATGTGAATGATGACGGCACCTTTGTCGTACGACAATCTGCCGGAAAAAATACGCCATTCATTACCCGGATATACTTCGTCTTCAGGAACATATACGCTTCCTCCCGGTGATGACATTGCGTTTGATTGTGCTGATGAAATAAAGCTCTTCCCAGCTTCCCAGCCTAAAATAAACTCGTTGGCCAGGTAATCAGAATAAGTTGCAAATCCTTCATTAATCCAGATGTGGCTCCAGGTGGCACAGGTTACGTTGTCGCCAAACCACATGTGGCCAAGTTCGTGGGCAACAAGATGAAAAGAAAATCCGCCCAAGGTGGTCATGGTTTGATGTTCCATTCCTCCACCCAGCTCAGTAAGACAATGTCCATATTTCTCCTCCCAGAATGGGTAAAGGATGTATTTCTCGGAAAATAACTCGATAAATTCAGCCGTTTTATCAATTCCTGCTTTGTAGTTTTCAAGACATCCCGGCGAGTCGTATATGAAATTCTGGATAAGTATAGAGTCGCCCGCCATTTCTGTTGGATGTGCATATACATTATATTCCTGGTAATCTGCCACCGCAAATGAAATCAGATAATAATCGATGGGGTAATTTGATTTCCATTCAAACCGGTGTTTTCCGTTTCCAAGCTCAACCACATTGGTTAATAGCCCTTCGGAACCAGCCATGTTATCGGTACTGGTAGTGAGAAATACCCAGCATGAATCAGCCTTATCTTCTAAGTCTTGTTTTACCGGAAACCAATCTTTTGCTGCAAACGATTCTGACAGAGTCCATGTTACCGGCTGATTATAAGTACCTGAATAGTCATTGGTTACGCCAGTAAAAAAACCGCCGGTAGGAGGCTCACCCTGGTAAAACACTTGCGCTGAAAATGAATCACCGGCATTAATTTCAGTAACCGGAACCAACACATTATTACCGTCACGATAAAAATTGGTGTATTGAATTCCATTGAACCACAATGAATCGATATTCTGTTCCGGAATTAGTTCGAAGGCAAAAGTATCGAGTGGTACCAATGCAATGCCGTTAATTGTCCCATTCCCTTTTATATAAATTGAGGTGCTGGACACTTCAATATCTAAGCCATAAAAGGTAACATCGTAATCCCACAGATAAGGACTTTGCCAATCATAAAGGCCAAAATGATTTAGTTGTTGAGCTCGTTGCGGAACATGAGAACATTTTCCTTCCATATTGGGATCCTCATTCCATTGCGCAGAGAGGCTTATCGTCAAGATCAAAAGAACGAGTGTTGTAATTTTACATTTCATACAATATAATTATAAGTATTATTTGATTAAAACATGAATATTAACGCAGGGTCAAAAAAAAGCAATCAGCTAAGATAATACTTTTGACGCCACTGAATTTCTATCTTTGCCGTTAGATAGAATAATGACATGAAAATTCCCGTAAAAGTTGTCAATGAAAACCAGTTACGACATATTAATTGAAAAACTCAGGCAATTTATCCTGAAGTACTATAAGAATCAAATAATCAAGGGTATATTACTCAGTGTTGCGCTCATTATTTCATTTTTTCTTCTTATCAATCTGATCGAATATTTTGCATGGAGCAATACGGTCATGCGCACCGGACTGTACTATTCATTTTTTACCACTACCCTTTTGGTGTTGGGTTACTATGTTTTAATTCCGGTTTTAAGGATGTTTAACATGGGGAACACACTTTCTTATGAGGAAGCCTCAAAAATAATCGGAAGACATTTCCCTGAAGTGAGCGATAAATTATTGAATACGCTCCAACTCCATGTATTGGACAAAACAGGTCAACTCGAACTGATAACAGCCAGCATCAACCAAAAAGCGGCCGAGTTGGAACCTATTCCGTTTAAAAGAGCCATTAACTTTAAGGGAAATAAAAAGTACATGAGATATGTACTTCCTCCATTGCTTGTTTTGCTTCTGCTATCAGCCATAAGCCCATCTACACTAACAAATCCCTCCCGACGGATATTAAATTACAATACACATTTTGAAAAGCCACTTCCTTATACCGTGCGTTTATTAAACACCAACCTTACCTCGATCCAAAAAAATGATTTTACAGTGGAAGTTGAGGTTGTTGGAGATGTGTTGCCTTCTATGCTCGAGCTCAACGACGGACAATACGCTTATAGAATGGGAGAAACCGCTGCAGGGAAATACCAATATGTTTTTAAAACGCTCAATCAGGATGTTCATTTTACAATAAATACTCCTGAATATACCAGCAAAACATATCATATTCAGGTGTTTCCAAGACCTTTAATTTATGGTTTTCAATCCAATTTAAAATATCCATTGTACCTTGACAAAGAAGACGAAACTATTGAAAACACTGGGGATTTGGTCGTGCCGGAAGGAACCACCATTCAATGGAAGATTTTTACAAAGGATGCGGATTCTGTTAAAATGCAACTTGATGATCGTTTTATTTGGCTAACTGCTAATAACAGCAATACATTTGAATACCAACAGCAGGTTTTCAAATCATTTAATTACACTATATCGCCAATAAATCATTATGTTAAACAACCTGATTCACTGGTGTTTACCTTGCAGGTAATTCCGGATGAGTATCCGGAAATAAAAGTTCAGGAATTTCGGGAACAAGGATATTACTCACAAACGCATTTTAGCGGTGAAACTAAAGATGATCATGGCTTTTATAGTTTGAACTTTTTATACCGCAAGGATAGTTTACCGGAACAACTATGGAAAATGGTTTCTCTTAATCAGGAAAAATCAATTTTACATCAGTCTTTCGATTTTAGTTTTAATCCGCATGAAATGGGTTTTAGTCCGGGAGAAAGCATCACCTACTGTTTTGAAGTCCGTGATAATGATGCATTAAATGGATATAAAAGGAGCCGTTCTTCCATGTTTTATATGCAATTACCAAGTGCGGAAGAGCTTAATGACAAATCAGAAGCACAATCTGATGAAGTGAAAAAGAAACTAAATGAATCATTGATTCAATTAGAATCGCTCAACAAGCAAATTGAAAAGACCGAGTTAATTCTATTTGAGAAAAAAGATTTAAACTGGATAGATAAACAGAAGATATCAGATTTGCTTGAAAAAGAAGAAGCCATAAAAAACCAGCTTGAAGAAATAAAGCAACTAAATGAAGAAATTAAAGAGCTTGAGTCACTGATTAACAAAAAAACAGATCCTGAATTAGAACAAAAACTCAACATGCTTCAGGAGTTGTTTGATCAACTCATGAACAATGACCTGGATAAAGAGCTGGAAAAGTTAAAAGAACAGTTGGAAAACCTGGATAAAAATAAGCTGGAAGATTTTTTAAAGGACATGAAATTGAAAAACCAGGAGCTAAAAGATAACCTGGAACAAAATCTTGAACTATTTAAACAATATGAGGTTGAAAAAAAATTGGAGGAAGCCATCAATAAATTGGAGGAATTGAGTCAAAAACAACTTGATCTGGCTGATAAAACGACCAAAAAAGAACTTGAAAACAAAGATATACTGGAGCAGCAAAAGGAAATACAGGAATCATTTGAGGATATTCAAGAGAAACTGAGTGAAGCCGACTCTCTTGACAAAAAATTAGATGACCCCTTTAATATTAAGAAAGACACGGCGGCCATCAATTCTATTGAAAAGGAGATGGAAGAAGCCTCTGAGAATTTAGAAAAAAATAAAGAAAAAAAGGCCGGCGAAAACCAACAAAAAGCCGGTAATGAAATGAAAGAAATGGCAGAAAGTCTGAGTATTACTTTAGAGGGAGCTAAGGCTGAGCAGATGGGAGAAGATGCTGAACAGGTACGTGCTCTTCTCGACAATTTGCTTGACATGAGCTACGAACAGGAAATGCTGATTAATAAAGTCGCCGAAACATCACAAAATGATCCATTGTATATCGACAATACCGAAAAGTTAAAATTGTTGCAAACCGATTTTATAGTGATCCATGATTCGTTAAAAGCATTAAGCCAACGACAAATCATGATACAACCATTTATTCTGGAAGAATCAGGTAAGATAAACAACAACATGGATAAAGCGATGCATTCAATGCAAGAACGTCGTGTAGGTGAATCGTTAGGTGCGCAGCAATATGCCATGACTTCCACTAACAATCTATCATTAATGTTGGCGGAATCGCTTAAGCAGATGAAATCATCCATGAAAATGGCCGGGCAAAAAAGCGGAAAAGGAGAATGCAATAATCCTGGAGCGGGAAGCAAACCTTCTCTGGAAGATATAATGGATGCTCAAAAAAAACTGGGTGATCGCATGAAAAAAAATGGAAAAAAAGAGGGTAAAGAAGGAAAAAACGGTCCGGGTGGCGTTAATGGAAACAGTCAGGAACTGGCACGAATGGCAGCCATGCAAGGAGAGATCCGAAGACAATTACAGGATTTAATTAACGAAATTGAAGCTTCTGGCCAAAAAGGAACTGGCTTAAATAAGATAGCGGAAGAAATGCAAAAAACTGAAAAAGATCTGATTCAACGACAATTTCGTCAAGAGACACTAGAACGACAAAAAGAAATAGAAACCAGGTTATTACAATCGAAAGAGGCCCTTCAGGAAAGAGAAAAAGAGAAAAAAAGAGAGTCCAACGAAGGAAAAAACCGAGAAATAAGAAACCAAAATCAAGAACTCAAGTATAACGACCAAAGAACACGTCAGGAAGAAATACTTCTTACCGTGCCCATTGAAGTATCGCCCTATTACCTTGACTTGTATAAAAAATATCTCTTTAAGTTAGAAAATGAAAAATATGAACCCAAAAAATGACCAAATAGTAACTGTTCATTCGAACAGAAATAATATTCACGATATTGAACAATTCGCAGAAACTTTGTGCGATCACCTAATGATAAATGAAACCTATTTTGGAAATATCCTGACTTCATTAAGTGAGCTTTACCATATCTGGAATATTAGCAATCCCTCTGACTCAATAAAACTAATTTATCATACTGATTTTAAAACACTTAACATAATTATTGACGGGTTTGACCAAAAAATTATTGATCAAATAAACATTCCAGAAAACCTGGATCACGAAGAACATGGTATGGTATCCGATAAGGTATTTGTGATTCAACGCCTTACCGATAGTATTGTTATTAATGAAGACAATTCGGTTCAAATATCCTTCGATATCAGCGCCATTCATAACAGGATATATCATGAAAGGGCACGTTTACTTCGTGCTTACCATAATGGGGTTAATGTAACCAAGGTAGCATCAAACGATGATCACGTTTAGCTATCTTTTTCATCTCAACGACTTCAGGAAATATGAAGTTTACCTTAAACTATGGATTACTCAGGTGATCCTTTTTGAGAACAAAAAAAGAGGGGACATCACCTACATCATTTGCGATGATGACCAACTACTCGAAATAAATTTAAAGTTTTTAAATCACGATACGTACACCGATATCATTTCATTCCCTACTTCCAACAACACCAATATTATTTCGGGAGAAATTTTTATCAGTTTACCACGGGTGATCGAAAACGCTAAATTAAACCAAAGCAAGCCTTTTGATGAATATTCCCGGGTAGTTATTCATGGTATTTTGCATTTGATAGGATATAACGACCATACCCCTGAGGAAAAAGAGGAAATTCGCGCCAAAGAGGATTATTACTTAACTTTGCGGCCTTAAACTACATTGTTCCACGTGAAACATTTCCTATGTTTGAATTATATGACATCATCGTTGTAGGAGCCGGTCATTCGGGTTCGGAGGCTGCCGCTGCTGCCGCAAATCTGGGCTCGAAAACCCTTCTTATTACGATGAATTTACAAAGAATCGCACAAATGTCCTGCAATCCGGCAATGGGTGGAGTAGCAAAAGGTCAAATTGTGCGCGAAATTGACGCCCTCGGTGGGTACTCAGGCATTGTCACCGACAAAACCATGATCCAGTTTCGCATGCTGAACAAATCCAAAGGACCCGCCATGTGGAGCCCGAGAGCTCAAAGCGATCGAATGCTTTTTGCTATGGAATGGAGACAAATGCTGGAGAAAACTCCAAACCTGGATTTTTGGCAAGATACCGTTACTGAATTAATTCTTGAAAATAATCTGGTAACGGGCGTGGTTACAGGAATGGGCCATAGAATTTTTTCCAAAGCAGTAATCTTAACTGCGGGTACCTTTTTAAATGGTAAAATTCATATTGGACAAAAACAATTTGGCGGGGGCCGAATGGGTGACTCTCCTTCTTATGGTATTACAGAGCAACTATTTCATATTGGATTTGAAGCGGCACGACTTAAAACAGGAACCCCTGTTCGGGTTGATGGCCGTACAATCGACTTTTCGAAAATGGAAGAACAAAAAGGTGATGAAAACCCCCAAAAATTTAGCTATACAGATACTCCACACTTAACTCAACAACGGAGTTGCTGGATAACCTATACTTCAAAAAAAGTACATGATATTTTGAGAATGGGTTTTTCCGATTCTCCTATGTTTGCTGGAAGAATTGAAGGAAAAGGACCCAGGTATTGTCCTTCGATTGAAGATAAAATAGATCGATTTTACGATAAAACAAGACACCAATTGTTTGTAGAACCTGAGGGTTGGAATACCATTGAGTATTATGTCAACGGATTTTCATCTTCTCTTCCGGATAACATCCAGTTACAAGCATTGCGCGAGATACCGGGATTTGAAAATGCAAAAATATTCACACCCGGATATGCCATAGAATACGATTACTTCCCTCCTACTCAGCTTAAAAATACACTTGAAACGAAACTGATTAACAACTTATATTTTGCCGGTCAAATTAATGGGACTACAGGATACGAAGAAGCTGCAGCTCAAGGAATCATGGCAGGTATCAATGCGCATTTAAAACTAAATGAAGAATTGCCTTTTGTGCTAAAACGTCAAGATGCATACATTGGAGTGTTAATAGATGATTTAGTTACCAAAGGTGTTGATGAACCTTATCGGCTTTTTACCTCCAGGGCTGAATACCGGACTTTACTGCGTCAGGACAATGCGGATATCAGGCTTACACCAAAAGGATACGATTTAGGATTGGCATCACAAGAAAGGTTTGATAATGTAATAAACAAGTATAACAAAATTACCGGGTTTATTCAATTTCTAAAAGCAGAAGGTGTTGCACCAAAAGAAATAAATCCTTGCCTCGAATCATTAGAGACCCCAATTTTACGACAACGAGTTAAAGCCTCGGATATACTTCTCAGGCCTCAGGTAAACCTCTTTGATCTAATTGATTCTGTTAAATCAATAAAAACTTATGTTAATACAAATCAGCTTAATACAGAAGAAATAGAAGCGACTGAAATCCATATTAAATACGAAGGATATATTCAAAAAGAATCAGACGTGGCAGACAAATTATCCAAATTGGAAAATATTTTGATCCATGACAATTTTAATTTTCACCAACTCCAATCTCTATCCACAGAGGCCAGACAAAAACTAACAAAAATCCGTCCATCCACCATTGGCCAGGCATCCAGGATTAGTGGCGTATCCCCATCGGATATCAATGTATTGCTTGTGTTTTTTGGAAGATAATTCAATTGTTCCACGTGAAACATTATAAAATGAAATCAACAAATGTATGCCCGGTATGTGGTTCTTTTGAAATAAATCATTTCATGAAGACAAAAGATTACTTCCTAACAAAAGAAGAATTTTCCCTACTAAAATGTGATCGATGCAGCTACGTTTCAACCAGTCCGGCCCCGTCAGAAAAAGTACTTCCAAAATATTATAACTCGAATCAATATCTTTCGCATACCGCAGCAAATAAAGGGGTATTAAACCGCATATATGAGGTTCTCCGAACAATCAATATCAAAAGAAAATATACGCTTGTTAAATCCTATAAACCGATTGGTTCCATATTAGATGTTGGTTGTGGCACAGGTGAACTCCTTAATTATTTTTCAAGACATCACTGGTCAACTAATGGTATTGAGCCAAACAGGGAAGCCAGAGAATTTGCTCAAAACTCCTATCATCTGGATGTTGATGATGAACCTCAGTTGTCGGAATTTTCACCTGATAGCTTTGATGTTATTTCAATGTGGCACGTTTTAGAACACGTTCCCGATTTTAATCAAAGAATAATTCAGGTTATTAAACTACTCAAACGAGATGGAATCATAATGATCGCGCTTCCAAATAACAACTCTTTTGATTCCCAGAAATACGGTGTGTTTTGGGCCGGTCTGGATGTTCCCCGGCATCTTCACCATTTCAACCCATCATCATTCTCTGTTTTGGCAAAAAAACACAAATTGAAAATTATTGATATTATTCCAATGAAGATGGATGCCTACTATGTAAGTCTGCTGAGTGAAAAATACCAAAATAATTCTTTCCCGGTTTTTAGGGCATTCTTAACAGGATTCATTTCAAATCTTAAAGGCGCTAAATCGAATAACTATTCAAGCATGATTTTTGTAATGAAAAAGGAGTAACGACCTTCAACGGGCTTTATGAGTAAAAATATCGTCAATATTATTACAGACAGAAGAAATTATATTACCTTAATTTCTATCTTACTCATGATCGCTTTATTCATTTTCAATCAATTCTTAAAAAAGGAATATTCAGTAGACAAATTAAAGAGTGATATTTCGTATTATATTGATAATGAGCTTATTGAAATTACGAAAGTGAACGATTCAGTTCGCCTCGCATTAGAAAGGGATGCTCAATTTTCATGGAATAATCTTAATAATATAACTAATTCCGCAAAGCTCGGATGTTACATTTATCATCACGATAGTCTTTGCTATTGGAATACATACACCGTTACTCAAAACATTCCACGTATATTCAATTCTCAGAAAGATACCATTGTAAAATTAAACAATGGAATCTATTTAATCCATCAACAAGTTTTACATTCATACTTAATTATAACATTTAAAGCGCTCCAATATGAATACGAAGTAGAAAATTCATTTCTTAAACCATCTGTTAACCCTGAAATTGTAGTAAACGATCAGGTAAATTTTTGTTTGGATAATGAATTTAAGGATAATTCAATTTTAATAGAAAAAAAGGGCATTTACAAACTGTTTGGAGTACCAAAGAAAACAATTATACTTAACAAGACAGATCAGTTTTTTCTTTTCCTTTTGTATCTTTTGATGTATGTACTCATCATATTAACCATTTTATCGCTATACAGGCGTCTTCATGTGTTTCCCAATTCAAAAATACTATTTTATATCAGCTTCGTCATTAATATAATTCTCATTCGATTAGCTGACAATTATTTACATTTTTTACCTCTTCTGAAAAATAGTACCCTTTTCACCTCTTCTATTTCATCCATTCCCTTTTTTCAATTTCCGGGAAATATCATTACCAATTCTCTGCTTTTCTTCTTAATAGTATATCTATTGATAAACGATTTAAAACCTCCCTTCTATAAAATAAAATCTGTATACCGTATAGTTGGTTATTTTTTAGTTAGTTGGTCTTTGGCCATTCTCGTTTACTACTTTATATTAAGCGTATTATTATACAACGAATATACGTTTATTACCACTTTAGTTCCAAATTATCAAACAGAGTGGATTCTTTTAGTCATTATTTTATTTTCAAATGGAATTTTGTTTTTTCTACTTTCCGGTTTTTCAATAATTAATCGTCGGCAACCGCTCAAAAAGCTTTACATTTTTATCATCCCCCTTTTATTTCTTCCATTTATTTTTATATTCAGAGATGAACTTTCCGACATATCTATAGTTACCTGGCTTATGGTAACTATCGCATTTTTAATTGGTTCAACCACCATTCGTTTTCGTTCCTCTATTTTAGAAGTCTTGCTTTTATTGATGCTTTTGGCTGGAGCAAGCGCCTGGATTATAAACAAAACCATTGACGTTAAGGCAAAGAAAATGCAAGAGTTTACGGCTCAAATGTTATCGCAAAAAAACGATCCATTATTAGAATACGAATTTTCGCTAATGGTAAATAAAATTGAACAAGATGATCAGCTAAAATCCCTTCTTTCTTCTGAAATAGAAACGAATCCATTGCGTATCGAACAATTGCTGATAGATAAATACTTTAATTCAGCATTTGAAAAATACAAAATTCAGGTTACGGTTTGCGACTCATCGGATCTTTTGGAAATTCAAAATGAAACGGATCCTATTTCATGTGCATCGTTTTTTAACGAGTTTAAAACCCAATCAGGAACTCCGGTTCTTGATTCTACATTATATCTAATGGATACTCATACAGAAAATATCTATTACCTGGGTATATTAACAATCAAGTTAATGAATATGTCTGTTAAAAGAGTATACCTTGAAATCGTTGCGACCTATGCTCCGGAAGGAATTGGATACCCGGGACTTTTAATTGATCAACGGGCCCAGGCATATAACCTTACCAACCTTTCCTACGCCCGTTATTATAGCGGAACTCTTTTCTACAAATTTGGAGACTATCACTATCCGATTATACTTTCTCCGGAAAACTCAAAACTGACAGATGTATTTTACAATTCCAATGGTTATCAACATTACAATATTCCAATCACTAACGAAGAGTATGTTATTGTCAGCCAAGCTTTGAAAAGCAACAACATGATACTTTTCCCCTTTTCGATGCTTTTTTTGCTTTTTGCTTTGATAGCCGCCTTTTTATATGCAATTGAGTTTATAATTAAAAATGGATTGATTCATTCCGTTACATTCAGAAACAAACTTCAATTATTTATCATTGGTACAATCATTTTTACAATTGCATTACTGGCCGTGGTAACTTTGATTTTTATGAAAAACAACGCCATTGATGAAACAAAGAAACAACTTGAAGAAAAAACATATTCTGTTTTCATTGAGTTACAGCATAAATTAGCAAATGAAATAACATTTTCACCTGAAGAAAATGTCCACCTTGAGACCTTACTTAAAAAATTCTCACAGGTATTTTTTTCCGACATTAATCTTTTCGAACCATCAGGAAAACTTGCTGCCACATCGCGTCCGGAGATGGAAGAAAAGGGTTTATTGTCGAAGGTTATAAATCCAGCGGCATATCAGGCAATCATGATCAATCACCAGCCTTCGTTCATTACAGAGGAAAAAATTGGATCGTTGACTTATTACTCTTCATATTTGCCCTTGTTTCTTTCACAAAATAAACCCCAGGCCATTATCAATCTTCCGTATTTCGCACGTCAATCAGAAATATCACAAACCTATTTCGGTCTGCTTGCTACTTTCATTAACCTGGCCGTATTGATTGGAATCATTGGGACAATTCTAACGCTTATCATCTCGAGATTTCTCACACGACCACTCTTTATGCTTAAACAACGAATGGCCTCCATACAAATAGATAAACCCAACAAAATGATCTATTGGCATAACAACGACGAAATAGGTGCGTTGATTAATCAGTATAATTTGATGGTGGAAAAGCTTGAAGTAAGTGCCGAGCTTTTGAAACATTCAGAAAGAGAAAGTACCTGGCGCGAAATGGCCCGACAAATCGCCCATGAAATAAAGAACCCGCTTACGCCAATGAAGCTAAATGTTCAGTATTTAGAAAAAGCATATCAGGAAAAACAGCTAGATTTTCCGCAAAAAATTACCTCCATAACCAAATCGTTAATTGAACAAATCGAAACTCTCGATAATGTAGCCAATATGTTTAGCGAAGTCGCGTCAACACCTTCAAAAACTACAGAAGCAATTAATATGGGAGACTTAATATCGGGCGTGTTAGAATTATTTATTAATCAAACTGATGTTGTTTTTACTATTGAACTTCCCGCATCACCATGCTATATCAATGCAGTAGAAAAGGACATGATCAGGGTAATGAATAACCTGTTAAAAAATGCGGTACAATCGTTTTCAAATCAAACAGTGAAAAAAATAGCCATCATTTGTAAAAGCGAATCGGATCTGTTGACTATTTCAATTTCAGACAACGGGAAAGGGATTGATGAAACAGCACAACAAAATATATTTAAACCCTATTTTACAACAAAAACAAGCGGAACAGGATTAGGTCTTGCCATTGTTAAATCGATCGTTTTAGAGAGCAATGGGCGCATCTGGTTTACATCCAAACCAGGTCATGGAACAACATTTTCCTTGTCGTTCCCTCAACTAAAAAAATTGGATTTCCAAGGATAATGATAGAAATACAAATAGACTCAGGTAAATCTGTCATCAGCAAACCCTTTATCTCCAAGAGGTGAATTTAGCTACATTTGATCCGTGAAAATGCCAATAAACCCAATTAAGCGATTGGCCGGAGAAACGGCAATCTATGGTCTTGGAACGATGGTTCCCCGCTTCCTGAATTATCTTCTTGTTCCCTTTTATACCATCATGATATTCAATCAGGCAGAATATGGTCAGATAACTGTTCTGTATTCATGGGTCGCGCTACTTTTGGTTCTGTTAACATACGGAATGGAGACTTCCTTTTTCAGGTTTGTAAGCAAAAGCGATAACGCTGCAGACGTTTTTAATACGGCAACAACGGCCTTGTTAGTTACTTCAATCGGGTTTATTCTGTTGGTGGTGGTATTTACTCAACCCATTGCCCAAATCATCGATTATCCGTCAAATAAAGAATACATCTTATACATTGGACTTATCATTGCCATCGATGCATTTACAGCACTGCCTTTTGCTCAGTTGCGTCACCAAAATAAAGCCAGGCGATTCTCGACAATCCGTATATTAAGCGTTTTGTTGACCATCGCCTTTAATCTGATATTTCTCTGGGTCGTTCCGAAAATAGCCGGAGATAGATTAATTGAATTACCTCTTTACAAAAGTACAAACCTCGTGGCATTCGTGTTCATCTCAAACACATTGGGAAGCCTGGCAACTTTGGCGATGTTAATACCTGAATTATCTTCATTTAAAATCACCATTAACTGGCCATTATTACGAAAAATGTTAGCCTACGGACTGCCTATCCTGGTAATATCGTTAACTGGTATGATAAATGAAGTAGCGGATAAAATTCTCCTGAAATATTTTTTGCCGGATTCCTCAACAGCAGAGGCGCAGCTGGGAATATATAGCGCCAGCTATAAACTGGCCATTATCATGATGCTTTTCATTCAAATGTTCAGGTATGCAGCCGAACCATTTTTTTTTGCTGAAGCCGACAAAAAAGATGCTAAAAAGATATATAGTCAGGTAATGACCTACTTTGTTATTTTCTGTTGGATCATTTTTTTGGGAGTAATGCTGTTCATAGACCTATTCAAATATTTTATTGGACCCGGGTTTTGGGCGGGCCTGACAATTGTTCCGATTATTTTGGCAGCCAAGTTGTTTCTGGGCGTTTTTTATAATCTTTCGGTATGGTATAAGCTTACAAACAATACGCTCTATGGAGCCATTATTGCCATTGTTGGTAGCTTAATCACCATTGTGCTGAATGTTGTCTGGATACCAAAATACGGTTATATAGGGGCCGCCTGGGCAAATTTCGTTTGTTATTTTGTTATTATGGCGATCTCATTTATTTGGGGTAGACAAGTTTATCAAATTGATTATCAATACAAAAGAATTTTTTTATATTCAATCCTGGCCATTGTTCTATATTTCGGATCGTTGCTTTTCCCCAACACACCATCTAATTTTCACCTTTTGGTCAATGCTTTCTTATTCATTGGTTTTGCATCGACGGCCTATTTTATTGAGATTAAGAAAAGCGGCGGTGCTAAAAAAAACGCCAATTAATTAACTGATGTTAATCCATTCCTTAACTTTGTGCTCTGGTTTTGTGCCAGATATTAATGAATGGCCAATATTCTATAAACCAAATTTTGTTCTTTATGTTCTCGTTTTTTAGCAAATTTAAAAAGAAACCACTTCAAAAAAATTCAGCATTTTACTATCGTGAAAATCAAATTCAAAATGTTGATGATTTAAAGACCGTTTTTAACAAAACAGTTTCTGTTTTAACAAAACACCCAATCCTTTATCAAGGTTTAACTCTCGACAAAATATTAGCTGTGGAGCGAGAAAAACAATTTGCTGAAGAATCCTTTATGCTTGATCACAACGAGGTAATACCCGGTCACATGATCTATTTTTACAAAAAAAGTGTAGAAAAATATGCTCTGTTGATGCAATTGCACTTCATCAACAATACTTTCATTTTTGCAAATACCAAGGTCGGTTCCGAGTCGCTCGTTTCAGATAAAGACAAACAAAAAATTTCGGATCAATTGCTACACCATTATCCGGATGTGGTAGTCCCTAATAACACTTTTGAATATGAATTTATGGATACACAAGGCAACATCATTTCAACAAGAGACCATATTTATTTGTATATCAGCTATTATGCCAATAATCCAGCGGTTGAGAAAATAAAGCAACTGTCTGAGAATACCATTTCTGCTAAAATCAGTGGAAAAGAAGGCGCCGATAAGCTGGACAAATTTATTTAATATATATTTAACAGAAATGGAGTACAACATTATATTTTATTTATAGTTTTGCGTTACGGAATGTGATATTCTTTGTCATGCTGCCCGAATAAACTAACTTGATCTGATTATGTTCTCTCTATTTGGTAAACCTAAAAATAAATCTCTCACAACAAATTCATCACAGTACCACCGTGAGAATAATATTCTCATTTTTGATGATTTAAAGGCGGTTTTAAATAAAAAAACAAACAATATAACCAAAAACCAAATTCTTTATCAAGGGCTCACGCTGGATAAAATAAATATTAAAGATCTTGAAAAGTATTTTGACAAAGAAACATTTTTACTCGATCACACTGATAAAATTCGAGGGCACAAAGTATATTTTTATCGTAAAAATGTTGAAAATTACAAACTGACCATTCAGTTACATTTTATTGAAGATATTTTCTTTTATGCTTCAACAAAAGTTAGTTCTGAGTCGCAGGTAACAGATAAAGACAAACAAAAAATATGTGCCACATTGCTTGGTCACTATCCTGATATACCCATCTCAACGAATTCGTTTGAATATGAATTTATGGATACACAGGGAAATATCATTTCCACAAGAGACCATATGTATTTGTTTATTAACTATTATCCCAATACTACAGCGGTTGATAAACTTAGAAAGATGATTGAAGACCCTGACTTTAAGGTAAGTTCAGTTCAAGCAAATGAAGAAAAACTTGAAAATTTTCTATAATTTTATCTGTAATAGGAATTTTTGACCTGTATACTTCTCTTCGTTTTATTTAAAGAATTGTAATCCAATTGACCTGATTTTTTAATCAGGTATTTTATTTATCTTGCAGCAAAACTGATACCTTCAACATGGCCGGAATATATATTCACATCCCTTTTTGTCGAAAAAAATGTCACTACTGCAATTTCTATACGGTGATTTCTCAAAAATACAGAAATCCATTCATCAGCAAACTTTTACAAGAAATAGAATCTCGCCATGATTATTTGAATAATCAACCGGTCAACACCATTTATTTCGGAGGAGGAACGCCTTCGGTACTGGAACCTTCAGAAATCAATTTGCTAATTAACAAGATTAAAAGTCACTTCACGGTAATCGAAAACGCGGAAATTACTTTGGAGGCCAATCCTGATGATCTTTCGATCGAGTATTTGAAAAAATTAAAAGACGAAACACCCATCAACCGTTTCAGCATTGGTATTCAAAGCTTTTTTGATGACGACCTCACCTATCTAAACCGTTCACATCATTCAAAACAAGCCAGACTGGCTATTGAGAATGCACTTTATTTAGGCTATAACAACATGACCATCGATTTAATTTATGGTATACCAACACTTACCAATGAAAAATGGAAGAAAAACCTGGACATCTTTTTCGAATATGGTCTTCCTCATCTTTCTTCCTACGCGCTAACGGTAGAACCAAAAACAAATCTCGAAGTCCTGATTAATAAAAAGAAAATAGCCTCAACCGAAGAAGATCAAACAGTGCGTCATTTTGAAATACTTCTTGAAGAAACAGACAAGCAGGGATACATTCATTATGAAATTTCAAATTTTGCCAGGGAGGGCTATTATTCAAAACACAACAGTATCTATTGGCTTGGTGGTCATTATCTTGGACTAGGCCCATCAGCTCATTCGTTTAATGGGATAACCCGGCAATGGAATGTTAAAAATATGAAACAATACTGCGAAGCAAAAACGACTGATACAATGGTGTTGGAAAAAGAAATATTATCTGTTGATCAGCAATATAACGAATACATTATGACCAGCTTGCGTACAACCTGGGGTTGTGACACAGAACATATTTTTAATGTTTTTGGAAATGAATTTCAGATCGGTTTCGAAGAAGATATTATTCCATTTATTCAACAAAACAAAGTGAGGAAAATAGGCAATAATTATCAATTAACCAGCGCAGGAAAATTATTTGCTGATGGAATAGCCGGAGCCCTATTTAGAGGTTGCTAAGCTATCAGAACCAAAATAGGTAATCAGATAGCCCAAAACCGGAGAAAACATCATACAGAAGAAAAAAGACCATTGTACGCCTAATTTCTTTTTGCTTCCTACTGATTCAGACACGATCATGGAAAATGTATACCATAGAATAAAAATCAGAATGATCAGGTATTCGTTCATGATGCTAATAAAAATAAATCATTAAATAAATAAACGGTATAAGAATGCCGAGAATGACCATCCAGGCACCACGGCCTGTGATGCCCTGTCCGCCACGAGGAATAAACAACCCCGAAATTCCCAATACAATCAAAGCCCCACAAAAGATATCTGAAAACCAGGTCCAATATTTTATCGGGTTATAATGCAAATAATTTACTTCTCTAAATAAGGGACGTCTGGTAGATTTCTCAATTAGCCCTTCTCCAGTAGTCAAATTTACATAGACCGTTCCATCCTTAATAAAAATTTTAAGGAAGTCGCTATTGGGGAAATAATGACTTTTATAGTTGCCCGATTCATCCATATCGTTCAGCCAATTTTTTATCAGCTTTTTATCAGGTTTCTGACCGGTAGTATTAACCTGAACCTCTTCGGAAGTTACCACATAGTTTGGGTTCCAGTCATTTATGTGATTTATGGCAATCCCGGAAAGCGCATAAATAAGTGTCATGCCAAAGAACAGATAACCAAAATCCCGGTGGATGGCCCTATTCCATTTGCGCCATTTAAAATTCATGAAACAACTGTAACAAATGAATACTAATTTTCTATGTCTTCCTCGTCGTCTTGTTGATCGACAACCTTAAAGGATGTACACATTACCGAATAAAATGAAAGGTGATCGCTGCCTGAATCGAGCAAAGACTGACGAAGGTTATTTACTTTTTCCATTTCTTCATCCAGATCGGCGCCTTCACCTCCTTTTTCCACGTTTCCACCCAGGTGAGTTCCTTCTCCTTTATCGTCTGTAGTTAAAGCCCCGGCCTTAATTTCCTCTTCCCATTCTTTGATGTAAGATTCATCAATTCTTTGTTCTTCTACCACACCCACAACAATCACCTGGCTCCCTTCAAGTTCTGTATTAAATGCCGCGATCGTTTCGTCAGGGGTAATTTTTACGCGCGTATCGGATTCAGGAACCACAACAAAGGCACGTTGTCCACCATGTCGGCAAATATGATCAATGGTACCTTCCAATTGAACCTTTTTCCCAACATAAATGCTGGCAAGGCTATCAAAATCAGCAAGGCTGATCAGTGCAATTTCATCTACCGCAATTTCGGTACCTTCCCCGGCTGTTGCTTCGTCTTTGACTTCATTATTAACACATGCCGCGGCAAACAAACCCAATAAAACAATGCCTAAAAAAAACTTTTTCATGATTTTATGTTTTTTGATTAACTTTTTTGTGACTTAAAATCCGGGCGAAGATATAAAGAAAGCCTGATATTGATACAAATACTTGCTATTTAGATTTAATCTTCCAAAAGTTTATTCTTCCATGTCAGAAGAAATGCCATCATATTTAACTTCCTTTCCACCCTTGTAATCTATTGCAATTAGGGTGGTTCCATCATCATTATATTTTTTCAATTCCCCGCTTTTACGACCCATGACAAACTCTGCTTCCATCTTAAGTCGGCCGTTGGGCCACCACCACTGGTGTTTTCCATTTGGTAAATCATCAACATACTTGCCTTCAAATGCGAGACTTCCATCGGGATAGTAGGTTTTCCAGATTCCACTTCTCAATCCTTCGCTATAAGAGCCTTCTTCTCTGGAATCACCAATTTCCAAAGTCCAGAAGCCCTCCATCTTACCCTCCAAATATTCTCCTGTGGTAATTAATTTCCCCTGATCATCAAATTCACTGTACACCCCATCAGGTAAACCGTTGTAAAAATGCTCCTCACGCAAAGTTTTACCGTTTGAATGGTACCAGCGCCAAAGGCTGTCTGGCTTTCCGTTGATATACTTTCCAATCTGCTCCAATTGACCTTTTTGATAATAAAACTCCCAAACCTTTTCTCTCAAATCGTCCATATAAATTCCCGTGGCTTTTAATTTACCATTGGGATAAAATTCTTTCCAAAAGCCTTGACGTTTACCATCGTCCGTCAAAATTCCTTCAGCTACTATTATTCCTTTTCTGAAAATAAATGATTTTTCAACTTCCCCGGCTTCGTTATATTCACGGCGCACTCCTTCAGGAATGCCGTCTTTGGTGTATGTAGACACTACCTTTGTCTTCCCACTTGGAAAATAATCGGTACGCATATCCAATTTAACCAATTCTTCGGCTTTTTCCTGTTTTTCACCATCCACATATTTTGTCGCCGAAATCAGGTTTCCATCCCTATCATACTCTTTCCAATAGCCGTTCTCTAACCCATTATTGTATGATCCTTCTTTTTGTACTGCTATTTCATCATCAAAAAACCACTTCCATCTTCCATGTCGCAATCCATTTGAATTAGTTCTGTTTATGCGCTCTCTTTCAACAACATAACCCTTTTTATAATAAACCAGTTGAATAATATTTCCTAAAGTATCATAGTCGCGTGCTATTCCCTCTTCCAAACCATCAACGAAAGGTATTTTTGATTTGATCTTCAGGTCAGCGGATAATACATAGCTTTCTCCTTGCTTCACATCTTGTACAAAACGTTCACGGATAATTTCATTGCCTTGATAAGTTGAGCGAAAGCCGTTTTTTTTACCCTGCTCGTAATCTATTTCAAGAATAAGTTGGCCTTCTTCACTATAAAAACGCCAAATACTGTCAAGTAAAAAATTTTTTCTGTTTCCCTCCGATTTCAATATTCCATCAGTATAGTAGTTTTTCCAATACCCATCAGGTTTACCGGAAACCATGTAACCTTCACTAATGACAACGCTGTCAGGCGAATAAAAAACGGTATATCCTTCACCTTTCAACTCTCCGGTAGTTTGTCCGGTGAGGTTTATTTGAATCAAAATGATTGTTATTAAACAGAAAAAAAAAATTCTATTCATGTCCTGAAGAAACTGTTCTGCCTTTTAAGATTCGCTTTTGTTTTTCAAACTTGCTAACATAGTCTTTTGCAACCATTAACAAAGCTCGGCTTGACGAGGGCGTGAGATAATAAATAGTAGTATCGTATTTAACCTGTCCATAATTTCCTTTCCAGGATAGTGCAGACAATTGATAATAACCATCAGCATTGCATTTGAACGACAATTGTCGGTTTTCACCTGTCTCAAAAGATATATTTAAAAGATCTTTGGCTTGATGCACAGCCACTCCCGGTGTGTTTTTAGGAATAACAATTTCTTCAACATATTGACCATCTTCATATCGAATTTGACCCCTGGCTATTTGGGTTTCAGCATAAGAAAGATTTCTTTTAAGCACAATTTTTCCAGAATTAAAATATTGTACTTCAATTTCTTTGAGTTTATTTTCCAATAGATTAATTCTCATTTCTTTTGTAAATATTACTTTATTGGAGCAGGAAGAACCTGCCACCAAAATAAATATCAATGATAATATTAAAAGTTTTTCTTTCATTTTTAACTAAATAACTAAATGATTCCCAACTTTTTTGAAATGTCAAGCATGCGAATAATAGGCTTCCTGGCCAATTCAATAGTTTCAGCGTCTAAAGATATGGCAGGTTTTCCATTTTTCAACGCAAGATACAACTTTTCCATGGTATTAAGTTTCATATATGGGCAATCGTTACAAGAACAAGTGCTATCGGATGGCACAATATAAAATTCCTTTTCCGGAGAAAGCTTTTTCATTTGATGCAAAATGCCTGATTCAGTAGCAACAATAAATTTTTTTGAAATATCTTTTTGCGTAAAATTAATCATTCCTGTGGTGGATCCAATATAGGCTGCCAATGTCAAAACGGCAGCACTACATTCCGGATGCGCAATCACTTTGGCATCCGGATGTTTTTGTTTCAATTCGATAATGGCCTCGGTATTAAGAATATTATGTACTTCGCAGGTGCCATTCCATAATATCATATTTCGTCCGGTTAATCGGTTGATATAGCCACCCAGATTTTTATCAGGAGCAAAAATAATTTTTTGATCTGTTGGAAATGACTCTACAATTTGAACGGCATTTCCTGAAGTACATACCACATCAGTAAGCGTTTTAATGGCCGCGGTGGTATTGATATAACTAATCACGATGTGATCAGGATGCTGTTCTTTAAAACGTTTAAAATCTTCATAAGGACACGAGTCGGCCAATGAACAACCTGCATTCAGATCGGGCAAAACGACGGGAATACTGGGATTAAGCATTTTTGCCGTTTCGGCCATAAAATGCACTCCGGCAAATACAATCATGTCAGAATTGGCTTCAGAAGCTTTTTGCGCCAGCCCTAAACTATCACCAACATAATCAGCTATATCCTGAATTTCCGGAATTTGATAAAAATGCGCCAGAATCAAAGCATTTTTTTCTTTCTTTAGTCTCAGTATTTCGTTTCTATAATTCATCTCTTTTTTACTATGAACAATTAAGCCTTATTATATTTTTTATTTAATTAAATAAATGTTAATATTTATAGCACTGTTCAAATGTTTGATTACTTGTATCCAATTTGTTTGGAAAATTGAAAAAGACCATATATTTAACACTGTATTAACAAAATAACTTTGTTTAAATATTTTTAAATCAAAGGTATAATCACTTATTAACATCCTCTTAATTTTTGATTGCAGTTATAAAAACATCCTGTCGATTGAAGAGTAAAGTTGTTCATTAAAATGGGAAACTATTTATAACTTTTATTAAAAAATGGAAAACTTTAGACTGACAAATTTTGATGTTAATAAACCTCGATTTACAAAGTAATTATCAACAAAAATAAGCAGATATTAACAATAAAATAGTGAAAACCGATAAAAATTTGAATGTAAATACATTAGGATAAGATGAACTAAAAAGGTAACTGTTCAAAACAAATGGTTTTCAGTTGATTTAATCATTGCCCTTTAAAAATGTCTAAATTTGTAGCATATTTTTTCAACAATGACAGAAAACAGCATGATTTTAACTATGGCATCCGATCATGGTGGATTTGCCATGAAAACTTTTTTAAAAGAGAAACTCGAAAGATCGGGATACACCGTGTTTGATTTTGGGACCAATTCGGATGAAAGTGTTGATTATCCTGATATGATTCATCCCCTCGCGAGTGCTATTAATAAAGGAGAGTTTAAACGTGGAATTATTCTTTGCGGAAGTGGCAACGGAGCTCAGATGACCGCCAACAAATATCCCAACGTGCGTGCCGGATTGTGCTGGGATGTATTACAGGCAGAGTTAATCAGACGGCACAACGATGCGAATGTTTTGTCGTTACCAGGCCGGTTTATTTCGATGGAAGAAGCCTGGAAAATAACGGAAATTTTTCTTAACACCTCATTTGACGGTGGGCGTCATTTAACTCGTGTTAATAAAATAAATAGGTTAATTTAACTTTTTTCAAGTGGAAATAAATACTGAATACAAAGATTTTACGGAGCGTGCACTCCAGGTAATAAGCAACCCGGAGAAGCAGGAACAAATTGTTTTAGCCATCAATCAGCACGAAAAAGCTATCAAAGACGGATTAAATCAGTATGATAAATTATCGGTGGTTCGACAACGAGCAGGCTATTTAAAAAACAAGGTTATCAATGAACTAGATCGATATCTGATTGAATTTGAAGACAACTTTTTGAGCAATGGAGGAAAAGTAATTTGGGCACGCGATGCAAATGAAGCCAAGCTTGAAATAAAAAAAATAATTAAGAAAAATCAAATAACCAGGATTGTAAAGTCAAAATCGATGGTTACGGAAGAAATTTCGCTTAACCAAACCTTGAAAAATGCAGGAGTTGAAGTAATTGAATCTGATACTGCTGATTTTATTGCCCAGCTGGCAGGAGAGAGACTAAACCACATGGGCACACCCAATCGGGTTTATTCAAATGAGGAAGTAGCCGAACTTTTGCATACTAAATTGGGTGCTCCTGAACATTTGACATCATTGGAAATCACAGGGTTTACCAAGGAGTACTTAAGTGAAAAAATAGCCAGTGCCGAAATGAGCATTACAGGATGTAATTTTCTGGTAAGTGATATAGGGGGGATCGCTATCACTGAAAACGAATCCAGTGCATTAACCACCATGTCATTACCTAAAATTCAGTTGATTGTAGCCGGAATTGATATGTTGATACCTTCAATGGAAAACCTGGATTTGTTTTGGCCTTTGCTCGCATCTTACCAAGTTGGTGAGCCGGTTACAGCCTACAACAGCATTATTACCGGACCAAAAAAAGAGGGCGAACGTGTCGGTCCGGAAGAACTGATTCTGGTTTTGATAGACAATGGCAGATCGGATGTTCTTGAACAGGAAAAACAACGACAGTCACTTACCTGTATTGGTTGTGGGGCTTGTGCAAATGTCTGCCCCGTTTATAAATTAGTTGGTGGTGATACCTATGGCACTACTTATCAGGGACCTATTGGTGCGATCATCACACCCTTTATGAAAGATTTTGATGCCTTTAAGCACCTCAGTTATGCCTCCACCCTTTGCGGGAAGTGCGACGCTGTTTGCCCTGTTAATATTCCGTTGCATAACTTGTTGTTGTATAATAGAAACTTTGCCATTAAAAAGGGTTTTGTTACTTCAGGGGAATCGCGTAGAATCAGGTGGATGACCAAAGCCATGTCATCGAGAAAACTATTGGATATGCCGGGAAGTACCCTGAAAAACATGTTCATCCGGTTTTCAATGAAAAAGAGCTGGGGAAATCAACGTCATTTACCTACAACAGCACCTAAATCGTTTAATCAGCTTTTGAAAGAAAAAAGTTAGTAATTTTATCTTTTTAAAACAATAAACTCATGAAATCAAAGACATTATCAAACTGGTGGGTACTTGCGTTTAATGGTATTATTGCTCTGCTATTTGGCTTGATGGCTATTTTTTCACCTCTTGAAACCATGAATGTGATTGTCATGTATTTTGGCTTTGTGATGATAATCGTTGGTATTGCCATGGCTTATGGTGCATATATCAACATGAAGAATCAACTTCGCTACGGAAGGGATTTAATTAGTTCCTTAATCACCATTGGATTGGGGATTGTACTTGCTTTTTTTACTGAACGTTCGATGGAGATACTGGTATTGGTGGTGGGTATTTGGGCCATCATTCTCGGAATCAGTCAATTGATAATCATGATGAACATTCATTCCCCGGGTGACAAAAGAATGTTGTTAATCAATGGAATCATTACCATCGCTTTTGGGATTATTTTGTTTTTTAATCCATTTGCATCGGCTGCTGTATTTATCGTGTTAACAGGAATACTGGCGGTAATGGTTGGTATAATATTAATAGTATTGTCTATCAAATTGAAAAATTTAGTTTAAAAGTAAGGCAGACGGACTAATCAAATTTCATGTCAAGAATTCGAAGTTGCAGGGAGGTGTTTCCCAGCCAGGTGTTTTCATCGATGTGATAGCAGATGCTGAAAGGCTTTCCCTGCTGTACTTTTTCAAGATATTCACCCATGTTGAAAGCAATAGCCGGGATTGGATTTCCGGTTCGGTCGGGATGAACGACAGACAGTTTAAGGTGCTTCACGTCTCCTTTTCCCACCAATTTTACATATCCTGTATCAATAACATTATCTGTTATAAATGCAGGGGCCATGTTTCCGGGACCAAAGGGGGCAAATTGTTTAAGTATCCGATAAAATTTGGTGCTGATATCTCCGATATAAAGATCTCCATCAATTTCAATTTCCGGCACAAGCATTTCATCGGTGAGGTTTTTGCCGGCATATTCCTCAAATTCGTCGGTAAATTTTTGTAAATTCTCTGGTTTTAAAGCAAGTCCGGCCGCGTAGGTGTGTCCACCAAAATGCTCCAGCAGGTGGTTGCAGGATTCGATGGCATCGTAGATATCAAAATTCTTAATGGATCTGGCAGAGCCGGTAATTAACCCATCTGACTTGGTTAACACGATGGTGGGTCGATAGTAAGCTTCTATCAGGCGTGAGGCCACAATACCTATAACGCCTTTGTGCCAGTGTTCGCTATAAACAACAGTCGATTTTTTTTGAAACTTGATGATGTCGCTGTTTAATATCTCCATGGCTTCCTGTGTGATGTTGGTATCGAGGTCGCGGCGGGTGGTGTTGAGTTCGTTTATTTGCTTACCAAGTTTTTCGGCATAAACCATGTTGTTGCTAATGAGCAACTTAACTGAATCCGTAGCGCTTTCGATCCTTCCTGCAGCATTGATGCGCGGTCCCAGCAGAAAAACAATGTCACTGATGGTAATTTCCCGGTCAAAAAATCCTTCGTTGTCGAAATTATTCTGTTCATCTACACCTGCTGATTTTAGCAACGATTGAATTCCAACGCGTGGATTTTTATTGAGTTGTTTTAATCCATAATAAGCAAGAATTCTGTTTTCACCAATGATGGGTACAATATCTGCGGCAATGCTGATGGCCACCAGGTCGAGGCATGCGAAAGAGCGTTCTTTGCTAATTCCTTTTTTTTCTGAAATGGCCTGAACAAGTTTAAAACCTACCCCACATCCTGATAAATCTTTGAAGGGATAATGACAATCGGGTTGTTTTGGATCGAGTACGGCAATGGCATCAGGAAGTGTGTCGCCCGGCCTGTGGTGGTCGCCAATAATGATGTCCAGCCCCTTTTGGTTGGCATAGGCAACTTTGGAAACTGCTTTAATTCCACAGTCGAGTGTTATCATCAACTTGTAGTCGTTTTCAACGGCATAATCGATGGCCTTAAACGATACGCCGTACCCTTCGGTATATCTGTCGGGAATATAAAAACCAACTTTTTTGTAAATGTCTTTCAGAAATGAGTACACCAATGATACGGCTGTAGTGCCATCTACATCATAATCGCCATATACCAATATCTTTTCACCGTTGTTGATGGCCACCAACACCCGGTCGACGGCCTTATCCATGTCCTTCATCAAAAAGGGATCGTGGAGGTTTTCAAGTTTTGGTCTGAAAAATGTTTTTGCCTCCTGATAATTTGTCATCCCGCGCTGCACCAACAAATTCAGCAGTTTTTTATTGATATTCAGAGATTGTGACAGTTGCTCAACTACATCGTTATCAGGCTTATTTTTAAGCACCCATCGCTTTTCCATTGATTCACTTCTTTGAAGGGTAAAAGTAACCAATTATTGGTCATATCAGCTAATCAACACCAACCTTTCTGGTAATTAGGGCAAGAGAGCTTGTTAACGAATACAATACCAGCTAATTATTTGAATATATTTAACACCAACTAGACATTAAAAATTCGAACGCATGGCATCCACGGGATTAAGCCTTGAGGCTGTCCAGGCCGGGACAAATCCTGAAATAAGACCAATAAAGGCCGACACCAAAATTCCAAGCATAATATTGGCCAACGTAAGTGTTAATGTGAAACTAAAAACAGATGAAACCACAATGGTGAGTGCAAACACAATCAGTAAACCTACCAGACCTCCCATCAAGGAAAGAAAAATGGACTCGAACAAAAATTGCAGCAATATAAAATAGTTTTTAGCGCCAAGGCTTTTTTGTATACCAATTTGGTTGGTCCGTTCTTTAACACTGACAAACATAATGTTGGCTATTCCGAAACCACCAACCAACAACGAAAATCCTCCAATAAACCAACCAACCATGGCAATTACACCAAACAACTGATCGAATCCTTTACTGATAATATCGGTTTCGTTTAATGCGAAATTGTCGTCAGCTGCTGGTGACAGCTTACGGATCGAACGCATGATTCCGGTAAGTTCGTCCATCATTTGCTCATTGGAGATATGCGGTTTGGCCATCACCATGATGGTGGTACCAATGTTATTAAAGTCCAATAAGTTGCGTGCATAATTAACGGGAACAATAATCCAGTTGTCTTTGGAACTTCCAAACACATCTTGTCCTTGTTTTTTTATTACGCCTATTACCACGAGTTTACGGCCAAACACCTTGATGCTTTGACCCAGAGGATCGAGACCCTGGTAAAGATTTTGTGCAATATCTGCACCAATGATGGCAATATTTTTGCCTCCATGCGATTCGATGGGCGTAAAATAGCGACCTGCCTGTAACTCAAAAGGCATCACCTTGTCATAGTCTTGCGAAACTGCCACCACCGGAACATTTTCCATGTTGTTGTTACCGTGATACACATTGCGGGTTACGCTGACCATAAATGCGGCTGATTCCACCGTGCTTGTTCGTTTTAGCAGCTCATCCATTTCACTTATTTTGGCTTCAGGCCGTTGGTAATATTTCCACCAGGGATAATCACCTCCCATGGCCCAGGGCCACTTTTGTATAAAGAGTACATTGTTGCCGAGTGAGTTTATTTCGCTTTTAATGGCATACTCCAAACTGTCGAAAACGGTGAAAACAGAAATAATAGAGAAAATACCAATGGTAATTCCCAGAAGGGATAATAAAGTTCTTACTTTGTTAACAACCAGCGCGTTAACTGCAAACAAAAAACTTTCGTATATCAGCTTGAATAAGATCATTTTTATCGGAATTAAGCCATTATTTTTGAAATTGATTAATTGTCAATTTTCATTCAAAATAGTAGGTAAAAGTATAATAAGTTTTAATTAATTCATGTTATTTTGCAAAACAGTAAACGGATCAAACCAAATTTTGATAACTAAACCCCAATGTTGCTTTGAAAAGAATTAAAACAGCACTTATTAGTGTTTATAATAAGGATGGGCTACTTCCTGTATTAAAAATGCTGGACAAACTTGGCGTCAGGATGCTAAGCACAGGAGGAACCTATGATTTTATCATACAAAATGGCTTCCCGGCAGAAACTGTTCAATCGCTTACCGGTTTTCCCTCCATTCTGGGAGGACGTGTAAAAACCCTGCATCCCGTCATCATGGGAGGTATATTAGCACGACTCGACAATGATAGCGATCAACTCCAGTTAAAAGAATACAACATTCCATCCATCGATTTAGTGATTGTTGATTTATATCCCTTTGAAGAGACGGTAAAGTTGAACAGTGAGGAAGGCGAAATTATTGAAAAAATTGATATTGGCGGCATTTCGCTTATCAGGGCGGCCGCAAAAAATTATCAGGAGGTACTGGTTGTCGCTTCTTCGGCTCAATATGCCGGGTTGTTGCAGCTGATGGAAGAGAAAAATGGGTATTCCGGCCTGGATGACCGCAGCTATTTCGCCGTTGAGGCATTCAACGTAAGCTCGCATTACGACACAGCCATTTTCGGATGGATGAACAAAGGCAGGGTAGGAGCGTTCAAGATTAGTCAAACACTTAAGCAGCCTCTTAGATATGGTGAAAACCCACATCAAGAGGGCAACTTTTTTGGTAAACTAGACGATGTGTTTGAACAAATTCATGGAAAGGCCATCTCCTACAACAACCTCCTTGATCTGGATGCAGCCATCAACCTGATCAACGATTTTGAAGAGACTACCTTTGCAGTAATCAAGCACAACAACGCCTGTGGTATTGCTTCGCGTGAGCAACTGCTTGATGCCTGGAATGATGCCCTGGCCGGGGATCCTGTTTCCGCCTTCGGCGGAGTTTTGGTTACCAACCGGGAAATTGATGTGGCCACTGCGGCAGAAATCAATAAAATCTTTTTCGAGATTATTGTTGCTCCCGGTTACAGTACTAAGGCATTGGAAATACTTCGGTCGAAGAAAAACAGGATTATCCTGAAATTAAAACCAGTAAATTTACCTGTGATACAATTCAGGTCGCTATTAAACGGGATTATCGTTCAGGATAAGGATCTGGTAACAGAAACCCCTGAAGGACTGACTCCGGTTACCCGCCTTGAGCCAACGCTGCAACAAGTTCAAGACCTGCTTTTTGCAAATAAAATAGTGAAGCATACCAAATCGAACACCATCGTTTTGGCTTACAATAAACAATTGGTAGGTTCGGGAACCGGACAAACATCAAGAGTGGATGCTTTGAAGCAAGCTATTGAAAAAGCATGTACCTTTGGGCTGCCACTAAAAGGTGCTGTTATGGCTTCAGATGCATTTTTCCCTTTTGCCGATTCGGTCGAAATGGCGGATAAAGCAGGGATAAAAGCTGTAATACAACCCGGTGGCAGCGTTCGCGATCAGGAATCGGTTGACTATTGCAATGAACACGACATGGCCATGGTGACCACCGGAATCCGGCATTTTAAACATTAAAAGAAACTACTAAAACTAAGAATATGGGATTTTTTTCATTTCTGACCAAAGAAATTGCCATCGACCTGGGCACTGCCAACACCATCATTATTTATAACGATAAAGTGATTGTTGACGAGCCTTCGATCGTTGCATTGGAAAGAAATACCGGCAAGATTATCGCTGTTGGCAAAAAAGCCATGATGATGCATGGTAAAACGCACGAAAACATCAAAACGATCCGCCCGCTCCGCGATGGGGTGATTGCCGATTTTCAAAGTGCGGAATATATGATCAGGGAAATGATTAAAATGATCGGTATGAAAAAGACCCTGTTTCCTACCGCGTTGCGCATGGTTATATGTATTCCTTCCGGAATCACGGAGGTAGAAGAACGTGCTGTAAAAGATTCGGCCGAACAGGCCGGTGCCAAGGAAATCCGCCTGATTCACGAACCAATGGCTGCGGCCATCGGAATTGGAATTGACGTTCTGGAACCAACCGGAAACATGATTATCGATATTGGCGGCGGTACCAGCGAAATTGCCGTTATCGCGTTGGGTGGAATTGTAAACAACACCTCCATCCGAATTGCCGGAGACGATTTCAATGCCGATATTGAAGAATATATGCGCAAACAACACAACATCACCATCGGTGAGCGGACTGCCGAGCGCATCAAAATTGAGGTTGGGGCTGCTATTACCGAACTCGACAATCCACCGGATGATTATGCTGTTCACGGCAGGGATATGCTAACCGGTATCCCCAAAGAAGTGATTGTAAATTACAAGGAAATAGCCAGTTGTCTGGATAAATCCATTTCAAAAATTGAAGCTGCCGTGCTCAATGCCCTTGAAAAAACACCCCCGGAGCTTTCAGCTGATATTTTCCGCACAGGAATTTACCTGGCCGGTGGAGGGTCGATGCTGCGCGGTTTGGATAAGAGATTACATCACAAAACCAAACTGAGCGTTCATGTAGCCGAAGATCCATTGCGTGCCGTTGCCAGAGGTACGGGCATTGCCCTGAAGAACTTCGATAAATTTACCTTCCTCATTCGTTAGAGGTTTTTTCAACTTGATAAATAATGCGCAACCTATTCCTATTTTTATGGCGTAACCAGTTTTTCACCTTATTTATCATTCTCGAAATAATTTCACTTTTGCTATTAAGCAATAGCTTTTCTTATCACCGTTCGTTAAGATATAATACAGTAAGCGATTTTACCGGTTCCGTTTTTTCAAAATATACCAACGTTACCGGGTATTTCTATTTACAAAAGGAAAATCAAGATTTAGTGGCCGAGAATGCACGGCTGCGGTCGTTGATACCTCCGGTGGCAGAAGGTTTGGATTCGTTGCACTATTATCCCGACAGCCTATATGGATATATTCCGGCCACTGTGGTCAGCAACACTGTTTCGAAACCTAACAACCTGATTATGGTAAACCGTGGCTATAAAGATGGGGTGGAAAAAGAAATGGGAGTCATCTCATCAAGTGGTCTCGTGGGTATTGTGATAGGCGTTTCGGAACACTATTCGGTGATCATGTCGATGTTGCATCAAAACATCAGGATAAGTGGGCGGATTAAAAAAAATGATCAATTGATTAATGTGGTGTGGGATCAAACTGATTACCGATTGGGAACCATCAGCGATATCCCATCACATATACAGCTTCAGGCGGGTGACAGCATTGTTACAAGCGGGAATTCGCTGATTTTCCCTAAAGACTTATTGATTGGCGTTGTAGAAAGTCATGACAAAGAATCCGGGGGTCTTCTCAGTAAGGCACTAATCCGGTTTTCTACAGATTTTAACAGTCTTCGCCATGTTTACCTCATCAAAAGTTTTATGGCTGTTGAGCAAAAATCGTTGTTGTCACAAATTCATGAATAATGCCCGGGTTACTTATAAAAAACATCGTTCGGTTTATACTGCTCATCTTGATGCAGGTATTGGTATTTAATCACATAAACCTGGGAGGATATCTGAATCCTTCGATTTACGTGTTGTTTATTTTGCTTTTACCAAATGATATTAAACCCAGCCTGCTGCTCATTGTGGGGTTTTTTACCGGATTTACAGTAGATTTTTTTACCAATACTCCCGGGCTGCATGCGGCTGCCACCGTATTGTTGGCGTTTTTCCGTCCCGGAATCATCAGGCTGTTTTTTGGTAGCCTGGAGTTTGGTCCCGGCGAATCGCCCGGATTGAACAAGTTGGGTGTAACCGGATTTTTCAGGTATGCACTCGTGCTGATTTTTATTCATCACCTGGCCTTGTTTTTGCTCGAGGCGCTGAGCCTGAGCCACATACTATTTACTTTGTTCCGCACCTTGTTGAGTACAGTATTATCTTGTTTAGTGGTTCTTATTCTGGTATTATTAACAACCGCCAGGAAAAAAAGGTGATTGGCCGGTAGAAAAAATTAATTTTTTGTTAAATATTCCCGATATTCCAACAGGCTGATTAGCTTTGCTCTCTTGTTTACTTTTGTATAATCTTGAATTCAACTCTGATGAAAAAACTCTCTTTTTTAATTTTGGTTTCCATGGTGGTGGTATTTGCTGCTTGTACCAAGCCCCACAGCCAGGATAATTTTAACATTCAACTTACCTTAACGGGGTCGGATGGCGACAGCGCGTTTCTTAGACAACGCGTTGATGGCGAAATGATTACCTTTGACTCCGTTGTTTTTTTCGAAAACAAGGCGCAATTTAGGGGAAACGTAAACCTTCCCGAGTATTTTTACATTACTTTTAAAAACAACAAGGGAAATATTCCGGTTTTTGTTGAGCCCGGCGATCTGACTATTCAAGGTGAATACGGTGATCTCGAAAATGTAACCATCACAGGATCGAAATCACATGATGATTTAAAGCTCTTTTACGAGAACTCCGACATTTTTGATGTACAATTGAACCAGCTTGGTCAGCAATATGGTCAGGCACGTCAGTTGGGCGATACCGTTAAGATGGCCGAAATTGATGCCGAATATTCAGAGGTAGATGCTAAGAAATCAGCTTTTGTTACTCAGTACGCATTCGAGCATCCCGATTTGGTGGTGTCTGCATTCGTGATTATGAATAATTCTTACCAATTTGAACTTCCAATGCTCGACAGCATTGTTTCAGGTTTTAGTCCCTCCATCAGCCAATCGTTTTATGTAAAAAAGTTACAGGATTATGTCAAGACACTCAAAAGTGTAGAAGTAGGTCAGCCATTTGTTGATTTCAACCTGAACAATCCTGATGGAGTACCTACTCCATTGTCATCGGTGATTGGAAAAAACTATGTGCTGGTCGATTTCTGGGCTTCCTGGTGTTCGCCTTGTCGTGCCGAAAACCCCAATGTGGTGGCCGCATACATAAAATACCACGATAAGGGATTTGATGTGTTTGGGGTTTCATTTGATAAAAAAAGGGATGCATGGCTTAAAGCCATTGCAGATGACCAGCTCACCTGGACCCATGTTTCTGATTTAAAATACTGGAATTGCGAAGCCGGTAAGTTATATGGTATTCAGTCGATTCCACAAAACGTGCTGATTAGCCCGGATGGCATTATCATTGAAAAAAACCTGAGAGGGCAAGATTTACAGGACAAACTGGAAGAATTGTTTGATTAAAGAAGACCCTTGCGTTTTGCGAGAGTGACCATATTCGAACCAATTAATCCACGAAGGCACAAAGGACACAAGGAATAAACACTTCGTGTTCTTTGGGTTTCGCAACTTCATCAGCGATATCTGCGGGAAATAAAAAAAAGGAGCCCATCAGACTCCTTTTAATAATTCAATACAAGTTCAACTTCTTAATGGGAACTTCCCGTAACCTTAAGTTTGTCTCCGGTTTGTCTTACAATGAATTTATAAGTTTCAGGACTATAACCTGGCTGACTTACTTCAGGAGCAATATAAATATATCCTTCAGGAACGTCTTTTTTGGTTTTGATGTTACCATCCATGTATTTCATGAAGAGGTATTGATACAAGTCTTTCCAGATATTGAACACATCGGCACCCACTCCTGCAGAATAATTGGTGAGGTAGGCAATGGCAGCCGTTTTATCTTTGTCGATTAAAGCCAGGGCCCCGGCATCAACAGCCGGTACTGTGTTGATGAAACCAGTTTCGAGATCTGTTTGAACCTTTTGAATTTCAGGATGGATGGCATTGTAACGGGTGTAAGCAAAGTTTTGTACCTGGTTAAATATCCAAAACCCTGAAGTTTCTGACCATTCCATCATGGAACCATTGCCCACAGCATAGTTGATTGGAACTTCGGTAATGCTGGAATACATGGGCATATATACGCTGCCTGAAGCATCGTCAACCCCAAACCAGAAAATTCCTCCAATGGCATCAGGAAGCCAGCTTCTCGACTGTGTGACGAATGAAAATCCAGTCTGTTGGGTGGCTGTAGCGCGCTCGTTACAGTAGGCTACACTATCAACTTCCCAGGTGAGTGGACGCCAGCGGTAAGGAACGCCATAAGCTCCGGCACCTACATCTTTGCTCATATCCAGCTCTGTATTTTCGAGGTGGTCGCGCATGAAATTCATCATGTCGTGAACACTCACTTTTTTTTCGGGTTTTATCCATAGCGGCATGCGGTTGGTTGCATAATGGTTGGGATTGGCATCGCCGTTGGCAAACTTATCCTGATGTTCAACATTCCCTTTTACGTATTCCCAGTAGTTGTCCATTCCACCGGCAACCTTGTTAAACATGCTCCATACACGAATTTCACAAAAGCGTGCTCCTCCAAAATTGACCGGTGCATAGGTATCACTGAACGAAAAATCTTTGTCATCACCGGTATACCAGCCTTTGCCGCGGGCAAAAGAAACCACATCAGCCGCGTATACACATTCAATTGCAGGATCATTAATTTTATCCAACTCATTGGAAGAAATGGCGTTGTCTTTCAAGGATTGTGGAAAGGTGGTAATACGTGCCTGGTTGGCATGGCCCGAAACATATCCATCAGGAATAAGCAGGGCTACCCAAACAGCTCCTTTTTCACCTTGTCCTTTGCCTATCATTTCTAAAATCCAGACTTCGTTTTTGTCAGAGATGGAAAAAGACTCTCCTGAACTGGCATATCCATATTCAGACACCAGATCGCCCATTATTTTAATGGCATCACGGGCAGTGGTGGCGCGTTGAAGGGTGAGATATATCAGGCTGCCGTAATCAACAATGGCTCCAGGTTGGGTGGCCAGTTCTTCGCGTCCGCCATAGGTAGTTTCACCAACAGCCACCTGATGCTCGTTCATGTTGCCAATCACGTTGTAAGTTTGTAGTGCTTGTGCTATTTTACCCATGTATTTTCCTGTGTCCCATTCATACACATCAAGCATGGTGCCCACAGGGTAGGTGGCCGCAGGCCAGTGGTACAATTCGCCATACAGCACATGTGAATCGGCGGCATATGAAATCATGGTAGAACCATCAGTGGAGGCCCCTTTGGTAATCAGATAATTGGTGCAGGCAAAGGTATGAGTTGAAAAGGCAACCAATACCAGGGTGGCCATAAAAAGACCGGTGAATTTCTGTTTCATATTCATTTATTTATGTTGAATTACTTTCAATTGACCACAAAAATAGTGGAAAAAATCACATGGTAAGTTTTGTAGCCAAGGGTAGTTTTTTTAAGAACCATCTCCCAGATGAGAATTTACAACAAGGTCATGGCCTTTATCTTGTCTTTGGCCAACTGTATCTTAAGGGCATCAAGACTTTCAAATTTCTTTTCGTCGCGCATGCGATCGACAAACGAAATGGTGATTTCCTGTCCGTAAAGGTCCTGATCAAAATCAAAAATATTCACCTCAATGGTTAGCTCACCATGATCGACCGTTGGCCGAAACCCGATGTTACTCATACCTTTGTAAACCACGTTTTTATGGATCACCCGGCAGGCATATACACCTACCGCAGCGATGAGTTTGAAATGATCGGCCACTTTGATGTTGGCGGTTGGAAATCCCAAATCACGGCCAATAGATTTTCCTTTTACCACGGTTCCGGTAATCGAATATTCGTGTCCAAGCAATTGGTTGGCTTCCCTTACCCCGCCCTCTTTGAGCAGATTTCGGATTTTTGTGGAACTAACGGTAGTTCCGTTGATACTTTGGGCTTCCACCATATCCACATCAAAACCAAATTCCCGGCCCAGGTTTTCGAGCAACTGTATGCCACCGGAACGGTCTTTGCCAAAATGGTGGTCATACCCGATGATAAGTGCTCTGGGCTTAATTTTTTCAACCACCAGTTTTCTGATAAAATCTTCGGAAGAAGTGGCAGCAAATTCCCTGGTAAATTCTACCACAATGAGGTGATCGATTCCGGCTTGTTCAATTTCATGGATTTTACGTTCCTGGGTTTTAATAAATCGAAGTTCGGTATTTTCAGGTTCGAGCACGATGCGCGGATGCGGATAAAAGGTAATCACAACGGTTTCTCCATCCAGCTTTTGTGCTTCTTCTTTCATTCTTTCAAAAATGGCACGGTGTCCCAGATGGGCACCATCAAAAGTTCCGATGGTTACAACCGGGTTATGAACAGGTTTAAAGTCGGCAATACAATGATAAATCTTCATAAGTCTAAACCAGTTTTTTGAAAAGCAGGAATTCGGCAATCTGGACTGCGTTGGTTGCTGCCCCTTTGCGCAAGTTGTCGGAAACTACCCACATGTTCAGGCAGTTTTCGCGTGAAGTGTCCCTGCGAATACGGCCAACAAACACTTCATCTTTACCTTCGGCCAGAATGGGCATCGGGTAGAGATTGGCCCCGGGAAAGTCAAGAACCACCACGCCGGGCATACCTCCCAACAAACGCTTTACTTCAGGCAAGGTAAAATCATTTTCAAATTCAATATTAACGGCTTCAGAATGACCTCCTTTTACAGGAACGCGCACAACGGTGGCAGTTAACAAAATAGCCGGATCAAGTATTTTTTTTGTTTCGTTAGTGAGCTTTATTTCTTCCGATGTATTTCCATCATCATCAAAATCACCGGCGTGCGGCAACACGTTCATATCAATTTGATGTGGATAAAATTTGTTGTGCGGGATATTTTTACGCTCGTTCATCAACTGATCGATTCCCTTTTTTCCACTTCCCGAAACGGACTGGTATGTGCTAACAACAACTCGTTTAATGCCATATTTATGATGAAGCGGAGCCAGGGCCATCACCAGTTGGATGGTTGAACAGTTTGGATTGGCTATGATATGATCATCCCTGGTCAACACGCTTCCGTTCACTTCCGGAACCACCAGCGGGATGTTGTCGTGCATCCGCCAGGCCGATGAATTGTCGATAACTTTGGCGCCGTAAGCCGCAAATTGAGGTGCCAATTCCAACGAAACGCTTCCCCCTGCGGAGAACAGCACGATTTCAGGCTTTTGCCTTAATGCTTCCTCAGCTGAAACCACGGCAATGTCCTTCCCTTTAAATGAAACGTGCTGCCCGACAGATCCTTTTGACGCCACGGCAATTAACTCGTTAACCGGGAAATTTCTCGATTCCAGCACTTTTATCATTTCGCGGCCGACCAGTCCGGTGGCACCTACAACAGCTACTTTCATTTGACTTTACTTTTTTCAGAGCGACCTGAATTAATTGCAATTCGGATTATTTAGCTCTTTTAGAAGGAAATTCTTATTTCACTTGTTGAACTATCAACGCGAAGTTGTATATTTACCTACCCAAAAAAGTTTCAGCAAAAATATCAAAAAATGAAACAACTTTTTTTTATCCTGCTGTGGTTTCCCGTCTTGCTTTTTGCACAGGTTTCGGATGATTTCTCGGATGGTAATTTTACCGAAAACCCGGTCTGGACCGGAGACCAGAATAAGTTCGTTGTAAACGACAATTTCCAGTTGCAACTCATGGATACGGCTGCAGGAGCCTCCATGCTGGCAACGGCCAATCAATTTGTTGGAGAAACCGAATGGAGGTGTTTCATCCGCCTGGCCTTTAGTCCGTCTTCGAACAACAATGGACGGTTTTACCTCATTAGCAACCAACAGGATCTGCATCTGCCTTTGCAGGGATATTTTCTGCAACTGGGAGAATCGGGAAGCAGCGATGCATTGGAAATCTTTCGTCAGGATGGAGAATCTGTTACTTCTGTATGCCGTGGTACCGAAGGATTGATCGCGTCTTCTTTTTCAATCCGGGTAAAAATCACCAAAAGTACCGATGGTTTGTGGAAAATGTATGTGGATCCGCAAGGCGGTGAGAATTTTCAGTTCGAGACTCAGGGAACTGATAACACGTTTCAGCAAACCAACGCTTTGGGGTTCCTATGTATCTATACCGTGAGCAACGACGATAACTTTTACTTTGATGATGTGTATGCCGGTCCGGTCATTGTCGACAATACACCTCCCGTCTGGCTTACCACTTCCGTCACTTCCGACAGTACCTTGTTGCTTGGTTTTGATGAGTCGCTGAATGCAGCAAGTGTGGCAACACTCACAAACTACGAAGCTAATAATGGCATTGGTAGTCCAGCTTCTGCGGAATTGGTAACCGGAAATCCGACCAACATCCAACTGGTATTTAGTCAGAAATTTCCATCGGGACAGATGAACCGGCTATCGGTATCCGGCATTCGCGATTTGGCTGAAAACCTGATGGATCCCGGGTCGCAGGACTTTGTTTTTTACAGGGCACAAGCTGGTGATGTGGTCATCAACGAAATTATGGCCGATCCCAATCCTGAGGTGGCTTTGCCTGATTTTGAATACCTCGAGTTACTCAATCTCACAGCTAACAGCATTGATTTAACCGACTGGACATTAACCCTTGGTACCACAGTAAAAGTATTTGATTTTGTGGTGATTCCGGCCAATGGTTATTTAATTGTATCGAAAGAGGAAGCAGAATCTGAATTCACCTCCTATGGACTATTTTACGGATTTAGCAGCGTGGCCCTCACCAATGCAGGGCAAACCGTTACGCTGGCCAACAATGAAGGCATGCTCATCAACCAGGTTACCTATTCGGACGATTGGTACAAAGATCCTGATAAAGAGGATGGCGGCTGGTCGCTGGAGCAGATGAATGCTGACAATTATTGTTCCGGTGGAGAAAACTGGAGTGCCTCTATCAGCAATCTCGGGGGAACACCCGGAACACAGAACTCCGTTTTTAACGATCAAATCCTAATTCCGGCACCCTTAAAACTGGTCATCGTGGCCAACAACATCCTCCAACTGACCTTTAACCAGATGATGGACGAATCGGCTTTACAGATATTAGAGAATTACGAAGTGGATCAGGGCATTGGAAACCCGCAATACACTTACCTTGTGGTGGATGATTCCCGAAAAATAGAGCTCTATTTCGCCGATCCATTCGTCGATGGTCAACTGTACGCTTTGACCGTAAAGCAAAGCCTGATGAACTGTGCCGGAATACCCATGAAATCAGATACCGTAATTTCGTTTGGGTTGCCCGAAACAATAGCGGCTCAGGAGATTGTAATTAACGAACTGCTTTTCAACCCCTGGACCAATGGTTCAGATTATGTGGAGTTGTACAACCGTTCGCAAAAAGTGCTGGATTTGGCGACCCTCCTGCTGGGAACCATCAAACAAAGTCCGCCAAATCCACCCGACACAGTTTTTTATCCATTGCTGGAAGAGCAACAATTGATGGTACCCGGTGAATATTTGGTGTTGACGGTTTCGCCCGATGTGGTGAAAAATCAATATTACACCCAAAATCCGGAGGCCTTTTTAAAAGTGGATCCCTTCCCTTCCTTCAACAACGATTCAGGAACAGTGCTGTTGATCACCAATGAGAACATGGTAGTGGATCTCTTTAAATACAATGAAAACATGCAGTTTCCATTGTTGAGTTATGTGGACGGAGTGGCTCTGGAACGCATCAATTCAAATGTTCCCACAAATCAAACAAACAATTGGCATTCGGCTTCCGAAAGTGTGGGTTTTGGAACACCTGGCTATCTAAATTCACAAGATGTTAGTCAACAGGTTGAAGATAAATCCATTCAAATAGTGCCGGAGATTTTTTCTCCCGACAACGATGGTTATCAGGATGTTTTGAACATCATGTATACATTTGATGAACCGGGATATATGATGACCGTGAAGATTTTTAATGCCTGCGGATATCCTGTCCGCAAACTGGTGAACAACCAATATCTGGGTACTTCGGGAATGGTGAGCTGGGATGGAATTCAAGATGACCATTCGAAGGCTCCTGTTGGAATTTATGTGTTTTATGTGGAAGTTTTTGATTTGAACGGAAACGTTAAAAAATACAAAAAAGTCGGGGTATTAGCCACTAAGCTATAGGAAGTTAACTCTAAAATAAATCGGGTATGATTTCCGTGAAATAATTGCCCTCAAATATATTTGTTACTTTGTGTTTTTATCTTTGTTTATGACCAGTAACAAATTGCCTGCATCAGCGTTCGAACAACGCCTTAACCGATATGAGGAAAAATTAACTCTGATAAAAAAGCAGATACGCACCACCTCTATCCTGCGTCTGGTGGTGTTTTTCTCTACTGTGGTCGGAATTTATAGTTTGTCTTCGGTGAGTTATATACCCGTTACCCTGCTGGGAATAGCCGGTTTGGCCGCTTTTGTTTATTTAATCCGGAAACACCAGGCTCAGGAACTTAAAAAAGCGCGTTATCAGGCTTTTGTTGAAATTAACCATCAGGAACTTGAATTTTTGAAAAAGAATACCGGGTCGGCAGATCCGGGTATCAACTTTGTGCCATTGGACCATCCTTATGCCGATGATCTGGACCTATTTGGAAAACGCTCATTATTTCAGCTTATCAATCGTTCCGCGCTGGTATCTGGAAAAAACAAGGTGGCAGAAAGACTGTTAACGCCCATTTTGGACGAAAAGTTGCTTTTACAACGACAAGAAGCCATTGCCGAATTAAGCACCAAACTATCCTGGCGACAGGAATTTCAGGCTGTAGGCCTTCTATCAAAATATTTGTCTGGTGAAAAGCCGGAAGATCAAAATGATTTGCCCGGTTTATTAAACTGGGTAACAGAAACCACGAAAATCTACGACACCTGGTTTTTTCGTTTTTTGTTGGTACTAAATCCATTAATTGGATTTTTTGTTGTTTTTGCCATTGTTTTACATTGGATTCCACCCGTTTACTTTTTACTCTTTTTGATGCTGCCTTTGAGCATACTTGGACCTAAGTTGAGTGAACTGGGCCGAATACATGAACGGCTCACAAAAAAGAATAACCTGCTCAGCAAATATGCACGCTTATTCAGGATGGTTGAAAATGAAAAGTTTACATCGGATTTAAATCAGGAAACCCGCGACATAATTGTTGAAAAGGAAGCCGAAGCAGGTAAAGAAATTGAACATTTGTCGGCTATTGCGGCAGCTTTCGATTACCGGTTAAATATCTTAATGGGAATCTTGCTGAACGTCTTCTTGCTTTGGGATATACTGCAAACCATCCGGCTTGAACGGTGGAAGTCAAAAAACCAGCAACTTATACATCAATGGTTCAACGCGTTGTCAACTTTCGATGAACTCAGCTCGTTTGCCGGGTTTGCCTTCGGAAATATCGAAAGCACCTTTCCATCAATCATTTCGGGTGATTTTAAGGTGGAAGGTCACAACATAAAACATCCCCTTATTTCTTCAGAAAACTGTGTTGGCAATCCTGTTAAGTTTACCGGATGGCAACAGTTTCAGGTAATTACCGGTGCCAACATGGCCGGAAAAAGCACCTATTTAAGAACCGTTGGAATCAACCTGGTTTTGGCCATGACAGGTGCTCCTGTATTGGCAAAATCGTTTGAATTTAAGCCTGTTCAGTTGTTTACCGGAATTAAAACCAGCGATTCGTTGCAGGATGGCGAATCGTACTTTTATGCCGAATTAAAACGGTTGAAGGAATTAATTGATCGCTTGAAGAGAGACCAATCACTATTTATCATTCTGGATGAAATTCTTCGGGGAACCAATTCTGCTGACAAGCAAAAAGGATCCAAGGCATTGATCACACAATTGATTTCTTTTCATTGTTCTGGCATGATTGCAACTCACGACTTGACATTAGGCGAGCTGGCTCTTAGGTTTCCGGAATATGTTTCTAACAAACGCTTTGAAGTGGAGATCCAAAACGACAACCTGAAGTTTGATTATTTGCTGAAGGATGGAATTTCCGAAAATCTAAATGCCTCATTTTTAATGAAAAAAATGGGCATTACTGTATAAACAACTCGATTATTTTTCCAATAAGCACAATGTTTCCTTTCTGGTATGCGTTTGCATTTAAAACTGAATGTAATTAACTTTGCATTCTAATAGATAGCATATGGAAAAGCAAGGAAATGAAATAAAAAACAGCCCTAAAGGGAATTCCAGTTTATGGATGTACATCGTCCTGGGAATACTGGCTGTGGTCATTATTGGCCTATCTGTTTGGTTGATTTCGGTAAAAAGCAACATGAAGGAGTTGCTTACTGAAAAGGAAATTCAAAAAATAGAATTGCAAAATGAACTTGATTCAGTAATCCTTCAGCACGACAGAATAAAAGCGGCTTATGGCGAGATTTCTGATTCGTTGGTGTCGATGGATAGTATCATTCAGGCCAATGCCAAGGAAATCAAGGAAATGTTGAATTTTAAATGGGAATACTACAAGATTAAAAAGAAGCTTTCGCGTTTACAAGTGGTGGCCCAGGGTTACGTCCGCCAGATGGATTCCATTGTGACAATCAATCATGAACTTACCGAGGAGAATTTACAGATAAAGGAAGAAATAATTATTGAAAAGCGAAAAAGTCGCCAGCTTGAAGAAAAAACAGAAGTGCTTACCGGAATAGTTACCGAAGCCGCTGTTTTAAAGGTGTATAACCTCACCGCTTCTCCGATGCATGAAAAAGGAGGTGGAAAACAAGTGGAAACTGATAAAATCAAACGGACCGACCTTGTAAAAGTCTGTTTTACGCTGGGTGAAAATAGTGTTGTGGAACCTGGAAACAAGGCGCTTTACGTGCGTATTGCCGAGCCGGGTCAGGAAATATTAACCATGGGAAGGGGCGAAGAATATTCGTTTATGTTCAAAGGCGAGCAATTGCAGTATTCAATTACTGAAACAGTGGATTATCAAAAAATTGCTCAGGAAGTATGTATGACATGGAATAAACGCGCCAGCAAAGAGTTGAAACCCGGTTTGTATCATGTGGAGATTTTCCAGGGTGATAACATCATCGGACACACCTCTTTTACCCTGAAATAGCAATTTAGTACAACCTATTCTGAACGCCGGGCAGATATTCCAACACTGGAAATGCCCGGCGTTTGTACTTTCGACATTTTATTCTCAACGCGTACCTTACAAATACCCGATGCTCCAAACTTCATTTGTTTACGAATTGAAAATACCTGACTTTTTCCTGGTACATCAGATAGAGATTCTTTATCGAGTTTAAAGGTATAATCCGATGAAAGCATGCTGCCATCAGGTGGATAAAAGGAAATGTTGGCGGTTAGTTCATCCCAGGGATATTCTTCGGTATATCCGACAATCAGGTCGAAATCAAGTAATTCATTTTCGGTTACAGGAACTTCAAACATCAGAAAGTTGAAACGGTTCCAGATATTGTGGTCCATCTCCACTTTTCCTTCAAAAACAGGAGTCTGAGTGCAACTAAATAAAACCAAAACAAGATAAATCAACAACCCTATTTTTATCATGATGCAGGATAAATATTGTTCTTTTCAAGATATTGAAAAACAGTTTCTGCCTGGTGCGATTTTTCCAGGGCATTTAGTGTTAGTTGTGTATTTTGTGGAATATCGTATTGCATATCAATGCCCGGGATATGCTGAATTTCACCACGATCAGCTTTTTCGTAAATTTCATATTGATCATTCGATTTACAAAAATTAATTGTTGCTTCCAGGTAGATCAGGTGGAATTTATCCGGTCCGATAATTTGAGCAATTTGTTCCCGGACTGCATTATCGGGCGATACAAACGAGCAGATCACCAACATTCCCTGATCGTTGAGCAAACGGCACATATGGGCCACACGGCGCAAGTGTTCCGCTCGGTCAGAAGGGGAGTAGTCCAACTCGCGTGAAAGACCTGCCCTGACTGATTTTCCATCCAGTAGAATGGGTGTAGCTCCCTGTTGGAATAACTCCCTGTATAAAGTATAGGCCAGCTCATTTTTCCCTGATCCGTGCAGGCCTGTTATCCACAAGGTGTGCGCTTTTTGGTTAAACCGTTTTTCCTTTTGAGCAGGATGGATCAGCAATTCACCCTGAGCCACTTTTTGTAGTTCAACTTCCGTTATTCTGTGTGTTTGACGGGCACTGATTTTGTCTATAATCATACCTACAGCCACAGTGTGGTGTGTCCGGGGATCGATGAGGATGAAAGCACCGGTTTGCCGGTTTTTTTTGTATGCATCAAAAAACAGGGGCTTGGCTGTGGTAAGGGTTACGTTACCGATTTCATTTAATTGAAAGGTTCTTGCGTCAAAATTTTCCAATGTATTGATATTCACCATGTGGTTGATCGAATCAATGCGGGCTTTGGTGTTATTTGTAGTATGTTTGATGAGAAATTGAGTGTTCAGATCCATTGGTTTTTCATCCATCCAAACCAGCATGGCTTCAAAATGTCTGGAGATGCTGGGCAGGTTTTTCGGGTGAACCAGCATGTCGCCGCGTGAAACATCAATTTCATTTTCCAAAGTAAGTGATACCGATTGAGGTGGAAAAGCCTGTGAAGGAGAGCCGTCGTATGTAACTATTTCTTTTATCCTGGAAGTTAATCCAGAAGGCAACACCATCATTTCCTGGCCTTGTTTTACTATGCCGGAAGAAATTTTGCCGGCGAAAGCGCGATAATCATTGCCGGGGCGCACAACATATTGCACCGGAAAGCGGAAATCTTCAAAGTTACGGTCGCTGGTAATGTGAATGGTTTCAAGGTACTCGAGTATACTCTTACCATGATACCAGGGCATTTTATCGGAGAGGTCTACCACGTTTTCACCCTTCAATGCCGACATCGGGAAAAATCGCACGTCCGGGATTCCCAGCGGAGTGATAAATTCTTTGTAATCATCACATATTTTGTTGTACACTTCTTCGCTGTATTCCATTAAATCCATTTTGTTAACAGCCAACGCCACATGCTTTATACCCAGCAACGAAACCAAAAAAGTATGCCGTTTGGTTTGGGTAATGACTCCTTTTCGGGCATCGATCAGGATGATGGCCAGGTTTGCCGTGGAGGCGCCTGTTACCATGTTTCGGGTGTACTGTTCATGCCCGGGCGTATCGGCTATGATAAACTTACGTTTGGCTGTGGAAAAATACCTGTACGCCACATCGATGGTAATGCCCTGCTCACGTTCGGCTTTCAATCCATCAAGTAACAAGGCGTAGTCAATTTCTTCGCCGGCGTGCCCCTCACGTATGCTGTCGCGCTCCAACGCAGAAAGCTGGTCTTCGTAAAGTTTTTTGCTATCGAAAAGCAATCGTCCAATCAGCGTTGACTTTCCATCGTCCACACTACCGGCTGTAAGCAACCGGAGGAGGTCTTTTTTTTGATCCTGGTCGAGAAATTCTTTTATTTCCATGTTGGGTTAATATTTCCTGTTTTATCTTAAAAATACCCTTCTCTCTTCTTCTGTTCCATTGAGGCTTCCTGGTCGAAGTCGATGACGCGGGTGGTGCGTTCGCTTTTGGTCACGGTCATCATTTCTTCCACAATTTTTTCGATGGTATCTGCTTCCGATTCTATCGCTCCTGTGAGGGGATAGCAACCCAACGTCCGGAATCGTATCATGCGCATTTCTGCTTTAGCTGCCATTTCTTTTGGCATCCGGTCATCATCCACCAAAATAAAATTTCCATCAACGTTTACCACAGGTCGCATTTTAGCGTAATACAAAGGCACTATCGGAATGTTTTCGAGCCGGATGTATTGCCAAATATCCAGTTCTGTCCAGTTGCTGATAGGAAATACCCTTATACTTTCGCCTTTCTGCACTTTTGCATTATAAATATCCCACAATTCGGGGCGCTGGTTTTTGGGGTCCCATTGGTGAAATTTATCTCTAAACGAGTAAATGCGCTCCTTGGCACGTGATTTTTCTTCGTCTCGACGTGCTCCGCCAAAAGCGGCATCGAATTTATATTTATTCAGTCCCTCGAGCAAGGCCTGGGTTTTCATCACATCCGTGTGTACTTTACTACCGTGGGTATATGGTCCAACCCCTTCTTCAAAAGCTTTTTTGTTATAATGCACAATCAAGTTCCATCCCATCTCTTTGGCATATTTATCGCGAAAAGCAGTCATTTCCCTGAATTTCCATTTGCTGTCGATGTGCATGAGCGGAAATGGCACTTTACCTGGAAAAAAGGCTTTTTCGGCCAACCTCACCATTACTGAACTGTCTTTTCCAATGGAATAAAGCATCACCGGGTTTTCAAATTCCGCGGCCACTTCACGGATAATGTGAATGCTTTCAGCCTCCAGTTCTCTAAGGTTGTTAATATGATAAGAAGGTATGTTCATGTGCAGACGTTTAGGTCTGCAAAAATACAATTCTTTCTTGTTTTTGTTGGATGATATTGGTTAAGCTACTTGATTACCTTTAACTTGTTTTTAGGAATCTGGAGCGTAATGGATTTATTCACCACATCGATGCGGATTTTTACTCGTTCTTTTCCGTTCAGCTCAATGAGTTCGCCTTTTAAACCTGTCAGATTGCCCAGAATGATTTCTACTTTCATTCCTTTTTTCATTTCCATCTCATCTACTTGTGGAGGGTTTATTTCTTCCAGAAAGTATTTAATGGCTTCAATTTGTTGGGGCGGAATGACTACTGCTTTACCTTCAAATGAAATATACCGAACTGAATTTGGGATGTTTATTGCCTTGTAAAATTCAGATTGGTCGATGTTTACGAAAATATAAGATTTGAAAAGAGGTTCTTCGATCCATTTTTTTCTGTCCGACCATGTTTTCAACACCCTGATAATTGGAAGATAATAATCGATACCGGTAGCATCGAGCTCAATCGCAACCTTTTTTTCGGATCGGGACCTCACATAAATGGCATACCAGTTTTTATTGCTTTCGATCATGGAGGTTAAAGCAAGCTTTTTAGTAAGGGGTGATAATCTGATGTTTTCCCGGAGATTTGCGCATTTCGGATGTCGTGTGCAATGTTGATGCTATTGCGGGCATGTGCAATTCCAAATCCTTTGCCAGCCAGAATTTCCTGGTAGCTTAATGTATGGAGGTCGGTAAAACCTCCGCTAAACTCAATTTCTTTCCCATCTACCATGATCGTTCGATAGGTAGACAGTTGTTTTTCTTTTGCCGGAACCGGAAGATCGTTTGCATCGATGCTTAAAAACCATCGAACATTGGCATTTTTTAACTGCAGTAACCCGGACGCTTTGTTGTCTTCCATCAAATGTACCGTGTTGGTAACCGGCTCTCCAAAAATCCAACTTAACATATCAAAAAAATGAATTCCAATATTGGTCACCACACCTCCGGATTTTGATTTATTGCCTTTCCAGGAATAATGATACCATTTTCCGCGCGAGGTAATGTAGGTTAAATCAACATCATGAACACGGGATTTTTTTTGATCGAAATCGTTTTTAAGTTGAAGTATGGAAGGATGGTGCCTGAGCTGAAGAATGTTAAAGATTTGTTTTCCGGTCTCGTGTTCTATTTCCTCCAGGTTATCAAGGTTCCAGGGATTTAATACCAGGGGCTTTTCGCAAATAGCGTGTGCATCGTTGCGTAGAGCCATGCGGATATGTGCATCATGCAAAAAATTGGGGGAACAAATACTCACGTAGTCGACTTTACTGATTACAGATCTGCGTAGCTTATCCAGGTGCCGGTCCATCCGTTCCGGTTCGATAAAAAAATCGGCATCCGGAAAAAAACTGTCGATAATTCCTACGCTATCTTTGGGATCAAGTGCCACCACCAGCTTGTTCCCGGTTTCTTTAATCGCTTTCATGTGCCTCGGGGCAATGTAGCCGGCGGCTCCAATCAACGCAAAATTCTTTTGAAGTTGTTCCATGCTCATAGCAGATAAAGATGAACGTGCACCCGAAGATAAACTGTTGAGTTTTATGGTATTAAACCAAACTCAAACCGATTCCTTCTAAAGCTTATTAAATAATCGTTTGGCAAACGACTTCTTTTTATCCGGTTTATCATCGGTATAGTATCCGTATCCATAGCCGTACCCATATCCATATCCGTACCCGTAACCATAGCCGTATCCATAGCCGTAACCATAGCCATAGCCATAACCGCCCCCGGAGAGTTTTATATCGTTGATTACGATACTCATTTTCATGCCACGGGCCTCTATGTCACCAATGATGGAGGAAAACACTTTTTTATGAGTAACTCCCTGACGTACAAGGAAAATATTTACATCGGTATGTTCCATCAAAAGGAAAGCATCTGTCACCAGACCAACAGGAGGGGTGTCGATAATGATGTAGTCGTAGCGTTCTCTCAGTTCTTTAAACAGTTGGGTACATCTTTCTCCAGCAATCAACTCCGCAGGGTTAGGGGGCACGGGCCCGGCCATAATCATGTCCAGGTAATCGTTAACCCCGGAAGGCTGGATGATATCATCGATGGTGGCTTTGTTAATCAGGTAAGTGGTTAAACCTTTGCTGTTCGACAAACCAAAATCCTGATAGATTTTTGGTTTACGCAGGTCGAAACCAAGTAATACTGTTTTTTTACCATATTGGGCGTAAATACTGGCCGTATTGATAGATACAAAGGTTTTTCCGGCACTTACCATATCAGCGGTAACCATGATACAAAGCTGATCTTTTCCTTTGGCTACATATTGAATGTTGGTTCTCATGCTTCGGAACGCCTCGCTCACACTCGATTTAGGTGATTCCAATACCACGAGTTGAGTTTCTTTGCTGGAGTGGAGAAGTTGCCCGATAATGGGAAATTTGGTTGCGTTTTCGACATCTTTTTTCTCGATAATGGCATCGTTAAAATAGTCTTTTCCAAGCACATATACTACAGGAAACACCAGACCCAAAATGAGGGCGATCATGTAATTGAGTGATTTTTTAGGAAATACCTGTTCTCCAAGTTCTTCTCTTGCCACGTCGATCACTTCATTATCAGGCAGGTTGGACGCTTTCGTGATTTGTGCTTCAGAACGCTTTTCTAACAGATAAGTATAAATATTGTCGGCCAGTTGAAACTCGCGCTGAAAGCCAATCAACTTACGTTGGGTAACAGGTAAATAGCTTGCCCGGTTGGTGACCTCAGTGATTCGCTTATCAATTTCCGCCAGTGCCTGATTTGAATTTTGGATGATGTTGTTGATGTTTCCCAGAATGGCATTTTGCGTACTTCTGATCTGGGTGTTCATACTTAAAATGGTTGAACTTTTCTCGGTTAAATAGAGTAAGTTCTCGGTTTTTTTATTGTACAAGGCAATCAATTCCCCAACAAGGGTATTCAAAACAGGATCTTCTATTCCCATGGCAGAGGGGGCCACCAACTCATCTATATTTTCCGAATTTTTAACAATGTAGTTCTTGAGGTTATTGTAATATCTTGATTTTACTTCTAGCTCGGCTTGTTGTTTTTGCAGGTCTTCGATGTACTGAAAAACCTGTTGGGCCTGAAAGCTCATGTCCATCACCTCGTTTTTAGACTGAAATTCCTGAAGATTAATCTCGGCGCTACTTAACGAATCGGAAATAATGTTGAGTTGATTATCAATAAAACGGATGGTATTGTCAGCAATTTGATTTTTTTGCTCCAGGCTTCTGGTAAGATAAATATAGGTGAGCATATTTAGAAAGTCCACCGCCTTATGAATATTGTCTTTTTTCATTTTAATATTTAGGATAGAGGCTTCCCTGTTGATGGGTTCAATATCAAATCCCCTGAATTGCTCCGTCAAACTGTAATAATCACTGAAAATGAAGTTATAGTTTTCTTTCAGGTTTAATTCTGGATCAAACGAATTGGTTAGAATCACGGTGAATTTCGCGAATGGAGTTTCAATGAGCTCCCCAAAAGCATATTCTCCCGACCAGTTGATCCGTTCGATCACCCCATCATCATATTTATTGGTACCAAACACGTATTTTTTAATCAGCTCGGCCTCGGCATCAATCTTGAAAGTATTTTTGTTGATAAATTTCAGGTCATATTTCAATCCAACGGCCTGGGCTACAGAAGTATCGAACACCACCTCAAAAGGAGAATTTTTATATAGTTCCTTGCTCACCAGCCCTTCATCAATAAAATACGAGACTTCAAAACCGAGATTTTGAATCGATCTGTATGTAAGTGAGAACGAGGAGAGAATCCCGATTTCGTTTTCAACGTTTTGTTGGGTATTGCTTAATCCAATTCCAAGCATTGCTGAAGGGTCGAGTTTAGATTTATCATCTTTAACCAGGACGGAGGTGCTGACTTCAAACACGGGATTCGTGTATTTATTGAACAAGAAAGCCACCACGAAGGCCACAAAAACGGTGAGGGCAAACAGGTACCAATACCTGACGAACTTATAAAACAGAGCCCTTAAATCAATGGTTTCTTCTTGTGGCTGAATACCGTCAAAATTTTCTACTGCCATTTTTTTTTAATTGATGGTTACTTAACAAAATTAATGATCAGGATGGTTGATGAAATAAACCCGAATAGAATTGCATAGGGGAATTCGGCAAAAGTAAACTGTTTGCCTTTAACAGGCTGAACATAAACGATGTCGTTGGGTTTTAGGTAATAATAGTCTGAAAGCAAGATGTCGCGTTTGGTCAAATCCACATACACTACTTCTGATCCGGTTTTGTTTTGTCGGATAATAGCTATTTTATTGCGGTTGGCATAATCGGTCAGGTCACCCGACATCGAGACGGCTTCAAACAAGTTGATATTATCCTGATATACTTTATACTGCCCGGGCCTGCTCACCTCGCCAAGCAAGGTAATATTGTAATTCACTAGTTTTACAATCACAACAAATTCCTTCAGGTAAACCCTAAGTTTTTCCTGAATGGTGGTTTTTACTTCATCAATGCTCATGTTTTTCACAAAAACCTCCCCGGTCATTGGAAAATCCAGATTGCCATCCTCGCTTACGGTATAACTAGTGAGATAAATAGAAGCGTCTGATTGACCAATATAATTGGAACTACCTCCTGATAAAGGGTTTAGCAACAGAGTTGTCTGTTCATCCAATGTCACCACCCTGATATATAAGTTGTCACCCGGTTGTACGCGGTAATCAATTTTACGTTCGTTGTTAAATGAGGATAGGGTATCCGCTTCATCGTGGATTTGCAGGTAAAGCATCTTCTTTTGCGGAATGCAAGATGCAAACATGAAAGCCAATATCGTTATCCAGATGAGCGATCTGAACGTGATTAAAAAAGAATTCTTCATGAATGATTAGTTTCTAGGGTTATAGATAACATTTGGAAAATTTTGGCAAATGTACCGTTTTTTTTAAACAGGCAAATACATTAATAGACGTGACGTCCTTTTTCATCAGATTTTGCATGTTTATCATATCAATATGGTGATCATTCCTTTAAAATAGTCGATTTTTAAAGAGATGTATTGCGGGTGCAAACATAATACAATCGAACCACATTTCCTGAAACAAACAAAAAGGTTGTTATTGATCGCGTACAAGGGTTAGTATTTAAGTATATTTGATTGTCGTTAAACCCTGATACCCATGCATAAATTTATTTCCTTTTGCATTATATTCTCTTTGTTTGAGATTCCAATAGGTATTGTTGCCCAATCTTTCCAGTTGAATCAATTGGTTCCATCGGTTTACTCTGGCATCCTGCCTGACAAAAACGGTCAGCTTTTCTTTCTGCCGGTTACTTCGGGAGATACCAGCTGGATCAAAAACGATTCTTCATTTTATGTTCCCAATCACCTGATGACGGAACCAAAAGGAACACAAAAGGGTTTGTTCTTCGACTTCAAAAACAAGGATTTTTATGGAAACCTTTATTACGGACCATTTCCTGATGAGCCGACCCGGTTTTCATTGCCCTTGTTTTCAAAAAGCACCCGAATTATTGCAGGCATCGCCAATCTTGATTGTTCACCGTTTTTTGACCCAAACACATCCGATACTCCCCAAAATATAAAACTCGCCTTCCGGATTGCTGATCAATATGGTCAAATGTTGTATGATGGAACAATCCGCGTCAATAAAGAGGAACAAATAATACCTGCAATCTCGATTACGGAAGGACCTTTTGTTAATAGGGTTGATCACCACAGTGCTTACATCTCATTTACCACTAATCAGCGTTGTAGTTCCCGGGTAGTTGTTGATGGTCGTGAATTTAGAACAGTTAGTATGTTGGCCAATGTGCAGGGAGATAAAATTCATGTAATCAAAATCGATCAGTTACTTCCTGAAACCAACTACCAATATGAAGTTCATTTTGGGAGTTTTGTTGAGACCTATTCTTTTACAACAGCGCCAATACCCGGAAGCAGAAATTCTTTTGTGTTTGCTTTTACTTCTAAAACGCAGTCCGGCTTTGGTGGTGGTGAGAGCGAGTTCCTGGGAGTAAATCGGCTTTTGTTACAAAAAGCATCAGTGTTGGCAGCTCATGAAAACGCCGTTTTTTTTCAATTCTCAGGCAATCTGATCAACGGGTATGTTTCGGAGGTGGGGGAGGCCGATCAACAGTATTTTAACTGGAAAAAGGCGGTGGAACCTTTTGGGCATTATATACCATACTATGTCGGTTTAGGCGATCACGAGGCGGTGGAGCACGTTTTCGACGATGGCAGCAAATATGGACTGGCAGTTGATAAGTTCCCTTTTGCTTCCTCTTCTGCGGAGGCCATTTTTGCATATCATTTTGTTCAACCCGAAAATGGTCCTCAAAGTGAAGATGGTTCTGTTTACGATCCTCATTTAGAGGCAACCGACTTTCCTTCCTATAAGGAAAATGTTTATTCTTATACCTACGATAACCTCGCTGTAATTGTGCTCAATTCAACTTATTGGTACACGCCTTCAGCCAAAGCGGTGTCGATGATAGGTGGTAATCCTTCCGGCTATATTATGGATAACCAAATCAAATGGCTGTCAACTACCATCGATCAATTGGAGCAGGATGATCACATCGATCACGTTGTGGTGGTTATTAATTCTCCGGTTTTCCCAACCGGGGACAACAGCAAATCAGGAATGTGGTATGCTGGTAATAACGCCGTCAGGCCGATGGTGGCTGCTGAAAAAGTGAGTAAAGGAATCATTGAACGCAGGGACGAATTGTTAGATGTGCTGATCAACAGGAGTTCAAAAACGAAAATCATTCTATCCTCTGATGAGCATGGTTATTCGAGGTTGGCCATCCATCCGGAACTGGATTTGTACCCTGAGGGCTACCGGGGTAAGATTTTACATCTGAGTCGCAGTTTAACTCAAATAACGTGTGGATTGAGTGGGCAGGTTGACGAAAAACTGACGGATTTACCCTGGTCAGGTTCTATTGAAAAATCGTCTTCACAACCTGCAGTTGTCTTTATTCAGGTAACAGGGAAACAGATTTTGTTGCGTGCAATAAACCCGCAAACCATGGAGAAAATTGAAGAAGTTAATGTTAAGTAGCAGAAAACGGACTCAATTGAAATGTGTTGATTGTTAACTGGTTTTTTTGGTAAAAATCAATCTTTCTGCCCATCAATTCAATTTATATTACTTTTGCAGCTTCAAAAAATACCTTTAATACAATCAATTAATCGTTAAAGATGGCAAAAAACCTCGTGATTGTCGAATCACCGGCAAAGGCAAAAACAATTGAAGGTTTCCTTGGGAAGGATTTTGTGGTGAAATCCAGCTTTGGACATGTGATGGACCTGAACAAGACGAAACTAAGTGTGGATGTTGAACAAAATTTTGAACCTAAATTTGAAGTAAGTGCTGATAAAAAAAAGCTTGTTGCGGAGCTGAAAAAATTGGCTAAAGAAGCCGAAATGGTTTGGCTGGCCTCCGATGAGGATCGTGAGGGAGAAGCCATTTCATGGCACTTGTTCACCGCATTGGGATTAAAAGAAAACAAAACAAAGCGCATCGTTTTTCATGAGATTACCAAAACCGCCATTTTAACTGCAATCGAAAACCCGCGAAACATAGACCGAAACCTGGTTAGTGCCCAACAGGCACGCAGGGTGCTCGACCGATTGGTTGGTTACGAACTTTCGCCCCTGCTCTGGAAAAAAGTAAAACCTTCGCTCAGCGCAGGTCGCGTTCAGTCAGTGGCCGTGAGGTTGATCGTGGAACGCGAAGAAGAGATTAAGAATTTCAATAGTAGTCCTTCGTACCGCACTGTAGCTGAATTTGTGTTGTCTGATCAAAAGGAAAAGCAAGCCTTTCAGGCAGAATACCCCATTCGTTTTGAAAAGCATGATCAGGCCCTGGAATTTTTGCAACAGCAAATGAATGCCTCCTTCGTGGTGAAACAGGTTGAAACAAAACCAGCAAAGAAATCGCCGGCAGCTCCATTTACGACCTCTACTTTGCAGCAGGAAGCAGCACGCAAACTTGGCTTTTCTGTGGCCAACACCATGCGGGTGGCACAAAATCTTTATGAGTCAGGTAAAATCACCTATATGCGTACCGACTCCGTAAATTTGTCCGGCTTTGCTATTAACATGGCTAAAGATGAAATTACTTCGGCTTATGGTAAGGAGTACGTAAAAACACGAAAATACACAACCAAAACAAAAGGTGCCCAGGAAGCCCACGAAGCAATAAGGCCAACCTATATGAATCAGTCGTCTGTTAGCGGAAATGCTGATGAAAAGCGGTTGTATGAACTGATCTGGAAACGCACCATTGCATCCCAGATGAGTGATGCCGAACTGGAAAGAACCCAGGTAAAGATTGCCTCCTCCAAGGCAAACGACCTATTTGTTGCTTCTGGTGAGGTTATTAAATTCGATGGTTTTTTAAAGGTCTACCTCGAAAGTTCTGATGATGAACCTACTGATCAGGAAGGCATACTTCCGGCTATGAGAGCAAACGATTCGTTAGACCTGATCCAAATGACTTCCCGTGAGCGGTATTCAAAACATCCGCCACGTTACAGTGAGGCAAGCCTTGTTAAAAAAATGGAGGAACTGGGAATAGGCCGTCCTTCTACCTATGCTCCTACCATTTCTACCATACAAAAACGTGAATACGTTGTAAAAGAAACCCGTACCTCTGAAAAAAGAAGCATTCAACTGCTGGTTTTAAAGGGGAATAAGATTTCCGAAAAAACACTTTCTGAGAATGTTTCATCTGAGCAAACCAAATTATTCCCAACCGACGTTGGATCGTTGGTAAACAAATTCCTGATGCAGTATTTTGACGATATCATCGACTTCAATTTTACTGCCAATGTAGAAAAGGAATTCGATGAAATAGCGGATGGGTTAAAAGAATGGAACCAGATGATCAAGGAGTTTTATGGCCCTTTTCATAGTAAAATAGAGCAGACAGAAGAAAACTCAGGGAAATTCAGTGGCGAAAAATGTTTGGGAGTTGATCCCGAATCGGGTAAAAAAATCTATGTGAAAATTGGACGATTTGGACCACTGGCACAAATAGGTGATACCGATTCAGAAGAAAAACCCCGTTTTGCAGGTCTGCGCAAAACCCAAAGTATCGAAACCATTACTTTGGAAGAAGCACTCAAACTATTCGATTTCCCAAGAACTCTTGGAGAATATGAGGAAAATGAGGTTTCTGTTGCCATTGGACGCTTTGGTCCCTACGTGAAATTCGACAGCAAATTCTATTCTTTGAAAAAGGATGACAACCCGGCCGATATTTCGTTGGACCGTGCCATCGAAATTATCCTTGAAAAGCAACAGGCCGAAAGGGAAAAGCTGATCAAGAAATTCGATCAGGATGAAGATGTACAGCTACTTAATGGCCGTTATGGCCCGTATCTTGTGATTAAAAAACAAAATTTTAAACTTCCCAAAGGAATCGATCCCAACTCGCTGACGCTTGAAGAATGTTATAAAATTTCAGAAGACCCTAAAAACATGCCTAAAAAACGGTTTGTGAAAAAGAAAAAATAACCCCGGTTCATCGGGTTCATAATTTATTTATTTTCGTTCCTCAAAGCATGATAGCCCTGTTATGGAAATAAACCACTATTTTCAGCCAATTGATGTTGATTGGATCGAGTCCCTGCAAAATTCAGGAAGGAAACGACTTGGGGATGTGATTGTTGCACATACTTCTTCAGGTGCCATGCCCGATCCTGAACAATTTAGCCTGGCCATTATCGGTGTTCCCGAAGACCGGGGAACCGTTACAAACATGGGTTGTGCTCAAGCTCCGGATGAGGTGCGAAAACACTTGTACCGTCTGTTCTCCCATTGGAATCAGGTGTCTATTTGCGATTTGGGCAACCTGAAAAACGGACACCGGCTAGAAGACACTTATTTTGCTTTTAAGGAAGTAGTGGCAGAACTTGTCCGCAATAAGGTGATCCCAATTGTTATTGGTGGGAGTCAGGATTTAACTTATGCCAATTATCTGGCGTACGAAAATGTGGGCAGAGTAATCAATATTGCTGCCATCGACCCCATGTTCGACCTGGGCCATGATGAACATGAGTTGAACAGCCAGAGTTATTTGAGTCGCATTATCTTGCATCAACCCAATTTTTTGTTCAACTACACCAACATTGGATATCAAACTTATTTCGTTGATCAGGAATCGCAAGTGCTGATGAAAAATTTGTATTTTGATGTGTTTCGCCTGGGAAATGTTCGTGCTAACATGGAAGAGGTAGAACCAATGGTGCGCAATGCCGATATCCTGAGCATCGATTTGGCTTCCATACGCCATTCAGAAGCCCCGGCCAGCGAGCAATCGTCACCCAATGGATTTTATGGTGAAGAAATGTGCCAGATTTGTCGCTATGCCGGATTAAGTGATAAACTCACCAGCATCGGGTTTTATGAGCTAAACCCATCGCTCGATCATCAGGGGCAATCGGCCTTCTTATATGCTCAAATGATCTGGTATTTTATTGATGGATTTGTGAACAGACAACATGATTTTCCTGAACAGGACAACGATGATTTTGTGAAATTTACACTCCACGTGGAGGATTTTGACGAGGAACTGCTCTTTTTGAAGAGTAAAAAATCCAGCCGATGGTGGATGGTGGTGGGTGTAAAAGATGTGGTGAGCAAGAAATATCGCCGACATCAGTTTGTTCCTTGTTCATACGACGATTATCAGGCAGCACTTAACCAGGAAATCCCCGATCGCTGGTGGAAGGTGCAACAAAAATTAATGTAGGTTATTTCTTTTCACGGGATGGATTGTCTTGCAAGAATGATTTCCATCCGCTATAACTTTTTTCAGAGGAGGACGTTTTACCCTGGAAAAAATGACAAACAGCCGCGGCCAGCCCATCCGTAGCATCCAAATATTCCGGATCTTCAACAAATTTAACCAGATTGGCCAGCATGCCGGCTACTTGTTCTTTACTCGCATTCCCGTTTCCGGTGATCGATTGTTTTATTTTTTTTGGTGAATACTCAAAAATAGGAATGTCTTTATAAAGACCGGCGGCCATGGCTACACCCTGTGCCCTGCCCAGTTTTAACATCGATTGTACATTTTTTCCAAAAAAGGGTGCTTCCAGGGCCATTTCGTCAGGATGGTACTGCTCAATTAATCCTAGCGTTCGTTCAAAAATCTTTTTTAACTTTAGCGCATGGTTTTCGTACGATCCCAGCTTGAGTACACCCATGGTTACCAATTCGATGGCGTTTCCATGTTGATGTATGAGTCCGTAACCCATAATGTTTGTCCCGGGGTCAATGCCAAGAATAATCCGTTCCACCAGCCGATTGATTTTTAAATGATGATTGCAAAACTACGTAAAACAACCAACACGCTCATCAAACTTTTGGTGGTTGTACTCACATTGGTGTTTTTATACGATCAGCTGTTTATTCGCCACGACATGGAAAATATCATGGCCTTTTTTCCATTGATTTACGAAAAGCAAAACGTGTTTTTCTTGTTGTTGCTAGTTGGTTTGTTGACAGTACTTAATTTCTCACTCGAAACACTGAAGTGGCAGCTTATTATTTCAAAACTTGAAGAAATACCCTTTCTTCGCTCCGCGAAAGCAGTCCTGGCTGGTATGGCCGTGAGTATGTTTATGCCAAACCGGGTGGGCGATTATTTGGGCAGGGTATTTATCCTGAAACATGCAGACAGGATACAGGCAGTACTGGCTACCATTCTGGGAAGCATGGCACAGCTGATAACGACCTTATTATTTGGCATGGTCGCACTCTTGTTTTATTACCCTTTTCTATTTGATGTGCATGTCCTTTTTCATGGATGGATTTTTTCCGGATTGATACTTGGAGTCATGGTCACCTCTTTTTTAATGGTATTTGTTTACCTCAATTTCAATTCGTTTTCTCTTGTCATCAAGCGAATTAGTGGGAGAGGATACCGGAAAATAAAAAAATATGCCGAAGTATTTTCGATGTATTCTTTTGGCGAACTTTTTGGCATATTGCTCATCAGTATAGCAAGATACATGGTGTTCTCGTTTCAATTTTATTTGTTATTAAAGGTCTTTCAGGTACCGGTGAATTATCCTGAGTCCATGATGTTGGTGAGCATGGTCTATTTGTTTATGACCGGGATCCCTACCATTGCATTGACTGAATTTGGTGTTCGGGGTACGGTGAGTCTGACCGTTTTTGAACAATATTTTGTAGCAATAGGTTGTTGGAATGAAGATCTGACACTTGGCATCGTCGCCGCATCGTCCATGTTATGGGTAGTCAATATCGTCTTCCCGGCAGCTGTTGGTACCGTTTTTGTTTTTAGTTTACGATTTATCAGAAGAAACCATGTGGATTGAACTACTTTCTATTGTCGTGTTGGTCATAAGCATGGCTTATCTATTGGTCATGATTATCATTACGATCGGGTGGTTTAGTCTTGACAAGTCAGTTCCTCTGTCTGGAAATGCCCAAAAGAAGGTGACCGTGTTAGTCGCCGCGCGAAATGAAGAACACACGATTGTAAATTTGCTGAAAAGTCTTGAACAGCAGCATTATCCCAAAGCTTTATTCAAGGTAGTTATTGTTGATGATCATTCCACGGATCAGACTTTTGAAGTGATTACAAATTTTGCGCAAACTCATGCGGGTTTAAATATCAAGGTGATAAAAGCCATTGGGCATGGGAAAAAAGCTGCTCTTAAGCAAGGGATGTCTCTTACAAAAACGACTTATGTAGTAACCACCGATGCAGATTGTATTGTGCCCCCGGGTTGGTTACAAAATTATGCCAATGCATTTGATAATGAAGAAGTTTCGTTGATATTGGCCCCGGTTGTTTATCAGCAAAAAAGGAGGATACTTCAAAAATTGATGACTCTTGAATTCTTTAGCCTGGTTGCCTCAGGAGCAGGAGCGGCAGGAATCCGGTTGCCTTTCATGGGAAACGGGGCTAACATGGCCTTTACCCGCCAGGTGTATGAGTCGGGGGTGGAAGATAAAGGTTATCATCGGTACACCTCGGGCGATGATGTTTTTCTAATACATCATACATTCAGGTATTTTGGAAGAAAAAGTATCCGTTTTTTGCTTAAAAAGGAAGTGCTTGTTGAAACACCACCTCCTGACTCGCTGAGTCAGTTTATAAAGCAAAGGTTAAGATGGGCATCAAAGGCCAAAGGCTATCAATCGCCTGTTGCCATAGTAGTTTCTTTGGTTGTTTTGTTGACTAACAGTATGTTGGCCACCTTGTTTTTTTCCGGCTTTTGGATGAATTGGCTATGGTGGATTTATACTTTGCTGATGTTGATGAAAATATTAATCGACATGCCGCTGGTATATGGCTATGCAGGTTTTGCTCAACGAAACGACCTGAAAAAGTGGTTCATTCCATTTAGTTTTATCTACCCGTTTTATGTCGTTTTGGTCGGTATGGCCTCGCTGGTGGTTAGCATTAGCTGGAAAGACAGGAGGTTTTCAAGATAGACTTACAAAGCTTTTTTTACTCTGTTTTTCAGGATGATTTCGGCCATTTGTAAGTCATTGGGTGAGGTGATTTTGATGTTTTCTGTTTCCCCTGGAATTAAGATGACCGGGTATCCCAAACTTTCTAAAACGGAGGAATCGTCGGTAAATTTTTCTTCCCATGATTGCCTGTAAGCCTGAAGAATCAGGTTACTTTTAAAAACCTGTGGAGTTTGAACTGCCCTGTATTGCTCGCGCGCAACCGTTTTGTTGTGAGGCCCGGATACATACCTGATGGAATCAGTGAAAGGGATAACGGGAACCGCACAGCTCTTAAACTCCGCAATTTTGAAACAGGATTGTATTAATTCAGCCGACACAAGTGGACGAACAGCATCGTGTATGGCTATCAACGAAGGATTTGAAACCAACGTGAGCCCGGCCTGTACCGAATGAAAGCGGGTGAGACCTCCTACTACCAGGCGGTGTGGGATTTTGAAAGCGTATTCCTGACACAGATTGTTCCAATGTTGATGCCAGTCCTCGTTTAATATTAAAACAAATTCAGCATCTTCAACCTGGCTGAATGCTTCAAAAGCATGCATTAACATTGGCTTTCCGTTCAATAATGCGAACTGTTTTGGTAATTCCGACTCAAAACGTTTTCCTGCCCCTCCTGCTAAAATCAGTATATATTTTTTCATTTGATAAAGTAAAAAGAGAAAAACCCGGTACAGTAACCGGGTTATAACGAAAATTTTGTTTTTTTATTGACCTAAAGAATCAACATGGCATCGCCATAAGTAAAGAACTTGTATTTTTCTTTAATGGCGACATCGTAAATTTCTCTCAGAAAATCATATCCAGCGAAAGCCGATACCATCATCATCATGGGGGACATAGGCAGGTGAAAATTAGATACCATCGAGTCGGCAGTTTTAAACTCATAAGGTGGATTGATAAATTTATTGGTCCATCCTCTATAAGGTTTAATTTGTCCGGTAATGCTAACGGCTGTTTCCAACGCTTTCAGGCTGGTGGTTCCAACAGCACAGACCTTATGTTTATTTTCTTTGGCAGTATTGATAATATCGGCCATTTCCTGCAGAACGAACATCTCTTCGGAATCTACTTTGTGCTTTGTCAAATCTTCAACTTCGATGGAGCGGAAATTTCCAAGCCCGGTATGCAGGGTGACTTCTGAAAAGTTAACGCCTTTTATTTCCAGACGTTTCATTAGTTCACGTGAAAAATGCAGCCCGGCGGTAGGAGCGGCAATGGCGCCTTCGTGTTTGGCATAAATTGTTTGATAACGTTCGTCATCAACGGGTTCGATGGGTCTTTTATGGATTTTTGGAAGCGGTGTTTGTCCAAGAGCCTGAATGGTATCTTTAAATTCATCATAGGTGCCATCGAATAGAAAACGCAACGTTCTGCCTCGCGAAGTGGTGTTGTCGATTACCTCAGCAACCAGTTCTTCGTTTTCACCAAAATACAATTTGTTACCAATGCGGATTTTTCGGGCAGGATCGACCAACACATCCCACAAACGGCTTTCCCGGTTAAGTTCCCGAAGTAAAAAAACTTCAATTTTTGCTCCGGTTTTTTCTTTTTCACCATAAAGCCTGGCAGGGAATACACGCGTGTTGTTAATCACAAAAACATCCCCCTCAAAAAAATAATCCTGGATGTCCCTAAATATTTTATGCTCGATGGTGTGTGTGCTCCTGTTGATTACCATCATTCTCGAATCATCTCTGTTTTTTGGAGGATGGTCAGCAATCAACTCCCTTGGTAAATCAAATTTAAATTGGGATAATTTCATGTATGAATATTTAAATTACTTTTAGTACCTTTTGTCCCTTCAGGGGAAAAAGTTTGCAAAGATACGGTTTCCTTGCCATAAAGTCAAGTAAAGTAATGGTAAAAACCTATTTATCAATCAAATGGTTTGATATTTCTATGATTTTCGGTAGATTTTATACCAGGTGAATGTCGCCAGGGAACTTAGTATCAATACCAATAAAAACCAGCCGGCCAACTGCATCAAATGCTGTGTTTTAAATAGGACGGTGGAGATATTTCCGATAATCAGCCACTGGAAAATATAAACCGAAGTTACCCTTCTTCCAAGCCATTCAATGAAATTTATTGCCACATTATTGACATGAAGTGTGGTCTGGTGGAAGGAAATTAACCAGAAAAGCATAAAAACGGTGGTGAAACCAAAAAACAACATTCCATGATGATAGTATTGCTCCAGGTGTGAAGAAATGTCGATTCCATATCTTAAAGTAAAAACTAAAACAATGGCCGTTACAGCAAAAATTGGCCATTTGAATTGATAATAGATTGTCTTCAGGTTTTCTTCGAGGAGATTGAAAAGAAGGCCTGTCAGGACATAGGCAAGCCATGGGACAACCGGAAAATACGACCACCAGCTTTCCGAATAAACATATGCCCAAAAATACGCTGAAACGCCATCTGCGGAGATGGGTTTAAACACTTCCGGTATCGCAATGGTAATCAATAATAGAGCCAACCAGGGCCAGATTTTGTTCTGAAAGAAATGTTTTATCAATCCAATGATGATGACCGATAATCCGGCTAAAAAAAGAATGTCCACACCAAATAAATATTCCCAGGGACTCAATTGAAATGCACCTGTGTAGATGTGATAGAAAAGGTTGAGGTTAAGCCCGATATTCAATGCAAAACCCCAGATAATTAGTTTGAACCCTCGTTTAACGTCGAACAGCAATCCTCTTTTCGAGAAAGCCAGAAAATAACCCATTACCGCCATAAACACCGGGGCAGCAGGTGGCCCGCCAAGGAAAAGCAGGAGTTGCCCTAAAAAGCTGTCGTAAATTTCAGGCGTAGCAAAAAGTTCTACCAGATGAACCTGAATCATCAGGATTACAGCCATGCCTTTGAGTAAGTCGGCAGTTCGGACGCGCATATAGTTGATTACTGAACAACAACGGGTTCAATGAAAGCCGCATTGGTGTTCACATCAATAACTTCATCCGCATGTCCCGGTTTTTCACTTACCAGCGTCATTTCATCAATCAGGTTTTTTGCACCGGCAAATTTATCGATGATGAACAACACATACCTGATATCCACATTGATGGTGCGTTGTAATTCGGGTTCAAAAGCAATGTCGCCACTCATGGCTTCCCAGTTGCCGTCAAAAGCAAGTCCCAGAAGTTCTCCATTTGCATTCATCACCGGACTTCCGGAATTTCCGCCCGTAATATCGTGGTTGGTCAGGAAACAAACCTTCATTACCCCGTCATCACCATAAGGGCCAAAATCCCTGGCTTGGTATAGTTCTTTGAGTTTGGCAGGAACAATAAATTCAAAATTATCGGGATCTTCTTTCTGCATGATACCGTCCATGGTAGTGAAATATTCGAAGTGGATGGCATCGGCAGGATAGTAATCCTGAACGGTGCCGTAGGTTAAACGCATGGTGAAGTTGGCATCCGGAGCGTAATTTGTTTCAGGGTTCATTTCGCGTAACCCGGCAATAAGCAAGCGATTGCCTTTGGCCAGGTTGGCATAGGCCTCTTTTGTTTTGGCTGCCATGTTGCGATAATTGTCAAAAAAGGCGTTAACGGCCTCAAAAGCAGGATCTTTATCCAGCACTTTTTTATTGGGTCTTGCCAAAAATGCAGTTACTTTTTCTTTGCTGGCGAACATAGATTTAGCAAAAACATGGTCGGCATATTTGTTATAATCGCCTTTAAATTTCTTATCCATCTTTAAAAGATAAGCAGGTTGTTGATCCAAGGGTACATTTTCATGGTACATGCGCATCATGGATGCAAGCAGGTTGCGGTCGATGGCATCGTTATAATCTTTAAAATATCCGTCAACACCTTCTTTTATTTGGTTTACGGCCTCCTGAATAGCAGCAGGATCTTCCTTTTTGGCATGAAGTAATTTAGCCAGTTTATTAAACTTGTTGGCAGCTCCAAGTATTTCAGGTCCGCGATAAATGGCTTCCATAAAATAGTAACGTGCCGGAACGTATCCCCCAATCACTTCGTAGGCATTGGCAATCAGTGTGATGGCCTGACCATATTTTTCTTTTTCTATTGGGTTGTGATTCAGCCAGTTTTCGAATTCAGCTTCCAGCTCTTGTTTTTGTCCCTTTACATTCAGTCGTTTCAGCCCTTTGGTTTGTCCGATAAAATATTTCCAGTAATTGGCGGTACGTGCATATTTCGATGAATATTGTAACCTGACGGCCTCATTGGCATCCATCCCTTCGCGCATGAGGCGAAGTTTTTCGGCACGGATATCCACAATGGTAGGATTGGATAGGTTGATAGCCTGATCAACACCAAAGGACGACAGATAACGGTCGGTACTGCCCGGAAATCCCATAATCATGGCATAGTCACCCTGATCCACGCCGGCAATGTTGATTGGAAGGAAATGCTTCGGTTTCATGGGTATGTTTTCCATGGCGTATTTAGCGGAAGTTCCATCGGGTGCCGTATACACGCGGAACATAGAAAAATCGCCGGTATGACGGGGCCACATCCAATTGTCGGTATCGGCTCCAAATTTTCCAATAGATTCAGGAGGAGTACCTACCAAACGTATATCGTTATATACTTCATATACAAACAGGTAATATTCATTTCCACCGTAAAACGATTCCACAATTCCCCTGAACTTGGTGTCTTTGGTGGCCTCTTCAATAATAACCTTGTTGTTTGCATCGATCATGCTGTCGCGTTGGGTCAAGTTCAGGTCATTGGTAACTCCTTTCAGGCTTTCGGCAGTTACCTCTTTCATGTATTGAAGAAATTGTACTTTAAGCCCTTCAACAGGGATTTCTTCGTCTTTGTTCATGGCCCAGAAACCATTGTCCAGGTAGTTGTTTTCGGGTGTGCTCACTTGCTGAATGGAACCGTATCCACAGTGGTGGTTGGTCAGAATCAGACCTTCGGGGGAAACAATTTCTCCGGTACATCCACCACCAAAAATGATGACTGCATCTTTCAAACTGGAATGGTTAATGCTGTAAATGTCTTCAGCCGTGAGTTTTAACCCCAGTTTTTGCATCTCAGCCATATTTTTATTGATTAACAGAGGTATCCACATGCCTTCATCGGCACGAGCCAAAGTGCTTATTCCCATGGAAATGGCCACTATGATAACGAGAATTTTTTTCATTATTTATTTAAGTTATTGATTTAAACGTATTTTTCTCCTTTTTCCACTTTCACATCGGTAACGATCTGCCGGATTTGCTGCTCATCTTCTTTGCGACAAATGAGCAGTGTATTGTCCTCTTCAACCACGATGTAATCACGAAGCCCTTGCAATACCACCAGTTTGTCCTTGGGCATATTGACAATGCAATCTTTGGTATCGTATAGCATTACCTGGTTGCCCACCACTGCATTTTGGTTGACATCTTTGTCCCGGATGGTATAAAGTGATCCCCAGGTACCCAGATCCGACCAACCAAAATCCACCGCCAGTACATACACATTGGAAGCTTTTTCCATGATGCCGTAGTCGATGGAGATATTTTTACAAACCGCGTAGGTGGTTCGTATAAAGGCGGTTTCATCAGGCGTATTGTATTTTCCGATACCGGCAGCAAAAAGTGAATCTACCTCCTCGAGCAAGGTGGAAAATGCAAACATGATGTTTTTTACCGACCAGATAAAAATGCCTGAATTCCAAAGAAAATCACCACTGGCTAAAAATGACTCGGCAATTTCAAGATTGGGTTTTTCGGTAAAAGTTTTTACTTTGTGAAGCATGGGATTTTCCGGGTAAACCTGATCATCCGTAAACTGAATATATCCGTATCCGGTATCGGGCCGGCTGGGTTGAATTCCCAGAGTTAACAGCCAATCGTTTTCTTTTGCTGCCTTAAGGGCGGTTTGTATATTGCGTACAAATTCTTCTTCTTTAAGAATAATATGGTCCGAAGGAGCCACTACTACCAACGCCTCTGGATTTAATTCTTTGATTTTATAATTGGCATAGGCCACACATGGTGCGGTATTCCTGCGTGCAGGTTCGCACAACACCTGGTTTTCCGAAAGAGAAGGTAATTGTTCTAAAACCAGGTCTTTGTATATATCATTGGTAACCACAAAGATATTTTCAGCGGGGCAGATTTGAGTAAAACGCTCAAAGGTTAACTGGATGAGTGTTTTACCGACTCCCAGAATGTCGATAAATTGTTTTGGTCGCGAGGTCTTGCTCATGGGCCAGAAACGAGCTCCGACGCCTCCCGCCATGATCACGCAATAATGATTCTTTTTTTCCATTTCTTTTGGTTTGACGTGCTTTCCAATATATTGGTGAAGCAGTATTTAAATCGTTTGCAAAAATAGTAAAGTCGTTGGTTTATTACTTGTTGTGTACTGGCTTTATTTGACTTTTGAAATTTTTTTCAGCTCTGCTAAAGTTGCTTTTCCAACACCTTCTGCCGATTGAGGGTTTTGTCCTGTTACCAATCTTTGGTCAACCGTAACGTGCTTTTGCCAAAGTCCTGATTTTTCAAAAATGGCCCCACGTTCTTTTAGTTTACTTTCAAGAAGAAAAGGAACTACATTTTCCAGTTTTACTGCTACTTCTTCTTCGTTAGTAAAGGCATTGACTTTTTTCCCGTCAACGAGATATTTCCCATTGCTTAGTTTGATGTTTACAAGTCCTGCCGGACCGTGGCAAACAGCACTTACAACTCCGTTGTTTTCGTAAATTATTCTTGCTATTTCAGCAATTTCTTTGTTATCCGCAAAATCCCACATTGTTCCGTGTCCACCTGCATAATGGATAGCAATGTAGTCATTTGGATTAATTTCAGATGGTTTTAGGGTATTTTCAATCTTACTTCGATAGGTAGCATTTTCCCAAAACCTTTTATTGATTGGGTCGTCCATATTAAATCCATCAACAGGTGCTTTCCCGCCTTTTGGACTTACAAAGTCAATTTCATAACCTGCGGAATGAAGTACTTCCCAAGGGTGTGATACTTCGCTTAAATAGTATCCTGTTTTTTCGCCGGTGTTGCCTTTTTGGTCGTGACTTGTAACCACGAATAGAATTTTCTTTTCCATTTTATTTTGATTATTTGTCTGGGAGGTTGTCTTGTTGAAAGCGGTAAAAATGGTGCATCCAACAATAACCATTAAACCTGCTGAAATTGTTTTGATTAACTTTCTCATCATTTTTATTTTTATTTATTGTCAAGTTTCACAAGGTTGTTTATGATAACTTGTGTTAAATTTCTTTTTCCGGGAAAACAGGAGTCAGTGCATGAACTAGATATGTTTTTTTGTTATTCATATTCATGCATTTATAACGGGTTCTTCTTTTTTCCCCTTTTTTGAAAACCATTCCGTTTTCGATCAAAAACAGGCTTCCTTCCGAGAGATCTTCCAGCAACGGCATGCGGAATCCGGTATCGTATTTCTTTAGCAAGCGCGAAAGCATTATTTCAGAGGTGCTGGCCGCCTTTGAATTGAGGATGCTTTTTTCGAGTTCCAGACGGATGTCATCCGGGAACGAACCTGTATGGATGATTTGTGTCATCAGATCCCGATAAGCAGCTTTCCATTCTTTTCCATGTGGCTGGGCTTTTCGCTCATGTTTTTCCCAGGTGAGCAAATGCGCATATTCGTGCACAAAAGTGATCAGAAATGAATAAGTGTTTAAGTTGTGATTTACGGAGATGCGGTGGTTGCCATGACGAATGGGAGGACGGTAATCACCCAGTTTGGAGCTGCGGTCCTTGCTGATGCGAAAATGCACCTTTTTATGCTCGATCCACTCAACAACGGTGTCAATCGCTTGAACAGGAAAGTATTGGACGAGTTTTTTTATGTCCTCAGGATGCATAGTAGATTGCTATATCAGACAAATGAGGCTGTTTTTGGTGTTGGTTGTAAATTCAGAGGCAGATAACTCCAGCGCGGACAATCGCAGTCTTTTTTCGAGCGCTTGGGAGGACGATATCCTGTTTTTTGGGTGGCACACGAAGCACTCAAAACAGCTATCAATACAATGGTAATCAAGAATCCTGGTTTCATTTATCTTACCTGTTTACTAACCTGCGACAAAGATATACTCTTTTTTGTTCATGAGGTTTCTATCGAAGGGTTTATCAGTCTCTCAGGAAAGGGAGATTGTGAAGCAATTTCCTGTTTTATTTTTTCCAGGGTCCAGGCGTTATCAACCGAAAAATCTCCAATCAGGGTGCGGCGCAAGGCGGTGAGGCAGGCTCCATTGTTTAAAGTTTTACCAAAATCGTATACCAAAGAACGGATGTAAGTGCCTTTGCTGCAATGTACCACGAAGTCTGCATCAGGTAAGTTGATGTTTAATACAGAAAACTGACGGATGGTCACCTGGCGCGATTTCATGACTACTTCTTCATGATTACGGGCATATAAAAAGGCCCGTTTTCCGTCAATTTTTAAAGCTGAATAGATGGGTGGTATTTGCTGGATATCTCCGATAAATGAATTCGTCGCCTGAACTAATTGTTCCGGTGTTAAACCGGAAATATCAAACGTCTGATCAATTTCGGTTTCCATGTCGTAGGTTGGGGTTGTTGCACCCAATCTCATGCTTCCCTCATACACTTTGTCGAGTCCCTGATAGGTATCAATGTGTTTGGTTAATTTTCCGGTACAGATGATCAGCAAACCACTGGCCAAAGGATCCAGCGTTCCGGCATGACCCACCTTTATTTTTTTAATGTTGTAGGCTCGTTTGATAAACGACCGCAAATGGTTTACCACATCAAACGAAGTCCACTTCAGTGGTTTATCGATGAGCAAAACCTCTCCTTCTTCAAAATTGAACGTCATTATGAAATGGTTAAGTCAACACCAACAAAATACAGTACCAATATGATTACTCCGATTGCGATGCGGTAATATCCAAAAAGTTTAAATCCATGTTTGGTTAAAAAGGTGATAAACGATTTGATGGCTATGAGGGCAACAATAAAAGCCACCACGTTACCAAATATCAGGATATCAATGTTTTCGGTGGTGATGGAAGTGTAATTTTTCGTTAATTTATAACCCGAGGCGGCAAACATGGTGGGAACTGCCAGGAAAAAGGAAAACTCTGCGGCAGCTTTTCTGCTTAATTTCTGCGACATCCCGCCAATGATGGTAGCTGCTGAACGCGACACACCCGGTATCATGGCAATCACCTGAAACAAACCGATTTTTAAAGCTATTGGATAAGTAATTTCCTGATCGTCACTTACTTTATTGTACCACTTGTCGATAAACACCAGGACAATTCCTCCCAGGATGAGTACCACGGCTACCACATACACACTTTCAAGTAACATGTCGATGTAATCGCTAAGCAATAAGCCAAAAACCGCAGCGGGTAAAAAAGCCACAAAGAGTTTATAATAAAATTTCATGGTTTGAAAAAAGCGTTTCCAATACAGGACCACTACCGATAAGATGGCTCCAAACTGAATGTTAATGATAAAAGCCTGAATAAAATCATTGCTTTTCATTCCCATGATGCCTTCTGCCAGGATCATATGACCAGTAGAGGATACGGGTAAAAATTCGGTGATACCTTCTACAACAGCGAGAATAAATGCTTCGAACCAGGTCATAATTATAAATTGTTAGCTAAAGAGGCTTGTGAGCAAACCATGTTTTTAAAGATAAAATGAACAGGATCATTAATCAACAGAGCCATTCAAATCCGGTTGAGTTGTTTATAATGACCTCCACAAAGGCAAACCAGATGTGGGTCAGGCTTCTTGGGGGCGGTACATAATCGCAACAATCTCAATTACATATCCCAACAATATCAGGATGGGGGAAAGGGTCAGCCTGCCAAAACTAAACAATCCTTCACTAAAAACATCGGGATCTTCTGAGCCTCCGCCAATCATCAGTAAGAATCCCAGCAGGAGCAAAATAAGCCCGGTAATTAACAACAGGTAATTTACTTTTTGAAAAGCAAAACCGCGGATTTCTTCTTTGTTGGTGTTTTTTTGCACATTCGTTGCCATGGTATTATTTTTTTGTCAAAAATAGCAGAAATAACTTTTCACCGTTTCTTCCCGGTCGATTTTACATAGAACCAGTTCATAAAGGTTGTTAAAAGGCTCCGTTGTTAACCATAAAACTGATCCGATTTCATGTGAAGAAACTTTGAAACGGCCACATAAGTCGATACCGATGTAATAATCATCCCGGTGAGCAAAATGAAAAGGTAAAGATAAAGACGGGTTACAGGACCGGTAAGCACCGAAAGTTCAGGTACCTGGTTCAGTAAGGTTTCCATTATTCCATATAAAAGTAAACCAGCCAATATGGCACTCACCGCACCCTGAGCAATTCCGATGAGTAAAAACGGTCTCCGTATAAAATTTTCAGTAGCTCCCACCAATTGCATGCTTCGGATAATAAACCGCTTGGAAAACACCGATAGCCGTATCGTGTTGTTTATCAACGCCAAAGCAATAACGAACAACAACAAACTGAAAGCGATGAGTGCCAGGGTTATTTTATGCAGGTTGTTGTTGATCAGGTGCACCATTGACTTTTGGTAGTAAACTTCCTTTACCCGCGGGTTGGCCAATATCAGCTGCTCAATTTTAGCGATGCTGTCGCTTTTGGCCCAGGCGGCTTTAAACCTGACATCGATGGAAGGCAATAACGGATTGTCGGCATCACCCAAAAATCCGGTGAACTCTTTCCCTAACAAGTCAGTAAGTCTTTTGGTGGCTTCTTCTTTGGTGATGTATTCAGTCGATTTTACAAAAGGTTGTGCATCCAGTGATTTTTGCAATTGCAGGATTTCCGCTTCTTTCACTTTGTCAGTCATGATGATTTCGAAACCGATGTGCTCCAGGATATAATCCGATAAATTTTGGGCATGTAACAGAACCATCCCCAGAAATCCCAAGGTAAACAACACCAGCGTTATACTGATAGCAGAGGTAACATAGGCGCTGCTGACACGGCGTTGTTGGTTGTGATCGTTTTTAATACCCATAGTGGTGGCTAAAGTACTAAATTATTAAATAAGGAATTGGCCGGTAATCATGAAATGAATCGTTAAGGGTTGACCGCAAAAATCGGCTTATCATCTTAGGTGTATTTTTCATTATTCATATTTAGACCTTGTATAAATTGACCCTATCATGCATTATATCATATCTAACTATGTGAATATGAGCATTTATTGAAGTTACTTTATCAAATATGAACTAAAGCCAATGAAATGAATGTTAATTTGAGAAGTAAGAAGAGCAGGAAAAACGATAATACCTTGTTTATTTGGAACTTTAAAATAATACTTTTTTCATGCATATTCCTTTTCTTTAATAGCTGCAGCAGAGATAATTCCATCATAGAGGGTAACGAGGAAAACAGAACCCTGCCTGAAATAATGAGGTCTGATGCGATTAATCAAGGTGATAATTTGTATGCTGTGAAGGCTCCTCCTTTTTCCGAAGACATATTCCCCTGCTCGGGATGCCATGCTGACGAGGAACCCAATCCAAACAGAAGACAACTGGTTGATATGCATGATGATATTGATGCCATATTTAGTCATGACAGGGAAAATAGGTGGTGTCTTGATTGTCATAGCATCGATACCAGGGATTCATTAAAGCTTGCAAGTGGAAAACTGATCGGTTTTGACGAATCGTATAAATTATGTGGACAATGTCACGGCGATAAATTAAGGGATTGGAAAGTAGGGGTTCATGGAAAACGCACCGGCGAATGGAATGGGAAAAAACAATATCTTCTGTGTGTGCATTGCCACAACCCTCATTCGCCTAAATTTAAAGCAATAAAGCCGTTACCTCCTCCGGTTCAACAAAAGGATATTCAATTATAACCCGATCAAAAACCAGATAAATCATGTCAAAAACCAGCCACACGCCAAGAAGGAATTTTTTAAAAATGATACCCGCGGCGCTCATTTCAATGGGTGTATTTTCGTTTTTCAAGGTTAAAAAATCCATTAAATATTTAGATGAGAGTTTTCATGGTTTGTCAAAGTTTGAGGCAGATGAGATTATCAGGAATAACCAGTTCCCGGTTTCGACGCGAATGAAACCCGCACCGGCTCCTATGGCACAAAAAAGTATTCAGGGATAATAATTTCACTATGAACCCAATTTCGCAAAGTATGCAGAAAGAAGAAAAGAGTAATTCACGGCGGGAGTTTTTGAAAAAATTACCTGTTTTGGCTGTCGGGGCTGCCGCATTGGGAGGTTGTAGCCCGGAAGAGATTGAAGAATATTTCCAACAAAATTTCAAAACATTATCGAAGGAAGAAAAAGACGAAATCGTAAAGAATCTGGAGAAAAAGTATTCTGAAAAATATGGAAAGGAATTCACTGTTTCTGATTCACCTGCAACCGAGGGGATTTTATTTGGATATGCCCTCGATTTATCCCGATGTATAGGATGCAGAAAATGTGTATATGCCTGTGTTGAAGAAAACAATCAATCGCGTGACCCTCAAGTTCATTGGATTCAGGTGCTTCAGATGGAAAAGAAAAAAGGCATCGACCTGGTTCATGCAGATGTTCATTATAATCCGGAAAAAGTTCCGGAGGAAGGTCATTTTTATATGCCGGTTCAATGTCAGCAATGCAGGAATCCCCAATGTGTATCGGTTTGCCCCACAAAAGCAACCTGGCAGGATGAGGATGGGATAGTTGTAGTAGATTATAATTGGTGCATTGGGTGCAGGTATTGCATGGCGGCATGCCCTTATGGTGCAAGGCATTTTAATTGGGGCGAGCCAAATATACCCGATGAAGAGATCAACCCGATCACCCATTATTTAGGAAATAGGCCCCGGACTAAAGGGGTTGTCGAAAAATGCACTTTTTGTATACAACGCGTCAGAGAAGGAAAATATCCTGCCTGTGTTGAGATATGCCCGACGGGATCAAGGAAATTTGGAAACTTATTGGATCCGGACAGTGAAATAAGATATATACTCGAAAATAAACGTGTGCTTGTTTTTAAAGAAGAACTGAACACCCAACCAAAATTCTATTATTTCTTCGGTGTATAATTTTATACTTTTTAAGTCATGAAATACCTTTAAAATTATGAATTTCTTACGGTTTTTATTCGGATGTTTTAAAATCATTACAAAAGGGGGAAGGGTATATTACTCCAGCTTATTTTTTCTTCTCGTATTAATTGTATGGGGCGGATTGGGTTATCTTGATCAATTGCAAAATGGCTTGATTATGACCAATATGAGAGATTCTGTTTCCTGGGGCTTTTATATTGGAAATTTTACATTCCTGGTCGGAGTGGCCGCTGCTGCCGTTATGCTTGTGATTCCTGCCTACATTTACGACTGGAAACCAATAAAGGAGATTGTTATTTTTGGTGAGATACTGGCTATTTGCGCTGTTATCATGTGTTTGTGTTTTATCGTTGTGGATATTGGCAACCCGCTTCGTTTTTGGCACATGCTTCCATTTGTTGGCACCATGAATTTCCCTTATTCGATTTTATCGTGGGACTTCTTTGTATTGTTTGCTTATTTCCTTCTCAACATAGTAGTTGTCACCCATTTGTTGTATAAACAGTTTTTTAAGAAACATTACAACAAATCAATCATCCTGCCATTGGTACTATTGAGCATCCCTGCTGCCATTGCCATTCATACCGTTACAGCATTTCTCTACAACGCTTTACCGGCACGCCCATATTGGAATAGTGCTTTGCTTGCCCCCCGGTTCCTGACAACGGCTTTCTGTTCCGGCCCGGCCGTACTCATACTCCTCTTTCAGGTACTTCGAAAAACCACGAAATTTGAAATTAAGGATGAAGCCATTTTTACCATTGCAGAACTCATGGTTTATGCCATGTTTATCTACCTGTTTTTTACCATTTCTGAGTTTTTCAAAGAATTCTATTCGAATACCGAACACATCGTTTATTGGGATTATTTATTGTGGGGAGCTGAGAAAAACAAGGAGATTGCTATCTATAGTTGGGCCTCCATTATTATGGGCACCTCTGCGTTTATCCTTTTTCTAATACCGAAAACCCGGAAAAACCTGCTCACATTAAATATAGGTGCCGTGTTAATTTACTTTAGTGTTTATTTGGAAAAAGGCATCACGTTAATTATCCCCGGATTTACCCCGGATACACTGGGACAGTATTTCTTTTATGTTCCTTCTGAAACAGAAATACGCACCGCCGCCATGATATTCTCAGGGGGGGCGTTGCTCTTTACTTTTATTTCGAAAATTGCCATTGCTATTCTTTTTGAGGGATTTAGTATTGATAGTTTAGAAAAAAAAGCAATCACTGAATTGAAGAATAAACCGGTTGCCTTATGACCTGGTTTAGTTTGGTAAACAGTACTTTTTTATTTCAGAATCAAATCAACTCGTTCATAACATCCATTAAACCTAACAATTTGACGCAACTTAATCATTTAAAATTCAATTTATTATGCCACTTCAAGTAAAACGATTATTGCTGGTGTTTGCCATATTTATCGGGATCATGTTGGTTCTGAAATATGTATTAACCCCCGATTCATGGAGGGAGTATGGGCCTTACCGCGGGAATGCCATTGGTGAAATAGCCAGTCAACAGGCTAAATATGTACAAAAAGAATCCTGTGCCGATTGTCATGACTCCATTGCCGAAATAAAATCCCTGGGCGAGCACATCAATCTCCAATGTGAAATTTGCCATGGTCCCGGCTACCAGCATGTTGACGATGAAAATTTCAAGATGGAGATTACTAAAAACAATGCACTTTGCTTGCGATGTCATACAAAGAATGCCGCCAGCCCTAAAAATATCATTAAACAGATTGATGCTATTGAGCACAACGAAGGTGAAGAATGTATAACTTGTCATAATCCACATCAGCCATGGCTATAGAAAAAGAAAATTTCTCAAGACGCGATTTCATTAAGAATTCGAGCATGTTTGCAGGGGGAGTCGTGTTTGCCTCCCTAATAAATCCATATAAATTCGTGTTTGCCACAAAACAACCAAAAGGAAAAGGAAAGTGGTACGGAATCGGCATTGACATTGAAAAATGCATTGGCTGTGGAAGTTGTGCCAGGGCCTGCAAAATAGAAAACGATGTGCCTGATGATCCATTTTTCTTTCGTAACTGGGTGGAACAATATACCATAACGAATGATGAAAGGATATTGGTTTCTTCTCCCAATGGGGGTATTGATGGATTTAAACAGCCTGTTCCCGATGAAGACATCTACAAAACCTTCTTTGTGCCCAAAATGTGCAACCATTGCGCAAAATCACCTTGCACACAGGTCTGTCCCGTGGGAGCCTCTTTTGAATCTCCCGAAGGGCTTGCCTTAGTTGACCAGAGTTATTGTATCGGTTGTGGTTATTGTGTTCAGGCTTGTCCTTATGGTTGTCGGTATATTGATCCTTTAAAAGGGGTTGTTGATAAATGCACCCTCTGTTACCACCGTTTAGAAAAAGGGTTGGATCCTGCATGTATGATGGCTTGTCCTACCGGGGCGAGAGTGTATGGTGATTTAAATGATAAAAATAGTGCAGTGTCTCTTTTTCTAAAAGAGCACAATTGTGCTGTGCTAAAACCACAATTAAACACCGAATCAAAATTATTTTATAACGATTTAAGTCAGGAGGTACACTAAATGGATAAAATTCAATCACTGTATGAAGCACTCACCAAAGTAGATGGCTTTATTTATCCCAACGAACTTGCTTTAAACTGGGATATGCTTATTGTAATGTACCCTTATATTACAGGACTCGTTGCCGGAGCTTTTATCCTGGCCTCCTTAAACAGGGTTTTTGATATTAAGGCGTTACGACCTACTTATGAGCTTTCTTTGCTAACGGCATTATCCTTCATGTTGGTGGCTACCATGCCATTAATTACTCACCTTGGTCAACCATTTCGGTTCTACGAAATGCTGATTACACCCCATCTGACTTCCGCCATGGCCATTTTTGGTTTCGTGTATTTGTGGTATTTGATGGTCGTTTTATTACTTGAAATATGGTTTGATTACCGTTACGACATGGTAATCTGGTCGCGTGAGAAGAAAGGGTTTATGAAGTTTTTTTATAAAGCACTGACTTTATGGGTCAGCGATACCTCACCCGAATCGAGAAAAACGGATGAAAAAATCGGCTATTTTATTACCGTGGTAGGTATTCCCTCTGCATTTTTATTGCATGGATACGTGGGGTTTATCTTTGGTTCCATTAAAGCAAATCCCTGGTGGTCAACCGTTATGATGCCCGTTATTTTCCTTTTTTCTGCCATGGTTTCAGGCATTGCCCTGGTGATGTTTATTTATATGGTGGTTTCATATCTGCGAAAACAGAAAATAGACATGAATGCATTGGATACCATTGCAAAATATTTATTTTATATCTTAATTATCGATTTTACCCTGGAGAGTCTGGACCAGATACACCGGATTTACGAAGCGGATGAATCGTTTGATATATTAAAAATACTGGTTCGTGGTAAACTGTTTTTCACTTTCTTTATCATGCAGATTGGGGTTGGGGTAGTCATCCCTCTGGCTACTTTAGGTTTTCTGCAATTTAAAAAGCCACGGGTAAGAATCAGAAAGCTTATTTATTGGATTATCAGCATCTGTGTGTTGGTTGGCATCTTCTATATGAGATGGAACGTGGTAATAGGTGGTCAGCTCTTTTCAAAAAGTTTCTATGGTTTCACCAGCTATAAGGTCAATTTAATTGGAGGTTCAGATGTTACCTTATCCTTGTTGTGGTTCATTGTCCCCTTCTTTATTTTGGCGTTTTTGCTTTGGTTGTTACCGCCATGGAAAAAGGCTCCCCCAATTGAAATTCCGGAGGAATAAGGACTCAGATAGCGATCGGGGGAAGTGATTGAATATTGGCCCTGATTATTATCGGGGATTATTAACGTGGATAATGATCGGGGCCAACACTGCAATAAGAGGTTTAACATATAATCTATGCCTTATGGACTCAGACTCTACTGAATTGAATAACAGTGAAATAACACGAAGACTCGATGCGCTTGAATTGCGCATTGCACAGCTTGAGTCGGTTCAAAAAATGGTTCCTGCAAAGCCGTTAGAGAATGATGAACCGGAGCTTTTCGATCAATTTAAAGGCCTGTCAGTTGGATCGCTGCTTGAATCAAAAGTGGGCGAGTACGGACTTTCGTGGCTGGGCAACATTGTCCTTTTCTTTGGAATTATTTTTCTTGTTGAATACATTCAAAGTCAGGGCTATCAAATTGCGTCTTCTGTTTTTGGATTTATAGCCGTTGCCGGGATCTTTCTTTTAGCCCGTTTCATGAAATCAATGTATCCGAAAATAGCCGCCGCCTTTAGTCTGAATGCGTATTTACTTCTTTTTTACGTCACGCTAAGCCTGCATTTTTTTACCGCTACCCCGCTTGTCAACGACAAATCAATTGGGCTTCTTTTAATTACCCTTGTTGCATTGATCCAATTGGTTAGTTCGGTCAGGAAGAAATCCACTTCTTTGGCAGGAGTAGCTTTGGTACTTTTAAGCATTGTGGCCATCATTGGCGATACAACACATTTTACATTGTCCATGTCAGTTGTGATAGCCTCCATTGCTGTTTTCTGTTTATTTCGTTACGGTTGGATCCGATTGCTCATGTTTTCAATTTTTCTGGTTTATTCAATCCAATTGTTTTATTTTTTGAATAACCCATTGATGGGACATCAGTTACAGGCTATAAAGATTCACAACTTTGGAACTGTTTATCTTTTCGTTATCGCGGCCATATACTCGCTGATGGCTTTGGTAAGGAAATCGGAATCATCCGCTGATACGGGAATTGTGGGATCTGTTTTGTTGAATGGAATGGGTTTCTCGATGCTGTTTGCATTGTATGTGGCTTCTTTTTTTAAAACCGATTACATGTTGTTAATGGGTTCTGTCTCTGCATTTTGTCTGCTTTTTTCTGTGCTGCTGCAGCTCAAATCCGATTGGAAGATAACAGCAGCGTTCTATGCCTTATTTGGTTTTGTCACCATGAGCGTGATGGTTCATGGCTTTTACGATTTTCCACGCGCTTATTTCTTTCTGGCTCTTCAAAGTTTCCTGGTGGTTTCGATGGCCGTTTGGTTTAGGAGTAAGTTTATCGTAGTGATGAACACGTTGCTTTTTTTGACAATTGTATTGCTTTATCTGAAGACATCCGAACTTATCGATGGCGTAAATATTTCTTTTTCGTTGGTTGCCCTGTTGACAGCAAGGTTATTGAATTGGAAAAGAGATAGTCTGACAATCAAAACCAATTTATTGAGGAATGTATATCTCATTATCGCTTTTTTCATGGTGCTTTTAACACTTTATCACCTCATTCCCGACAGGTACATCACGTTATCCTGGACAGTGGCGGCCGTTGTTTATTTTGTGTTGAGCCTATTATTGAAAAATGTGAAATACCGCTATATGGCACTTGGCACCATGATTGCCGCGGCCTTTTACTTTTTCATTATCGACCTGGACCGCGTCGAATTGGTATTTAGAATCATAGCCCTGATGTTTCTTGCCTTTATATCCATAGGACTTTCCATTTATTACTCTAAAAAAATCAAGAAGAAACAATCAAATGAGCCAGAATCTGCGCAACAATGATTTTGTTTCAGGGTTTTCAAGTTTGAAGCTCCCAATCGTTCATCAACTTCTGATGAATTTGAAAGCAAATTTCAATAACAGCATCAGATTGATTGTTATGTAATGCTTTATTCATCAATGGTTTTTCTTTCAAACTCATAATCCGTTTCCACTTTGGCAATGCGGGTTTTAAACCTCTGGTACCAGACATTTCTGCCTTGGTTCCTGGCAAAGGTGTGTTCAGTATTTTTTTTCCAATTTTTTATGGATTCCAGGTCTTTCCAATATGAAACCGTTATGCCAACTTCCTCTCTGGCAGATTCAACTCCCAGAAAGCCCTCCTGGAGGGCAGCCAGCGCAACCATTTTGTCGGCCATTTCGTTATAACCCTGATCGCCAGGCGTACGAACCGATGTGAAAATCACGGCATAATAAGGAGGAGAGGGTGTAGAAGCAATCATATTTGTTTTCTTTTAAATCATCGAATGGTGAAAGTCTTTATTCTTGTGAAACCGTTTTTTATCATAGCTTTCATACAGGTGTTTGATGAAAGGGGATATGATAGCAAAACTAGTCGATTATTACATTGTTTTAAATGAGTATCCGGTTCTGTACCTAATCGATAAAAACAAGGCAAAAGATTTTACAAATTCATCCGAAGCTTTAATTTACTCACTCTACCCTCCTGATTTTCTGGCGATGTCTCCAATCTTCGCGAAAAGAGGGGCCGGGGGTGAGTTGAGTGAAGTCAGTTTGAATGATTAAGTGCTAAAACGGATACTCAAATTATTTATATACATATAGGGTTTTTTATATTGGATTTATGACCCCTATCCCCCGCCTTTCCCCAAAAGGGAAAGGTGATAATTTATTCTAATTTGAACCATTAAACCTTAATAAAATACACTCATAAGCTTAATATACAATGTTTTATCACTCCTCACCTTTGGGGAGGAGCGGGGAGGAGGGGTTATAAACCAGCATATTTTTTTTAAATGAGTATCTGGTTCTGTACCTAATCGATAAAAACAATGCAAAAGATTTTACAAATTCATCCGAAGCTTTAATTTACTCACTCTACCCTCCTGATTTTCTGGCGATGTCTCCAATCTTCGCGAAAAGAGGGGCCGGAAGTGAGTTGAGTGAAGTCAGATTAGAATGATTAAGTGCTAAAACGGATACTCAAATTATTTATATACATATAGGGTTTTTTATATTGGATTTATGACCCCTATCCCCCGCCTTTCCCCAAAAGGGAAAGGTGATAATTTATTCTAATTTGAACCATTAAACCTTAATAAAATACACTCATAAGCTTAATATACAATGTTTTATCACTCCTCACCTTTGGGGAGAAGCGGGGAGGAGGGGTTATAAACCAGCATATTTTTTTTTTAAATGAGTATCCGGTTCTGTACCTAATCGATAAAAACAATGCAAAAGATTTTACAAATTCATCCGAAGCTTTAATTTAACTCACTCTACCCTCCTGATTTTCTGGCGATGTCTCCAATCTTCGCGAAAAGAGGGGCCGGAAGTGAGTTGAGTGAAGTCAGTGTGAATAATTAGGTACAATATCCGATACTCATTTTGTTTTATACATTTTCAGTATAAGTGAAACGACTAAATTTTTTTTGTTTAGGTCGTTCGTTATACAATTATATATTTTATATTTGAAGCGTATTAGCCCTGACGCTATGCCTAAACTACTTACTTCCAGAACTACTAACAATTAAGATAAAGTGACATTTGGTGATGTAAACAGAAATAAATGAACATCAATGAACCTTAATACACGCACTCATGAAGAATCCTGCGTTCTTGCCTGTGTGGATATTTACATTAAGTGAGAACATTTACCAGGAAGGCGAAAATTAAAAGATAGAACAGTCAAACTAAGGGCTGACCTCCCAAAGTGACAAGATAAAAGCAAAAGTGGGGACCAGAAACCACTTTAAACCTTTGGATAATAACCAATGGTTTGAAAAAACAGGGATGACTCTTTAAAGCCAATTGAATACAAAAACTTAAAAAAAGTACCATGAAAAAACTGATTATTTTTATTGCTGTAGCCGTATTGTTCACCTATAGTGCAGATTCGTTTGCTCAAACATTTGGTGTTAAAGCTGGATTCAACCTGACAAACATGTTATCAAAAGATGATGATCATACCCTTAGTGATGAATTCAAAACCATAGTGGGTTTTCATATTGGCGGAACAGCCGAGTTTGAAATAACAGACATGTTTTCGTTCGAAACAGGTCTTTTTTTGATGACAATGGGATATAAAACTGAGGTAGATGTCGATTTTTTACACTCCGACAACAATTACACAATAAACCTACTATATCTGAATATACCAATTACCGCAAAAGCCAGGTATGAGTTAGATAATTTTAGCCTGTATGGTCTTTTCGGCCCCTACATTGGCTTGGGTTTAAGTGGTAAATACAAGGCTGATGATAACAGTGAGGATATTAAATGGGGATCTGGTGATTCAGATGATATGAAAAGGCTTGATTACGGATTGACCATTGGTGCCGGTATAGAGTATAAAGCCTTTATGGCAGGTTTGTCGTATAACCTGGGGTTAGCAAACATTGCCGCTCAGACAGAGGGTGGTTATATGGCAAAAAACCGGGCATTTTTGATCTCGGTGGGATATAGATTCGGTGTAAATAAGTAACGGTCCCTTACTAAAGTGTAGCAGTAATCAGGGTGGTTGAGGGATTTAAGCTCCCCAAGGAAGCTATCGGGATTTCCCGGATATACAGTTTTTTCGGCGGATCAGAACCAATCTCTCAACCACCTTTCTACTGTTACATATTGCGCCGTTTACTAAAACCCGGTTTATCCAAATTTGAAAAACTTACTCCAAAAAAAAGTAAATCTCTACCAGGTTCTTGACCGACATATCGGCATAAAAACTGCCGGGATGGTAAATTCGATAGTATCCGCTTTTATCTGCATGATCTGGCGTGGCCAGAATGGGTTTTACCTGATCGACTCTGTTAAACAACTCACTGTAGCTATAAATAACCCGGTACCCATCGATTCCCGTGAAGCATACCAAACCACTTGCCATCCAACGCGTGACATCTTCAACTATTTTCTGTTCAATCAAGGTTTGTAACCCAATTCCATTAAAAACAGGAATTGGATGATAGCCCATCCCCATTCCATAAAATACCGACTTGTATTCCTCTTGAGGCGCGGAAAGGTTGTTGGGTTCTATTGTCATTACAAGTTGGTTATTTACCATTACATCCACCTGTTTGCTGAATGAATTTCGCAATTCCCTGTTGATGGCATATTCCTTTTTGTCGAATGTTTTAACAGTAATTCTTACCGGATTTTCAAGCATACGTCCGTTTACCAGGTCGTTTGCTGAAACCACCTTCCAAAGCATACCAGTTGGATAATCCACTTCAAACCTGTGTGGTTCAATAGGTGCCGATTCGGTGGCAATGATGATCTGGTGTGGGATATTGGTGAAAAAAACCTCGGCCCAGGAGAAGGTCACTTTTTCACCCCGATCGTTCTCGATGATGATGTATACATCAATTTCAGGGCGAAAAGTGTCAGCGTTCTTTTTTTTCAGGATAAAGCCATTTAACAAGTCGAAAAGCGAGTAGCCGCTGTATCTGTAGGCTCCTACAAAAACAACTTCTCTCTTATTGTCATACTTCGCTTCCTTGCAAAACACCTCACGCTTGTAAAAACTCTCCAGACTAACCTTTCCCGGATTTTCAACCTCTCCTTCAACCAGGAGCTCACCCACTTTTAAACTGGTTTCCTCAGTTCGGTGATACAGGCTGTTCCCGGTTTGTTTGTAGCCCGATGTAGCTCCAGATACGGCATCGGGATTTTGATTGTAGGATGCCAGCGTCGCGGTTATGACCACTACCAATAAAAATACTTTTTTCATGTTCCCGGGATATTGATTGTTTAAGAAGACCTTTAATTTTTTATAAAATGAATCGAACTGGCCTTGAAACTTATCCAGACCTGCTTTCCGACACGTAATTGCAATTTCTCGAATGAAAAATTGGAAATTTTTGCGGTTAATTCAACGCCAATATCCACCACAATTTCCAATCCGCTTCGGGTTTGATAAATGTCTTTTATGGTTCCCCGGAAGTTGTTTATTGCACTCGAATGAAGCATTTCGTCTGAAATGAAAATTGCTTCACCCGGAATCATAATATATCCTTCGGAGTTTTCTTCTTCCCTGGTATTTGTAAAGAATTTTATGTCAGAGGTTTTGAAAAATTTAAGATCTGACTGATGTTCGGAGGCTAGTATCTGTCCTTTAAAAAAATTCCCAATACCAATAAAATGAGCTATAAAAGCTGATTTTGGATGTTGAAAAACTTCCTGTGGTGTACCTGTTTGAATGATGGATCCATGTTCAATAATGGCAATTTTATTCGTCAGCGAAAGGGCTTCCTCGTAATCGTGAGTGACGTGAATGATGGTTTGCCCTTGTTGGTTTAGTTTTCTTAATAAGGCCAGTATTCCCCGTTTTAGCTGAACATCGAGATACGACAAAGGTTCATCAAGCAAAAGAATTTCAGGATCTGTTGCCAAAGTGCGGGCAATCGTTACCCGTTGCATTTCACCTCCTGATAAGCTGCCTATATTTCTTTTTAAAAGATGGGTGATTTCAGTATCTTCAGACAATTGCTTTACCTTGATTTTAATTTCTTCCTTGCTGAACTTTTTTATTTTTAAAGGATAGGCGATATTATCAAAAACCGACATGTGGGGGAAAAGTGTGGGTTTCTGATATACAATGCCCAACTTTCGTTTTTGAGTGGGCGTATTGAGGATACTTTTTTTATTCAGTAAAATATTCCCGCTGTCAGGAGCAATAATTCCTGTAATAATCTCTAAAAGCATCGATTTACCAGCACCCGATTCGCCAATTAGGGTAAAATAATCGCCTTTACCGACGGTAAAATCAATATCGACAAGTGAAAAGTTACCTGCCTTTTTATTAATTTTCTCCAGTTTCAGCATGGTTGGTTTTTTTAGAAATAACCTTCATGGCTACGAAAATGGCCAGACAAATAGAGATAAACAGCACAGTGACCGGTGTAGCGTATTGTAACCCGTAAGAGCTAAACCGTTCAAAAATCATAACGGGAGTAATCATGGGGTGATAGGCGATAATGATAACGGCCCCAAATTCACTTAATCCCCGTCCCCACATCATGATTAATCCGGTGAGGATGCTCCTCCATGCCAGGGGCAATGAAATAGTGAAGAAAACCCTCGACTTGGAAGCTCCCAATGTGAGGGCTACTTTTTCGAGCCGCTCCGGCACACTAATAAAACCATCTATGGCAGCGTTTATTAAATAGGGAAGACTCACAAAAGCCATGGCAACCATGATTCCTGCAGGATTGTTGACAAAACTAAACCCCAGCGACTCTGCGATTTTACCCAACAGGGTATCTCTCGAAATAATTCCCAACAAGGCAATCCCTGCCGCCGAGTGCGGTATAATCACCGGGATATTGATGATTCCTAGCAAGACTCTCTTGAAAATAAATTTCTTTCTGGCCAACAAATAGGCCAGAGGAATGGCTCCTATAGAAAAAATGAGGGTGGCAGCCATGGACGAAGAAATGGTTAACCAGATGCTTTTCTGTACTTCCGGTTCCAGTGCTGTTTCAAACAGGCTGAAGGGAGTAGTTGAAAGAAACAGCCCGATTAGGGGTGCAAGGATAAACAACAAGAGCAAACCTGCCAGAAAAATAAAGACTAAACTGATATTGTCAGTTTTTTTCATTATCGAAATACTATGGATGAATGGTTCATTCTATTTAAAATATTCAATTTCCCTTTCCAGGATATTTACTGCTTTCCCCTCATCAAAAGTTGTTTTTTTTATCCAGTTGTTCTGGTCATCATATTCATAACGATATACAAATCTTCTGCTTAACGAGTTATCTGGATTAAAGGATGATTCATCAATGAGGTTATTGTGTACATCGTAGTGAAAGGTGGTTCTCCTTTCCGGATTTCCATCGGAACCAAAAAGGCTGGTTTCAATTTTGTTTCCCGACCCATCGTATTTGTATAGATATTTTTTACCCGGTTTTCCATCTTTTCCGTAACTGTTGTCTTCGGAAATATTACCATTGTCATCATAGGTAAAAATGATTTTTTTACCCGGGTTACCCTCTCCGTCTATGCTGCTGTCTTCAATTAAATTTCCATTTAAGTCATATTTGTAAGAGATGGTCCTTAAAAGGTTCCCGCCGGAATTAAACTGGATTTCCTCAATTCTTCTGTTATTGCTGTCGTAGATATATTTGTAGTCCCTGGCGACTTCTCCATTTGGTAAATATTCGGTGTCAACAATCTTATTACCAAAATGGTTGAACTCATTTAAGTAATAATATTCAAGGGTATCTTTTGTGGCGTGATCGCTTTTAACAGAAAAGGAAGTCTCTTTTATCTTCTTAACTTTTGCTTTTAGGTTCCACCTGGAGTAATCGTTTTTTTGACCGCAGGTAAACAGGGGAATCAAAAAAATTAAGAAGCAAATTTTGAATCTCCATGCTATTTTTAAACTCATTTTATCTACTATTTTTTTGTTTCTGATGCAAACGGTTTTAGTTCTTCAGGTAATCTATCGTAACTTTCTGTGGCAGAGGGAACCACTGAAGGTTGTCCGAGTAGTTCCATTATTTCCATTCCTTTATCTTGTGTTAGTAGAAATTTCAAAAAAGCCGTGGCAACTAATTTATTCGGTGCCTCTTTTGGTATGGTAATTCCATAAACCATGGGTTCACCCTTTTGAGTAATTTTCTCGGTTGGTGTTTTCCCGTTTATTTCGACCGAAACGGATTGGTACAATGTAAAGTAGGTAGGGTTTTTTAAATTGATTTCGTCGGGGAGCAGGATGTAGCTAAGGTGGTGCTGTTCTGCCACCGAACGGTATAGAAAGATATAATCCACATTTCCTGTTTCAAGCAAGGCAATCAGGTCCGTTTCTTTAGGGCGGATATTGTTCTTGTTTTTAATTAATAGCTGATCGGCTAATGTGCTCTTTTTATAATATTTTTCCGCCAATTTAGAAACGAGCACTGCCCTGTAACCACAAGGGTCGGAATTGGGATCGGCACGGCCAATTTGAATGTTTTGGTCCAGCATGATTCGATACCAGTTGTCCTGGTTTATTTCATTGCTTCTTCTTGATTTTTCGGTGAAAACGATGGCCATTTCATTGGATGCGAACCTGATGTTCCAGTCGGCAAATTTTGGTATCAATAATTTGTCGATGATGGTATAATCGGCCGATGCCATAATATCACATGGTTTTTTCAGTTCAGTAATTTTACGGGCACATTCAACGCTGCCGGCAGCTTCCAACATCACGTTCACCCCGGGGTTTTCATTGGTAAAGGCTGCGGTTATTTCTTTCATTGGAACGGATAAACTTCCTGCATGAAAAATAATCAGATCGCCTGATAAAGAATTACTAATTCCATCGCTTCTGTTGGGAGTCCCCACCTGGGCTTGAACACAAAAAAGTGACCATAGGAGGACAATAAAGAGGCTTACCGTTTTCAACACATTTAATTTTAGCGATATGAAAATGATTTCATAACGACAAAAATATGGAATTTTTGTTGTATTTCAACCGCATAAATCTAAAGTAAGGCACTAAGGATACCAAAGATAATAGCAAGCCAAATTTTTCTGAAGCTCAGGATCAGGGGCTAAGTTCTGATGGTACTCCACTTTTGTAGCAAATTAATTCTATTAAATTAAAACGATGGAACAAAAACCTAAAAGGTGATTATCGGCAGTATCGTTAAATGTGAATTCGTGTTGATTAACATCATATTCTCCCAATCAACCCATCTTGGACAATATTGTAAGCTAATACTGGGTCATAAACAGAATCAGGTCTTAGTATAGTTTTCGTATCGCCTAAGATCCATGAGAGTAAATTTTTGCACAAGGTAGTGATTTTCGATACTTATCGCAAAATATTACTTTTTTTTCTGCTTTTATAATAGGTAAACATACATGACAAAAATAGAATTTATTGAAACATAGTCGAAATTCATATAGTCTCAGGAAGTATAGTTAAAGATAGGGTCAACCGTAATCCGGGAATTTGCAATTAAGGGTCACACAATAATTTGTACCCGAAAAGGGTATGACCTGAGTATTTTGCGCATATTTATACCCTAAAAGGTATAATACTTAATATTCTTAATAAACGCATACCCGAAAGGGTATATTTATACAATATTGTATTATATTTGTACCCAAAAGGGTATAAATATGAACTTGGCAACTTTTGTAAAGGAAAAACGTAATTCAGTTCAGCTCACACAGCCGGAGTTGGCAGAGAAAGCGGGTGTTGGCTTACGTTTTATAAGAGAACTGGAACAAGGAAAGGAAAGTATGCGGTTAGATAAAGTAAATCAGGTGCTGCTACTTTTTGGATATGAAGTAGGCGCTGTTCCTGCTAAAAAAGAAAATGAGTGATGAGAAAGGCTGCCATAAAAATAGATAAACAATTGGCCGGATGGCTTACGCAAGATGAAGGTGGATATCATTTTGTGTATGATAAAGCCTATTTAGTTACCTCACATCCCAGGCCGGTTAGTCTTACATTGCCCTTGCAGGAAGCCACAACTACCTCCAATGTGTTATTCCCGTTTTTTGACGGTCTCATTCCTGAAGGATGGTTGTTGGATATAGCTGAAAAAAACTGGAAGCTAAACCCCAGGGACAGAATGGGTATACTGCTGGCTTGTTGTAAAGATTGCATTGGGGCTGTAAGTGTGGAAGAAATTAAGGAGGATAACGAATGAACCGTTGTTTATACTGTTACAAGTTGTTGGAAAATAGAGAACAGGACTTTCACTCCTCCTGTTCTAAAAAAATATTTGGTCAACCAAACCCTCCGGCATTACTTTATTCGGAAGCAGATTTAGATTCTTTGGCAAGAGAGGTGATACAAAGCCAAACGGCTGTAACCGGTGTACAGGCAAAAATATCGCTACACATTACAGGAAATATGAATGATCAGAAAGGACGAAGGTTTACCATTGTAGGACTGTGGGGTGGTTATATATTAAAACCACCTACTGCAATGTATCCTCATTTACCAGAAGTGGAAGATGTTACCATGCACCTGGCTGAGCAGGCAAAAATAAGAACAACTCCGCATAGTTTAGTTCGGCTGGCATCGGGCAATCTGGCGTATATCACCAAACGGGTCGACCGGACAAAAAATGGAAAACTGGCCATGGAGGACATGTGTCAGTTAACAGAGCGGCTTACAGAAGATAAATATCAGGGTAGTTATGAGCAAATAGCTAAGGCGATTCAGAAATACTCATCTACACCAGGTTTGGATGTGGTGAATTTTTTTGAGTTGGTACTATTCTCCTTTTTAACCGGTAATGCCGACATGCATCTGAAGAATTTTTCCTTGTTGGAACAGCCGGGTTTAGGAATGATTTTATCTCCGGCCTACGACCTGGTTAATACAACACTGGTAAATCCTGATGATGATGAAGAGTTGGCGCTAACTTTAAATGGCAAAAAGAAAAAAATAAAGAAACAGGATTTTGTTGCAGCTATGAACACCATGAAAATGGAAGAAAAACAGCAAGAGAATATTTTTAATAAAATGGAAAAGGTTCAATCCAAATGGATGGAGCAAATAGAGGTCTGTTTTTTGAGTAATGAATATAAACAGCAATATAAAAGTCTCATTTTGGAAAGATTTAACAGAATGTTATAAGAAGTGAGACAACAGATTTTAATCCTTCCTGCGACCTTGCTTTGTCATGGTAATCGCTTTCTCGTTGCTTCCCGTCACCCGTAGATCCCCCAGCATTTGAAACAGCTTTGCAAGCAGATTCAAATTCTGACGCTGCTCATAGTTTATGCTCGCCTGCGGTCGCTTCCAGCTGCGTTGCTGTCATGGTTTTTGTACTACCCGAGGCTTACCCCAGAACAAAAACAACGCCAGCGCCTTGCGTAAACGTAGTGGAAAACGCCTTCGGCTCCCTTTTCCACACCGGAAGCTCAACTCGCGGGCGGCTCACGTTGGGAATATTAAGTATATTCGGCAGCGTTTTCTTCTTACAGGTGTTTGTATCGGTAATATTTTCCACGCAGTATTGTAGGTTGGTTTTTTGTAAATGTCCTTTTATTATGTTTAATTTAAACATTTATGATAATTCATATAAAACTGATAACCAGCGTATATCAAATGTATGATAAAATTAATATTAACTTATGGTTAAAGTTATTGTTTTTTGTCGTATACTTGCAAAGAATTTTATTGAAAGGTGGATGTTATGAGAAACTCTTTTGTTGAGAATGATTTAGTGACCCTTGGTTCCTTGGTTTTTAATGAATCACTGCCTTCATATGATTGTGACTTACGCGAAAATATCTTGCATTTTAGTGTGGCAAATAGGGTCTTCTCAAATAGTTTTCCTAGGAATGAGGAAGTATCATTCAATTTTCCTTTTGTCTTTCATGATCTTAAGAAAGAGATTCCCTTAGCACCATTTTTTAAGAAAAATCAGCTCGCTAAACCGGACGATACTTCTAATTGGTTTGTTAAAAGTAGTGATGTTGAAAACAGCCAATTTATTTATGAAAATCGTAGTTTACTTGTAAAGCTTGAGGAAAAGAAATTAGAAAAGCAAAATAGACTATTGCAGCAAAGTATTTCTGAGCTTAATTCTGATTTCTTTTTTCAAGAGAAGCATAATCAAAATGACTATTATGCTTGGAACCCATATTTTAGTATCCATGAAGCTAAGAGTTTCTTTGAAGCCCTAACTGAGTTTATTTGTTATAAGGTAATTTCCAATAGGGATGAAATTAGTACTCTTAAAAGTCTTTCTAAATGGCTTAAGATCAGCCTTAAAAAGATCGCCTTAAGATTTAAGCTGTTATGTTTAGATATTAGATCCACTTTCAGAAAAATTATTCAAATTATTTTCAAAAATCTGGATGATTCACATGATAAGTTTGTTGAAAATTTTGAAATCAACAAATTAGTAACATTTAATCTGATACCTTATCATGAAAAAAATAAAGAAAGAACTTTTAGTTAATGCTCTTAACTCAATAATAAATAATGAAAACAACAGTGTTTCAATTAATGATAAAGAAATACTCAAAATATACAGAGATCAGTTGATCTTTGAAAACAATATCGATAAAATAACCAAAATTGTCCTTGCATTAAGCAAATGGTTTGTGTTGATTATGACTAATGATTAAATTTATAATGATATGAATGTCGGAGCGACTATTAAACGTTTAAGGAAAGACAGAAATTGGACTCAAGAATATTTTGCAAGTGAGATTGGTATATCGGTGACATCACTTTCTCTAATTGAATCTGGATCAACACGTCCAAACAAAAGCACAATGAATAAAATTTGTGAAGTTTTTGGCATCGCTGAATCATTTCTATATGTAATGAGTATTTCTGAAGAGGATGTTCCAGATAATAAGAAAGAAGTATATCGAATATTAGCTCCAAATTTGAAAATTATTGTTGAGCAGCTTACTGAAGGCAATTGATATTTATTGTGTTTATACCCCATTTATGTTAAGACATATCTCCCAGTCGGATTTCATCCTCCCTCTGGAAGACCCTCCCTCAGTCGCAACGGTCGCAGGAATAGTTAGTGTCAGGAGAGGAATTTGAAAGACAAATCTTCCTGTCCACTACGATTTATATTTGGAACTAAAATACTCATTTTCATAACGTAACCCGCCATAAAATATAAGCACCTTCAATATTACAAGCGACTAACTATCAAAAAAGTATCACCTTCCGATATATGTTTCTATTGTTGATTACAAACTTCAAGTAATAGGTTCCTGTTGGATTGTTGCTAATATCAATTGTAATCTCAAAGTTATCAATTGTGTTTATTAATTTCTTTTGAAGTATAATCTGTTCTACGGAATTCATCACGATCAGATCAACATCATCAGTTGTCCCTTTGATTGCAATATTAAAACGACCATCGGATGGGTTTGGTGAAATGTTAATTTCAGGCTCTTTGATGCTAAGATCTCTAATTGTAACAGGGCTAACACTTATTCCTAATGTATCTGAAAATTCTTCTCCACATTCATTTATTGCTCCAACATGAACGTACGCAGACAGACCAGCATAGCCAGAATTCCAATATACCGTTCCAATAGTGTCAGCACCTTCAATTATTCCAGCCGTGTAAGGCTCAAGAAACCACTCATAACTTGTGGAATTTGTAGCTTGCGTAATCGTATACTCAGAAGTTTGTGTAGCATCCAGATCGATTGCTATTGGTCCTGCCGGGATTTGAGGTTGTTCGGGATAATAGTTGAAAAAGAGTTCTAACGTATCAACTTGTTCACCTATACAAGGTAAATTAGCATAAGCGATTAGAACAAGATCAACAGTACCGGCGTTAAAATCATTCGTTCCGGGATAATAAGTAGGTGTTAATATTCCTGGATCATCAAAAGAACCATCGCCTGAAGTTGTCCAATAAATGCTTGAATAGTTCCCTGCATCTCCGGATAATAAGATTGAATCACCTTCACATATCTGAACATCTTCCCCGGCAAAGGCTGTAGGTGGATGTTGTAAAGTCAGGTTCAATTCAATAATGGAATCACATCCTGTTGAATTGGGAAGTACGCAGGTAGCTGAATCTATACTTTCGTAATAGGTAATTCCATTGATCCATACCAGAGAATCGCAGGCTATCAATGTATCATAACTGTAGCTGGTGTAATTTACAATTAGGTTATATCTTATAACACTGTCGCAACCTGCAACAGTTGCAATTGTATCGAAATAAGCTCCGGTGCTGTCCCAAATATGTAAACCACTTGGTGACAGAAAGGAATCACATATTGTGGTATCGATTTTCATAATATTACTTTGGAAAACACGGATCTGGCCTGATTGGTCTCCATTTCCATCATTGTGTGGAGCACTAACTGCCAGGATATTTCCCTCAGCGGATAGGCCAATGGAATATCCACAAAGATCACCTTCGGCATCACCAAGTATACTTCTGCCTAATTGTACCCAATCATTATTAATATTTTCAAATACTCTGACTTGACCGGAGTTGGTTCCGTTCTCATCATTATTATATGAATCCACTGCAACTATTTTTCCATCAGAAGACAATCTCACATCCGTACCCGACCAATCCTGTATACCTTCTCCATCTATATCCTGACCAATTTGCATCCAGGCATTATTAGCATATTCAAACACCCGAACATGACCGGATCCTGACCCATTTTCTCGATTTAAATAACCACCTACGGCAACTTCATTTCCATCAGAAGATAAATCTACCGATATTCCAAAGTTTTCACCTGCGTACTCTCCATCAAGGTCCTGACCAATTTGCACCCATGTTCCGCTAACAAATTCATATATCCTTGCATGACCTGACCGAGGACCGTTACCGTCATTCTGCACGGCACCAATTGCCACCCTAAGACCATCACCGGAAATACTCACAGATGACCCTGAGCCATCACCTGGTGCTTCTCCAATTATGTCCTGGCCTAGCTGATCCCAGGATCCATTAAGAAATTCATAAACTTTCACACATCCTGAACCAATACCTCCCCCATCATTACCTGCAGCACCAACAGCCAATATATTCCCAACTGAAGACAAAGAAACTGAATTTCCAAAGAATTCATATGAAGCTTCCCCATCAAGGATTTGTCCCATTTGAACCCAAACACCGTTAATATACTCAAACACATATACCCTGCCCGTAAACGTTCCAACGGTATAATGATATATTGCGCTAATTGCCACAATATTTCCATCTGCTGATAAACTTATGGAACATCCAAAATTATTATCCGTTTGATCTGTAAAAATCTTCTGACCCATTTGTACCCAGTTACCATTTACCCTCTCCATAGCTTGAACATAGCTTGAATCATGAAGTTGTTGGAGTTCAAACATACTCCTATAGGCCATTATATTTCCATCTGAAGACATATCAAGTGCAAATCCAATTTTACTGTTTTCCTGATCTCCATAAATATCCTGACCCAATTGTCGCCAATTATCTGATGATTTGTTCACCGCAAGATTTATCATGATGATGCTATCGCAACCCAACATATTGTTCAGGGTATCATAAAATATACCACTATCCAAAAACTTTTTACCACTGGGAGAGATATATGAGTCACAAACTACAGGATAGATGGTATCATAGGAAGTTGAGCAGTTATCAAAAATCTCAAATAAACAAATATCTTTATCTCCATAATTAAATGGTATATCGCCCTCATAGGAATTTGTGATTCCAATAATTGTGTAAATATTTTCTTCAGTTTCTAAAACATCACTAGACCTATCATCACCCCAACCTCCAATACATTTTTGCCACATTATATCGTGTTGGGAATCAATCTTTAAAATCCAGATGTCAACTTGACCATGAAGCCCAGATACATCACCATCATTTGACCACGTATTACCTGTTATTATTAAATTCCCATCTATAGTTAAACGAATTTTAACTGGTTGATCAGTTAGGCTGCCACCATAACATTTTTGCCATTCGATATTTCCAAGATTATCAATCTCAAAGACCCATAAATCATATCCACCATTATTGTTTGTTATATCGCCATCTTCAGAACCTGTATATGCAGCTACTATATATCCATCATTCCCTTTCCTAATAATATCAGATGAGTAATCATTATCAGAACCTCCAAAACATTTATTCCACTCTATATTTCCTGTAGCATCTAGTTTTAAAATCCAACAATCAGTTCCTCCCTTGAAACCAGTAACATCACCATCGTTTGAATAAGTCGTTCCAGCAACAAGGTATCCTCCATCATTTGCTTCCATTACATTATTCATGACATCTTCGTGATATCCTCCATAGACTTTATACCATTCAATACTGCCCAAACTGTCTAATTTCATGATCCAACTATCAGAACTACCATTATTTCCTGTAGCCGTTCCATTAATATAATTTGATCTGCTTGATCCAACGACTAAATATCCACCGTCATTAGTTTGACAAATGTCTTGGAAATATTCTGATTGCTCTCCCCCATAACACGATTGCCAAAGAATATTCCCATCTAGGTCTAATTTTATAAGCCATCCATCATAATCACCATGATTTCCAGTTACATCACCATCGTTAGATTTTGTAGTTGCAAGCACCATATAACTAGTATCATTTAGATAGAATATTTTGCTTCCGTGTTCCCAATCAGAACCTCCAATGCATTTTTGCCATTCTATTTCCCTTTGGCTGGTCAATTTGACTACCCATACATCTCTTTCTCCGTTATTGCCAGAAACATTTATATCATTTGAGTGTGTCCAACCGATAAAAATGTATCCATCATCGATTGTTTGCTGCACTTCTGAAGATCCATCCCAACCGGTTCCTCCATAAATATCTATCCAAGTAATATCCTGCTGTCCATATAAATTATTAATATGAAAACAAACTATGATTATTAAAATGTATATATGTCTCATATGTCTTGATTTGTGTGAATTTTTTATCTTATCGTTTTTCATGATTTAGGCTATTATTATTTCACTAGAAGTTAATTTGGTATTTTTAAATGCGCTCCTAACGGGAAGCATATGCTTTGTGGCGACGAATTCCCCATAAAGTTTATGTATAAACTGCTCTGCATGATTCCTTGGTTAATTCAGTTTGTTCAAGCCCTGTTCTAGTCGGTTAGTTTTGAAGCAGAACAAATGTAGTAATATTTAGGATGTGCGTATGATTTCAGATGAATTTTCTCATATTCCCCTCTTGCAACATGCGCCTGAGAACTACCACATTATACCCACAAACATTTGTAAATAGATTTTGGCTTGTTGACGTTCGGAGGGAGTGATCGTGAGCCCGTGATTTGAGTACTCAGAAAGATTTTACCCCTTGCGTGTTTTAATAGCCAGACACTCTGTGCCGGAAAACCAAACTCATTTTGGGGTATAAATTGTATCGTTGAAGTGACGATTTCACCTCTGTAAGCGAAGATAGCTGCGTGCGGCCATTCCTCAAGGGTATATGAATGCGGTTGGAAGAGTTGGTGAGATGGTATTGAAGAGGAGATAGTCGCACCCTTGACCAATAGCCTCACTCCGCAGGAAGGATGCTAAGAGGTGAAATCGGAAGAAGTGTGAATTTATTAATTTTGAATTTTTATTACTAACCAGTCTGGTTCTTTGAAAAGAATTTCGGAACAAATTAGGGTCAAATCATCCCTTAACTTGAACCGTACCTTGCACGCAAGTAGCTTAAAAGATGCAGTTCTTTAGTTAAAAGATTGATATTCAGTCTCCCCGACAGGGCTTCCCGATATCGTACCTCATCGGGACAGGCTTCTCGCCCAGATAATTATTCTTAAAAAGTCTCCCCGACAGGGCTTCCCGATATCGTACCTCATCGGGATAAACTTCTCGCCCAGGAGTTTGTTCTTAAAAAGTCTCCCCGACAGGGCTCGAACCTGTGGCCCGCTGATTAAGAGTCAACATTTTTGTGATATTACTTGAATCAATAGAATCTAAAATAACTCATAAACAGTAATTTATAATTCATATTATTTTGTATTTGTTCATATTATTTGTACTTTTGTGTGCAAATGGTGTGCAAATGATAAGGATTTGCACACACCTAAAAGGCAGTATATGAGTACAAATATAAGGATTGTATTAGATACAAGATTCGAAAAAGTAGACCAAACCTACCCGTTGATCATTAGAATCTCGCATAACCGGAGAAATGTCTCTATTCCATTGGGATATTCATTGCTCGAAAAAGACTGGAATGAACAATCCAAGGAGGTGAAAAGTTCTTTCAAAGGAGTGTCAAATGTCACCCGCTTAAATAAACTTATCCAGCAAAAAAAAATCAACGCAATGGATATTGTAAATCAATTGCAAGATAGCGGTGAAATTGAAAATCTTACGGTCAAAGAGATCAAATCTCGCATTATTAGCCAGCAGAGTGAACAAACAGTTTTTTCATTTACCGAACAACTGATCGCTGAATTAAAAGATGCGGGACGCTATGGATATGCAAGATCAATAAATAACACTTTACAAGCAATTAGAAAGTTCTCTTCAGCAAAGGACTTCACATTTAAACAACTAAATTATCAGTTTTTAACGAAGTTTGAAAACTCCTGTCTTAAAGACGGTTTAAAGATTAACTCCATTGCCGTATACATGAGAACCACAAAAATGATATACAATCGGGCAATAAAAGCAGGTATTGTAAAAAGAGAACTGTATCCGTTTCTGGGGTTCACTATTAAAACAACAAAAACAATGAAGCGGGCTGTAAGACGTGAGGTTATTGAGCTGATCGAGAAATTTGAACCTGCGGTAAATACGCGAATTTGGCATGCCAAAAATTACTTCTTGTTTAGCTTCTATGCGATGGGTATCAACTTTGCCGACTTAGCTCGTTTAAAAAAGAGCAATATTGTTGAAGGACGTTTAGAGTTTACCAGGCAAAAAACAAAAAAGGATTACAGTATAAAAGTCAATAAGGCAATTCAAGAAATACTTGACCTTTATTGCACCAATAAACAAGAGGATGACTATATCTTTCCAATTATTACCAGAGCGGGAAATCGCGAATTAGAATATCGTGATGTATCAGAAAAGCGCAAGATATATAACCAAATGCTCAAAGAAATAGCCAACCTTTGTGGAATAGAAAGCAATCTGACCAGTTATGTTGCCCGCCATTCCTGGGCAACCATAGCAAAAAGAAAAGGAGTTCCTGTTGCCGCCATAAGTGAGGGAATGGGGCATGGAGATGTCAAAACCACTGAGATCTACCTTGATAGTTTTGATAAAGAAGTTCTGGATGATTTTAATGATTTGATTACCGGATAAAAAAAATGCCCTATTCAAAGGGCATTAATCCATTATCTGCAAAAGAATATTGAGATTCGTCTGTGAGAATGATGTGATCCAGAACTGAAATTTCCAGTAGTTTGCCTCCTGAAATGACTTTTCTTGTGAGCGAAATATCTGCTTCACTGGGAGCAGTATTTCCAGATGGGTGGTTATGCGATAGGATTAAACCACTAGCATTGGCTTTTAATGCAATTTGGAAGATCATCTTCGTATCGACAACTGTTCCAGAGGTTCCTCCTTTGCTAATGAGAGTAAATCCCAAAACCCTGTTTGCCCTATTGAGTAGGAGGATTACGAATTCTTCACGATACTGCATTTGATCACTCCATACTGAGCGTAACAGATTCACTGCATCCCCAGAACTTGAAATTTGTTTCATTTCACGATACTTAACTGGATTCTTGTACAAAACACTGATTTCTGAAATAACTGAAAGATTACTCATTGATATTTGCCGTTGCCCTACGGACTTATGTTGGCATCTGCCTATTTCGGCAGACAGGTCTGGCTCGCCGGTTATGAAGAAAATTTTCGGCGATTCACTAACCGGAGCAATCATTTTTGAACAAGGATTCATGTCATGATTTTCTTTTTCAGAAAATCTGAACGAACCCGAAGGGCAAGGAAAGTTGTCCTGTTTCCTACAACTTTCCGCAGTCATTAGAGAGAAATATTATTGTGAGGTTATCTTTGCCTTAAAATTATCTGCATTCCCATCCTCACCACTTGTACGTTTTGTATCATTATTAGGCACTCAAAATATTACTAATCTACTTTTAATGCAGGTCTTGTGGCGGATTTGAGATGTACTGATTTAAGTAATATTCTTATTAAGACTTATTCTATATTTCTATTATTAACAAAATAAATTTGGATCGTAATTACAATACACAGTATATTTGATTCTAATTAGAAAAAGGACAAGGAGATTATTCTCCTAACAATTGGTATAGCCGACATAAATAAATAACAAGCGAAATCCAGATTTTCGCCTTCATTGTATAACAACATCATAAAACAATGATGTTAATGGCAGAGAAATAATCTTCAAAGATGTCACAATAATTAGAATAATAGTATGAACCAACAATTAAACAAATGAAAAAAATCAGTTACAACAAAGTAGTAAAAACGACAATGTTTATAGGGGGAGCGGTACTGCTTCTTGCAGGAATCGTTTCAACAAACGGGTGTAAAAAGGACACCAACAAGTTGTCGGAGATTAATGCCAATTCTGATAACTTAAAAGCTTCAATTGTAATGACAAAAGAAGACAGCCTTTTCAGCAAGAAAATTATGTGGTTTGATAGTATTATGAACAACTATAAAACAATACCTAATTATTCGCTTAACAAACAATTTAGCATCGACTCAGCAATCTATTATCTGGAGACATGGTTTAATGCAAAATATGCCTTTCCTGATGAATCTTTTATTAATGTTGTACACAGGGATACAGCAATTAGTGTTTCATTGAGTCAGGGGTTAGTTTCAATGGATGGTATTTACAATAAAATAACTTCTGTTAAGAGCCTGACTACAGACAAATATAGTGGATTAGGGTTTTCAAAAAAGGCATTGATTCTTGTGCATTTGAAACAATTAAGCACTGGTAGTTTAAATCAATTAAATTTTGAATTACAGATGACTTTTGGTGAACTTGGGACAAAGGATCACTCTTATGAACCTTTTGGTGATGACGATGCCTGGAAATATGGTGACGAATTGGGAAAATGCCATGCTACTGGGTTTGAAGGAACCGATGCTGCAGAGTTGATACAAGAAGAAATTAATACTAACAGACCATTGGTTTCACCTCCTCCGGGTTATACATGGACATATGGTCCAAATGAAGACATTACAGTGATGGGGTATGAATTTGATAATCCAATTGATGACACTCCTTATGACAATGATCTGGATAAGCTTATTTTTTACCGAACTTCCGAATACACCAATTTAAGCCCATCAACAGCGGATGGACAATGTCTGGAACCCTATACGATGAATTTTCACTATTTCGGAGAATTAGACGTTATTAACCATTGGTTACCTGCACGGGAAAACAAACCCTCTAATTGGGCTTTTATGACATGTGATTTGTTAGGTGAACAATACCCTGATGGTAATAATAATGTAATCATTCATCATAAAAGTATCCTGACCTTTGCGTTGCGCTATCTAGTACGTGAGGACTGGATACAAGAGGAAGGAGTATATTGCACTAAATGATGAAGTTATATATATTCGTTATTTTCCAAATTTTCTTCGGAATATCTGCTGTTGCTCAACAATCATTTGAATTTACATACGGAACTAATGATGATGAAGAACTATTTGATGGCATTCAGGATTCCGAAGGAAATTTTATTTTGTGTGGACGCATTGGTAATTATATGCAAGAATATAATCCGCTAATAATTAAGGTTTTCCCAGATGGCACTTATATAAGTAGGAGATTTCCCAGCAATGACACACTTGGGTATTTTACTCTTGTAACCCAAACGCCCGACGGAAATTATTTATTTTTTGGCAAATCCAGTACAACAGATTATCACGAATACAATTATCTGAGGGTAGTTAAGACCGATAGCGATTTAAACACTATTTTTCAAAAACATTACTTCATTGAAAACAGCTTGTATCACAATTGTAATCTGCATCAGATCTATTTTGATCCTGATTCAAATTATATTGTCGCAGGTAGTCTAAGCTATAAAGATACAGGCACAGAGTTTGGTGATCTATGGATGATCAAGTTCAATATTGATGGTGACACTTTAATGACAAAAACACCACAGCATAAGCCATGGACCTCGCAATGGGCACAAGAACTAACCTCTGTTCCGGCCACGGGTGAATATATGGTGATTGGAGGGAGTTTTGATTCATACACATCCGATGTTGAGCTCTTTCGGATGGACAGCCTTTTTAATAAAACAGGGTTTACCAATGTGCCAAAACAATACCCTAATAAATACATACGTGGGATTGAAGCAAGTAGTGATATTTGGTTAAACGATACAGTTTTTTTACTTTCTACAAAAGCAAAAGATACAGTCGGGAAACGGGTAGATGACTGTAGCCTTGGGGTTTTTGCCGTAGATACTGCCGGTACTATTCTAAAACAATTAATTGTAGGTAAACCTGATACGTCAGATTACCCGGCTTATCAAAACAGTATGGCCACCGTTAACGATACCACCATTTATATTGGAGGATATGTGAGCCATTTGGCTTTTTTTCCGGAACGACCTAGCCTGATAGAATTGTATTTAATCGATACGGCCCTTAATTTACTGGGATATAAACAATATGGCGGGGACGCCATGTACTGGCTGAATGGAATCATCCCGGCTTCTGATGGTGGCTGTTTATTATATGCCATGAGGTATGACTATCTGGTAAATAACAATGAGCGTGATGTGCATATTATAAAAATGCAGCGGGAGGATATGGAATTGATAACCAAAATATCCCAAACTAATGATAACAACACTGATATACTTGCTTTTCCGAACCCGGCTAAGGAACAAATAAATATTCCTCTGTCGGGTATGTTAAAGCAGTCGGCACGAATTTTAGTTTTTAAGCAAGATGGGAGAAAGGTTTTTGATAAACAAATTGAAGGTCCTGGTAACTTGATTTCTCTCGGTATTACAAATTTATCGGAAGGCCTTTATATTTATAAAGTTCAGCAAAATGATCAGGTAATTCAAAGAGGTAAGTTTTTAAAAGGTTCATTTTAATAAATCAATGATAATGAAAAGAATAATTTTTTTTATAGTATTTATATTTACTTACACTATTGGAGAAAGCCAATGTGTTAACTGTAGCGGTGGAACTGTAAATACAACGGGTTTTGCAACTCGAATGGGGCAAAACAACAATGCAGATGGAGTATCCTCGATTGCTGGTGGGTTCGGATCAAAAGCTATTGGTGATTACTCTATCGGATTGGGATACAGGGCTATAGCTAATGTGCAATCATCCTTTGCCATCGGAGTAGATGTATTTGCAGGTGCTTCCAATTCGTTTGCAATCGGCAATTATGTTGAAGTAAATGCCAGTAAGTCTTTCGTCATTGGTAGAGGTTATGACAACACCCACCGATTAATTAACGAGACACCCTCCAGCATGATGATTGGCTTCATGAGTACAGCACCTACGTTATTTATAAGCTCGTCAGATGGAACCTTAACAAACTTGAACCGAACCGGTAAAGTTGGCATAGGTAACATAACTGCCCCTGAAGCCAAACTACATATTAAGGCTGATGAAGATGAGAATGCAAAAATCTTCTTGCAATCGTATGTTTGGGACAACAAAAGCATTGCAAGCATATTTATCGGAACATTAGGTCATGGGGTAAGTGCGAGTGCCGTTGATGGTCTAACTTTTAACTCAGAAAAGAATTATCTTTTTGGAGCAGGTGACGTTGGTTTCGGCCTTGATCTGGAAGAATTACCAGCAGCCAGGCTTCACATCAAAGCCGCTACAGCGGAAGTTGCTTCGGTGTTTATCGAACCTGCTGTCTGGGATGATGGTACTACAACAGGTGGTGGACTTGAAGGAACTAAGGGGGCATTAACTCTCAGTACTTATGGAGCCTATTTATTATTGGGCAATCAACTTCATGGTATTGGAGCCAAAAAGAACGCAGGACTTATATTCAATACAGAATCGTACTATGTTTTTAATGATGGATACTTAAAAATCGGAAAAGATGCACGTATAGGGTCTGTTTTGGCATGTACTGATGGTGTTGGTACAGCAACATGGGTTGATGCTACGGTAATTGGCAGATGGCTTCCAAGTGGAGTTAGTGATATTTATTATAATCAGGGCAAGGTTGGCGTAGGCACCGATTTGCCAGAGGAAATGTTACACGTGGCTGGCACAATTTTAACAGAAGGCTTCAAAATGCCCCAGCATGGAATTGAACAAGGTTATGTTCTAACGTGTGATATCAATGGAAAAGGATATTGGGTCCCAAATCAAAATCAATGGAAGGAAGGTATTGGTGATGATATTTATCGGGAATTTGGCTATGTAGGAATTGGAATAAACGTCCCTACTGAAAGACTTCATGTAAGTGGCAACATTCAGGTCGATAATGACATTAAGGGTCATCGTACATCCTATCAACCTTTAAAAATTCTGGCTAACTCTTCAGATATTGATGGTGCTGCTATAACGCTTGCGGGTATCAGTGATAACACAGGATCAATTAAACTTTATGCCCGTGGTACAGCCGGAAGAATTGAATTTCACAATCAAAACAGACAAATAATGTCAATAAGGGCAGATGACAATGTTTATTTGGGTGATCCAAACAATCCGTCTGATTTATTTGTTAATGGAGAGATTAATGCAGATCTTATTAAAGTAACGGCCCCAACATGGTATGATAATGTTTTTGCTCCGAATTATCAACCTATTTCATTGTATGAATTAGAGTTATATATAAAAACAAATTCTCACTTACCAGATATACCTACCGAACAACAAGTGAAAGATAATGGAGTAAATGTGGGTGAACTAAATGCACTTCTATTAAAAAAAATTGAAGAGCTTACTTTGTATGTGATTGATCTTAAGAAGGAGAATGATGCTATAAAAAGTGACTTAAACAAACTTAAAAACAAATAAGTAATGGAAAGAAAAAAATTATCCTCCATAATAATTGTTTTATTTTCAATTATTATGTTTTTAGGTTCCTTATCAGCTCAAGATTTTGCAAAAGGAGAAAGGCTTAAACTAGTTGGCGAGTATAAAAAATTTGACAGTTTATTATTGCATCATGGAGAATTGAGGGAAAAAAGAGCCTCAATCGTTATCAGTGATGAATATGTATACTTTTATGGCATAGCGGCTTCTATGTCACCTAAAAAAATTAAAATAATAAAAACACCCTTTACATCGGAAGATATTGCAGAATTCAATAATCCAAATAGAACAAGAAAAGTTACAAAAAAAGAATATTTTTATGAAATAATCGATAACGTCTCCTTGTTTGTTTCTAAATTGGAGCTGGAGTATAATTCGGAAACAGACATTAGTAGGTCAAGTAGAATTAGTAGTGAATTGTATAATTCCGAAGGCGAACTAATTACCACGTTTGGATCATCGATAAATGAAATTATATTCTCATCCGACGCTAAGTATTTTGTTGCAACAGGAACAGGTATTTACCCCAATGACACTTTATTTTTTTACAACAACCTTGGTCAGATTATGGGGTATCAAAAAACTGATAGGCCCATTCTTGAATTCTCCTCAAACAACAGATATTTAAAAGTAAATAATGAAGAGGGACAATTTTGGTTATACTCAAATATAGGTAACCTTCTATTACATATAGATATAAGAAAAAAGTTTCAACAAGGGTATTTAAGCAAATGTTTCGTTGTGGATAGTTTGGATTATCTACTTTTTTCAACATTTGTTCCAGTAGATAAAATTTCTCTCATCAATATGTATGGTGAAATATTATGGGAGAAACCCTCTAATTTAGTAAATCGTTGCTTGTATTCAAACAAAAATCTTTTGCTCTTATATACTATAGATGAAAAAGATAAGTATTTAGACGAAAGCAAAAAGTCCATTATCGTGTGTTCACTTGATGATGGAAGTGTTTTAGATGAAATCCACAATTGCAATTTAATTGATTTTCATGACAACAAACTAATTATAATGAAAGGAGGAGTTTATTATGAATATGAAGTCAATTAAGAATCTCTTCTGTATTTTATATTTACTGCTTTTTTCTAATGTGGTATTTTCACAATCCTGGCCCATATTACAAACTGATGATCCAACAGGATACTATAGAATTAGCGCCCATTTTGGAGAAGTACATGGCGGAACTCACTTTCATGAGGGTATTGACGTTGATTGCAACAATAACAATATAACAATTAGACCCATTGAAAATGGCACTGTAATTACTAACCAAAATGAAACAATGATAATTGGGCATGGTGCTCTCATTGGTACACATTACCCTAGAAAAACGGTAATCCATGAGTTTACACCTAATCCAAGTCTAACTCCTGGCTCAACAGTAACAGCAGGTGTTACGAACCTTGGGAATGTAAATACGTCAGGACATTTACATTTCGAAATGTGGCATTATGATGGACAAAATGAAAACCCGGTAAATCCATTTTCAAATAATGTAAACTGGACACTTACTTTACCCACTGGGCATGCAGATAATTATAACCCAGAAATTAATGACATTTTTGTTGAACCTCTGACGGGTTTGTCAAATGGAGTTGGATCAGGTTACGAAATAATTGCTACCAATGGAGGGATTACTAATTTTAATAACAACTTGTATTCTAGGATTCACGTTGCTAACACCACTTACAGTAATTTCTCCCTTGGAACTATTTTTAACAGTAATGTCGATAAACTTGTTATTTTTGGCAATATCGGGTTCATTTTAAATTTACGTGATGTTGGCGTAAATACTGTTCCAACTACATATTCAGGAGAAGGGTTAACAGTAAAAAAGGTTGAATACTTTATTGATAGAAGCACTACAGACCCTCCTCCTTGGGGTAATGACCCAAAATTTGTTGTTGACTTTTCGATGCTCTCACACGCCGAAAGCAATCAGATTGGACAAGTATTTCATCTGGTATTCAACACATTAACTAACACTCCATTCATTAACGGTAATAATGATTTTATTGAACTGCGTAGTACAGATGAAACTTACGTAACTCCACAAACATTAATTGATAATATTCAAAGCAATGGAATTTGGTGTACAAAAGCTAATGAAGGTACTGCACATATCTTTAATACTACTCCAGGGGCAAATGATATTGCCCACGTTAATGACGAAGCAAAGTATAAAGACGGGGAGCATAATTTAAATTGTATAACTGAAGATGCTGCATTACAACAACTTGAACTTAATGTTCCTTTGGTCCTTGATAATTTCTTACCCTATATAAAACAAGTTGAAATTACTTCCCAAAACCAAATTTATTCGGAAAATTGGTCTTGGGATAATACGGGATCTGGCCAATTGATTTTTTCTAATAATAATATTGGTGGAGTAGCTAATGGTCAAAGTGATGTCATAATCCAAATCACTACAAGTGAGCCCGTGCAGTCTGTTGAGTTGTCAATTAGTGATTTAAGTATATATAATGTACCATGTACAACTGGCTCTTCCAATAATGAATGGCAGTACACTGTTCCAACTCAAACTATACTTAATGCCTCCAACGGTGATTATATCATCAGTATTAATGGGATTGATTTAGCGAATAATTTAATTGAGGGGTTTACTCATACTTATAACTTGCCAGCATCTGGAATTTCACATCGACTGGATAATGGCACATGGAGTCCGGCAGCATCTCCAAGTCCTGATATAATTCATGTGCTTTCGATTTTAAAGGGGAATCCCTTACTTGCAAATTTTTCTGCCTCTACTACAACCATTAGTACGAATGAGGAAATTCTCTATACAGATTACTCTACTCCTCCATCTAATATTACTTCTTGGGAGTGGGTATTCGAGGGTGGAAATCCGCAAAATTATATAGGACAAAGTCCCCCAGCAATAACGTATAGTAATTCTGGTCTTTATGATGTATCCTTAACAATTGGAAACAACAATGGTGATAGTGATAGTGAAATAAAGACAAATTATGTACAAGTAGGATCATTTTATGCAGACTTTAGTTATAATCAGGTGACATACGAACCCAACTATGAAGTAGATTTTGTAGATCATTCAGTTGGCAACATTAGTTCGTGGTTATGGACTTTTGGCGATGGATCTATTTCTTCTCTACAAAATCCATCACACAAATATTATTCCATTGGTAGTTATCCGGTTTCTTTAACCGTTACCGCTCAAAATGGTAATAGTGAAATATCAGAACAACTGGTAGATGTAATTGATAATCAAAATTTGAACATTTCGATTAACACAAACGATTATCCATTGTGGGATTATAATTATGAATTTTACGTTGAGGTTGATGATCCTATTCCATCACATACACATAATATTATTGTAAATTTTGGAGATGGTTCGTTGCCTGTTCCTGTCAATAACTATCAAACCATTACACATAACTATGGTGAACCTGTTCAGTTAACCAACTTTTACCCATTTGCAAAAGTAACCACTAAAAACTCATTTGGTCAGACAATTGATGTGCAAACTGTTGATTTCATGTGGATAACATTGTTTCCCTCTTCTTATGTATTAGATATTTCAATTCACCCAATTGAACATATTACTCCTGGTTCATGGGTGAATTTTACAGCCTCGACAACCAACGCTGTTGGAAAAGTATTTTGGACTTGGAGAATAAATGGAAGCACAGATGATATTAATGGTATTTGTAGTCCGATTAGTTCCCCTAGTTGTTTTTCAGAAATAGGGAACAGCGCATCTAATCAACCCTACACAACAGATGAGTATTATTTTCAAGGTCCTGGCACTTACAAAATAGTAGTGTGGGCAGATGATTTGGCTGGAAAGCAAGGATATAAGGAGTTTCTAATTAGTGTTACTGATGAACTAGACCCTTGCATATATGTAGACTTTGTTCAAACTGAATGTGAACGTTCAGTTGAATATAGTTTAAATACAGAACTCATGCTTGATGATCTGGCTAGTACAATTGTATATGCATGTTATGATCCAAATACTGGTTATCCATATGATGATATAAAAGAAATAAAATGGGAGATTGATGGGAATGTTACAGATGATTTTATTTTTGAATGGGAAGGAGACTACGGATCAACTAATAACGTATTTGGCTGTTTTAATTTAAATTCTTTGGATAAACATATTATTAAATTGACAGCCTTTGGAGGATACCTTGTTTATGATTATAATACTGGAAGATATAAAGTTGAATATTATCCTGGAATGCCGAAGAGCACTGTGTCAAAACTATTTGACGTTGTCGATTGCAATTCTAATATTTCAATTACTTCACAAACTGAGTTGGATAATTTTCATGGTCATATTGTTGCAGGAATTGTTAATGTTAATCCCGCTACTGGAACAGAGATCCTCATTGATGGTTATGCAGAAATTAATATGGAAGCCTACGATGAGCTAATTCTGCATCATGGTATAACAATCAGTAACTCTTCTATTTTCGTTGGAATGCATAAGCCATGCCCTGAACTTGATTGTGATTGTTATACAACCAAAGCAAGTGAATTTCATAATGATAATTCCAATGAAAGTTCGCTGTCTATTTATCCCAATCCTACCAATGACAAGTTTAATGTTTCCTTCATATCTTCTGATGATGTACTAAACAGTATTGAAGTTTATAATACGCTGGGGGAAAAGATACATGAGATACAGAATATTTTCTCTTCTACATATAGTATTGATATTTCAGGTCAAACACCCGGGTTATATTTCGTAAAAATAAGATCATTAAATCAGACTTTTAATAAAAAAGTAATTAAACTATAATCTTGATAATGTGACTTAGTAAGTTTTAAGCCATTCTATTAGTTCGATTTTGCACTGAATTTCATCCCGAAAAAAGAGAGTCAATATTAAAATGCTGGCTCCCATTTTTAATTGAATACATAGTCAAAGAGAAACATTTGTTACAATTCAATATATTCATGAAGAGGTTTAGAAAACCTGTATCTTTTCGTGCACTCAATTTATTAATCGCCTTTTTCCCATTAAGATATTTTTTGAACAGTTTCAAATACAACATATACCAATTCATTGTAACCTGATAAGCCACCATTTTGTGGAGAGATTTTGTTGTGCCAGAAAATTTCAACTAAAAATACACTTTTCGAGATACGCAGAAAAGGAAGATTTTTATTGAAATTCCCGGAGGGCTTGTTCTTGCTCAACAAAATATCGGAGGATACCTTTGCTTATTGGGTTCAATGAGTCATTTTCTCTTTCAGTTCCGCAAACCCAACATCTCTTTCCCGATTTTCACGAATAAAATGAAGACAGTAATCAAGTTGGTTTGAATTAATGGATTGACTTGAAATGTCCCATATCCCAAGTGCTTCCAAATCTTCTATTCCAGTAGTATTACTGCCTGTTTGTTTTAGTTTTCCGAGATCCTTTTCCAGTTGATAAATGTTGGATTGAGAAAGAATTTGATCAGTTTTGTAGCCCAATCCGTTCAAAATCCGGCTTCCAAATATTCGTTGTTGTTTGTCCGGAACTTCTCCATTCTTAATCTTTGGTGTAAAAAGTGTTTCCATTCCCAACTGACTAAGTATCTTATATGTAAATGCAAGATTGATACTCAGCATGTTTTTACGTCCCATAAACAAAGCATTTTCGGGCAGTTGAATGGTGAACTTATTCTCTCCAATTTCTACACAACGACTACCATCCGGATTCAGTTTCGCTGAAACCCCATCCCGTAGTATGAAAGAGACTTCTTGTGGCTTTTTTGTCTCCATGTCAGCAATTGACCTTTCCGTTTGTTCCAAAACTTGCTTTTTCAGGTTTAAATTCGTTTTCAGTTTTTCACGTTTGGGGTCATCCATCGGTAAATTGCCCAGTTCATCTTCCATCGTTTCTATTTCAGAGAGCAAAGACGTCTTTTCAAATTTCTTTTCGTTAATGGCATCTTCGATTTTTGCTTTCTTCGACTTCAATTGTTTCAAAGCTGAATCCATCGCGCTAACGGAGGAAATATTTTCACCTTTAAATTTCTGAGAGATTTCAAGTTTTGTTTCTGTGGAAATTTCTGCACTGTTAGCGATTTCCGATAATGAATTGGTAAAAGCATTTTCATTGGAGAAATCTGCTTTAGCAATGATATTTTGAATGGCTTGACGTTCAGTGGGCGGTTTGTTTTCGGCTAATTCATGGAGTTGGAGGAAGCTTTTCCAGTTTTCAACCCATGTACTGACAGCTACTTCCTTCTCGTATTTCGATATTAAGATTTGTAATATCTCAGTTGGTGATTTTCCTTGTTTTGAAAGTTGTTCTTTGTGTGCTTTGATTTTGTCAGCCGTGGAAAGTTCATGTTCGTTATTGGTCAATTTAGTAATTGATCTTAATAGATACTCTTTATCAACTGAAAATCCTAAAGAAATCTGTTCGTTAAAATATTTTTGAGCAATATCATTTGCCTGAGTATTGTTTGGGAAATTCTTCTGTAGAAAATCTGACAGATCCTTTTGACTGGAAATATTGAGAGCTAAAATCTCATTTTCCAATCTTTGATCAGCTTTATCACGTTCTTCTATCTCAGATTTTTTTTGTTGGTTGCGAAGATTATTGATAAAACTAGAACGTTCAATATAGCTTGAAGTGTGATCCCTCTTTGTTGAATTAGCTGTCTCTTTCGAGACAACTGATAATACCGCAGGAATCTTTTCGCATGAATTTTGCATCATCAAAGTATACCATGATTTGCAAGTGATTTCAATTTGAAAGAATCAATCGTATTATGGAGATAAATCTTTGAAAAATTCCCATTGCTCACAGGATTTTTTGTGGGCAGTATTATCTGATCTAAAAAATAAAAATGCCTCTTGAAATCGACTTTTATCTGTCGTAAGTATCCCAAGTTTTGCAAATTCTGCTTTGATCTCCAAAGGTTTCATTTCTTCAGCTTGTTCGTGTGTAAGTTTCACAAAATGCCAGAAGATTACTTTTTGGTCACCTTTGAGTGTGTCTGGGTTAAGAATGTTACTCTTTATTGAGTAATCGATTCTGGATTTTTTCTCTTGAGAAAATCCGTTGTGTAAATAAAATCCTCCAATCAAAGTGAGGATTAAAATTGCTTTCTTGATAGCTTGGCGGCTTTTTTTGGTTAAAGGTATCATTTGACCTCCTTATTTAAGTTCCTGAGGCACTTGGGAACGGTTTATAATGAAAGTGGGTGTGCCTCGCTCCAGCTAACCAAGGAGAGCCGCCAAGCAAACCCCGTAAAGACTGATAACAAGAACACACCCATGATGGTGCATCAAACTTGTTATCTGATCTTTACTAAGTGAGATTTGGCGGCTTTTTGGTTAGTCAGATAAACCCTTATTTAATACTGTTTTTTATATGTCTTTAATGTCATCTATGTATAGGCAAATCGTTTTTTGATTGATACAAAAATAGAGAAATTTTTCATGATACAATACCCTATAGTGTATAGTTCAGGATGCCGGGAAAGGAAGTGTATTTGTTTTGGATTTTTGTAAAAATTCAAACGAGGCGAAACTTCCTTCTTTCCCCGGCTATTTTCTATCCATTTTTTTCCATGGAAAAAGATCTTTTTAGTGAGCCATTATTCCGAAAGAAAGAGACTCCACAACAACAACCAATTATTGAAACAGAATTAAGCACAAAGCGAGCAGTTGAAAAAATTATTTCCGGTAAGGATTTCGAAAAGCTATTCGATAAGATAAGCTATGGATTATCTGAATGGAGGGTCTTTAACGACTTTCTGGACATGTGTATTTATGCCTTCTCCCTTGGGAAATATGAAGAGCAGTACCTTGAAATAGTGAAACGTTATCCTAAGGAGAAAGTGAATCAACTGGCAGAACTTTTGAGCCTTTTGATTCTCGCTATGACCGGAGAAAGTAGCTCTAAAGAAGAAACGGAAAGTAACTATTCCGCCGGAGCGAAAGATATTTTGGGAGAGCTTTACGAACTGAGATTCTCCAATAGCAAATCGGGACAATTTTTTACCCCTCAACCCATTGCAGATTTTATGGCAATGGCTAGTTGTGGGGATTCAAAAGAGTTTGAACACAAAACCGTATGTGATCCTGCCTGTGGCTCCGGAAGAATGCTGCTGGCAGCCAAGAAAATCAATCCATTCAACCACTTTTATGGTGCTGATCTGGATGAAACCTGTTGCAAGATGGCTACCATAAATTTGTTCCTAAATGGAGTAAAGGGAAAAATAGCCCACATGAACAGCCTTTCTATGGAGTTCTACAAATCTTATAAACTTACCGGAATGCCTTTCCCAAGTTTAACCATCAATATCAATAAAGCTGAGTCTGTATTTTTTCCAACAGTTGAAAAGATAAAAGAGAAGGAGCCGGAAAAGTTTCAGCAGCCGTTTGTTGCTAAGGTGGGGGTCGGTGGGCAGTTGGAATTGTTTTAGACTAATATCAATATAACTTGGGAAGACACTCCTGTCATATTTTTATTGGGTTCTCCTTTACTCTTTGCAACTCTCAATGAATTTAGAAATGATTTGAGAAGAAATATAATCCGCAAAAATGGTCCAATAATAGCTGGGTTTCTTTGCTCTTAATCGTCGAAAGGAACAATCAAATTAAGTGTCTTATGGAACTATGTTCTTGAATCCTTTTTGTCATTACAATATTGTTGAAGTTCTGTTTTTATTTTTTGATATTCTTCCTTGGATACTCCCTGTGGTTCAATATGCTGAAAATCATCATCAAAATCAACAAAAAATTCTTGTGAGCAATTCCATAGGTCTAAACTTGTTTTGTAGTTTTTTATAGCTTCCTTTCTGTTCTCTAGAATAAGTATGCAATGACCTAAATTCAAATAAGCATGTTTATTTTCCCCGGACTCTAAAACTATTTCAAACTGTTTTTTCGCATCTGTGGTTTGCTTTAAAGTAAAAAGCAACCGTCCTAAATTGTGTCTTATTTGTAGATTGTCAGAATTGGAATCAAGGGCTTTTAAATATACTAGTATAGCCTTCTCCGATTTCTCCATTTCGCATAAAAGCCTCCCCATATTTTCTGCTGCCCTAGCATATTTTGGATTTGCTTTTATTGCTTTCTGGTATGCTTTTAAGGCAAGATCCTTTCTGTTGAGATCATTTAGAACAAATCCCCTATTATTCCACGCTTTTGCATTTTTGGGATCTGCTTTTGTAGCCTTCGTAAATGACATTAAAGCGTCTTCCTTTTTGTCCATTTTATATAAGAGCAGTCCCATGTAATACCATGTCATTGCATTCTTTGGATTTGCCTTTGTTGCATTTTTATAGACGATTAAAGCTTCCTCTTTTCTTTTAGTTTCCACTAAAATACTTCCCATAGCAATCCACACATATTCATTTCTTGGCTCTACATTTGCTGCATATTCGAAGGCTATTAAAGCTTTTTCTTTTTTGTCAAAATTAACCGAAAGATATCCTATTCTAATCCATGCGGATACATTTTTGGGATCTATCTTTGTCGAATTCTCATAAGCTATTAAAGCCTCCCTTTTTCTATCGAGTTCTTCTAAAAGAATTCCCAAATTATTCCATGCTTCTGAATATTTAGGGTCTACCTTTATTGATTTTTCATCGTCCGAAACAGCCTGCTCTTTCATCCTAAATTCTTCTATGAGAACTCCCATGTGGTTCCATGGGTATAAATTATTTGGATCTATCATTACGGCATTTCTGTAAGCCACTAACGCCTCCTCTTTTTTGCCCATTTTTTTTAAAAGTAGACCCAAATTATTCCATGTTTTAGCATGTTTTGGATCTAACTTTGTTGCTTTTCTATATGCTGAAATTGCTTGCTTATTACTGTTGAGTTCCTCTAAGACACTCCCCATCTTTAACCACGAATATGCATTTTCTGGATTTGCCTTTGTTGCATTCCTGTATGCCTGTAAAGCATGCTCTTTTCTATTTAATCTATTTAAAACAATCCCCATGCAAATCCATACATATTCATTTTTTGGGACTATCCTCGTGGCATTCTCATAGGCTATTAGCGCTTCCTCGTTTCTGTTGAATTCCAATAAAACAAACCCTATTCTAATCCACGCATAATAGTTCTTTTTGTCTGACTTTATTGTATTCTCATAGGCTATTATAGCCTCCTTTTTTCTGTCGAAATTTTCCAAAAGAATCCCCATGTTAAACCACGCTGTTGCATATTTCGGGTCTGTGTTTGTTGCATTCTCATAGGCTATTATAGCCTCCTTTTTTCTGTCGAAATTTTCCAAAAGAATCCCCATGTTAAACCACGCTGGAGCATATTTCGGTTCTGCTTTTGTTACATTCTCATATGCCATTAAAGCCTCCTCTTTTCTGTCTAATTCGAATAACAAATTTCCAATATCGTAACAAATACGAGAGTCTTTTCCCTTAAAACTTGCATATAGCAATTCTTTTTTTGCTGGCATAAGTTTAAAGTAACGATGATACGGGAAAAACTCGGAAACGGAAGTTGAAATATAAATGCTATTAGTGTTTCGCAGTAAATTTTTTAATACAACCTCTTTACTTTCAAACTTTCCTAATAAAGTTTGAAATTCGTTTAAAACAGATTTATAATGGTATTCAAAACTAGTGTATATATAGTCCTTCTCTGCTTCTTTGTAATTTTGTTTTTCTTTGCTCAAAATTGATATCAATTCACTATATTGCTCATTCTTCAGATTATTTAATTTAATTAGTACTTCCATTTTTTCGTAGTAGTCTAATGAAATGGAACCGTTCAAAAGTTCAAAAAAACTACCTTCCTGCTCTTGCGAATCAAAAGCTAAGTTATTTAAAGGATAATATGAAACGTTAGAATGGGGGGGTTCAAAGATTTGGTAATTTTCTGTATATTTTATCATTTCAAATATATCATCACTGGGTTTCTTTTTTATATTCTTCCCCCATTCTTTTAAGAAAAAATACAAAGTTTCGAAGATCCCTGCCACATAATTTATGTGTTTGCGTAATGGCGACATTTGTTGCACAGTTGTCTTGAAATCTATTGGGTTTTTAAAAGAAACGAGTAGTGATAGTACCAGACCAATAATGGCTCGTTTTGAAACATAAGGCTCGTTGTCATTTTGAGCCAGTTTCATCAAATACTCCACTTTTTTAAAATCCCAATATTGTAAAACTGAAAGACATAAGGCACTTGCTAATACTGCTCTATGGTGCCAATCATATTGTATTGTCGGATCAGTATTAAAAAACAGTTCAATTTCGTTTTCAAGCAAAGGTCTTTCAGACAGGTTTTTGCATTCTAGTATGGCATTAAATTGTTGAGCCAGGGTTTGATTTGGATTGCCTTTTGATTCTTTAATATGCTCAGACTTGTGTTGATTTGCAAGACTATTAATAATGACTTCGCGAATCTCGTTTGTTGTCTTTGCAAACAAACTTGAGAAAACAGTAGGGTCGTTGGATATAATTTTATCCAGTCTGCCTGTAAACGAATGAATTTCATGTATTTCCTGAGAAATGGGCATCTCGACATTTTGAGAAATGATTTCATTGCTCTCCTCAATTAGTGGTCTGTAATTAGGAATCTTAGATTTATCTCTATGAAACCCTTCCCAACCCATATAACCTAATGAAAGAGCTATGGCATGCACAATTCTCATTTGTGTGCTTTTTTGTCTTTCCTTCTTTACTGCCGAATAAATATCTGCCAATCCATTTATCGAAAATTGTAGAGAAAATCTTGTTGTTTCTTTGTTTTTTACAAATGTCGGTTCTGTGCAATCTTTCTCCAATGTGTTAAACCAAGCCGAGGTTTCTTCCGAAGTATTCTTTAGGGCTTTAAATAATTCATAGTTTGCTTCAGCAATCTTTAAAATTCTCTCTTGTGCACTTGTTCTGGATAGTACCTCTCCATTTGTTGAGGACGAAATATATCCTTGCTTTAATAGAGTAAATAATTCTTGAAGTAATACTGTAAAATTAGCGTAATGTGCTCTGGGAAGTGATTTTGCCATATGCCCCGTGTTTTAGACAAAAATAAAAAATAAACTTGATTTATTTTCAAATCATGATATAAGCATCTATGCTTCCTATTTACCTAACTATGACTTCAAAAGAAGAATCCGCTTGGAGATATTCTCCTAATGATCGTCTTGGAGATGCTAAATTTGATGGACTTCCTTGTCCTACGAAGGAAGCGGTTAAGAAAATTGGAATTGAAGGGGTGAACAGAATTGATGCCCTCATAAAAGAAATGATTGAATGCAAAAAGAAAATATACGGTGTAGACTCTAAGCTGCTTGGATTTTTCCCGCACATGGCATTCTTTAATACAGAGACAAAACAATCTGTTGGATGTAAAGAACAGATGTTTATTGCGGATGATCTTAAAAGGTTCTATGCATTTCCGGAAAGGGCGGTTCCGGGGAATTACACCATATTTGAGTAGATATTTGTTGCTCCCTATTATTTGATATGAGTTTTGTTCATCTCAAGTCATATACTTTTTGTTTTAAGGAATATCAGATGATATCTAATAAACTGCTTGGATATTGATCCGCTCTTGTGCGCTCACGCACGATTTCGGCTATTCCTTTGCCGTATGCTTTTCAGAGAGATGAGCTGTTTTAAAAATCAAAAAAAATAAAATTATGGGACACTCAGGATTACCCGAACAAATTTTAGGTATAACTTTTCACAAAGGTGTATCGCACTCTCCTTTAAGGACAGGAAATAGACAAACCTTTTCCAACACAATCTTTTTCGCTTGGTTTATCGGTATTACCATATACATGATTTTACTGATTATCGGGCTTTTTTTTTCAACTCATTGATTATCCATCAGGGGGAAGGGGAATTGCTCCTCTTCCCCATAAATCTGACTAATATGATATTTATTAACCCTTTTTTACTTAAAAAGATCGATGTCCAAATGACAATCCAAAATCCGACATCAAATACCCTGAATTATTCAGTACCCAAATCAAAACAATCTACTCTTTTGGGCTACCAATTATTTTTCATCTATTTCATTATTACTCACGGGTATTTATCCCTGCTCATAATTGTACTTGTTCTTCATCAAACAGGCACATTTCAAAATATAGACTGGCCAGTTCTAATTATTCATTTTTTATTCATTTAATACCTAATTAAGATGCTTTTAAAAAGCCAAAATCCGGTATTGCCTCACGGAGGCACAAAACCGGTGGTAGTTTCAGAAACTACCCCAATTCAAAGTGTTAACTCTTTGTCCAACGTCCCTTCAGGAGTATTTTTCCTTAAAGAAGGAACCCTTTCCGGAGGCGAAGAAATCAAGCCAGGCGTATTGCATGGCGGAGAGGAAGTCAAACCGGGAGTCCTTCACGGGGGTGAAGAGATCAAACCAGGAGTTTTGCATGGAGGCGAAGAAATTAAGCCGGGAGTTCTCCATTCAACAAATTTTTCTCCTGCTACCTACCGGACAAAGGACGGCATGGGAATCTACAAATTTCGATTTGTAGATTTGGGCGGAAAATTCGAAATCGACATTGATTCTCAACCTTCTTATGGAGTAAGGAATGACGGTAGTAATGCAACCCACCGTCTTCCTTCTGCCCGTGGTGGAAAGAAAATCTGTATCAGTGTTGGTAAAGAGCCCCAAACTATCGAATCCGCAAAAAAGATTTGCGTGGAGTGGGCAGAATTGACCCAAACCTATATCAACACTGGAAAGTCAATTGACTCCCAGGTTGCCGGGAATGCCAATCCGATTAACAAATTATGGAATAACCTTTTGAATTAGTAACGAGAAAGAGGGGCGCAAGCCCCTCTTTTTAAAATAAAAACAGAATGAAAACTTTAACAAATAGAATACAAAAAATGAAGATCACAGAAAGTGCATTTAATGCAGTGGTCAATTACATGGGTTCTCGTCCGGCAGAAACTGGTGGAGCCCTATTTGGATATGAACAGGATAACGTGATTCGGCAGTTTGTTCCTGATGAGGATGCAAAAACTACGCGATCTTCTTATTCTCTGAATACAAAATATCTTAACCCCATTATTAAGAAATATTGGGAAGAGTACAAAATGTCCTTGGAGGGAATCATTCATTCGCACCCCATTGGTCATAGTCACTTGAGTAAACCGGACAGGGATTATTTTGAGGATTTACTTCAAGGAATGCCCCGAGAAAAGTTCTTTACCCCCATTTTGCATACCATTCCTGACGGAGGCTTTAGGATTTTCCCCTATGTGTATATCAAGGGCAACAATGCCCCGATGCCAGCGCAACTTGAAATCGTACCCGATGACTATAAAGAAGAACAGGAAGCCCCTATTAAAAAAGTCGAAGTACAACCCAAAGATGAACGATCAGATAAGGAAACTTCAAACACCTACTTTTTTGTTGTCAATCCAAAGGCTAAAAAGGCCTCACCACTTCCAAAGAGCGTTTCAGTACTCTCTTTTATAGTGCTTTCCATAGCTTTAATTTACAGCCTGGTATTTTTCGGGACTTTTTATTTACTCCCCATTTTCATTGAATCCATCTTAAAATTTATCGCCTTATGAGACAACAAGATTATTCCAGAATAGAAGGAGCCGTCAGTATTGAGCTCCTTCAAAAGATTCACATACTCGCAATTGGTGCCGGAGGTGCCTACAGCTTCTATGATGGCCTTGCCCGAAGTGGCATAGGCAAACTCACTGTGCTTGACTTTGACGAAGTAGAAGTCGTAAATCTCGTTCGCCAAGGTTATGAAAAAGCCGATATAGGCAAAAAGAAAATAGATGCCTTAGGGGAACATCTTAAAAAAGTAAATCCCAGTCTGCATTACAAAGGAATAACAAAGAACTTTCTATCAATGTCCCAAGACGAATTGGACTCAATCTTTGCCGATGCTGATATTTTTGTATTCTTGACCGATTCTTTTCCGGCACAAAGTGAAGGGAATACTCTTGCGCTTCTTTACAATAAGCCAGGGGTATGGGCAGGATACTATGAAAAGTCACAGTGTGCAGAGATTGTCTTTACCATTCCAGGGGTGACACCTTCCTGTTTCAGGTGTGCCGTTAGTCCACGGTATGAAGCTCAAAACAACAGCCAGGAAGAGATTAAAGCCAGCTCCAATTGTAATACCATTTTTCACAGTCAGTTGCTGGATTCGTATACCGGAATGATTGTGTTGGCGATTCTTCACAACAAAACGGTCGGCTATGAATTTTCCAACTGGTTTGGTACGTACTGGGAAAGGAACCTGATTCAGATTAAGGTACATCCTGAATACAGCAACGAGGAAGGGAATCTCTTTCATCGGGTGTTTGCTCCCTCTGGGGGTAGAGCATTTACCTTCAATGCCATCTGGCAGAAGATAGAACCGGAAGTTCCACCAAAATATCCACTCTGCCCGGATTGTAAGGGTCTATTACAGGACTTAAGTGAAAAGGATACCGAAAAGCTACATCCTAATAAAGAGAGTTTTTCAAAAAACAGAATCCCTGATGTGGAGAAGGTATATTTCCGTACTGGTTTCCCCTCTTGTAATTCTAATAATCTTTAGGACTATGGTTAATCGAAGACTAATTGATTTTACCGAAGAGGACTTAATTGTCCTCTTTCGGTCCCTTCTTGATGAAAAACTTACAGCTGACCCAGAAAGATTCATCAACGAAGAAGAGGCTATGAAACTACTAAATTGTGGTAAAACTCAGATGTATTACTACCGTGTAAAAGGGATTATTTCTTATGTACAAGATAAGATGCATCCCAAGATGATCCAGTATGATCGAGAATCAATCAATGAATATTTGGGAAGAAACCTTGTAAAAGCATTCAACAAATGAAAACTATAGATGATAATATCATGGGATCAGATTTAACAAACTTCCATTCCGGCGTAAACCTGGGATATTCTCTGGGTTCGTGGAATGACGATGCAGATATAATCAAATCAGTGAATTCAATCGCCGAAAGAAATTCACATTCTCCTTTTTGTCGTGGAATTATAACAGGATATGAAAGAGCCATGCTTGACCATCGGCAAGAAAAACATTTTGAACGTGATCAACGGCTTAAAGAACTCCACAAAGCACAGGATCATTCCAAAGATCAAAAAGAATTGGAGCGATAAACATTTCGGGGATGGGAAGACCTGTGTTATAAACCCCAACCCCTCTTTTTTTATTTTTTAATTCCATCATTATGAAGCTTATTTCGAGTGAGATACAGAAGCGTTTTCGTGAAATTGGCAGGCAGGATGTGCCAAATCCGATAGTCGTTGCCAAGTTTTTTAACCCCTGTGGTCCAGGTACTTGGTATGCAACAGAATATGATGAAACAAATCAAATTTGTTTCGGATATGTTACAGGACTTGGTTATGACGAATGGGGTGACTTTTCTATTAAAGAATTAGAAGCCTTGAAATGCCCTCCACTGGGTTTGCCTATTGAGCGTGATTTATATACATCTGAGAGAACCATCACTCAGCACTGTCCTGAATTGAAGGAAGAAATTGAAAGACGGCAAGAATTGCGCGCAATTGAATTCCAACAAAAGCAAACACGTGATCAGGAACTTGACCGCTAAGCCCTATGGAAAGTCTATACCAATACCTCCATAGAATCGGTTTGTTAGAGCAAGAGACGTCCCCGGAGGAACTTGCTCAGGCAAAACGAGAATACCGTAAAACCTATCAAAGAGCCTACCAGAAAATCTATAGAGATGCGAATATCAGAAAGGATATTTACTTTACTCCAACTGAACACAAACAGCTCTCGAAAATTGCCCAAAAATATCATCTGTCTGTTCCGGGACTCTGTAAGCAGCTCACCTTTGCCTATCTCAAAACCCAGTTTGTTCTTCCTGATGATCAGCAAGTTCGTGGGCTTGAACTGTATCTTCGTGGCGTCACCAACAACCATAATCAATTAATTAGGTACATTCATCAGAAAAAAGACCTGAAAATCAGTGATATAGAAAACTTGAATGAACGGGTAAATGCCATGGAAACAAAAGTTTCCCAGGCGTTACGCTCCCCTATAAATTTACAGGAATATCTGGAAAACGAAATCCAACAAAAACCGGAAACTCTTTCTCTTCTCCAATATCTTCTTGAAACCCATTCCAAGCAATGATTATCAAAACGAAACGGTCTTATACAAGCCAACGGTATAAACAACTGATTGACTACATCCTCAGTGATAAAGGGAGGGCGGATCAGCAAAACACCTTTACCATTCTGCATAACCTGAAATCAACCAATAAAGACGAAGTCATTCAGGAGTTCATTGAAAATGATCAATACAGGAAGAAAAGGTCACGTGGAGTTGTTTTATATCATGAAATCGTTTCATTTCATCCGGATAGTAAATCAGAACTCAATTTGGAAATTCTTGAAGATATTGCCAATGAATTCATTGAATTACGGGGTAAAAATGCGCTCTGCTTCGCCAAACCCCATATTGAGAACGATAATATTCACATTCACTTTTGTTTTAGTGGCACAGAATATAAGAGTTCAAAAACCATAAGACTTGATAATACGGCTTTTAAGTCTGTTCGGATCAACATGGAGTTGTATCAACAAAAATATCAAGAACTGGATTCATCGATTGTATATCTCAATAAATGGCAAAAGAACCGCTTGATGGAACAAGGGGCAACCAAACAAAGTGAAAATGAATTCCAATTAAAAACCCGTACTGGAAAACCATCAAAAAAAGACCTCATTCGCGCTCTTGTCAGTGATTGTTACATTCAATCCTCCGGTAAAGAGGACTTCTTCCAACTACTTATTCAGCAAGGTTTGGAATTGTATAAATACCGAGAAAAGATTAACGGTTTGAAGGATAAAGAAGGCAGAAAGTACCGTTTCAGCAGTCTTTCCCTGGGAGATAAAGAAATGGCTTTGTTAGAAAAGAATTCTGATCGTATGTTGGAATTACAGCACATACAAAAGCACAAAGAAAAGAGTCGTTTCAATGAATTGGAACGATAAAAAAACCTATTCACTCACAAAAAAAAGACAAAACTATGTTGTGGAACCTCATACAATGGATTTTTGGTTTGAGTAAACAGCGGGGCATCTATGGCTCTGCCCGTTGGCTCACCGGAATATCAAAATGGCAACTGCTCAACCGATGGAACAAAGGGCTTCTTCTGGATGGAAGAAGCGCCCGACTTTCATTGGATCGCTCCTATACTCACCTGGCTTTGATTGCCCCTACGGGAGCCGGTAAAACAGTAAGGTATGTACTGAGTAATGTTTTAAATATGAAGGATGTATCTTGTGTGATTACAGATCCTTCCGGTGAGATTTATCTCAAATCAAGGTGGTATCTGGAATCACAGGGTTACCAAGTGAAAGTATTCAATGTCTCTGATGTTCAGAATTCTCTTCGTTACAGTCCTGTTTATCGCTGTAATACGTTCTCGGATATTCAAAAACTTTCCCAGTTAATGATAGACACTACATATGAGAACTCTACTGGAGATATTTTCTGGTCAGAAAGCAGCAAAGGACTCATCAATATACTTTTACGGATTGTTATTCAGCTACCACAAGAAAGAAGAAACCTTGGGGAACTGTGGAGGTTGTTGAACCTCTTTGGATTTCGGCAACAGGAAGTAAACCGATTAGCCTCCGATTTATTGGATGAGAATAGTTTTATCGAATATGGGTCGTTGATAAGCCAGCCCGAAAAAACACTTTCCAATATTGTTTCTAGTGCCAAATCAGCCGTTAACTTATTCTCAGACCCTGATATGGTCGCATTGGTAGAATCTGAAACACTTCGTTTTGAGTCCCTCAGGGATACAAAAACGGCTGTTTTTATTATTGTTCCCGAAGGTGATAGTCACAGGTATAAATTCCTTGTTTCCATTTTATACACTCAGTTGCTGGACTTCTGCATGCAATTGCCACAAATCAACCAACCTTATTTGCCAATTTTCTTCTTTCTTGATGAATTTGGAAACGCAGGTAAGTTATTGAATTTCAGCACTTTGATAACGACACTTCGCAAAAGAAAAGTCTCTTTATCCCTCATCCTCCAGGATGTAGAACAATTGACCCATGTATATGGAAATGCCGATGCATCGGTTATTTTAAACGGAGGCTGTGCCACCCGTTTGTTCTATCCAGGATTGTCCTTTTCAACCTGTCAGGAATTATCGAATATTCTAGGAAATCAAACAATAGTGTTTCGTGAATCAGGTTACGATGGAAGAAGTGGGCTTTCGTCCGGGAGAGACCGTGAGGTGGCAAGAGCGCTTCTCACTCCTGATGAAATCAGAACCCTAAAGCCAGACCAGGCAATCTTGATTCACTCAAGGGAATACCCGGTCATGCTTAAAACGACCCCATGGTTTAAAAACTACAAATTGAAAAAAAGAGTGAGAGGAGGTCAGTTTTGAGTGCAATCCTATCCCTTGTTTTGTTGTTTTTCTTTTACCGCTGGATACTGCAATTCATTTTCGGCAAAGTAAACAACCAGATACTTTCCTTTGCCTTTTTTAAACAGATATTGTCAGTATTAAAGCAGATCGTTATTACCCTTTTCCGGTTTGTCGGATGGGTAATAAAGCAGTTTTTTCAACTCATTGTATGGATTACCAAAACCATTTTGGTAATCCTCAAGGGGTTGTTTCGGATATTTATCTACAATCCAAGGAGATAATTCTCCTTGGGCGAGGGGGTATTAAAAGGGGGATACCTCCCCCTTTTGCAAGATGCGATTATTCCGGTAAATATTTTTGCTTCCCGGTATAATTGCGTTCTTGCTACAAAAAAGTTGCACTTTTTTGTGCGTTCCACACCAAAGGTGTAGGAACCCCAAACTAATGCGAAGCATTAGAAACTCTACTGTTGTCGAAAGACAACAGGCAACAGGAAATACCATCGCAATGAATTGCGAAGGTTTTTCCTGTTCTTACTTTAGTTGCTAAAAATTGCTTCAAGCAATTCTTTAGCAACACCATAAAGTTCTTTTATAAGCGCTACCCAAAACACAATTGATTTCAGTCTTGATTTTACTTTTTTGGTCAGATGAAATCTTGATACATTTCCTTTGCTCTTTCCAGCGTTCTTTTTTTGTTTTTTACACTTTTTCATGGTTTCCCGGATTAAAAAAAATTAATCCGCGGAATCGCTTCAAATGTACGGTCAGAAAAACCGAAACGAAAGGACAAAAAAACGCACTATTTAACTATCAGTAATACAGACGTTTATGAAAACACGCATTTAGTGATGTGATTTTTTAGGTTATTCAGGTGTGGTTTTGCCTTGTTTGGTAGCCGAAAAAGCTCTCCTTAATCAAAATCGTAAGCCACCATTTTGAGAGTTTGAGAAGATTTCCAAAAGGAAACGGATAAATAGAGAAATGGAAAAATTGGAAAGGTTGATGTGGGCTTTCAAGAAGTGTTTATTGGAGGTACGGAGATAAAATCTTCTTGAAAGAAAGCCTGTGCGGTAGGTAAATCAACTTTTTCGATTTTGGAATGAACGGTTTATGCCGTAGTCTTTTGGAAACCCAGAGGGCTTGTCTTCTCAAAATCGGGTAATTTTGCTTACGGAGTTTGATTAGGATTTTTAAGATTTTAATTTGAATTTCTAGATTAAACTTGAGTAATCGTAAATACAAAACTAATGATAATTTGTAACAAGATTTTATTATCTGACTACTGTCTTAAAACACCATCCAATTGAAGTTTTTCGATTATTCTTACTTGCTTCACTGTGAAATGTTCCAAATTTTTTTTTAGTAAATCTCTGTATTAGAGTAATTTTTTTAATTTTACACAGAGTATTGAATTAAAAACAAATAAAAATGGTTAGGCCTATTAGTTTTCTTAAACAGAATTATATGAAGCTTACTCCGTTAATTAAGAGAGTTGGATCCCTAATAATTTTTGTTGCTACAGTACTAATGGCGTATATAGCGTGTGATGGTTATTTATTTAACAAGTACTCAGAGTTTAGTCTAAATGGCGATATAACAACAATCGGAAACGATCCGATTGAGGGCGCCATCATTACCGTGATAGGTGATCGTATAAGGGACGATAAAGTAATTGCAAAATCAGATTCCGATGGTAGATTTATTTTAAAAGGGGAGTATAAAGGAGACTGCTCAATTACTATTCAAATAGAACACCCTAAGTACAAATCTGAAATTAGAATTTTGACCTTGTCAGACTACAGAATAAATAATCCCCATAACTATATTCTTTCTCCCAGATGAATTATTTTAAGTTCGCATTTATTTTAGTGTTAACATTTTGTGCTGTACATAATTCTATATATGGCTCTACAGAGAAGAAGTTGAGAATATTATTTGTCGACCAGAATCACCATCCTGCAAAATTTGTTCTTATAAGGATAGATGGTGATGATAAAAAGACTAGTGATTTAGGATATATAACGTATATTACAACACATGAAAAGGTTAGCCTGTTTGTTGATACAGAGATTTACTCGTTGCCTCATACGGAAATTGAAATAATTAAGGAAGAAGTTGACACTCTGATTATTTTACAAGAGAAGCAGATTCAAGGTGAAGACAACGGGGTTTTCGCTGCCCGCAGATCATACAACTGTTACAAAGAACTTAAAGCTGGAAGTAAGCCTAAGAAAGAGCTTGACCCAATAAAAGTCAGGAGAATTAAACCTAAACCCACCTTTCCTTTTCTCAAAGAAATACCTAAGTATTATAACAATTACATCATTAGTGGAGATAAGCAGAGGCTAAGTATGTTTTTATATGAACTAAATCTGCCAGAAAATTCAGATAAGCTAAGCTATTCTGAAAGAATGGAAAAATACAAAAGGAATAAAAGTTTAGCTCATTATAAATATGATGCCTTTTTATCAACTAATCTTTTAAGATTGATACTCTTGTCGGATGAGTATGATACGAATAAAGACTCAATTCACGAATTAGTATCTTACATTGATAGTCTACTCCAATATGACATCCCCAAAAACGAGAGTTCTTACTGGGAAAAGTATCATTTTAATTTAAGAGAACTTTGTAATGAAGCAATCAGAGATGCATTCAGACTACCACGTTGCAAATTGCTAAATAAAAAAGCAAAATTATTTGAACTTCAGAATCAGCAGACTAACCTGTTAAACATGCTAATTTTGATACTAAATGACAATTGTATAGAAAGAGATTCCCTATATTCTAGATTAGATTCCTCATATGACAGAATAGAGAAATCCATAAGGCTATGTCAAGTAGGTGATAGTTTAGTCAGTATTAGAAAATTTAATTTGGCAAAAGAAAAATACAAAGAAGCGCTCATATACAATTCAGGTAATATAAGCGCAATAAATAAGCAAAATTTGCTTTTAATTGGTGGTACCCCTACTTCAACTAAAAAATTTCGCGATATTAGCGTAAATCTAATTGAAATGGATTTACAGCAGACAATTAATTCGCTAGCAAGTACCCATAAATTTCCAAATATTAATTCTCAAGTAATAGATAATTACGAAAGTGATAAAACATTGGATATTATTATTCAGTATGGTATGGATGATGAGGATAGGGTTCAGAATTCATTGTTTTATAATTATCCTTTAGGTGAGTATACGTATAATGGTTCTACAGAGGCTGTAAAATTTATTGTTTCATCAATTGATATGCTAAAATACCGGTTCAAAAATTTATATCAAAATGAGTTTGATATCAGCATTATCGGTTCATCTGATGCAGTGCCATACTCAGGAAAGTTTAGATATAATTCTGAATATGGTAATTTAAAAGATGATACTGTTGTAGATATTTATGGAAACCACTATAATTTTAAGTCACTTCTTATAGGGAGGTCAGAGAATAAAAATTTAGCATTAGCTTATTTGAGAGCAATACAACTCAAGTATGAATTGAAGAAAAGAAATGACTTAAAAATAGACAAAATGAATATTAAGGTTTATCAATCCGATTATCAAGGAGGTGAGTATAGAAGTGTTAAAGTTGAACTAAAATTTAAGTGGAAGGATGATAAAGATTAAAGCACAAAAAATATATATACATATTGAAGTAAACTATTTTTTAATTGGGGCGTAAAATAGTCCAATAATATTAGTTGAAAAAACCCTTTATTATTATCCTTTAATTAATGAATATATTATTCACAATTTTTCTAAAGTATTTTTAAAACACACAGTAAAGACCTTCTTAGCATATATTTGTCTTATAGAAAATCATCATTGAAATCCGATGCATTGTTTGAATTTTACTTCTTAATAACCTCCTTCACCTTATTACTCCACTCATCCGCCAAAAGTTTTGCTTGTTGGAGGATATTTTCTGTGGCGAGCAGTTGCATGTCAGGCGGATATCCATATTTGCGCAAGGTTCGTTTCACAATCGTTCTGAGCTTCGCCTGAACGCTTTCCTTTATTGTCCAGTCAATGGCGGTATTTGCACGAACCCGCTCCACCAAAACGTGGGCTAGTTCCTTTAATATTTCATCGCTCATGACTGCCTTGGCACTGTCGTTATTTGCCAAGGCATCGTAAAAGGCGACTTCATATTCGGTAAGTCCCAATTCTTTGATTCTGTCGTCCTCTTTGCGTATTTCTTTCGCCAATTCAATTAACTCATCAATAATCTGTGCTGCTGACAGTAAATTATTCTGGTATCTTTTTATTGCACTTTCCAACATCTCCGAAAGTTTTCTGCTTTGGATAAAGTTGCGCTTTGTTCTGCCCTTTATCTCGTCGTTTAGAAGTTTTTTCAGCAATTCCAGGGCTATGTTCTTCCGTTTCATGTTTCTGATTTCATCCATGAATTCATCAGACAAAATAGAAATATCAGGTTTTTTAATTCCGGCAGCATCAAAAATATCTACCACGTCATCGGCAACTACAGCACGATCAATAATCCGGCGGATGGCGGATTCAATTTTTTCATCACTTTTCCCACTGCCAGTTGGTTCAAACTTTGTGAGGCGGGCTTTTATTGCTTGAAAAAAGCCAATGTCGTCTTTGATTTCCATTGCCTTAAGATGTGGTACTGACAATGCAAATGCCTTTGAAAGCAATCCTACCTCTCTGGTAAACCGATTCTTTCCATCATCTAAACCCAAAATATGTTCCTGGGCTTCCAGAATGATCGTCAATTTATCATGTGTCCCTGATGTGAAATACCTCTCGTAGTTAAACCTGTCAAAAAGCTGACAGACAACCTCTTGTTTTTCAAGCATCATAGCCACAGCCTCAGCTTGGTCAAAGGAAGGTTTTCCCTGTCCTCCACTTTCCGTATAGGTCGCCATGGCATTCTTTAAGTCGGAAGCAATGCCAATATAGTCCACAATCAACCCACCTTCGATATCACCATAAACACGATTTACCCTTGCAATGGCTTGCATGAGGTTATGTCCTCGCATGGGTTTATCCACATACATGGTTTTTAAACATGGGGCGTCAAATCCGGTAAGCCACATATCTCTTACAATTACCAGTTTTAATTGGTCTTTGGTGTCTTTTAACCGTGTTCCAAGTGCTTTTCGTTCTTGTTTAGAGGTGTGGTGAAGTTGCCAATTTTCCGGGTCGGATGAAGTGGATGTCATGATGACTTTGACAACCCCTTTTGTTTTATCTTCACTGTGCCAGTCTGGTCGCAATTTGGTAATTTCTTCGTATAGTTCCACGGCAATCCGGCGGCTCATGGTCACAATCATTCCCTTTCCATCAAAAGCTTCGCGCCTTTTTTCAAAATGATCAACAATGTCTTTTGCTACAACCCGTATCCGATCACGGTGACCAATGATAGCTTCCAATTGTGTCCATTTCGCTTTGGCTTTTTCACTGGCAGTTGATTCTTCACCTTCGGTAATGGAATCCACTTCTGCATCCAGCTTCTCTTTTTCGTCTTCTTTTAAGTGGATTTTTGCAAGTCGTGATTCATAGTAAATCCGAACAGTAGCACCATCTTCAACGGCTTGTTCAATGTCGTATACATCCACATAATTTCCAAACACAGCAGGTGTGGATGCGTCTTCTTTTTCAACCGGCGTGCCGGTAAAGCCAATAAACGTAGCGTTTGGCAATCCATCGCGCAAATATTTTGCAAACCCGTAACGGGTGAGCATTTCGCCATCCTTTTCAATATTTTTTGCACCAAAACCATACTGTGTGCGGTGGGCTTCATCTGCGATAACAACAATGTTTTCACGACCTGAAAGGAGGTCAAAATCATTTTCACCGTCTTCAGGAGAAAATTTTTGGATGGTAGTGAATACAATTCCTCCACCAGTCGTTTTCAGGAGTTTTTTTAAATCAGCCCGGCTGTTTGCCTGTATGGGTTCTTGACGGAGCAACTGCTTGCACCCCGCAAAGGTTTCAAACAATTGTTCGTCCAGGTCGTTCCGGTCGGTAATTACCACCACCGTCGGATTGTTAAGCTCCAATACAATTTTACCTGTGTAAAACACCATCGACAGTGATTTCCCGCTTCCCTGTGTGTGCCACACCACTCCGGCTTTGCGGTCACCAAAGGCTTGCTGCTCAACGCTGGGGAGCCCATAGTGTTCAGGTTTTTCGCTCACCAGAGAATTCATCCCAACCGCACGGGTTGTGGAAATTACCGCTTTGTTAACCGCATGGTATTGATGATACGCTGCAATTTTTTTTACAGTTTCAACCCGTACCATTCCGGTTTTAGGGTCTTCGCTTTTTGATTTCTCAAAAACCGTGAACTGCTTAATCATGTCCAGCAACACATCCGGACGTAATAACCCCCGAATCAAAGTGTCCATTTGTGGAATAGTCGATTTGTCCTCCTTTACCCCATCAACTGTTTTCCAGTTCATGAACCGTGAAAAACCGGCAGTTAGTGAGCCTGTTTTGGCATCCAGTCCATCGGAGGCGACCAAAATACTGTTGTAATAAAACAGATTGGGGATGGCATTTTTGTAATTCTGTAGTTGAGTAAACGCCTTTTTTACCGTGGCATTTTCATCGGTGGGGTTTTTAAGCTCAATAACCACCAATGGTAAACCATTGATGAGTAAAACTACATCGGGACGTTTGTTGGCGTGATCCTGAACTACGGTAAACTGATTGGTTACAACAAGATTGTTTTTTTCAGGATTTTCAAAATCAATCAATTGAATCTCGGCTCCCCGGGAGTGCCCGTCTTTCAGGTATTCAACTTTTACTCCTTCGGTAAGCATGGTGTGGAAAAGTTCGTTGTTTTCCACAAGATTTTGCGTTGCAAGGTTTATTACCTGCTTGTAGGCGTATTCCAATGCATCTGCCGGAATTCCTGGATTTAAAGTGTCAATGGCATGTCTCAGCCGGTCTTTTAGAATTACCTCTGGAAGTTCTCCGCGTTCGGTTTCCTGATCTTCCGGGGACAAATACCGGTACCCCTGCTCTTCCAGCAGTTCAATACATAGTTTTTCGACGTCGGATTCGTAGAGTGGGGTCATGATTTTGTAGTAGATTTATTAAACCAGATATCTTCCAAATTAACTGTTTCACTTCGGGGTTGCTTCTCTAAGGGAAGCAAATCAATGTCTACTTTGACTGGTATATCAGATGCCAGCCCGGCAACAAAACAACTTCCAATTGATAAAATTGGAATTGATTCAAAAGACAATTTATCAAGGTAGGCGATTGTTTTCTCAATTGCTCTGATATCATTATCGTTGATAAGGCGGTGAATAAAATAATTATGTAACTGTGAAATAATTGTTGATGATATATCGTAGGGTCTTTGGCTTGAAATCGTAAGAAAAGTACTAAACTTTCTACCTTCTTTAATTATTTCTTCAAAAGTCTCTAATCGATAATCTTTCCATGTTTCACTTTCTCTTTCTGACGATGATGAAAGAATGTTGTGTGCTTCATCAACAATTAAATGGAGTGATTTTTTTTCAAAAGCTGCATCCCCCTTGTGTTCGTCATAGAGCTGTTTGCAAATAATTAAGGGTAGTGTTTTTTTCATTTCAAGGTTTACATCTTTCAAATTAATAACCTCAAGATTACTAGATGCTTTGTCAATAACTTCATCTTCGCAAACTTCTATTGTTTTGGAGAGCATGTCAAATTTTTTAAACATCCTACCGATTAACGGTCTAATATGCTCCTGGTTTGAGTAACCATTAATGATTTCATGATAGTACTGCGATAAAATTTTGAATTTTATTCTGTCAAAATTTGCAGAGTTAATTTTTAAATCTCCAACCTTTCCGAAGAAATTTGTAAATAATCTATCCAAATCACCATTTGAGAAAATCCGGCTTGTGCCTTCTCCAATATAGTATGCTGAATCCCTTGAATGATATTTCAGTTCTCCTGCCTCTAATTTTACTAAAACATCTCTAGCTATAGTTCCGAATTCTTCTTCAACCCCTTGAAGATGACTAAATAGTTCAGTAAAGATAGAGGTTGATAAAGTACTATCTGCTTTTTGTAAAATATCCCTGATTAACTTAATAACATTTCCAGTTGCCCTACCTTCAAAGTCCTCTTCTAAATATGAGTTCTTCAAAGCTCTACTTAAAAAAGGTTTTTGTGTTTTTTCAGTGGCTTCTAAAAGCACGGAAATAACTTCAAGTCTTTCAATATTTGCCCTTTTTATTTTGTATTTGTTTGATGAATCAGCTCTTGTAGTTAAATTGTAAACTACTTTATTCTTGGAGATCATTTTCTCCTTAGTGTATTCACCGTTAAAGTCAATAAGTACAAATTTTGAGTTTAAAACAAAGTTTTCGTTATCACCGTATTCATCGAATAGCTCCGAATAGACTTTAGCCAAAGTATTTGATTTTCCGCTTCCTGTGTTTCCAAATATTCCGATATGACTGGCAAAAAGTTTTTTGATACTAATTTTGATTTCCTGTGATGGCTCTTCTGTAAGTGTTCCAATTTTAATTGATCTTTCATCTTTGGGAAAAAATTGATGTAATTTATTGAACTCATCTTTGTCTAACAGGAAACATTCATTGTCAATCAATGGCATTTCTTTAATTCCCTGTTTGAATTTTTCACTTTCAAAATGACCAAATAAGGATACGTCAAGGATTCGAACAATTTGTATATCATCCTTCTTATACTCATGATTGAATGTTTTTTCTCTTGTTATATATTCTCCTTCGACTTTTCCAATTATTTCAATGAACCCTTTAGTTATTTTAATATAGCTCCCAACAGATACATTTTTAATAATTTTCCCCTTATAAGAAATGTGAGATAAGTTTTTATCTTTATTGACACGAATTTTTATTTTTCTGCCTTCAACAGAAGAAACTTTCCCGATTATAAATATGGATTCTTTTAAGATTGTATCATCTTGGATGCTATGCTTTATCATCTTCTCCAATATTATCATTAGAACTGACTTCAGTTTTGTTTAGCGTATTTTGAGGTATATTATTATTCCAAATATCTTTAAAGATTGTTTCAGTGATCCTGCTTAAGCCAAGACGTTTTTCATTATCTATGTTTTCAGGTGCCACAATTTGGATATTAGGATGTTGTCTAACTTTTAATTTTTCCTCCATGTTTTCTTTATCCTCAAATTTGTAACAAAACACATAGATTCTTAGGGTTGGGTTTGATTTTGCTGCCCTTAATGTAATTTCTTTTATGTGTCGATCCTCCATGGAAAATCCCATTACAAATAATACAGCATTTTCCTTCTCAAGTTCACTCGAATACAAACGCAATAACTCTGAATAATAAACATTTAATACAGATTCCAGATGTTTTGACTCTTCAGGATTTACCACTAAAATTCGTCTATAGCCCTCTAAAAACTCTGTGCCGGATTTTTTAAGAAGAGATTTGTTAATATGGCGAAGATTTGAGGAAAATATTATTTCTTTATCACTTTTCTCTGATTCATATATCCAGGTTAGAGACCCGTGTATTTTAATTATGTTAATAACTGGGATTTCAGAAATATGGTCAAAATGTAAACTTCGCTGCTGAACAGATTTCTTGAAATTTGCAATTCCAAAAGTAGGATTAAGCCGACCAGAAAATCCATCATTGTATTCAATTTTTAGATTCTCAAGTGCCGTCTCTAAAAAGACATCAATGTTTGTCGTGAAAATATTCGCTTGTTTACTAAGAATTGTATTTTTCCTCCTTAGCAAAATGCTTGCAATAGTGCTTACAAAAGTTTCATAATTACTTTTAGTTTCTAAATATTTAACGGAGTTCTCCTTTGCATGGATAATGCTTCTGTTTGGGATCATTACATGTTCTAGATATTCCTTGTAAATAGCCTCTTTATCTTCGCTTTTTGCTTTGTTTAAACGATTTTCAATATCTCCTAATATTGGTAAATATGGAGTTGATAACCCTGCACCAAAGAGAAAATTTAAATTTGAACTTTGGATGACTTCTGAAAGTTCACGTCTTTCTAATTTATCCATTACTTTTTAAAGTTAAATGTCTTGACCCTCAACTCCCCACTCATTAATTTTGGCAACAATCTGTCCCGAAACTGAGTGAGTGTCTGTATTTGGGTTTCGTTAAATTCTTTCTTCTTAAAAATGGTTGATACAACATCATCAAATGTTTTCATTATTTTGTTATCGGGGATAATTATTTTTATCCCATTTAACAAATGGGTCGTTAAGCTTGGTACAGCCGAACCAACATCCATAGAAGCCAAGTTAAAGGTTTTTAAAAGAAGAAAACAGAATTTCCCAAATTCCTTTTTTCTAATCTTACTATAAAACATTGTATCAACAGTCCAGAATGGTGTTTTGATATAAAAGAGATTGCTCAGTGTGCCTTTTCTGGGTATTAGGATTGATTGATCCGAATAAAGAGGTTTATTTGCATACCTCATTATTCCTCCTGAACCATAAACCGGTATTGTGCCTTCCTCCAGATGCTTATGGTCCTTTCCATATTTTATTTCAATTAATTCTTCTAGCTTTCCCACTTTCCACCCTTCCGGTATCATCCCCAATTCTGAATCAACCATTTTGCCTGCTCCCGGGAAACGAAAATTCACAAACCATTCTTTAAACAGCGTTTGTGCCATTTCTTCGAGGGTTTGGTTTTGTTGGAGGAGTAACTCGATTTTCATGTCAATTTTTTCTAGAACTTTTCTGATTTGAATTTGTTCTGTTAAACTCTCGGGATATGAAATAACAATTTCATTTAAAGTCTTAACAGTTAAACTAGGAATTGCCGAACCTTCGTCAAACCTAGATAATTTAATGCAAGACAGTAAGTAAAATAAAAATCGGGGGTCAATTTTATTAGCATCGATTTTAGTCCAAAATAGTGTGTCAACAGACCAAAATGGTTTGTCTGTAAAAAATAAATTTTCAATTGAACCTTTTCTTGGTATCAAAACTGACGGTTTGTCATATATAAAACTTTCTACATATCTCATTATACCGCCACTACCGTATAATGGATATTTCCCATCATTCAAAATTTTATGATCTTTTCCATATTTAATTTCAACTACATCTCCGATATTTGATTGTTTCCAATTATTCATCCTTTTTCCCTTTAGCATTTAATTTCCCCAACATTTCAATGGCTCCGGTTTCCATTTTAGAAAAAGCAAACCATTTCTTGCCCAGGTCTTTCAGCGATGCCCCAAAATGGTACAATTCACTTTGATCAATAATCATGAAACGGTCATGGGCGTTTTTCAACTCTTTCAGTTCAACAGGCGCATATTGGACATTGTGCTTTTTTACGTCCAACAATAACTGTTTGCTGATTTTGCTGGTAAAAATGGTTGCTGATACTCCTTTTTTACGTTTGATAAGCAGGGTAAGTATCGAATCGTCAATATAATTGTCAATTAGCACAATCGAAATTTTCGCACTTCTAACCAGATCGGAAACAAAGGTATAGGCGTCAAATACCTGACCGTCAAAGAAAATCCCTTGTTTGGGTTTAATGCTATTGTCTTCAAGTGCTTTGTACACCATGTCCACTTTTTCATCGGTTCGTAGGATTTTTTGTTCAAGCGTATCCATGCGCAAGAACAACTGCGAATTGGCTGAAATGTATTTTCGCATTTCAACAAAAGCCTGCACTATCCTGATACTTGCCTGAACTGCCGTTTCTGACTTAAGAACACTTGCGAGCATGATAGCTCCGTGTTCGGTAAAAACGTATGGGTTTGTTCGTCGCCCTCCCCAACTTGAGGTCGCAATTTGCGACTTCAAGTCACTTTTCTCTAAGGTCGCATTTTGCGATCTTAAACCTGGTTTTTCTAAGGTCACATTTTGTGACTTTAGAAATTCATCTCCACTTGAGGTGCCCATTTGGAACCTCAAGTTTTCATACTCTTCATCAGTGAGTTGAAACATGAATAATTCGGAAAATCGATCAATATTTCTTTTTACCTGTTCGTTTAACCTCCTGGTTTCTACACCATAAATCTCGGCAAGGTCGCTATCAAGCATCACCTTTTGATCCCTGATGATATAAATCCTGTTAACCAAGGGCTGAAATGCGGATATCTGATTTTCTTTTGTCATTCAGTAGTTGAGATAAAACGATGTTATATTTTAAAACCAATCTTCGAGAGTTGCTCTTTTATTTCTTCATCCAACCCCTTCTCTTTTTCCATCTGTTCTGCCAGTTTACCGATCAGTTCAGCCATTTTCACTTCAAATGAAATTCCGTCGTCTTTTTCATCAGGAATACCAACATATCTTCCCGGTGTGAGCACAAAGTTGTGTTTTTGTATTTCATCAACTTTTGCTGACTTGCAGAACCCCTTTTCGTCCTGATAATTTCCATTTGGTTGTCGCCAATTGTGGTAAATATCCACCACCTTTCGGATGTCCTTTTCGTCAAAAACCCGATGGGTGCGATCTTCCATAACGCCCAATTCCGAAGCATCAATAAAAAGCACTTCTCCGGTACGTTTGCGGTCGCCGTTTCCGCTCCGTTTCCGGGAGATAAACCATAAACACGCCGGAATTCCGGTATTGTAAAACAATTGTTTTGGGAGAGCCACAATACAATCAATCAGATCATCTTCAACAATGCGTTGTCGGATTTCTCCTTCTCCACCCGAATTGGAAGATAATGAACCGTTTGCCAGCACCAATCCCATGATTCCTTTCGGTGCCAGGTGATAAATCATGTGTTGCATCCAGCCAAAGTTGGCATTTCCGGCAGGCGGTAAACCATATTTCCAACGTGGGTCGCTTTGTAGCACGTCACGTCCCCACTCGTCTTGGTTAAAAGGTGGATTCGCCAGAATAAAATCGGCTTTCAGGTCAGGATGGGCATCTTTCAAGAATGAACCCTCACTGTTCCACTTTATTTGTGTGCTATCTATTCCGCGGATAGCCAGATTCATCCGGCTAAGCCGGTAAGTGGTCTGGTTACTTTCCTGTCCATAAACGGAAATATCATCAATTTTACCTGCATGTTCCAAAATAAATTTCTCACTCATAACGAACATCCCCGAAGAACCACAACAGGGGTCATAAACACGACCTTTATAAGGTTCTGTCATCTCCACCAAAAGTTTCACGATGGATTTGGGGGTATAAAACTGACCTCCCTTTTTTCCTTCGGCATTGGCAAATTCTCCCAGGAAGTATTCGTAAACCCTCCCCAGAATGTCTTTTGACTTTGCCGCTTCATTTCCTACAGCGGTGTCTCCAATAAGATCGATTAAACTTCCCAGTGCCGTTTTATCAAGATTTGGTCGTGAATACACTTTTGCCAAAATCCCTTTTAGCGAAGGGTTTTCCTTTTCTATGGCTTCCATGGCATCGTCAATGTCTTTGCCAATAATTGGAAGTTTCGATCGTGAATGCAGATAATTCCAACGTGCGACGGGAGGAACCCAGAAAACATTTTCGCCTTTGTATTCGTCTTTGTCCTCGGGATCAGCCCCTTCAAACTCTCCTTTGCCTTCTTTAAGCTTCTGGTATAGTTCTTCGAAAGAGTCGGAGATGTACTTTAAAAACACAAGTCCTAAAACAATGTGTTTGTATTCAGCAGCATCAATATTTTTCCTCAGTTTATCGGCGGCTTTGAAAAGTTGTTTTTCAAACATGGCGGTACTCTTAATCATATGGTAACTATACTAGCAGAAAGTTAAATCTACAAATATAAGTAAAGCACTGTAATAGAGATAAGTTTCTAAGTTTCCTTTTAATCGTTTCTGGCAACAGTAAAAACCCTTTTTAAAAGGCGAATTGCAACAATACTTTGTAAGTTCTGCCAGTGTCCGGCAGGAGAGTGTTTTTCTTTTGGCTTTTTTACTAAATATTTCGGGCAGAACATGAAATGTGATATACAGAAAACAAAATTAACCCCAAGTCGATGGAAAAATTTTCCAGCACCTCTTTTCGTGAATCTGAAAATCAAGATTCTTTGAGTAAACAATTGAAAGTTGTTAAGAAACCATATAGAAATGAGTACGTCCCCGGTTTTAATATCCAGGGCAAATACCTTGAAGCCTTTGGGTTTAATAAAGGCGATATGGTAGATGTGTTGGTCTCGGAAAATAGAATTTTAATTGAAAAGATTATTGACAGAATAGATTAGTTGAAAAAAGAACCAGAGAATGAGCGTTAGTTGTTTTTCTTGCAATTGATGGTGAATGGATAACCTCACGGCATGCTCAATTTTTCACCCCCATGTTTTTCGCCAAATAGTTGTGAATTTTTTCCAAATTCTCGAGACTTAATCAAATCATTTCCTGTTTAAGAGTGTGAGATTATTTTTAAAATTACTTTGACGAGTTTATGAAATATATCGATTTAATTTATCTGTATAGATTTTAAATTACTGATTCTTAACTTTACTTCGAGTCCTTCATTAACTCTTTTATTTCGTTCATCAAATCTTTAGCTTCATTAAGATCCTTATTACCCTCAGGAAGATGATTGGAAAAAATATTAATGCTTTTCTTCACGTTATCGAGCGCTTTAGTATAACCCCCTTTAGATTTATAATATCGAGCTAAACTTAAAGTACAATATGCCATGTATATATGAGATTCACCTAGTTTTGTTTGAATAATCTTTTTTGATGTATTTAGATAATAAAATGCCTGACTATAATTACATTTTTCCAAGTAAACCTCTCCGAGATTATTATAAATCGGCACGAGATCAGGGTGTAAAGAGTCAAAGGCTAACACGTTAATATGTAGCGCTCTTTGTAAATAATGGATGGAAGTGTCATAAAGTCCATTATAATAATATATAGCGCCAAGATTTAAATATGCTTTTGCAAGATTTGGGTGTACAGAATCCTCTATTGATCTTTTGATTTTTACTGCTTTCTGCATATATTGAAGGGCGGAGTCATATTGCTTCTTTTGTAAATAAGCGGTGCCAATATTCATATATGATCTCGCAAGATCAGGATGAAAAGGATCCAAAACACTTTTTTGAATTGTAAAAGCCTTTAGTAAATATTGAATGGCCGAATCAACTTGTCCTTCAAAAATAAATACTGTACCAACATTCATATATGTTCTTGCAAGGTCAGGATGAAAAGAACCTAAAACACTTTCTTGGATTGTTAAAGCCTTCTGTAAATATTGGGTGGCTGAATCAAATTGTCCTTTATAAATATATATTCCACCAAGATTCATATATGTTCTTGCAAGATTAGGATCTAAAGGAATCAGGATGTCTTCTTGTATTAACAGAGCCTTCTGTAAATATTGAACTGCAGTATCATATTTTCCTATGAACCCATATATGGTGCCAATACTCATATATGTTCTCGCAAGATCAGGATGTAATGTATCTAACACACCCTTCTGGATTGAAAGTGCTTTTTTACAATAATTTATTGCGTTGTAATAGTCTCCGCTAAGTCTATATGCAGAACCCATGTTAGAATATGTCCAAGCTAGTTTAATATTTAAAGGTTGTAAAGTGTTTTCTTGAATAGATAACGCTTTTTGGAAATACGTTAAAGATTCCTTTCCTCGTGCAAACTCATAGTATAATTGACCTAAGCGCAGATATGTATCAACATTAAGAGTATCATTATTCGTAATTTTAATTATTTCATCAAATCTTGAAATAGCTTTTCTAAAATCACCTTGCTTATATGCGCTCATCCCCTCAACCCAATACAAAATATATTCAATATCTTTCTGCAAATATCCCTGTCTAAGTTGATGAAGATTGTTTATCGACTGCATCTCAGTATCTCCAGCAGTACTTATAGAAATAACATCTAATTCTTTTACAATATTATACCGCACCCTAAGTCCTTTCAAACCATTAACACTTTCTTCATAACTACCCCATATAACAATATCCGCACCTTCATTAGCACCTGCCTCTATTGCTTCCCTATCTGAATAAATACAGTAATTTCTTTCTGGGAGAATGATATTTATTAAAAGACTATCCTTTTCTTTTTTTGAAGTGAGATGCTCGAGAAATTGCTTTTGATAATCAATGTCTAGTTCTGTACAATTAATATCAGGAGTGAATGGAAAGAGTAATATTACAAGATTTGAACTATTGTCTTTAAGTAGAGATTTTTGAGAATCGGTTAGAATCAAGGGAGCTGTACTTTTTATAAGCTGATCTATTCTTGGTACCCAAAGAAGAAAAATCACACCGAATAAAAATAGTCGAGTAGCGAAATTAAAACCTTTAATTGTTACCTTATTTCCTTGATTAACATTCCATTGTATTCCTCTTCTCTTTGTGTAGAACTCAAGAATTACCCAACAAATAACAATAAAAACTGTTCCCAAATAGGTGATATTAGGCGTAATAAGAGATATAGAGTTGTTAATACTACCAACAATAGCACCAAGATAAAGAATCCCTCCACTAAAATACCCAAAATATTTATAAGATTTTTGTATCAAGATACTGTATATTTATTCGTAAATAAAGTTTATGATGCTCTGTACATCAATCATTTTAAGTATGATTAAAAAGAAAGCCAGGGTTAAAAAAGATATTTTAATTTGATCCCCTGTTTTCCAATCATAAAAGTAACTAATTCTTCATTATAAATATGTTTAGTTCTCTTTGAATTTAGCAAATCCTTTTCTACACAATTTTCATTTATTACCTACTCATTTTATAAACGGCATGTTTGAAGTATTTTATAGTTTATGATACAATGTCAAGAATAATAGGATACAAAACATGAAAATCATACCTTCTCTTTTACTTGACAAAATAGAAAAACATCAAAAATTTCAAGATTTGAGACATCAAGAAATACAACAGAAAAAAACGGCGATTAACCAAATTGCGTTGCAAGAGAGAGCCGAATTATATGGAATAATTCGGCTCTCTACAAATTCTATTGAAACAGGGTTTATTCCAAAGGAAAAATTAAAGAATATTACTCCTCAAGATAAAGTCAACTTTGGAAAAATAAAGATTCGGCAAGCCAGGGAAAGATTGTTTAGCAATAAGACGATTCAGATAATAGAGAAATGTGATAAACATGATTTAAATTCAAAACTAGTTTTAATGGGTCAAGGAGCCATTCTTGAAGTTTCTCCAGATGATGAAATAACTAAAAACATTTTAACTATTGGTTTAAATGGTTGTACGGCTACTATGGTTTTCGTTGAGACAAAAGATGGAAAGAGAATTTGTGTTCTTACGCATTTTCCCCCAACTCAAGTTGTAGCAAATTCCCGCCTCCTAGAAAAACTAATACCTAATATTGCTCCAGAAGCAATAAAAATTGCAAGAGCAATCATTTTATGCCCTGGAGATTACCATAAAGATAAAAATGGGAATTGGTTGTTAATACCGAAAAAAGAAACTGACAATGAAAATACATTGTTAGAAAGTATTGTTCAGAGAGCTTTAGCAGGATGTGCATTAGTTGATTGCATAGGATACTCCACACAACTTGTAGTAGGAGAAAAGGATCAAGGAATATTAGTTGTTACAATTCCGCCAGTCGGGGAAGGTGATGTTACATATCGAATAAATTCCTGGAAGGACAATGCGCTCACGAATTCCGTTGATACAGATCTGTTACAAATTGAAAGTGAATTTGAAGAGTTGGGAAAATAGCAACCTTTTGGTCTACAACATGTTATTAGAAATCCAAAGGAAACCGTAGGACATTATTTTATTGTTTATTAGTGAAAGGCTGGGTTTTGTGGTTTCATATTCACCTGTAGAAAGGGAAACAGTGCAGACAATCAAACGAAAGGTTGAAATGCATTTCTTGCCCAGACTTTCCTGTGATATAGGTGGTTCCCAATAACCTTATTCTTAAAGCATGAATGTACGCGATCTCCTAAAGCAGTTTAAAAAATACTGTCTCATTGAACGAGGAATGACTCCTCGAAATTACATAAGTATTGTCCGAAGCCTGGAAATGATTGCCGACTATGCAAGTACAGAAAACATTAAAGAGCTTAATGAAAATACAATTCGTGGATTTCTTGTGGATATGAGTCAGCAAAGAGGCTGGTCACCTAAAACTTTTCGAAACTATCTTCAAAGCCTTTCCTCTTTCTTTCAATGGTGTGAAAAGAAAGGATTCGTTGAAAACAACCCGACAAGAAAGATTGAGAAACCAAAGATTCCCAAAAGACTTCCACGCTGTATTACAAAAGAGGATTCTATTAAAATACTATATCATACTTCATGGTATCCCTGGTATTACAAGATCGAAAAAGTAAGAAATGAAGCAATAATTACTATGTTTCTCTACACTGGTCTACGCCTTCGTGAATTACTCAATTTGAAGTTCACAGATGTCTGTCTGGAGAGTGAAGAAATACTGGTTCGACAAGGGAAAGGGGGGAAAGATAGGTTTGTTCCCATTCACCCACGATTGGCATTAGTGCTAAGAGGCTATATACAAGAGCAAAAGAAAACCGGAAAAATAGGTCAGTGGTTCTTCACGAGTGTTCGGTCAGAGAAACAGCTTAATGAAAAAAACATCTATAGAATTTTCCGAACTGTTTCAAGGGCAGCTGGTATAAAGTTCACGCCTCATATGTTGAGACATACCTTTGCCAGGCTCTCAATAGATGCAGATTTCAATCTGTTTAAGCTAAAAGAAATAATGGGGCATAGTTGTATCAGTACTACTCAAATCTATCTATCTGTTTCCCGCAAAGGAATAAAGAGAAGTTTTAATGAATTACAACTGTTTTAAATGCCCATAGGATGTTTGGTTATTTGTTCTTGAAGATGCGCCTTTGTAGCCGAGAGATAAATGGTTGTTGTCTTAATATCGGAATGACCCATCATTTGAGAGAGGGCAAACAAATTACACCCTCCTTCCAGCATTAACGTGGCAAAAGTGTGTCGAAGTAGGTGGGGATAAAAACAAATTCCGCTTTTGTCCCGGATTTTCTCGACAAGTCTTTTAATAACGAGTTCTCCCATGACCGAATCTTGTCGCATTGCTGTAAAAAAGTATGGACATGATTTTCCAAGTCTCTTTCGCTCTTTTAAATACCGTGTTAGTGCTTCAATTAGGGTGTCATGCAAAGGAATTATCCTGTCCTTGCTGCTTTTGCCTTGTTTCACAAACAAGGATTTGCTTGTCAGATCAATGTCATCCAACTTCAAATTCATAAGTTCTGCTTTGCGAATACCGGTAAACAGGAAAGTTGAAATGATGGCAATTGCCCTATACTTATCAAATTTGTATATGAAGGGATAGTTTTTAACCCAATCCATAAGTTTTGCTGTTTGTTCGGACGTTAGATGCTTTGGGATACTCTTGGGTAGTTTAGGTCTTGGTATTTTCTTACAAGGATTTTCTGTAATGTAGCCTTCCTGTAAACACCAATCTAAAAACAAGCTTAGGGATTGAAGTCTAAGGCGTACCGTTTTGGCAACCCATTTTCTTTCCAATTTTCCATAAAGAATCCAATCTTCAATTTGATGCTTCGTAAGCTGATCTAATCGTTCAATCTTGGCAAATCCAAGAAACCAACGAAAATCAGTTTTAAACCAATCAATTGTCCTGGGAGTATTTCCTTTGAATACAGAGGAGTATTGACAAAACCGGAGGTGAAGATTTTCAAGTTCAGACATGGCCAATGACCTTAGGGCTTTGCCCTAGGGTCATTGAAGCGTCAAATAACACAATTTGTGTTCAGAGATTTCCGCTCTATATCTGGTGTAATGGTTGCGGAGGGAGGATTCGAACCTCCGACCTTCGGGTTATGAGCCCGATTCCGGGGTAAAAACCTTCGTTTTTTCGCTCTATTACTACCGATTTAGACTTTCTCTCGGAATCTCTCAAATTTGATTCAATGCCCTAAGGGCACCTTTATTATATATGTGAGAAATAGAAAGTCAAATGGTTAAAACTTATTGAAAACCTAACGATTCCAGATGTTAGGTATTTAGCCCATTACAAGGTTTGATTTGAACGAAAAACCTATTTAATAGGCATACTTTATTCAAGTATTCAATTAAAAATTGAAGAATATATTTCGGATATCCTTTTCACTGGTATAGAAAAGAGCCCGGCAACAGCCAACCCCAACCGCAGATCAACTCCAGAGAAATGACTCTGTGGGAGGGTCTTTTTTTTTATCCCCTTTTTTCATGAAGTACCGAGTGAAAGTTCTCAAAACCATCAAAGCTGAGAAAACTGAAATAGGAGCGGGCGCGACGATTTTACTAAGGTGTACATCCAAACCCATTATAAAGCTGCTAAGACAAAAGTATAATGAAGAAAATACTTGTTTAATTGGGGATATAAGATTCCTTTTCTCTTTTGATGGGATTGGGCTAAGTGATGAGGAAAGATATTTTCAATCAATGTAGGGTTATTTTGTTTTCCAGGTTTAATAGCACTCCGTGTGCAAGTGGTGTGCAAATAAAAAAGCCACTTACGATTTATTTTGTAAGTGGCTGATTATCTTGTCTCCCCGACAGGGCTCGAACCTGTGGCCCGCTGATTAAGAGTCAGCTGCTCTACCAACTGAGCTACGGAGAGAACAATAAACATTCTCCATATCTAACAACCAGGGCTGCTCTACCTCCCGATTACTATCGGGAGAGCTACGGAGAGAACAATAAACATTCTCCATATCGAACAACCAGGGCTGCTCTACCTCCCGATTAATATCGGGAGAGCTACGGAGAGAAACGGGTGCAAAAGTAAATCATTTTAAGCAATGCGCAAACCATTGACCTGGTTTTTTAGCAAAGGCATTAGCTGAACTGGTCATATCCAAAAATCGTATCTTTGCCACAGATTCACCTTGCTTGCAGCTATGGAAAAAGATGACCACCACCACAAGGCAGAAAGTGCACTTAAAGTGAACGAAGGTATTGAGCAGCCTGCGTCAATTAACCCCATGCTTGAAAATGAGATGATCCGTTTCAGGAAAAACAGGCCATCGGTTAAGGATTTTCTGTCAGGCATCAGGGCTGGTAATCGCAACATGCTTGGGCAGGCGATTACACAGATCGAAAGTGCCAGGACCGAAGATCAGGTTATGGCCACTGAACTCATTAACGCATGCCTGCCATTTTCAGGTAAATCCATCCGAATTGGAATTACCGGCGTGCCGGGGGTAGGCAAAAGCACCTTTATCGAAACTTTTGGCCTGTACCTGATTTCACTGGGAAAAAAGGTAGCCGTATTGGCCATCGATCCCAGCAGTACGCGCACAAAGGGAAGCATTCTTGGTGATAAAACCCGGATGGAGGAACTCAGCGTTCATACCGATGCCTTTATCCGTCCTTCTGCCAGTTCAGGAACACTTGGGGGAGTTACCCGGTCGACCCGTGAGGCGCTGATCTTGTGCGAAGCCGCCGGATTTGACGTGATACTGATAGAAACGGTTGGCGTGGGACAGTCGGAAACGGCGGTATCGCAGTTGGTTGACTTTTTTATGTTGCTCATGCTTGCCGGCGGAGGCGATGAGCTACAGGGCATCAAACGCGGGATCATGGAGATGGCCGACTTAATCGTGATCAACAAAGCAGACGGCGATAACATGCTAAAAGCCAATTTAGCTAAAAGGGAATACGAAAATGCGCTCCACCTGTTTCCTCCGCTTGCCAATGGCTGGATACCGATAACAGTTACCGCTTCGGCCCTGAAAAATATTGGAATTGAAAATACCTGGAACATCGTGGATGAATTTGTAAACCAAACTTCAACCAATGGGTATTTCCAAAAGAATCGCCACGAACAATCTAAACATATCCTAAGAGAAACTATTTCCCATGCTCTAACCAATCACTTTTTCAATAATGAACAGATGACAAAGCGGTTGTTTTTTTTGGAACAACAGGTGATTGCCGACAAGATGAACCCATATCAGGCAGCTCATCAACTGTTGGAAGAATATTTTCATCTTAGATAACCCGTTCAGAAAAGATACTTCGGTGTTTATAAGGTGAATATTTCTAGATTTGCACCCGTTTTTCTTTAGGATTGCTTAATTTTATCTTTTTAATGATCAGCTAATGAATATTATCATTGCAGGTGACGGGGAAGTTGGATTTTATCTTGCCAAAGCGCTGGTTGATTCAAACCACAACATCACCATTGTTGACCCGCATGAAGAGTTGTTGAAAATGATTGAAACCCATGCGGATTTGATGACAATCGTTGGCGAATCAAATTCTGTTTCTATTTTGAAACAGGCCAATGTATCGAAAGCCGACTTGGTGATTTCGGTGTTGCACGATGAATACATCAATATTCTCACGGCCATTTTGGCGAAAAAACTAGGTGCTAAACAGACCATCGCCCGTGTAAATACCCTCGAAAATGTGAGCGAGGAAAACAAAAAAATCTATGATGAACTGGGTGTTGATTTTTTAATTTCACCCGAGGACATCGCGGGTCATGAGGTGATCAACTTGTTACAACAACCTGCCGCTACCGAGATATTTGAATTGTCGGGAGGCAGCCTGTCGGTGTTTTTAATTCGGATTGAACCCGATGCCCCGGTTATTAACAAATCGCTGAACGACATTGCCATTGAGCACCAATTGCTTAATTTTCGTGCTGTCGTTATTCACCGCAATGGCAAAACCTTTATTCCAACCGGCGATACCGTTTTCATGCCCAACGATCTGGTATATGTAATTACCAAACCTGAAGCCATTCAAAACCTGCTTAAAATGGGCGGGAAGAGAAAACTGGAGATCAACAACATCATGATTGTAGGTGGCGGTCGGGTGGGGAAAGTGATCGCTAAACGGCTGGAGAATGAGCTGAATATCAAGCTTATTGAACAGGACCGCGATCGCTGCATGAAACTCAGCGACATCCTGGAAGATACCTTGCTTGTTAATGGCGATGCCCGCGATATCACCCTGCTTGAAGACGAAGGCATAGAAGGGGTGGACGCGTTTATTGCCGTGACCAACAGTTCCGAAACCAATATCCTCACCTGTCTTCATGCCAAAAAATTCGGGGTAAAGAAAACCATTGCACTGGTCGAAAACCTGGATTACATCGAGATTTCCCAAAATATTGGAATCGATACCATCATCAATAAAAAGTTGAGTGCCGCCAGTTATATTATCCGGCATAGCATGGGCGATGAAGTCGCGTCACTGAAATGCCTCAGCGGGATTACTTCTGATGTGGTTGAACTGGTGGCCAAGCCCGGATCACCTGTAACCAAAAGCAAAATCCGCGATCTGCACATGCCCGAAGGAACCATCATAGGGGGCATTATCCGTGGTAAGGAGTCGTTTATTGCTGTTGGCAATTTTCAAATCATGGAAAACGACCGGGTGGTGGTTTTTGCCAGCCCTTACATCAGTCAGAAGCTGGAAAAATTGTTTTTAAAAACCCATTTTGGATTTTAGTTGACTATTATGCCAACACGCCACATCATCCATTATTCCATTGTCATGAAGGTGATGAGCTTTCTTTTGATCGTGGAGGCTCTGTTTATGCTAAGTAGCTTGCCTTTTGCATGGTACTATGGCGAAAGCGTCCGGCCCATCACCCTTTCGGCACTGATTACCGGATTTATCGGCGGAGTTGGGTGGATAGCTCAAAGGAAAAAAGACCGCAGCAGCATTGGTAAACGCGAAGGGTACCTGATCGTCGCCCTAACCTGGATCGTTATATCGCTGTTTGGCACCCTGCCTTTTTTATTCAGCGGCACCATTTCGAATTTTACGGATGCGTTTTTTGAAACCATCTCCGGCTTTACCACTACCGGAGCTACCATATTAACAGATATCGAAGTCCTGCCTAAAAACATCCTCTATTGGCGCGCCATGACCCATTGGATTGGAGGCATGGGGATCATTGTGCTGACGGTGGCCATCCTGCCCTTTTTGGGTATTGGCGGACTTCAGCTGATGATTGCCGAAATGCCCGGCATCACCCCCGATAAACTTCATCCCCGCATCACCTCAACAGCCAAGCGGTTATGGGGAATTTATGTGGGCTTTACCCTGGTGGAAATATTGCTTCTGTGGGTTGGTGAAATGGATTTTTTTGATTCGGTATGCCATTCCTTTGCGACCATGGCAACCGGTGGATTTTCTACAAAAAACACCAGTATTATCGGGTTTAGCGCTTACTCACAGTACGTGATCATCGTTTTTATGTTTTTGGCCGGAACCAACTTCACCCTTCACTATTTTTTACTGCACCGGCAGTTTAAAAAGGTGTTTTCCAACGAAGAATACCGATTGTATTTTTGGATTGTGGCTATGGTAACAGTGTTTATCACCGTGGGATTGCTGGTTTATGGCATGCCTGATGTGGAAAAAGCTTTTCGTGATACACTGTTTACGGTGGTCTCCATCGTTACCACTACAGGATTTGTTACGGCCAATTATTATGCCTGGCCTTCCTATTTGTGGATGTTGATTTTTGCCCTGATGTTTATCGGGGGAAGTGCCGGTTCAACCGGTAGCGGTGTTAAGATGATCAGGTTCTTGTTGCTGATCCGCAATTCGTGGCAGGAGCTCAAACGATCGATTCACCCACAGGCCATTATACCTGTTAAATACAACCGGAAATCGGTTTCGCAACAGATGATTTTAAATGTGATGGCCTTCTTTTTAATGTATGTGCTGGTATTTTCGGCAGGCACCATCCTGTTGTCGTTGCTGGGTGTTGGTTTCGAAACCGCAATAGGTGCTTCCATTGCTACGTTGGGCAACATAGGTCCCGGAATAGGACATGTGGGACCTGTTGACAACTACGCCTTTTTCCCGGATATGGCTAAATGGGTACTTTCGTTTTTAATGCTGTTGGGCCGACTGGAATTATTCACGATTCTCATCGTTATTTCCCCGGCATTCTGGAGAAGATAAACTACTTGCTGTTTTCGCTGAAAAGCATCAGGTAGGCTTTTATAAAAGCATCCAGATCGCCATCCAACACATCCAGTACATTGCTCGATTCCAAACCGGTACGCACATCTTTAATCAATTTATAGGGATGTAGTGTGTAGGATCGTATTTGTGAGCCCCATTCAATTTTCTTTTTGTTTCCTTCAATCACGTCGATGGCTTCCTGCTTTTTGCGCATCTCAATCTCATAGAGCTGCGAGCGGAGCATCTGCAGGGCTTTTTCGCGGTTTTGTCCCTGTGAACGGGTTTCCTGACATTCGATCACCAAACCCGAGGGTTCGTGCCGCAACCTGACTGCCGTTTCAACCTTGTTCACATTTTGTCCACCCGGTCCGCTTGAGCGAAAAGTGTCCCAGCTGATGTCGGCCGGATTTACCTGAATGTTGATGGTATCATCGATAACAGGATACACATACACAGACGCAAAGCTGGTATGGCGGCGGTTGGCGGAATCGAAGGGTGACAATCGTACGAGGCGGTGGACGCCATTTTCGCCTTTCAGGTATCCAAAGGCATATTCTCCCTCAATCTGCAAGGTGACTGATTTAATTCCAGCAATGTCACCTTCCTGGTATTCCAGTTCTTTTACTTTGAACTTGTTGCGTTCGGCGTAACGGAGATACATGCGCATGAGCATTTCTGCCCAATCCTGGCTTTCGGTTCCCCCTGCACCCGGATTGATTTTCAGAATGGCGTCAAACGCGTCTTCTTTGTTGCTGAGCATTTGAAGGAACTCCAGGTCGTCGATGCGAGTTTCCAGTAAATGATACAGAGCGTCCAACTCTTCCTGGGTAGATTCGCCTTCACCGTAAAATTCGTGCAGCACATTCAGGTCGTTGTAGGTTTCCTCCGCTTGGGAGTAAGACTCTATCCAACGCTTTTTGTCCTTTATCTTTTTAAGTATTTGCTCGGCATTCTTTGAGTCGTTCCAAAAGTCAGGCGATTGGGTTTTTTCTTCTTCTTCTTCAATCTCTATTTTTTTGCGGTCGACTTCAAAGGTACCTCCTTAAGGCGTCGAGCCTTTCTACAAGTACTTTCCTGCCATCTGTTGTAAACATAGGTTGTCATTTTTTGCAAAAATAGCCATTTGGTTACAACGGTCAACATCAAATCGACTATATCTCACCCCGAATTACTTTCCAGGCGAGAGAAGCCTGAAATCCTTTTTGCTGTGCGTAAGCCGCCAGCTTAGTCTGTTCATGAAAGCTGAGGGCTTCAGTGGTTCTTTTTGAGGAGATAACAGCCTTTAGTATGTTGAGGTATTCCTCTTCATCCAGGGAGTTGATGGCCATTTGAATGTATAAATCAGGAACTTGTTTTTGATGAAGGGCAAAGATGATTTTGTTTTTCCCCCACTTGTTGTGGCGCAGTTTTCCCAGTGCAAACGCCATGGCATAACGCTCTTCGTCAAGATAGTTTTCTTTTCCGAGTGCCTGGAGAATTTTCATGGCAATGGTTTCCGAAACTTTCCAACTATCCAGTTTTGCCTTGATGTCAAAAAGACAACGTTCCTGATAGGCGCAGTAATTTTTTGCCTTTTCGAGTAAATATAAATGTTCGGGACTCATCAGGTAATTTTTTTTACTAAAGTAAAAAGAAATTCAGGTTGTTAGTTGCCTGAAGAGCTTTTTATATCAGAATTATTACACCGGGATATTTATTCTGAGAAATAGTGCCGTAAACTACACTTTAAAAGAGAAAACATGGTGAAAAAGCTGAAAAACCATCTTTATGTGCACTAAAATGCACTATTTGTTTTAAATCTTATTATTTTATCTATTTTTGTATAAAAAAGAGCTGTAAAATGCACTTCGAAAAATTAATAATTACTATTAAAGAACGCAGAGAGGTTTTGCAAGTAACACAAGAAACCCTGGCTAAACTATCAGGAGTCGGGTTAAGAACCTTAAAGCAGTTTGAAAGTGGAAAAGGTAATCCAACATTGTTGACTCTACAGAAATTAGCGGATGTATTGGGCTTGGAAATTGGCTTAAAAATTAAAAAGATGACCCGTAACGATGAGACAGGCAAAAATAGTATATAAAAATGAAGAAGCTGGATTGTTAATCCAACACAATGATGGTACATTTACTTTTCGTTACCATGATACCTGGATGTCAGACAGTAAAAAAAGCGGAATTAGCCTGACTTTACCTAAAAACAGACAGGAATATCATTCAAACATTCTATTCCCCTTCTTTTACAATATGCTTCCGGAAGGTTCGAATAAACAATTAGTCTGTAAATACAATAGAATTGATTCAAATGATTATTTCGGATTGCTTATTACCATTGCCAAAAATGACAGTATTGGTGCAGTAACAGTTATAAAAATTGATGAAAAATGAATTTGCCGGAAATAAAATACTGTCCCGGGACATTAGCTGAAGGATATAACACTTACAGCAGTGCCTGTTTGAACAGGGTCTTTCAAGGCAAAAAAGTATATCATGTATTACCATACGATTCGCCTGCTTCTAATCCTGAAACGGATAAATTATTTGAAGAAAACAGAAACAGATTATCTATTTCAGGAGTTCAGGAAAAGTTTACTGTTATTCTCGAAAAAAACAGGTTGAGACTTGCTAATGAAGGAGAAAGAGGTACATACATCTTAAAACCTATTCCGGGAGTTGGTAGAAAACCAGACCAAATGCCAGCAAATGAGCACCTGACTATGCAAATTGCCCGTCAGGTTTTCGGTATAAGCACTGCTGAAAATGCACTGATCTTTTTCAATAATGGCGCACCAGCTTATATTACAAAAAGATTTGATATTGATATTAATGGCAACAAATTGGCTCAGGAGGATTTCGCATCACTTGCAGGGAGAACACCCCAGACTCATGGAGAACATTATAAATATTCAGGAAATTATTTGGAGTTGTTTCAAATAATGAAAACTGATGTGCCTGCATACAAAATTGAAGCACCTAAGCTCTTAAAAATATTAATGTTTAACTATCTGTTTTCAAATGGTGATGCTCATTTTAAAAATTATTCACTACTTGAAACTTCAATGGGAGACTTTAGGTTAAGTCCGGCTTACGACTTATTAAATAGTCGTATTCATATAGAAGACAGAGATTTTGCTCTGGAAGAAGGCCTTTTACCCCGAAACTTAGCACAAGGAAAAATTGGCCAACAGTTTGCTAAAGTTGCAGAGCTCGCTAATATCAATGAAAAAATTTATCAAGATATTCTGAACCTTATGACTGGTCAATCACTTTTGGTAGAAAAGTTGACAAGGTCTTCGTTCCTGGATGAAAAAACAAAAAGAAACTACCGACAGTCATATCAGAGACGATTAAAACATTTGATGTAAATTTGAAAAATCAAAATGTGAAAACGATATAAGCACAATTTTAGCCAATATAACCTACTAAGAAAAAGATTCTACTTCCATAATTGATTGTGATTCTTTATTCATGCAGTCTGGCTTTAGCCTACTGCAACCCCCCCTTCTGTTTAAGCAATGTATCTGAGCCACCCGGGATTGAAATCCCGGGTTACAGGATCGGCCATGCCTACGGCATTCACTTTGCAAAAGAATAACTAAACATCTTCACTTTCTCTGTGTTCCCCTGTGCCTCGTGGTGTAAAATACACACGCATAAAAAACCTCACCATCCATAATATACAGATGATGAGGTAATTATTTTACGGAATCGGTTTTATTTCAATCCCCTGTTTTTAAGCAATGGCTCCACCGATGGATTTTTCCCCCTGAAGTCACGGTACAACTGCTCGTGATCAGAAGTACCGCTTTTTTCCAGGATGTTCTTCCTGAAACTGGTGGCGGTAGTTTTGTCGAACAATCCGTTTTCGCGGAAAGCTTCGTAAGCATCATGATCCAGTACAGCCGACCACAAATAGCTATAGTATCCGGCTTCGTAACCTCCCACGATGTGTGTAAAATAGGTGCTGTGGTAGCGAGGCTCTATTTGTTCCAACAAACCGAGTTGACTAAAGTAATTCAACTCAAATTGGTTAATATCAATTGCTCCCGTATCCGAAAGCACATGATATGACATGTCGAGCAATGAAGCGGCCAGAAACTCCATGTTGTTGAATCCGGTGTTGAAGTATCTGCTGTTGTTGATTTTATCAATCAATTCATCTGGTATAGGTGCTCCTGTTTCATAATGTACCGCATACATTTTCAGTACTTCTCGCTCGGTAGCCCAATGTTCCAGAATTTGTGATGGCAATTCAACAAAATCGGTAGGGATAAAGGTTACGGGATAGGTGTTTTTTGCGAAAAGGCCATCCAGGGCATGTCCCAACTCATGAAACAGGGTTTCAACTTCGTCGAAATTAATTAATGAAGGCATGCTTGCCGAAGGGCGGGTAAAATTATAGACCACGGTAACTACAGGATGTATCTCTTCGCCATCAGGCAATACCTGATGCACACGGTATTCACCTTGCCAGGCTCCGCCTTGTTTGCTTTCGCGTGGGAAAAAGTCCATGTACATGACTCCAAGGGCACTTCCATCCTGATCGTTGACTTCGTAAGCCTGTGCATCAGGATGCGGAAGCGGAATGTTTGAAATGGGTTTGAAGGTGATTCCGTAAAGTTTGTTGATCACCATAAAGGCTCCGTCGCGAACATTTTCGAGTTTGAAGTAAGGGCGCAACTCGCTGTCGTCCAGGTTGTAGTTTTGCTTACGCAATTTCTCGGCATAGTACCACCAATCCCAACTTTGCAGTTTAAAATCATCCCCCTCATCGTCGATGATTTGCTGCATTTGGGTAGCTTCGCGCCGGGCAACAACCAGGGTAGAATCCCAAACCTGGTTTAATAAATTTAACACGTTTTCAGGATTTTTAGCCATCCGTTCTTCCAGCACATAAGCCGCGTAGTTTGGATAACCCAGCAGGTGCGCCTTCTGAATACGCAGGTTGATGATGTCGGAAAACAGTTTTTTATTATCGAGTTTGTCGTTGTTATTGCCCCGGTTTAAGTATGCTTTGTATAGTTTTTCACGCAGATCGCGGTTTTGGGCGTATTGCAAAAAAGGAACCATGCTCGGTTTATGGACTGTAAACATCCACTTTCCGGTCATACCGGCCTCATCGGCAGTCTGGGCAGCCATGCCGATGACGGATTCGGGCAATCCTGCCAGATCATCTTTATTATCGATCACCAATTGAAAAGCATTGTTTTCGTCCAATACATGCTGTTCAAATTTCAAAGCCATCATCGACAGTTTTTTATTGATTTCAATCAACTTTTGTTGCTGTTCACTATCGAGATTTGCTCCACTGCGCACGAAATCCCGATAAACATTTTCAAGCAAATAGGCTTGTTCACCGGAAAGCGAATCATGTTCACGGTTTTCATAAACGGCTTTTACCCTGGCGAAAAGTTTTGGGTTCAGGCTGATGTTGTCGGCATGTTCTGATAGCAAGGGAGAAATTTCTTCAGCAATCTTTTGAATTTCAACATTGGTATTGGCACTCATCTGACCAGAGAAAACGGAGGATACACTGCGAAGCAATTCCCCGCTATAAGCCATGTCTGCCAGGGTGTTTTCGAAAGTAGGCGGTTCCGTTTGATTGATAATGGCCTCTATTTCGGCATTATGAAGTGCCATAGCATCGATAAACGCAGGCATATAATTTTCAGTCGTAATGCTCTCGAAAGGAGGTACCTGATAGGTTGTGGTAAACTTCTCAAGTAACGGATTTTCCCCTGAAGACTGATCTTTTTTCTTGTTTTGGTCGCATGAACTCAATGTCATCATCATGGTAATGGTAAGTAAATAATAAAATTTTAACATAGGTTTGAATTTTAATTGAAGCATGCAAAGGTATTAAGATTTGGGTTGCAACTGATTGCTTTTGCATAGATTGGGGCAATAATAGTCTTACAATTCTGACAGGATTCAAAACCTTGTCAGGATTGTAGTTTCACTTCGAATCCGCTATCGACCAACTGGTTTACCAGCAATACGACTTAACTCCGGAGAAGATTGCCATTATTGAGGAGTCGGTAAAATAGCAACATAACCCTATCAGGGTTCAAAACCCTGAGAGGGTTGTTGAAGAACTTTGCCGAACTCTGATTATTAATCATTTTAACTTGTTTTTGATCAGTTGTAACACTACCTTTGATGGGTTTTCTGAGCAGCATCCGATGTACGATTGCAGGATGCTGGCTGTATGCAATTGGTAATAGAGTTTTCAATAAATGATGGGTGCTTCTTATCGGTTATTGTGGCTGGCCAAAACAAAACCCTGGTGGTTTTCAATTCTCCTGTGGCAAAATTTCCTCTTGATATTCCTTCCCATTAATTCTGGCTTGAAAAGATTTTCAAAAAACACTTCACATCATGAAAACTAAAGGTATTTTAATTGTAGCAATGCTACTGCTTGTATGGTCCTGTAAGAAAAATAATCCTGCAGACCATACCGACTACACCCAACAGTTGCAGTATGCCCTCGACACAACGTGGGCATCGTTTGTCAGTCAGGTGCCTCAGGCAAGTGGCGGGCTGGGTGTTTACATTGTCTGTCCCCAGGGCAGCTATTTTGTCTCGAAAAACCTTGATGAAGGAGCCGGTCCCGATGCGCACTTCAGGGCCGCCAGCCTGACAAAGACCTTAACAGCAACAGCCATTATGCTGCTCGATCAGGACGGTAAATTGCGAATTGACGATACCATCAGCCATCTGATGCCCGGCACTTCGCAGCCCTATCTGCCCGATGACAGTTGTTACCAGATTCCTTACAAAGACCTGATTACCATCAGGCAACTCCTTGACCATCGGGCCAATGTTTTCGATCAGGTTAACTCAGTCGTTCCGGCAACAGTTGATGCCTGGTATGCCGGTCAGGTCTATAGTTTGGCAGTAATTACTCAGGTTGACCGCTATCACCAGTTTTCGCTTGATGAACTTGGCTACCTGATTTCGCATCACCAGCTTACCTATGGCCCTCCCGGAACCGAATACCACTACAGCAATGGAAATTATACCCTCTTGGCCAAGATTATAGAAAGGGTTAGCGGAAAAAGCTGCCAGGACTTTATTCACGACGAGATACTGACGAAGAACGATCTGAGCGAGACTTACATCCCCTACCTGGGAACAGACACAACGCTTGCCGCACCCTTCCTGCATGGGTACTTGTATTTAAATGATTTCAATATTGATGTTACCAACTTCAATATGTCGTGGGCCATGGGAGAAGGCAATATGGTGAGCAACTTCAGGGATTTGGCCGAATTTTTTAGCCGGCTGATCTCGGGCAAATCAGGACTAAATATGCAGCAGGTGTCAAGGATGACCGAATGTCCGATATCCAATGAATCATACGGTCTTGGTATTGAATATTTTGAGGGTCTCGGCTATGGTCATACCGGAAGCCATTTAGGTTACCTTACCATAGCCGCTTACGACCCTGAGACTGATTGGATGGTTGTTTCAGAAAGCACATTGTATCCCAATGATCATACACTGAATATGGCTGAAGCAAAAGCCATTATGGCCATGCTCCACAAAATGAAGCAAACCGTAGGCTACTAAAACATCAGTTATTGTGTGTTTCAGGCCTTTCCATCCTGGTTAAAATCAGGATTAGTTAACTATTTCCTAAGCTGCTATAGAATTGTAGTTTATCGATAGCGCAAAACATAATGACAGACTTACCACCCCCCCCTCGAATCCAAATCGACCAACTGGTTTACCAGTTTTATGGTTTAACTCCTGAGGATATTGCCATTATTGAGGAGTCGGTGAAATAAGAAATAATATCCTTCACAGGCTTTGTTCCGAAGAAAAATGCTGCCATCATTAAATCCGTACCAAACCAAAAAACAATACCCTGTCATTTCGAGACCCAACTCCCCCGGAAAAGGGGGCGCACATAGTATGATGACAAAACCAAAAGCACCGACCTGTCATATCGAAATCCGCTTTTTGCGGATGAGACCTGCCTACCGGCAGGTAGTTATCCCCCAGGAATTGATAACCTCCATTTTTGCACCAACCTAATATACAGTATTTTACCAAAAGTTGTCATTGGTACCGCAGGGAGACCTACCTGCCGTAGGCAGGATTCCCCCAGGAAAGGAGATGCTCTTGTGTCCGGGAGATTTCTCTCCGCCTAAGGCGGGTCGAAATGACAACCATGTGTTTTGGGGATTTGACTTTGCCTAACTCAAGTTTGTCTCCACTTTCCAATCCCAAATCGACCAACTGGTTTACCAGCTATACGAACTTACCCCCGAGGAGATTGCCATTATTGAAAGCGTAGTAAAGTAAAATCACACAATACCACAAACGAATAAAAAGAGTCAAAACCACCGAACGACACATTTGGTATATAAATTATCAAAAACAGACTAACTTTCAGTCAAATTGATTCAAATCTATAAGGTTTCAATTTAGTAATTACATAATCCTGCGAAGAATAAAATCTATATTAATTCCCTAACAAACCATACCCTTTTACCTTACCTTTGAGCAAATTAATGGGAGATAGCCCAATACCGAAAAAGTAGACTTAAATCCATGAAAATGTAATTGCTTGTTCATTAGCCAAATGAAATCCACCAAAATAGAATGGACTGAAACCACCTGGAACCCCACTACCGGCTGTACCAAGATATCTGCCGGATGTAAGCATTGTTATGCCGAGCGAATGTCGAGGCGGTTGCAATTGATGGGGGTTGAGAAGTACCAGGATGGTTTTGCTTTACGTACGCATCCTGAGGTGCTGAGAGAACCTTACTCATGGAGGACTCCCCGGACGATTTTCGTAAATTCCATGAGCGATTTGTTCCACGAAGACATGCCCTTCGATTTTATCAGGCAAGTGTTTAAGGTAATGAACGAAAACCCAATGCATACATTTCAGTTGCTCACTAAACGGGCTGAAATCTTACTGGAGTATTCCGACAGACTGCCATGGGCTAAAAACATTTGGATGGGTGTTACCGTTGAAAACCAGGATTATGTTTCGAGGATTGATTTTTTGCGTGAGACCGGTGCTCACGTAAAATTTCTGTCGATAGAACCTTTAATTGGAAGGATTGAAAACCTAAATCTCAACAGCATTGATTGGGTGATCGTGGGTGGTGAATCCGGTCCGGGAGCACGGCCAATACTTAAAAACTGGGTAATGGACATAAAAGATCAGTGTATTCTTCAGGATACTCCTTTCTTCTTCAAACAATGGGGTGGAACCAACAAAAAGAAAACCGGACGCTTACTGGAAGGCCAAACCTGGGACGAGATGCCGGAACGTGAAGAAGTTGTGTTGAGTTAGTGAACTATTAACAAACCAATCTGGTGAAATGTTTGCCGTTGAAAAAGGATAAAATACGTTATCCAGAAATCTTTCTTCTTGTTGCTTTTCCAGCCTGCCTGGTTTTCTTCACCGGGCTTTGATTTTAATCGCCAGCTATTTTAAGGTCAGAATGCTTATCAGCCTCCCAAAACCTTTCTATATCATCACCATGTAAAAAACGGGTTAAACATAAAGATGGTATAGCGAAGGTATAGTGAAGGTCACAGAATGCTAATCCTGTTACACCACAAGATTCTTTGTAGTCTGAATCCATTTTTACAGGCACTGAAACGGAAACAATTCATTTGGTTATAGTGGATGGGAAATGGAAAAATGACGGGTTGGCAATATGCGTAGGCCGGGATTTCGAAGCTACAACTTATCAAACCGTTACAACGGGCATGCATATGCTTTGTGGCGGACTTTGAAAGACAAATCTTTCTGCCCACGACGGTTTATATTTCATGCCTCCTGCCTCCGTTCCTACGGTAGGTAAACCGGCAGACAAGTGGAACTAAAATACTCATTTTCATAACGTAACCCGCCATAAAGTATATGCATGCTTGTTGGGCGCTGCTTTTATATTTATTTTAACTCGTCTTTTAATAATCTAAATATTTTGAATCCTACAAAATCTTCCTTTTTAGGATATTCATTCCTATAATAACAGTTCCAATAACTAATCACCCTATTTTCTGTAGTTTCTGCAAATTCAGGGTTCTCAATGATAACTTTAGTCAACTTATTGATATTATTTTCGTTGAGATTATTTAATATTAGCTGATCAAGTTCTAATACATATTCGCCAATTAACTGAAAAATGAAGGGGGAAGTCCATTCATTATCAGATTTAAGTATGTTCATCAGACACTTTTCTCTTATAAATCCGTTGTGGTGTCGTGTTAAAATACAATTTAAAATATCATTTTGTATTTTATTCAGACCTTTTGAATCAAACAATCGTTGTGATTCATAATATACGCGATAAGGTATTGCTAATTTTTCTTTGTTAAGATAGACTTGAAATGATCCAGAACTGTCCAATTCAGATTTAAAATCAACTGTGTTAATCATTGATGTTATTTCTGTTCTCAGTTCAGATGGGAAAGCCTGGTACAAAACGCTAAAATTCATTTTCATATTATCACAATTACTTGTCTGTGCTATCTTTTACAGTTGCCCCCAACGGGCATGCATATGCTTTGTGGCGGACTTCAAATGGCAAATCTTTCTGTCCACACAGATTTACATTTGAAACTAAAATACTCATTTTCATAACGTAACCCGCCATAAAGTATATGCATTGTTACCAGCAGGCATTATTATTTTTCGCCCTTTTCTTCTGAGCTCGATTGCTGACTTGAAGAGGTAGTGCTAATTTCATTCGAGGAATTTGTCGTACTCGAATCCGGTTGATTAGTGATAATAGCCCTTAGACTTTCAGGGATATCTTCAGATCTAAGTGACTTAATAATTCTGTTGTCACTTTCTGGTTTAACAATACGTTTTTCTTTTTCTTCCATTGTATTTAATTTTAAGTTATTAGAAATAATTTTATAGTTATTTAGGTTCGAGATAGTAAATATTACTACCAGAATGATTCCTATTGATATTAAACCAGCAACAATAAAATTGAAAATAGTTGTTGACTTATCGATTTTGTATTTCCCAATTTTCGAATGCTCAAGAACTTTTTTGTTGTGATTTATTATTTCAGATGAAATTAGAAATGATAAAAAACTTAATAGAATCGAAAAAGCAAAGAATGAAATTGAAACATAATACACCCATAGTAATATGCTCATGTTTAAAGGGACAATATCTTTGATGAATGTCAGACTTATAGCCAATGACCCGCCAGCAATGTAAACAGATTGTTTGTCAAATAATTCAATATTATATCGGTAATCTTTTTTAAGGGTTTCCAGATATTTTTTCAAGTCTTTTTTTTGTTCTTCTGTCAAGTCAGTCATTTTCTAAAATTTCTCGTTGGATAATTACTTTCTGGGCTGTCTTTTGTGCTTGCTGGTAACATCCACATACCACCAATTGTCGTTATGCCTATTATATAACCTTAGTTGTTAACATTCATTCTGCTATTCATTTAATCTCATTACCACTATATTATCCATTTTCAGCCGTTTAAAATCAGTTAAATCGGTTTCGGTCTTCTTCTTGTAATTGGATCATCGGGTGTTTGGTGGGGTAAATCTAGGAAATTATTTTATCGGTTTGACATTGGGGGTTAAGATATTATGGCGTTTTTTGTAAGGTTTTGTTTTTTCTTACAGTATCTTCTTAGTAAGGATTGATCTGATTTGGTTTTGATGAACCTATTGCTGTCCTGATTTTGATTAAAATTTAATCACAACAAAGAAGGAATCGATGGCCATCCTGTTAGCTTGTAAGAGGCATGGATTTTTTATGAAAGTAAGGAATGAGGGGGATGATCATCCGGCTATTTTTTTGGACGGACCGGAGGTCAACTGAGTTCGGATGTGGGGCCAGATGGTTTTAATGATAAAGTGGCGTAGTTACACTTATCTGCCGATTTACCTACCTCCGGTAGGTGAACCTGCCGATTTACCTACCTCCGGTAGGTGAACCTGCCGATTTACCTACCTCCGGTAGGTGAACCTGCCGATTTACCTGCCGAAGGCATGGAGGCATGGAGGAACGAAGGCAGGAGGCATGAAACTACGCCCGGGTGGGGGGTTGGTCGAAGAGCAGGATGGAAGAGGAGTGAACGGGTAGATCAGGTTGTACAGGTACTGACACGGAAAAGGTAAAAGCTTGTTTGTAACTCCGGTATGGCGGTACAACCTCAATCGGTACGGGTGGCACAATAACTACGGTATGGGTCGTAAAAATTGGAGCGGTATATCGATCCATCCAAACAGGGCTTCAATACATCAAAATTATCTTCTTGTTGCTTTACCAGCCTGCCTGGTTTTCGTATTCCACGAAATAAATTTGCTCTCCGTCAGAACTAAAAATGACCTTTACACATGTAAGTTTTTTAAAATTAATCCTTTAGTCATGAAAATCACTAATAGTGCCCAAACTAATACTTTATCCTATTTGCCTTATGTTTAATGGCCCCTCATACGGATGATTATATTTATTGATAATGTAACCAGCGAATCTCCACCGAATACAAAGCCTCACAGATTTTGAAGATTTATGGACTACTCTCCCGGAAGCAAGTTAATCCGACAAGTAGTAGATACGTAATCGTTTATTGATGAATTTGACTTCGTCAGTGATTTTTTTCAAAGCCATTTTTCAGTCAAGTAATATTTGACCACATAATTTTTATCCCGGCACCACAAACTGGTACCCTTTCCCCTTGAGGGTAATAATTTCGATCCGTGGGTCTTCACTCAAATAGGATCGAAGTTTTCGAACATACACATCAAGTGTTCGTGAGTTGTAATAGGAGTCGTCGCCCCAAATACTCATCAACATTGATTTGCGGTCGGTGGTTTGGTTGCGGTTGGCTGTCAATATGGTCAGCACTTCGGCTTCACGCATGGATAGTTTTCTCACCTGGTTCTTCAAAATCAACTCATATCGATCGGGTGAAAACAAATAGTTTCCCAGGGTAATGGGTGCACCTTTTTCTGTCCCTTGATGAGCCGACAGTTGTATGATATTCAGTTGGTTGTTGATGCGGGCAATCAGCTCTTTTATGCTAAACGGCTTCTTGATGTAGTCGGTGCCACCGCTTTCAAAACCCTGAACCAGGTCGTTGGTTTCAATTTTGGCTGTTACAAATATGATGGGGAGTTTGGGAAAACGACTCCGAATCTGTCGACCCAATGTAAAACCATCAACATTGGGCAGCATCACATCCAATATACATATCTCAGGGGTAAAGATGTCAAATGCTGACATTACGCGGGCACCATCACCAATAAGCAAAACCTCAAACTCCTGACTTTCCAGAGTTTCTTTTACAATCTTACCCAGAAAGGGTTCGTCTTCTATATAAAGTATCTTTCGTTTCATTGCTTTATTGCCGGAAAAATAAGTGTGAACTGACAGCCTCCTCTATCTAAATTCTTTACACCAATCCTGCCTTGATGCTGCTGCATCACCAATGCAGCATAATTCAAACCAAGTCCGTAACCTTTCGCATTGTGCAGGTTGGCGGTAGGCACCCTGAAAAATTTCTCAAAAACTTTGTCCAGATATTCGTCGGGAATACCCATGCCATTGTCTTCAAGAACTACCAAAGTTTCTCTGTTTTCGTGCTGTATTTGAATGGATATCTCCGGTTTTTTTGTGCAATATTTCAAACTGTTGTCAATTAAATTAACCAACACCCCATGAACATGAAACTTGTCAGCATTAATCAGGATTTCCTCCTCGTTCGCTTCCAATCTGACTTCAGCATTTGCCTGATCAAACCGTGTTTGCATGGAAAACAGAACTTCTTTGATAAGATTGGTCAGGTTAACACGCTCGATGGTAATAAATGGCCTCCCTTCCTCCAGGGCCGAGTTGTTCAGTACCTGATTTACCAGTAAATCAAGTCGGTTTATCTCGCTGTGGGCCATTTCCAGATATTCTTTGGTTCGGGTGGGATCTTTTTTCATGTCAAAATCCAGCAAAGCTTCCAGTGCTACCTTTACTGTTGAAACAGGGGTTTTTAGTTCATGGGTGATATTTGAAATAAAATCGTTTTTAAGTGCAATAAGCTTTCGTTGATTTTTCAGGTTGATATAGGCCATTCTGAATGCCAACGTTGTGATTAGTAGTAATATGATGGCAAATGTCAGCTGAGGGATAATGGCTTTCAGGAGATAAACATGGTAATGGCGGATGGTGGCAAGATACTTATTTTCAAATAATTCGCTTTTCACAACCATACCCGGAAATTGATGGTTGTTGACAGAAATACTGTCGTTTGCGTGCCACAAAACAGTAAATCCGCTGTATTCTTTGATTAAAAACTGGTTGAAAAGTGATGTGAGCAGTGTAGTGTCAACTTTCGCGATAAAATAAGTGGACAAACTTTGTTCCCCGGTGTTAATTTTTTCCACCGAATTAATTAGCAAACGGACACTTTTCAGTAACAACTTGTTACTTGTGTCTTGAAATGCCATGTTGAGGTAGGTCGTGTCATACCTGTCCGGGATACTGTCGTCAATGATAATTTTAATTTGACTTTGGGTTTCCGGTAAGCCCGTAAGTTTTACTGATTCATTTCCGGCATCACCAAGTTGCATAAATATTCTGCTCACCGTATCATGGTTGTAGGTATATGATGATGAGAATGTAAGCGAATCCATGCCTTTTGGCCTGAACATAAAAACCTTGCTGAAACTTGTGTCGCTTAATATGGGATCAATCAATTGCGTGGCCAGCATAGTATCCATTACCTGTTGTTCCGATTGCCTGAGCCCTCTTTCGAGATCCCTGGTCAGTAATTTTCTGTTTTCTTCATACTGCGTATAGAGCCAATAACCCAGAAAAAGGGTGAGTAATATCTGACTGCTAATCATCAGCCACCTGATATGCGATATATTTCTGTGTCTTTCCATATTAACTTTTCATCCACAAAAATACATTAAACAGTATTCGCAATCAATCGATTAACCTTAATTAACCTTAATTGGTTTAGCATTAACCTGCACCAACCTTCTGCCCCTTTATTTTTGGCTCAAAATTAATTCATGGAAATATCCAATAAAACTCAATCAAAATGAAAAAAATATTTTTAGCCATGGTAACAACTGTCGTCATGATGACGGTAAATGCTCAATCAGAAAAAAGTGAGGTTCGTACAGAAGGCACCATCACCTACGAAGAGGTGGTGAAGTTTGACATTGTAGTGGACGGAATGTCTCCCGAAATGATGGCAATGATGCCCAAAGAAAACCGATCCGGTACCATACTTTATTTCAACGATAAGGCCTCTCGGTATGAAAACCTAAACGTAGTAACCGATGGATCCATTGAAGAGGAAACGGGAGGGGCCACCGTAAAAATAATGATGAGTACTCCGGAAAATATTATGTACCGTGACCTGAAAAATCAGAAAATGGTTCATCAGAAAGAATTTATGACCCGAAATTTTCTGATAGAATCCGACATACAAAAAGAAGAATGGAAGCTTACCGGAAATCAGCAAGTGATCCTGGGCTACCCCTGTCAGGAAGCCTTGAAAAATGACACATCCGGAATGGTAAAAGTGTGGTTTACACCAGCCATTCCAGTATCTACAGGTCTCGGTGAATTTGGCGGTCTTCCGGGGATGGTGTTGGCCGTTGATGTCAATGATGGTGAACAAACCATGACAGCCAAATCGGTGGATCTGGTAAAAGTGGATCCGGACAAATTGCAAAAGCCCAATAAAGGAAAAAAAGTTAGCCGCGAAAAATTCAATTCTATTGTGGAAGAAAAGAACAAAGAAATGGGTGCTGAAGGTGGTGAAGGCCAAACCATTATCATGAAAATTAGTCAATAGTTCAGGAGGTGTCCAAATGAAAAAGATTGTTTTCCTTTTACTGTATTTTCCAGCCTTCATTTCCCTTGCACAGCAAACCATACTTAAAGGCGATGTAGTTGACGAGCAGGGCAACCCTTTGCTCTACGCCACCGCAGTGTTGCTTTACCCGGTCGATTCCACCATGACCTACTACGGTATTACCAATGAAACCGGACATTTCGAGATAAAAAACATACATCCGGGGAATTATATTCTGCAAACATCCTACATGGGTTATCAGTCGTTTTTTAAAAAGTTGGAATTGCCCCTTTCCAAAGGAAATTATTTGGGCGTTATAGCCATGCAACCGGCTTTATTAAATCTTTCAGAGGTAGAAGTAAGTGCTGACCGCATACCATTTATTATCAAAAAGGACACCATTGAGTACGGCGCCGGGTCGTATCAGGTAAAGCCCGATGCTGTTGCCGAAGATTTATTGAAAAAACTTCCCGGGGTTCAGGTTGACAGAGCCGGAAACATTAAAGCGCAAGGGGAAAATGTGCAGAATGTGCTGGTGGATGGGAAGGAATTTTTTGGCAACGATCCGCAGGTGGCCACAAAAAACCTGCCCGCCGATGCCATCGAAAAAGTTCAGGTTTACAATAAGAAATCGGATGAAACCGAATTAACCGGAATTGAGGACGGAACTTATGCCAAAACCATTAACCTGATTTTGAAGGATGGTAAGAAAAGTGCCCTTTTTGGAGATGTTTCAGCGGGTGTGGGTACGGATGAAAAATATCAGGCCGGGGCAAAACTCTACCGGTTTACCAAGAAACACCAGTTTGCAGCACTGGCCATGCTTAACAATGTCAATAAATATGGATTCTCCTTTAGCGACTACCTCAATTTTACCGGAGGACTCCAAAGTCTTATGAGTGGAGGGGGTTCCATCAGCATTGGTAGCGATAGCGATATGCCCATCAACTTTGGACAGAATATCAACGGACTGGTAACTTCAGGGGCAGCGGGGGCTAACTTTACCTACGAAGCACATAAAAACAATCGGTTTAATATCAGCTATTTGGGAAGTGGTGCAGACAAAAAACTAATTCAAAACACGGTCACCGATAACTTTCTCGAAAACGGTTCGTATATTCAAAACGAAGACCTAAGTCAGAATACCAGAAACCGCGCACACAGGATTAATTTTGGGTGGAAGAATAGAATCGACTCCACACAACATCTTAACTTCGATGGTGGTATCAATATAACCAATGGAAACTCAAAGGCAGTGTCGTTCACCGAAAGTACGGTTGGTGGTTTGCTCTCCAATGAGTTGAACAGTGCTAACAACTATGACCAATTAAATTATTCTGCAAAGCTGTCAGCTTTGTATATAAAGAAATGGGAAAGGGTGTTGAGACTATTTAAGTTAAAAGGTGGTTTTTCAGCCAAAAGCAATCAGATGAATTCTCAATGGGCCAATAATGCCCGTTTTTTCAATCCTCCTGATACCTCAGTATATCTAGGGTTTCAAAATGACGAAAACCGGTTGCTAAGCTATTCATTGGCTTCATCACTTACTTTCAAAATTGCTCATTTCTGGTATTTGGTGCCAAGTGCAAGTGCCGGAAAGAATGAAGAGTGGCTTAACAGGGTTCAGGGAATACCTCCCGGGGAACAGCATGTCACGGACTCGTTAAGTCCTGATTTTAATCGTCAATATCAATGGCTTCGGGGCGGAATTTCCGTTAAAAGGAATACAAAAAGGAGCCAGTTGAGCCTCATGGCCGAATTTGAAAATGCACATACCGGAAATACATTGAATAACCTGTCTTCACAGTACGATCGACTGTGGTATTTTGTGCCCGGATTTTCGTGGGATTACGATCTTGGTACAGGAAAACGTTTGGCAGTTAGTTTTCAATCTTCGGTAAATTCACCAACGGCGAGTCAACTATTGCCCACTCTGGACAATACCAATCCATTGCAATTGTATCAGGGAAACAGAGCCTTGAAGCCGGATTTCAACCACAATTTGCAACTCAACTGGATTTATTTTGACCAATTTTCACTCATCTCCTTATTTGCGAGGGTTCATGCCAGTTATACCAGCAACAAGATTAACTGGTCCAGAACTGTTATGCCTGACCTTAGTCAAATACTGACTTTGGTCAATGTGGCTGATGATTATCGTGCAGGGGCCAGCATTGATTTTTCTACACCCATCCGGCCTTTGAGAATCAATTTTAATGCTCGACTTAACGAAGATTGGAACCAAGGAATCAACATGGTAAATGGAGATCAGAACATCGTCACCAACTTTATTCATGCGCTAACACTTAAATTTGACAACCGTAAAAAGGAAAAATGGGACCTGACGGTAGGAGCTACCCTTCAGCTAACTGATGCCCATTACTCCATTCAGAAATCACTCAACAAACTGTATTTCAATTTTACAGCTTTTACTGATATTGTTTACACGCCATCTGAAAAATGGTATTTGGCACTCACTGCCGACCTTCATCGATACAATGGCCAATCGTTTGGCGAATCGGTTTACATTCCTTTATTGAAGGGGGAAATCACCCGATATTTTTTGAAACACAACAGAGGAGTAATGATCTTTGAGGTGTATGATTTACTGGATAAAAATACAGGAATAGAACGACTCAGTGAAATGAACTATCTCCTTCAACGACAATCTAATACAATTGGAAGATATGCCATGATAACGTTAAAATATCGATTAAATAAATTTGATAAAAAGTCAGGGATTGATATACAGATGGGGAGGAGGTAAGTGTTGTGTTGTCAATTGAACATGTGTCTCATCCAGAAAAAAGGTTTACAATTTTTGTTGATATTTTGGCACCCACTATCAGTACGAGACACTTTAAGTTAAAAGGGTTTTATTCCATTCCCCAATCTCCATTAATAATCTCTTTCCTCGATTTCACTCCCAACCTTGAGAAAATCTTATACACATGACTCTTTACCGTACTTACTTCGATGTTGAGTTCGGTGGAAATTTCTTTGTTGGAGGCACCCTTACGTAAAAATTCGAAAACCTTTTTTTCCTGCATCGACAGGGACTGAAGTAGCGATTTGTCTGTGATGTCAACTTGCTCTTGTGGGCGTTTTCGTCTTGTTGGCAGCAGCAAAACTGTTGGTATAAGTACCAATATCAAAGCTAACCACACTATTCCTAAAAGCAGAATCCTTCGGGTTGGGAGAAAGAAGGATATTCGAATTATTATTCATTATAAGATGGAGGAAATTTTCGTCTTTGCCACCAATAATGATAGTGTGTTTATTCGTCCTGAGCTACATCCACCTTAAGGGTTCCTGTTACATCTTTCAAGGAGACTATGATTTTCCATATGCCGGGTTCCGGGTCTGAGATCACTTTGCTAATCACTCCTTTGGCTCCTGTTGAGTTATGATTGGTGCTCGACTGGGAAAAGGTGCTGGTTTTGGAGGAGCTGCCAATGGACACATTACTCGAAGAACTGGCTTTGGAAGCTGAATTTGCTGACGAGCTTGAAGAAGTTCGGGAGGTAGTGGTACTTGTCGAGGTAGATTGCTCCACTTCATCGTCCTCGCCTACGGAAATATTCATGCTTACGTTGTGCCCTTCCGTTCCGTCACAACGTAAGAGGAACCCCGGAATTTTCTCGCCTTTGGGGCTATAAAGGGTCACTTCAAGGGTTCCTTTTTTAATAACACCGTCCAGATTCAGCATCATGTTTTCACTCTTTTTCTCCAGGTCGATATAGAGGGTTTCACTCTTTGTAGCTTCCTTCCAATTATAATTCTCTTGGATTGACTTGGGTGCTTTTTGTGCAAATGTGGCCATGGTACTCGTGAGGAGCATACAGATCATTAATAAATAAAAGAATTTTCTTGTGTTCATGATATTAAAATTTTCGTGAAAAATATTTATTGAAATCATAAGACAAATGTAAGGGAGGCAGGCAAAAACCGAGTAGTAATAATGGTTGGAAAAAAGTGAGTGTCAAGGTTGAAAAAAGTACTAATGGGTTTATAATCTGCCAAAACGAAAAATCAAATTGTACTTTACACTATTTGGGCTTATGAGATTTAAGGTCCCGGGCTGTTTAAATATTTCCTTGAAATGAGGAGATGACTATTTGCGTATTTTTTTGAACCCTTAAATGGGAGAGGACACAGAAAAATTAGAAGCTACACGCTTTTATAATTTTGTTTTAATAACTCTAAGGTTCCCTTGGGCCACTTTCCACACCAAATATTCTAAAGTTATTGACCCCAAGTTTCTTCTCAATGTAATCGTTCCAGTTGGACAAGCCTTGCATATTAAATCCTTGTTGCGTTTCTTTCCTCATGGACTGCAATTCATTGTGCAGCAATTTTAACTCCTCCTGATAGATGTTTGCAATTTCCTTCCGGTTTGCCGATCCCATGTTATTAAGTTTGTCAATTAAGATTCTTCGGTGAATCTCATACACGTCAAAATAGATATTCAGATAGACCAGTGTATATACATCACGGCGCATATCTTTAAAAAATGACAAGTTACGGTCGATGGAGGCTCTGGAATAATAGTACGTATTAGGGCCTTCCACTTCATAATCCAGAAACAAATGACCCCGTAAATAGCTGTTACCGGCTGTTTGATAGGCTATTACCAGAACTCCATTTTCATTGCCCTGGGGCAGTATTGGTTTTGCGTTTGGTATATCACTCCAGATCAATCGGTTGGCCTTGCTCCAATTCAAAAAAGGAGATTCAATATAGGGTGATTGTACGCTGATGGAATCGTGATTAATCAGATAACCATGGGTTTTAAAGAAGTTGGTGAAATCGATTTTATTTTGACTGATGGGCAGGTAATAATTGGCTTCCCAGAAATGTTTGTTAAAGGGATAAGATAGAATGCGCTGGTAATCTGAGCCAGGATTAACCGGTGCAGAAAGAGGCATTTCGAAAGGCGACCCATAATCATAGAATGCCAGTAAAGCCCTGGAAACTATCCGGTTCTGAGGTTGGCTCGACAAAATAAAGTCGTAATTGTAAATCATTGATTGTAATCGGGTACTGTTTTGATCAAAATTAAGTTCGAGTCTGATATTAAGCGAATCGACAAGTGAATTTTCCTGAATCGATTTCAAAAAATCCTGTTTGGTATTTTCTATTTCAAGCGTTAATTTCTGAAGCTCATTTCGATCGATATTGATGTAGATTTTGCCACTAAAATACAGCCCGTTATTTATTTTTGGACTAAACGCTATAACTGTGGTTTGCTCGTCCCCGTCATTTAATATATCCTCGATTTCAAGGTGGTATTTCGATTTTATGGCAGAATGATTCAGGTTTGTGGGACCTATCGGTAGTTTCTGATTCATGACTTTTAGAAAAGGGGAGAATTCGCTCAGGATGTCAGTCGTGTTTAAACTTACGAAGGCAAAATTGTCTTTTTTTATAAGCCCGGCTCTTCCGTTTTTAAGTTCAAGAGAAGTAATGCCATCGCGGGGATTTAATTCTGCGTTATAAAAGGCTTCAAAAATCTCCAACGGCTGATCCATGCTCGAATATAAACTGAAATAAGCCTTTGAAGGAATATTTTCCGTTTTTCCGCGGTATTTTTTAATAAGTTTTGTCAGCAAACCATAAGCATAGTTTTCCTGGTCGGCCAAAACCACAACCTCGTTAAGGGTGTGAACCGCTTTTTCAAGTGTAATGGTTAGGCTGTCATTCGTTTCATCTATTGCTATTTCTTTGCTTTTATATCCCATAAAATAAACGACAAGGGTATCCCTGATGAGCTTTTTCCGATTGATTAAAAACTCCCCGTCTTCATTGGTGATGGTTCCATCATCGGAACCTTTGAATTGAATGGAGGCATAGGCCAGTTTTTCATCATATTGGTTTATCACAATGCCGTGGATATACCCTGACTTTTCCTGAGCGTACAAACCTGTGGCAGAGAGTAACAATAGGAACGCAAAGCACTTGATTTTCATGGTATTTTAGTAATAGTAGTTTTTTTCAAAATCAATAACAGGGTGCATTGACTCAAAGTCTGATCCGGGTATTATCGTTGGAACACTCTGGTATCATTGCGTTATTCAAAATTATTTCCTCAATATCTCCCTCAGAAACACCAACATCGTATGATTTAATTCCTGTTTTCCAGATATCCTTTTTCCTTTCAATTACTTCTTTGGTGCCATCCAGAACACATGGATAGAAATATGATTCAGTTAATCCTTCAATAACCGAACAGAATTTCCGGCTATATTCCCACAACCGGAATGTTCAAAATTGTTATTAAATGTAAATACATTTCGAACAAATGAATGATCAGCGGTGTAGATCGATGAGGTCCAAAAAACACCCCATAAGTTAAGTTCTGTATAACCTCCCCAATAATCCCTGTAGCCTCCGGCTTTAGCTTCAAAACCGCTGCATCCTCCAACTTTTAATTTTGCAGCAACATCGCTACCCAGAAAAGTTTCAAGAATATCCCATTCTGCCTCTCCGGGCAAATGCCAACCTTCGATATAAGGTTTTTTAGCTGCCTCCCAGGTATATAAGCGCCCATAATTTTGAAGATAGCTTTCATCATTATTGTAAACGTAAGCTTCTGAAACGGAGGTTCCATCTGAGGTGAATTTTGCTTTTAAATTCTCCGCCATCCAGATCTGTGTGCCAATTTTAACGGTTTTGTAAATGTTTCCTTCAAAATCAGTAATTGGGTTATCCTCTGTTCCAATTATTGGGGTATCAGTATTGGGTTTTTCTTTTTTGCATGAAAAGAAACCGATACTAAATACGACAAATAGGATGGTGATACATGTATATTTCATCTTTTTATAGTGTGTTTTTTAATGTGTTCAATATTTTACTGATGCAAAATAATTGTGCTTAATCCAGGTTTTAATTGGTGATTATTGAACAACAATCATCTTTTGGGATAACCTCTCCCCATTTTCCAAAATCAACGTATAGGTATAACATCCCGATGGTAGTTTGGAAACATCAAATATAATTTCGTGCTTTCCAGTTTGATAGGTCTCATTTTTAATCAAATCAACTACTTTTTGCCCAAACTGGTTATGTATTACAAGTGATATACAAGCTGATTTTTCAAGCTCAAAATTGATGGTGGTTTGAGCCATACAGGGATTGGGTGAGTTTTGTAAATACTTCAGTTGCCCTAACGGTTTCTTTTGTTCCTTAATACTGACCACCGTATGAAGGCTATCGATGATTTCTGCACTAATCCAGTATGGATTATAACCCATATCTCCTGTTCTGGCTGTATTAAAGAAAAGGTATTGTTTGTCGAGGCTCACATATGGAAAGAAAGCTCCGGTAGAATTTACCTCGTATCCCATATTGATGGGTTCAGCCCAGGTTAAGTCTGCCTTCCTGAAACTGATATATAAATCAAATTGCTGTCCGATCATGCCCGGACGGTTGGATGAAAAAATCAGGTACTGGTCATCGGGATCAATATACGGACCCCAGTCACCATATTCAGAGTTTACTTCATCCCCAAGACTTTGTGGCATCTGGTAACTTCCATTCTGATACCTGGAAACATAAATATCTGGTTCAGGGTTGGCCTCAGTAGATATCTCAAGATAGATATCGCCAGAGCGGTTTACTGCTATTTCCCAACCAACGCCCATACCCGGTGATATTGGCACCTGTAACGTTACGGATTCTGACCAGCCGGTAGGTGTTCGGGTTACCATTCGGAAAAAACCTCCCGGTCGCGTGGAAACAAAATACAGTGTATCGCCTCCAACAGAGAAAAACGGACTGTTTTCATGATATTCAGGCATTGCGAAAGAAGGATGCTGAATAGGACTCCAATTATCTTCTACAACCTTCATAGTAAATAATGTCGTTCGATGATCATCCGGACCATATGTAACATACTCTGCCCAGAACATTTCAAGTCCATCGGGGCTAAAAACCGGTGAACCATGCCACCACCGGTTGTTGGTGGCAAGCAATGAATCCGGTGCAAACTGCTTTGCCCTCATTCCGGGAGGTTCCTGTCCAAGATAAGGGAGATTGTTTTGTGCCGGCAGCATCAGCGGTAAGAGGATAGTTAAGAATCCAACAATCAATATGATGAATGCAGTTCTCTTTTTCATTTTTTTAATCATTATGCGGTTAATAATGATTAAAATTAATAAGAGACTGCTGTAAAGTGTCAGCTTATTGTACCGTTGGTAGTTTTGACTTTACCGAATGCAAGTTGGAAAGCCCCACCTGCTGGTGATTCAGTTTAGTATTATCCATTGCTTTCAATAACATCCGTTTTATCATGTTGAAACAACTCTTTATTGCGATATTATTGTGAGAGCTATGCGCTGGATAATGTTCATGCTAATTCAGTTCAATTAACCAAATTAAAAATGATTGTCATTTATACATTGATTGATAATTGGGTTCCCATACGGCATTTAGGATTTTCCAACCTTTTTCTGTTCTGGCCAGATGAAGATAATCAACATATTCAGTGCTGATGCAGGTTACATTGGCAATATTTAGCCCAATTTCAGTAATCCTGATGGTGTTGTCAGATTGTGGTTTTCCTTTTTTTGATTCCTTTTGGTAAACCGTCCAGGTGACCATATCCTGATAGGAGGCTTCGAGCAGTTCAGTACCTTGACCGCTTTTTGCCGGTACAATTCCTCTCTTGACAAGCTGAGGATGAAGAGCCAGTGCCATGCGGGCCGAGTCGCCTGTTTCCCAGCCTTCAATGTAGTTCAATACGGTTTCCTGGATTGCCGTAGAATCTTGTTTGGTTTGTGCTTCCAGCGATGTGTGGAAAAAACCTAGCAAGCAAAGAATTAAGAAAAAGTGTTTCATTTTTTTGTTTTACTTTATGGTTGAGTTTTTAATCTTTCATCAATATCAAAGGCTATACCATGAAAGCCATGTGGTTGTTTATCTGCCACATAAATAAATAGTTATGGCTGTTTTTTATTGACAAAGTTATGCTATTGAACAGTTGGTGTACATTTTTGAACAGTGTTAATTTTTCATATATACTTCACCAAATGTATGATATGAATTTGATTGAATGTTATTATCACTTTTTTAGATTTCTGGCCACCAGAATCATATTCAACAAAGTACCAACATCTTTTGATGAGACAGAATTCTCCGGGAGAAAAGTATTTACTCTATGAACAAAAACCATATCATATTCAGGAATTACGACCACAAAATGTCCCCCCATTCCTCGTGCAGAATAGATTCCTTCCTTGAGTTTCACATTTGGTAAATGGGGAAATTTATTATGATCTTTTGCAACCCACCACATATAACCATATCCATCGCCTTTATATATTGTAGCATCCGAAAAATAGGTGGTACTTTCTTTGACCCAACTTGCAGGTATTACCTGTTTATCGTTCCATTTCCCATTTCGTAACATCAGCAAACCGAAGCGCGCCAGATCGTGGGCAGAAATAACAAACATATATGCCTCATGGATTGATCTGCCCGTTTTGAAAGACATGCCATTCTCAACCGAGAAATTTTCCATTTGTATAGGGTCAGCAATATCATCCTTAAAGGCTTGAAATATTTTCTTTCCGGTTTGCTGTTCAAAAATTGTTCCCAACACATTAAAATCCCAGTTATTGTAAAGCCAAAACTCGCCTGGTTTAAACGTATCCCTTAGCGGTTTAAGCTTATGCATAGCATCATTTTCAGCCTCAGCGGTGTGAAACACACCTGAACGAGCTTTTAAACAATCTCTTATCGTTGCTGTTTTTTCTTGATCCGACAAAACTGGCTCATCATCAATTCCAAGTTCGGACATGGTTTTGTCCAGATTAATTGTGCCATCTTCCACATATTTTCCATACAAAGCACTTAATGCGCTTTTACGCATCGAATGGGTAAAGAAAAGCGAATCCACATCACCCCACTCATCAAGAACCACTCCATTTACAATGATCGTAACGGCAGCAGTTTTTAAGGTTTTTGAAAATTCCTGAGCCTTGGCAAGTTTCTTTGAAGAGTATCCAAGATCTTCAGGTTTATTAACTTTTTCCCATGTTTCCCCAGGGTATTTATTCGTCGATTGGCTGAAAACAGAAAATGCACTAAAAAGGATCATCAATGCAATTGCCGTATATTTTCGGATAATTTTTGTTATTGTCTTCATTTCTTGTTTTTTACGAATTCAAATCAACAATTAAAATTCTCTGGTATTATTTTCATACTTAGTTTCAGGAATAGACTCATCATTTAGGATAAGTGCTTTAATTTCTCCTGCGGGTATTTCAATGGAATACGATTTAATCCCGGCCTTCCAAATATCCATTTTCTTTTTAATCACCTGCTTTGTTCCGTCAGCGTATTTTACAGTCAGGATTACGGGAATCGGATATCCCCCCAAATTTTCAATGGTTACTGTTTCAGAATCGGTTCCCTTTTCAATTTTACCAATAGCCAGGTCGGCATAACCCAACTCAAAAAACCAGGGTTTCCAGAACCAGGCTAGATCTTCACCGGCAACTTCATTAAAAGTGAAAAACCAATCATATGGAATGGGGTGTTTGCCTTTCCACCGATTTGTGAATTCTCTGATTGCCTGATAAAATTTTTGTTTTCCCATATAATGGCACAATAAATTAAGTGCGGTTGCCATTTTCACATAAGAAATAAAACCATGCGTATCTTCTCCCATATCATAGGAAACCAGCATGATAGGGACATCGACGGCTTGATATGACGCCATATGTGTATAGTTCCTAGTATTTTCATCCAAAATAGCCAGTGTGGTATCACCCATTAGATCGGCTAATGCAACTAATCCCACAAATAGCGTAGTTCCTTCATCCATCCAACCGTATTTTTGTTCATTAACACCCACATTGAAAGGGAAATAGGAATGTCCAATTTCGTGGGTGGTCGCAAAAGCCGTCTCCCCGGGATTATTGAATTCAGCATCGTTAATCATTCCCGGAAATTCCATACCACTAATGCAACACTGAAAAGCAGTGAGATGTGTATTGGGAAAAGGTATTGCCGGAATTTTTGTTGAAAAGAAGCCGATGCAATTGCGACTAATTTCAGTAACGGTTTTAAAATATTTGCTTTTAGGACTATATACCGAACTTACCGGAATCCTTTTGTCTTCAACTATAACACTGGCTCCATCCCACAAATAACTATTGCTCACCCCAAAAGCAAAATCTGCCTGATTTTCGGATTTAAATCTCCAGCTATGTTTTTTCCCTGCTTTGGTTATATGTTTTTCTTTTCTGTCAGTTTCGGTAATAATATGAATCACACTATCCGATTGTGATGCTTGATTAATTCGTTCAATAAATTTTCCGGTATAGATTTCATCCGCGTTCTGCAAAACTCCAGTCGACCATACGTTGTATTCGGCTGGTACGGTAACTTCAACATCAAAATTTCCGAAATCGTTATAAAATTCAGCAATACCGGCATGACCAACTACATTCCAGCCGTCAATGTCATCGAAAACACAGATTTTTGGATACCAATAGGCAATAAAAAAGTTGGTTTTATCATACGTTCCTTGTCTTTTCCCAAGAGTAAAGGGCATTCTTACTTTCCATTCTATTTCTATTTTCATTTCTGACTTAGGAAGCAACTTTTGTGATAGTGGAACTTTCATGATTGTTGTGAAATAACGTAATTTTTTTAGGTCAACCTGAGTTTCATTTACCATAACCCTTGTAATTTCAACTCCATCATGAATATCAATTTCGTTAATATCTTCATCACGTGTTACACCTTTTTTATAGAGGTTTTGGTACAAATTAACATAGAGGTTCGATAGGGTATCATTACTATTGTTTTGATAGTTAATAATTTCGAAACCTGTCAGGATATTTGTTTTCGGAAAGAATTCTGCATTAACAACATAATCAGCTCGGTTTTGGAAATAGTCAGGGCCCGGTTTGCCATCATAACCGCGGGTTCCATTGGCATAGGCTTTTCGTATTTCAATGGGTTGATAAAGGTCTTTGGTATTTTGTGCGAATAATTGGGTATATGCCAGAAGCAGAATTCCGAGGGTTAAAAATACAAGTGATTTCATAAAGTTGTGTTTATTTTAGGTTTTTAAATGAGTCATTTTCCATTTGTCTTCGCTCCTTTTAGTTATCTCAAATCAGAAATTCTAATTGAAATTTCAGAGATGTCGAAAAGAACAATTGTATTTTTCATCGCTCGATGCGTTATTTAAATCTTATAAATACTTTAGCATAAATCATTTACTAAGTCGTAACAAAATCTCTTTTGCACGCTGACTATCTGGCTTTAATTCCAAACAATGCTCAAAACTCTCGATAGCCATTTCTTTATTGTCAGTTTTTAAATATGCATCGCCAAGCCGATAATGTGCATTGGCAGAATTAGGAAACAGTTCCACATTTAATTTATATAATTCCAGTGCATCATTCTTTTCATAATTCATTAAATAATAAGCATATTCATTGATTCTGCTTTCCAGATAATCGATTTCATTTGCCTTATTTTGAAGTAATTCTTCTTTTTGTATGTTGAATTCCTGATAATCTTTCTGTACAAGCGCAATTCTCATTTTCTGGTAGGACGAAATCTTTTCAGGTAATTTAAACTCCATAATCTTCATGTCATCTGTAACCAATGAATTATAGATATGAATTACTTTTTTAGGACCAACACAAATTGCATTAATCAGCGAATCACGACCCAGCTTTTCATCAATTGTTTTAACCATAAAAGCTCCGGCAACATAATAGGCTCTTTTTTGTACACCTATTTCCCAAGACATTTCTGTCATTTTTTTTTGTGGTACAGACCCTGCTTTTGAAAAAAGTGAGTTTACATTTGCCAAATGCTTTTTTACAGACTTTTCGTTTTCCAGCATGAGATAATCATCGAATTTATGATTGGGATAAATATCCTGAGCCGTATAAGAAACATAATTGGCTAAACCTTCAGAAAGCAAATAATCAATCATGTAATCAAGCATTTCATTTTCGAGTTCAAACTCAGTTCGGTGAATTATAACATATGCATCGCCAACGTGAAAAACTTCGTGAACGAGTATATTCAGGATTCTTACCGGGTCACGATTAAAATTGGGTGAAGCAACATCCATAACTATATCATTTGGAATTGCAAATGCATAGGGAACAGTCCCTGTTAAAAGATAAATATTTGTGTGAATTTGAGGTGTTGATTTGGGTAAAAACGAACAAATATGAGGAATTGCTTTTTCGTTAAAAGTATTATTACTTTCAATAATTTTCTTCGCATTTACAAACGCAATTTGTTGTGTAATATCGTTAGATGAAAGTTTCGAAAGTTTTCGAATACTCTTTTTCCATCTTTCGTAAGGGATTTCGATGTTATTTTGGGCATGCCATTTTTTAGTTAAGCTGAAAGCTGTGTTATTAGTCCAAAAGGAATCAACGTTGCTAAGAACATCTTTGGGATGCAAATAAATTGCTTCAATTGCCGAATTGTCGAAAACGATTTTTGAATCGTTACAAAATGAACTTCGTGAAGGTGATTTTATATCCGTATTTTGAGCAACCAAATACGAAATCTGTAATAGAACAAACGCAACAACAGGGAATATTTTATTCATAATTACTGTTTATTAATTTTTTACACAACGAACCGATATTCCATCATTAGCCTCAATGCCATCGATAACTACAGTTGAACTATTATTTTGTAATAAAACTGAGGAATTTGTTGTGGAGGTTGTGAAGATACAGGCGGTTCCTTTCCAAGTATACTCACTTAAATGAAAATAAAAACCTGCAGGCAAAGCATTAAACATAATTTCGTTAGTGCCTGTATTAGGTTCTAACCAATGAACTGTTCCGGATTCTTTTAATTTACTACCTGCAACGCTACTCCCACCTAAATAATTAATTAGCTGTTGCCATTCAGCTGTGCTTGGTAAATGCCAACCAACTGGCGCTATACCTTGTGTATTACCTGGGTTCGCATTACTGCTTGCTGCACCATTCATTGCGGCCGACCAGGTATATAACCTTCCATAAACACTAACATTGGCCTCATCATTATTATAATTGAAGAACTGAATTGTTGATCCATCGGAATAATGCGTACTCCTTAAATTCTCGGCCATCCATATTTGATTTCCAATCTTCACTGTTCGATAAGTGTTTCCATCATAATCGGTAACTGAGCTATCTTCCGCTACAATTATTGGGGTATCAACTTTTGGTTCATCCTTTTTACAAGACTCGGCATATGTAATTGTCGCAACTAGCATAGTCACAACAAATAATGTTGACAAAATTTTCTTTTTCATAATTATTATATGCTTAATTATTTGGCTTAGATTATATTAAATATTTTATTAAACTAAGGTTAACAAAGACATACCGAGTATAATAATTCATCCTCGGTATGCCCCTTTTTGTGGATTAAAGTTTTAATGGATTTTCAATAAGAATCGGATTGCCTAATCCAACATCTTTCAATGCTTCAAATTGCGTTTCCTTGTCGCCAACAACTATGTAAATGAAGTTACCCTGATCAAGGGTTTTGGAGATAACACCTTTTATCTCATCCAGGCTAACGCTCTGAAGTATTTCCTGTTCTTCCTGAACATAGTTGGCCGGTAGGTTGTAAGTACTAATGGATTGGAGAACACCAAGAAGACTCCAAAGGGTTTCAAAAGCCATTGTATTATTCCTTATTAGCGCAAGCTTTGTTTCAGCCAGCAAGTTCTCAGTAAACTATTCATTATAGGTTGAAATTATATCCTTGAACGTGTTAACCGCATCCTGAGTGGCGGTAGCCTGAACATTTGAATAGGCATAAAAAGTACCATAGGTTCTACCACCTTCGAACTGAGAGTATGCTCCATAAGTGTACTGTTTTTGAAGACGAAGAACGTTAAAGAGAAATCCTCCCGAATTGCTGCCCAGCTTATAGTTGGCTATTTGTGTATGATAAAAATTCTTGTCGTTTCGCTGCAAAGACTTTTTTCCGACAATAATATACGATTGCCTTGCTCCAGGCTGATCGATAAAGTATAAGCGAGAGTCATCCGATGAGCCACTGCACTCATAATCGGGTAATCGAACATCTTTGGCAATCCAGCTTTTGCTAATTGAGGTTAACGACTTCATTGTGTTGGCTTTTGAGACATTTCCTGCTATATGAAAACTTGTTAGAGAAGGTGAAAAATACTTGTCATAAAGCCCCTTAACATCATCAAGGGTTATTTCGTTTATCGACTTAACTGTTCCGTTCACAGGTGCGGAGAGAATATGATTTTTGCAAAATATCATTCCTGTAATAGCACTCTGTCCTATACTGCTTGGGCTTGCTGAGGCCTGCTGTATTTCGCTAATTATCCCTTCCTTAATTCGCTTAAATTCATTTTCGTCCCATCGTGGGTTTGTTAACATCTCTTCAACGAGAGAAATCAAAGCTTCATAATTCTTCGAAAGACAATTACCATATATGGTTATGTATTCCAAATTTGTGTAAACATAAATTGAAGCACCCAGATTCCCAATTATATCCTGTACCTCCTGAGGCGTTTTTGTTTTTGTTCCTTCCTTTAAAAGTTTCCCAAGAATATTGGCAGTTCCGGGCTTCGACAAATCGTCCAAGTAATGCCCACCCATTATACGAATGCTGAATTGTACTACTGGTAGTTCGTTATGCTCAATTCCATAAACGGCCATACCATTCTTCAACTTGTCAGACCATATTTTTGGGTTTTTAACCAGTGGTGTTGCTCCCAATTGGGGTTCAATGCTCCGGTTAATTTTAGAGAGTGTTCTCTGAAACGATTCGTCCTTGTCTATCTTCGTGTTGGCATCGCCCATTTCCTGATGCTCAATCCTATCTTCTACAACCTCAGCTTTAAGCGATTTTTCTATTGCCAAATTTTGTTTTCCTTTTGGAACAATGCTAATCACTAAATGGTTTTTACCCTTAATATACTTCTCATAAACCCTTACTATATCCTCTTTGGTTACAGCATTTAAATTCTTTAAGTAATCGGTTGCAAACCCAGGGTTTGAGGCAAACACATTGTAAGTAGCCATTTTTTCGGCTTTGCCAATTGTGCTCGATATTTCGTTGAAGTAATCTGTTTCGGTTAGGTTCTTTAGTCGCTGAAGGTCGCTATCCGAGAAGCCTTCGGTTTCAAACATTACAAATGCCTCCTGAATTGCAGCATAGGCTTCATCAAGATCGATATTGTTGAAAGCATTTACCTTAAAGTAGAAAAGACCAGCTAATTCCTCTGCGCTATTCCATGATGAGGCTTGTGCAGCAATTTTTTTATCTTCCACAATAACCTTGTAGAGAGGTGATTTTTTGCCTTGCGACAATATTTCACCTAAAAGAGTTAACGCGTATGAATCCTCGTGGTACTCCTCGCACGATGGGTAGGCAATCGTAATCTGAGGAAGCTGGGTAAAGTTATCTTCATGTACCAACATCTTGGTTGCATCGAGCTTTGCAGGCATGGTTTTCAAGGGTTTAACCTCTTGCTTTGCTTTAATCTCGGCAAAATATTTCTCAACCCACTGCTTTGTTTGGTTCTTGTCAAAATCGCCAGCAATTACTAGGGTTGCATTATTTGGACCGTAGTAATTGTCGTAAAACTCAAACATGTCATCAAGTGTTGCTGCCCTTAAATCCTTTGAGGTGCCTATTGTTGTCCAGCTATAAGGATGATCCTGAGAGTACATATTTTTCGCAATAATTTCATTAAGAAAACCATAAGGCTTATTATCCACGCGCTCGCGCTTTTCATTAATAAGGATATCCTTTTCCCTTTCGAGTGCTGCTAGGGTAATGGTGTTCCTCATAAATCCCATTCTATCGGACTCCATCCAAAGTACAACCTCGAGAGCATCGTTGGGAACAGTTTCGAAGTAGATTGTTCCATCTCGCCATGTGCCACCATTAAAAGTGCCACCTAAATTGTTAATCTTTGTAAAGAACTGACCTTTTCCTACATTCTCGGAGTTTTGGAAAAGCATATGCTCAAAGAAATGAGCAAATCCCGTTTTGCTAGGTCTTTCTCTGTTCGATCCAACGTGGAAAAGGATTGCAACCGAAACAATTGGGTCAGATTTATCCTCATGCAAAACAACTTCTAACCCGTTCGATAATTTATACTTCTCGAACTCAACCGTAAACTCTCTTCCTTTCTTGTTTGTATTTTGCATATTACAAGACATTAAGAGAGTTACCATTCCAAAAACAACTAAAATTAAATTTCTCATACTGTTCAATTTTTTTTTTACTTGTATAATATTCAATTCTTTACAAATCTTACGGCAAAAGCATTTCCCGATGTTTTATCAACAGGGCTAACTTCTGTGACTAAATTTGCTGTTGTATTATAAACATAAATACAGTATGGGTCTTGGGCATTGTTTGCTGTTCCCCAATAAGATCCATGTTCCCCAAGCACATAATAAACTCCATCGCCTCCACGAAAACCGCCGGCAACTGCTGAAAATCCTACAGAATTTTCTGCGCCAGTATTCGGACTATTCCAATGAGTTGTACCACTTTCTTTAAGTTTTCCGCCGGCTATGCCTGGACCTCCAACTGAGTTGATCAATTCTTCCCATTCTTCTTTTGTTGGAAGATGCCATCCTTCCGGAGCAGCCATTACAGCAGCTGACCAGCTATATAATCTGCCATAATCATTTGAATTAGTACTGTCGTTATTATATTCATAAACCTCTAGCAAGCTTTGTCCATTTGATGTTTTTGATGCATTAAAATTTTCGGCCATCCAAACTTGATCACCAATTTTAACTGTTCGATAAGTGTTTCCATCATAATCGGTAACTGAGCTAACTTCCGCTACAATTATTGGGGTATCAACTTTTGGTTCATCTTTTTTACAAGATGCTGAATTAGTAATAGTTATAGCAACAATTGATGCGATAAAAAAAGTTTTTAAGTTTTTCATTTCGTTAATTGTTTTCTTTTAATATTAGATGTGAAAATCAACTATTTAAATGCCGGAATAATCAGATTTAAAATGATATCCATGGTCTGATTCCATTGACTATTTGCCCATATAAAACAGTTAAAAATAGCATTACGATAGTTTTTGGTTTTATAGTTATTTCCATTTCTTTATTTAAAGTAGTATTTGTGTTTCGCCAGATTACTTCCTGTAAGCAATAGAAAAACCTGTCTGGATTCATTAATCCGACAGGTTTTCTGTTATTTCAGCACAATTTTTTTTGTAATGGTCTTCTCATCGGTAATGATTTCAATTATATAGATTCCTTTGGAATATCTTTCCATCATTATATTTTGAGAAAAAAGTGAAGGTATATTCCCAATTTTTCTGGTGAATAACAGTTTCCCTGTCACGTTGTACACATTTATGAAAACTGTTTTGGAACGAATACCATTCAATTCAATTGTAAAATTGCCGGAATTTGGATTAGGGTAGATATTTACTTCCTTGTTATTATCAACTTTCGGTATGCCGACAGGATTTACGCATTCAATTGTAGCAGCCCAGCCTGAATCATTAACTCCTCCATCGGAATGAAAGACAAATGTCAGGGCACCTTCTTCATTCGTCGCAGTGATTATTTCAGGAGAAGTCGGCCCACAAAATTTGCCAATCAATGTCGCGGAAGTATTTATGCCGTCATATATTTCGAGGTAATCAAAAATACATGTCATTTCAAATTCCAGGTTGAAGGAGGTGAAATTGAACTCGAGAACCTTTCCTGGCGTAGCTGGCAAAAAGGTGATCACGTAATCTTCAACATCTTTGTAATTTTCATCCGGACCTTGTGAGTCATAGAATGTTCCTGAACAAGTTGTAATCTGGTCAGTAGTCATGTAATAGTCTGTCCCTACAATAATGTATTCTGTTTTTGTTACGGTGGATGTGCCGTTGGCATTGGAAGCGGTAAGAGCTACTGTGTAGATTCCCTGAGCATCGAATTTCACGACCGGATTTTGAGAATTTGCATCTGTTCCTGATAAAAAAGTCACATTTGAAGGTTCAAATACCCATACCCAGGTATTCGGATTACATACGGTTTCATCATAAAAATTCACTATTCCACCCTGATAGGTAACATTTTTGTTGGCAGAGAATTCAACGATGATATCTGCCTGTTTGATATAATTTTCCTTAGTGATTGCGGTGCTTCCGTTGGCGTTTGTCACTTCAAGGGAAACAGTATATTCACCTGCCTCATCAAATCTTACATCAGGATTTTGAGAATTTGCATTTGCTCCGTTCATAAACGTAACTGTGTTTGGAGTAAAACTCCAAATCCACGAAACAGGCGAATATAAAGAAGCATCGGTAAATGTGATTGCTTCATCACCACATGCAATCACCGAACTTGCCGTAAATTCGGCAAAAGCAGGATTTGTACCATCGTCATAAATATCTGATTCCCATAGCCCCCGTCCGTATGTTCCAGCCCTTAATTTTTGAGCGTTATATTGAATTTCAAGTTCTGTTACTATTACATTTGGCAATCCTTCAGAGTAATAGATCCATTCCGTAAGGTTGTTATCGGTATAATAAATCCCAACATCAGTTCCCACATAAATGCCATCGGCACTGCCAGCCTGACTGGTTATGCAGTTTACCGGTAGATTGGGTAAATTATTTGAAATGTTAATCCAGGTATCTCCTGCGTTTTCTGAACGATAAACCTTTTGACCTTCATTAAAACCACCACGGGTAATCCAGATTTTTTCCGGATCGGAATTTGAAATGGCAATGTCCGCGATAAAACTACCTGGCAGACCATTGGTGATATTTTCCCAGGAGCTCCCTCCATTTTTTGTTCGCCTGATGCTATTTGCAGTAGAAGTGTAAATATAATTATCGTCAGAATATGCAACTTCGAGTGTAGTTAGAAGCTGACCGCCTACAAGATTATTTGATATTTTCACCCAATTATCTCCTTGGTCCTCACTCTTATACACATCTGTATAAGCAAAATATAAAGTGTTTGCATTGGTTGGATGCATAATAAAAGGTTGTAACCAGATGTCGGCTCCAATTCCAGAAGGATTGATCCCTGTATAAGTCAGTCCTGCATCTTCAGAACGTAACAACCCACCGCCAAATCCGCTTGAATACACTATGTCAGAATTGGTGTAATCGATAAAATGCTCGCCTGCTTCACCGGTAAATAATGCGCCCCAGTCATCGCTTGTTTTATACATCGCAAATTGATCCTGGCATCCAACAACTGCAATATCTGCATTTGAAGCAGAATTTCCAATCTTGTAAATCTGAAGAACCTCCAGCCCATCGCTTATATCGGTCCAATTATCGCCCTGATCAACAGATTTATACAATCCACCATCATTTGCATCGTAGACCACACTGTTTAAGGGGTTAATTTTTAATTCGTGGTGGTCGACCCACATATAATCGACTCCGGGAACAATATTTGGTGTTTCATGCGTCAAAATCTGCCAGTTGTATCCACCATCATTCGACTTCCACATATTAATTCCACCTGTGTATATTTCATTTACATCCGTTAGTGAAACGGCAATTGATAAGTTATACCATGCCTGCGAATAATCATCACTTCCATAAGGAGAGCGTCCCAGGATATTGAGCGTATTCCCGGAAAGTGTTTGCATCCAGGTATTTCCGCCATCTTCAGACTTGTATAATCCGATAAGTTTTGTGTTTGGAAATCTGCCGCACGCAATTGCATATACATAGTTAGGATTTGCAGGTGAAACTGCCAGCGCAATTCTCACTGTTTGAGAAGGTGTGAGTCCCGTATTTATAATTTGAGTAAAACTTTCTCCCGCATCCGTTGACCGATATAATTTTGCTCCACCGTTAAAATTAAAAGTGGTAGCATAAATAACGTTTTCATCACCGGGTTTATAGGTTATATCCTTATAATTTCCGTTGGTGATAAAAATCCAGCTTTCGCCAGCGTCGCTGGATTTGTAAATCCCAATTTCCGTGGCTGCAAAAAGGATATCTGGATTTAAAGGGTTAATCAACAATTCATTTATTACAATGTTATCCTGAATCTGATGAATTAAACCGGTCTGGTTCCATGTTTCGCCACCGTCGGTTGAATTTAAAACGCCTATACTGAAAGTGTTAAGCCCATCCCTGTCTCCGGTTGAAATGTAAAGTGTGTTTGGATCCTGAGGGTGAACAACGATATCACTAATTCCGATACTTGGCAAATCGTCGGTCGTAGTGTACCATGTTTCGCCACCATCAGTGGTTTTCCAAAACCCGCCTGAATGGGCTCCTATCCATATTATTTGGTCATTTGCAGGGTGAAATTCAATACACTCAATCCGACCGGCACCGCTTCTTAAACCCTGATTTGCTCCCATTGTAACCCAGAGTGGTGTTGCAAATGGGCCCATAGGAGTCCAGTTTGCAGTAGTACTTCTCTGACTCTCTTTGTTTTTAATAATTTTCTGAGATTCGTTCCACCAAATCTGGGAGGGGAAATTTCCATTTTCATTTATACGTGATTGTATAAACCATTCCCATCGTTTGAACTTTTTAAAAGATTTTTTATCTTTCCCGTTTGTTTCAGTATTATACTTGTAAAAAGCATTTTGAATATCGAAGAAATTCGGACTCGCCTGTTTTTCAGCCGGTATATTTTCCATCCAGCCCTGACCAAAACTGTTTATTATCCCTAACATAAAAACAAACGCAATTAAAAGTGAAATTTGTCTTTTCATTATTTTTGATTTTAATTTTTGATTTTTATTTATTGGGTTCCTATATTTTAGGCAGTGTGCGCTATCAATTAACTGCTTTAAGTATATAATTTGTTACCAGATTTATGGGTGAAATGCTACCGGTGTTCAGATAATTACCACCATTAAACTCGATAATCATGTCGAGTTCGGGGATAATAAACAAGTATTGATCGCCCCATCCGGCAGCAAAAAAACATTTATATGAGGTGCCTTTCGCTGTAAAATGAGTAATCCACCATTGGTAACCGTATGCCGTATTTGGGAGATATCCGGTTGAAGCAATGTAGGCGTATTGAGAATCGTTAATCCATTCAGAAGTAATATATTGTTTTTCTTGCCACATGCCGTCGTTAAGAAAAAGTAAACCGATTTTGCATAGCTCTCTTGCTCTTAAATAGAGACCACCCGATGCCATTGGAAGCCCATTGTTCAGCATGATCCATTTGCCACCTTGAATGTTCATAGCATCAAAGAAGTATTCATTGGCATAATCAAAAAATTGCATACCCGATTCTTTTTCGATAATTGTTGCCAACACATTCGTTGAACCTGTATTATAATGGAATTGTGTGCCAGGAGATGATGCTATTGGTTTAGAGAGCACATATTCAATGGGATCGCTGCTATGCATCATCTTATAAGTATCACTACGGGAGTCAGTATAGGGATATGTATTTTCATCATATTCCAGGCCAACACGCATCGTAAGAAGATGTTGAATGGTAATGTTTGCCTTTTCACCGGTCATAATACCTTCATATTCGGGAAAGTAGTCAATAATTTCTTTATTGAGATCTGGTATTAACCCCCGATTTATTGCCACACCAGTAATTACTGAGGTTACGCTCTTGGTCACTGAGGCCATATAATGATCTGTTTCCCGGGTGTACTGCATGATTGGGCCATCAAGTCCGGCAGCGGTAAAGCTTAAGGCATAACCTTGAAAATACTCTTCAAAAACCAATCTATTATTCTTGGTAATCAGAATATTATGGATGCGATGCTGATCAATTGAGTTGATATAATCCATCATTCCCTTGATGGGTGTCTCATCCAATCCTTCAAGCTCTAGAGTGCTAACCTCCAAATCATCATTATAGGCTACAGGTGCGGAATAAACATATACAGGTTTGACCGGATTGTCTTTCTTATTGCATCCAATAAAAAGAGTAATCATTAACAAAACCAGTGCGGGTTTAAAGTTCATGGCTATGGGTTTAATAGTTATATGACAACCATCTTATTTGATATCATATCACCTTTCTTTGTAACCAGGGTGTAATGATAAATTCCGGACTGAAGTTCTGAAACATCAATAATAACAGAGTGTTTACCTTGTTGGTAGAATTTGTTTTTAATTAACTCAACTACTTTTTTCCCTGATAAGTCAGTTATTTCAATTGATACAATTGATGCTTTTTCAATCTCAAAATCGATGGATGTATGCGTGTTGCATGGATTTGGCACATTCTGAAATAATTTTATTTCTTTTGTTGGCGTGGATGTTTCACCAATTCCAAGATACGGGTTCAGTTTTGTTACCACCTCAGCATCTACCCACCAAATATCACCATTCAAATGGAAAAACAGATACTTTCCATCAGGCGAAATGTAGGCTCCTCCTGCCATTGCATCAAATCCATGGTCAACCAAATCGATGGCTATATTCCATATTCCATCCGGCCCTTTAAAACTGACAAAAAGATGACTACCTCCGTCAATATCAAACAGTAAATAATTCCCATCAGGTGAAATACCGGGATGGGCTTGGTAGCCATAATTAGGTTGAATAGTGATTCTATCGTAACTTTCAAAGACCCCATTGCTGGTCATGATTTTTGCCAGATAAGTTTTTCCTGTGGTAGAAACGGAAGACATATCTGTTGTATATAATTGTCCGTTTGCCTCCGATGAGAGCCACATTCCCTGACCTGCATGAACCGGGTCGGACAATCCGTTTTCCGTTCGTTCAACAAAATAGTATTCAGGAAAATCAAATAAGTCATTGTCCCAAATAAAGTATAATTTTTGATTATTTGGCGTAAAACAAGGTTCTGACGCTGAAAAGCCGGTTGAAAAATCAACTTCTGACGGAGCTGTCCATGCGCCATTTTCAAAAGCGCAGGAATATAGTGTGCAGTACCAGTTTTCATCTATCCGATAGAAATACATTTCCGTACTATCCGACGAAAAAGTGCATGACCATTCAGTGGTGTTTGGGGTTGAAACTATCCCCGGAGCGAATATTTCAGGTGTTATTCCCGGTGGCGATTGCCCAAGATAGGGTTCGCATGTTTGAGCCTGAATATTCAGATTAGCGGTTATTATAAAACAGAATACAATGATAATCGCTCTTATGCCGGAGGGAAGAAATTGATTTTTCATGAAAAGAAGATTATATGTCTAATTTTTATTTATGGTTATTTTTACTCAATAACAAGCATTTTTTGAGAGATTCTCTCGCCACTTTCCGTAATCAAAGTATATGTATAACTCCCTGATTGTAGTTTTGATACGTCAAATATAATTTCCTGCTTTCCTGTCTGATAGTTTTCGTCTCTAACCAAATCAACTATCTTGCAACCAGACTGGTTGTATAATCCAATGGATATTTTTGTTGGTTTTTCAAGTTCAAATAATATGGTAGTTTGGTCACGACAGGGATTGGGTGAATTTTGTAATAATTTCAATAGTCCGGTTGGTTTCATTTGTTCCTTTATACCAACTACAGTATGAAGGCTGTCGATGATTTCAGCGCTTATCCAGTATGGATTGTACCCTATGTCACCCGGTCTTGCAGTATTAAAGAAAAGGTATTGTTTGTCAAGGGTAACGTAAGGAAAGAACGCACCGGTGGAATTTACTTCAAATCCCATATTGATGGGCTCTGTCCATGATAAATCCTCTTTTTTAAAGCTGATATATAAATCAAATTGCTGACCGATCATGCCCGGACGATTGGATGAAAAAATCAGATATTGGTCATCGGGATCGATAAATGGACCCCATTCCGCATAATCAGTGTTAACCTCTTCGCCAAAGTTTTGTGCCATTTGATAAGTTCCATTCTGATACCTGGATACATAAATGTCTGGTTCAGGATTTGTCTGGGAAGACAGCTCAATATAGAGGTCACCATAGCGATTAACCGCAATCTCTAATCCGAAACTGAAACCTGAAGGAATTGGTACGAGTAATGCAACAGGTTCCGACCAGCCAGATGAAGTACGTGTTACCATGTGATAAACACCTGTCGATTTCATAGAGAAGAAGTATAATGTATCGCCAGTGACAGACAATACCGGATTGTTTTCAAAATAGTCTATGTTTCCAAAAGGAGGATGCTGGATGGGACTCCAATTATTGTCTTCAACCTTCATTGTAAATAAGGTTGCATGTTCATTTGTCGGACTGTAATGAACGTATTCAGTCCAGAACATCTCCAGTCCATCTGGTGTAAATACCGGTGAGCCATGCCACCACCAATTGCCGCCTGCCAGCAATGAATCCGGTGGAAATCGCTTAGCCGTCATTCCGGGAGGTTCCTGACCAAGATAGGGGAGGTTGTTTTGTGCTGGTAGCATCAGTGGTATCGGGATAGTTAAAAGTCCAACAATCAGTATGAATGCATTTCTCTTTTTCATTTTTCTAATCATTAAGGGATTAATAATTATTAAAAATAATATGAGACGGCTGTAAATCATCGGTCGATTGTACCAATGGTGGTTTTCACTTTACGGAATGCAATTAAAAGTGTTTTACATGATACTCATTCGATTTCGTTTTAATAATTAATTGAAGTTTTAGCACGGAAAGTTGACCCGTATTAAGGTAATCTAATCCTTTACACACCGCACCGAGAAACCATAATTTTTGGGATACCCATAAAAGTGCGAAGCCATAAACCAGCCAACTTGAGTGCCTTTGTAGCTGAGTGTACGGTTAAATGCAAGGTAGGTAAAGCGAAAGTATTCTGTAGATGTCCAGAAAAGAGTTATCTGGGATAAGCCGTTGAAAGTTCCCATGACCCTCTGACCCCCTGGGAGCGCAGAAAATCCACTAATATTGTTTCCATCACCGCCATCATACCACCCACTGGTTGTCTTCAATTTGCTGCCTTCATCTGTGCCTCTCCATCCCATGCCATAAGCTTCGTCAAAACTCATTCCTAAAAACATTTCCAATTCCATCCATTCGGCATCGCTTGGCAAGTGCCACTCACACGGACAAATTCCCTGAATTCCACTAGGGTTTTCATCGCTGGTACTTTCTCCATTCATTGCGGCTGCCCAGCTGTATAATAAGCCATAAAATGTTGCATTTGTCAAGGAGTTTTCATAGTAACAATAGGCTATGTCGGTATAGCTAAGATTGGTCCATTCTGTATTGTTTTTCACCAGAGGAATTTTCGTTCCATTGGCCATATGTGTAGTTTTTAGATTTTCTGCCATCCACCATTGGTTACCTATTTTGATTGTCTTGTAAGTATTTCCATCGTAGTCGGTAACTGTTCCGGTTTCTAATTCAATGGTTGTTACCGTGATAAACTGCTCCTTTTCTTCTGTATCATTGCCATACTGATTTGAAGCAAGTAATATTACGGTATAATGCCCTGCAACTGAATAAGCGTGCACCGGATTTTGTAAGGTGGAGGTATTTCCGTCTCCAAAATCCCAGAACCAGCTATTTGGTAAGTTTGTGGTAAGATCGGTAAATTGAACCGATGATCCTGAAAAAATCGCGGTTTCATTTGCGCTAAAAGCAGCAACCGGATGGGCCAGAATATTACCGGTTTCTGTTAAATATATGGTTATCTCATCAGAAACAGTGCTGCCCAAATTATCTTTTGCTATGGCACTAATAGTGTGATATCCTGTGTCAACAATATGCGTATCCCATACAAAATTATAAGGTAAGCTTGACAAAGATCCAAGAGAAATTCCGTCAGTTAGAAAATTTATTTCGCTAATTTGTCCATCCTTATCATTCGCGTCAGCCAGTATAGTTATGAGTGCTCGCTGTTCAGTTATATAACCCTTATATGGGCTTGTGATTTTACATGTTGGGACAAGATTTGGGATTTCTGTGGTTTTTTTGCAGCCGTTATTAACTGTCATGATGAGGGTTGCCAGCAATGTGGTAATTATTAATGTTTTTTTTCCTGTTCTTCCAATTGTTGAGCCAGACTGATGAGTCCAAAAGTGTATTGCACAGGCCAACCATGTTGTAATTATCACCAGCGTTTTCATGAGTGTCTTTTTAGTTTTATTGGAAGCGCTATCTGATCATGATGACTTTTTGTGTTTGAATGATCCCATTCACTGACATCCGTAAATAATAAGTTCCTGATGAAACATATTTCCCCGTGCTATCCTGACCACACCAGATTTCTGAATAGTTCCCTGCATCTTTATCCTTATTTACCAATGTTACTATCAGGTTTCCTTCATAATTGCATAGTTCCAACCTCACATGTGAACGCTTGTTCAAATCGTACCTGATATTAAGTTCAGTATTACTTGGATTTGGATAAACGGGGTATAATATAAACTCATCAGGTGATTTTTGTGAATAGACCCCTGTTGTTGTAAGGGGAATCCTTGCCCATGTATTCAATCCATAGTAGGTGACCAGGAGTGAATGATCCGATGAATCATAGGTTGGATAAATTATATGGGCACCCGGAAAAATCAATTCGGGTTCGTCGCTGAAATCAGCATTCATCTGATAAACACCTGATAAAGAATATCCCCCGAGATAGTGATACCCGTATTTGTCTCTGGTAATTCCATCCGTACTACTGAAATCCAATGAGTCAAGTGTTGAAACCGTAGAATCACTGAGGCTGATGGCCTGAATTAATGATGGACTGGGTGAATCGCCAATGGTCACAATTCTGTTTTTTTCTTTTTCCAGCAGTATACCGTTTGGGGTTCTCAGGCCTTGATTGCCAGCAAAAACCCAATAGGACTGGTCGCTGATACGTAACTTGTAAATTTCGTTTAATGGAGGGGAGGAGATAAACAGGTGACCTGCCGAATCAGATGTGATACTCGATAAATGTTTGGAGGTATTTCCCGTAATGGTAATACTCCACAGATGTTCCCTTGTTTCTAAATTGTATGCATGTACTTTACGGTGGAAGCCGATCCCATATATCGTGTCGCCAACTATTTCCAGTCCATCTATAAAATCCGCATTCTCAACAAAAAGAGTTTGAACTCCAACGCTATCGATCACAACAAGGTTTCCATTATTACCATTCGATACAAGCAGTCGGTTTCGGGGGGTATCAATGACAATTTTTTGAGGGCCGCTTAAATATTGAGCCATTGGAACCATTGCAATGAGCATAAACAAACTCAGTGTGATGTATTTTTTCATGATATTAATATTAGTGATGTGTTTAAAAATTCTTTAATAACTATGGCATCTTCAACATTGCGTTGGAATGCCGTTGCCTGAATCTGCTTTGTACAAATCCTGTTGAGCAAAACTATTAAAGGAAATAAACTTAGGGGTGTTCCCCTATCGGCTCGGACAACAAAAAAGCGGTTATGTGGGTAATCGCTGGTTTTTTTTGCGGTATTCTACAGGCGTGATGCCTTCCGATTTCTTAAAAAGGGTATAAAAGGTGGATTTTGAGCTAAACCCGCTATCATAGGCCAGGGAGACAATTTTTAGTTGATTGTACCCGGGATTTGATAAAAAATCTTTTACTTTTTCGATCCTGTATTCATTAACGAAATCAAAAAAGTTTTTATGCAGCGATTCATTGATGACCTGGGATAGTTTATGTGTGGAGACGTCCACCATCGCTGCGAGTTCCGACAAATGCAGTTCACTTTCAAGGTAAGGCTCCTCTTTCACCATCAGACTCTTAAGCTTACTCAGAATTTGAAGCGCTTCTTCATTATTTAATCCCGATTTTTGATACGATTGGTGATTTCGATCATCCTTCATATCAGAGATCTCTGGCAGATTCTGTATTTTATTTTGGTCGTCAATTATAGTGGAGTTATCAAATATCCCACGTTGTTTATAGCCATAGAACCCAATCCCAAAGATATACATAAAGACGGCTACCAGGCTGATACCGTAATTACCGAAGGGAAATTCCCATCCGAACACGGAATAAAGTATACCCCGTACGAGTAAAAAAAGGATAAAAATGGCAAAACCATGAGAAAGGTAGTAAAGCCAATTTAAGTCAACTGATTTTAAATAGGAAAAATGATCTTTAATGCTTTTTTGATGTTTTCGTATTGCGAGGATAGTTAGCAGATAGAAAAAAGGAGAATTCCAGAACCAGATATACCGACCGATTAACACCGTCATCGTCGGTGATTCCCAATTGTTAAACAGATCGGTGGGTGTCCCAAAAATATATCCTGAAAAACAGAGGATCACCAAAATTGCAGGAATTAAAGTGTACAAATAATTGATTCGCAAATGATTTTCTCCTCTTGTGATCACCAAAGTATAAATATACAATGTCGGACCCAGTAATACCCAGTAACATATATCTATGTATACTATGATAGGATAAGAATTATACAGGTCGTATTGAAATACATACTTGACAACCAGAAAATTACCCAAAAGCAAAATGAAAAATGACAATAGATAATCATGAACCTGCTTGTGTTTTTTAGAAAGAATCAGCGTAATAAAAAACAATGCAAGGATTAAACCAGCAATATTCAAACCAGTTAAAATTGTTGTCATTTCTAATAGATTGAATTCAAGAACCACACGACATAAATGAGCCTGTTATCTTGGGTAAAAATATATAATTCCTTGCATAGTAAATTTGTTCTATCAAATGAATAGGCATTTTTTACTTGAAATAGATGATATTTTTGCAATTCAGGTCTATGATGCTTCGCCAAATGGCAGGTGGTAGTATTCCTCCTGCATCAATTTCAGTCAGCGATTGTTTTTAGTAGCACTCTTTGCCATTACATTCTCCTGAAATCCGATTATTTATTTATCGTTAAGTGAAAATTGACGAATTCCATTGTTCTTCAATTTCGTTAACACTTTCATTTTACTTTTTTCCGACTTTCCTACAATGGCTTCCGGTATCACATACATTTCATAGCCAAGGTCCTTGCCAGCAACAACTGTTTCGTACACACATTCTTCGGCCAGCAGGCCAACCACTACGATTTCCTTTGCCTTGTTTTGTTGAAGGAAGTCGTTTAATTCAGCCAGGGTAAATGCACTCGTTTTTTCCTTTGTGAAAACCCGGTCGTTCACCAAATGCATTCTTTTATCCAACCGCATGGCCGCGGTATCACGTGATACATAAATAAAAGGATACGAAAGAGATAGGTTTAACAAATCATGTGTGCTCCTGATATAAATTACGTTGTTGGGATTGAATTGGTTAATTGCATAGTTAACAGAATCTATAATTTTTTGAGCTTCAGTTTCCGAAAGCTTGTGGCCGTTGCAGGTTGAATACTCCTGGATATTAAGTACAATTAAAAATTTTCCATCGGTTTGACTGTTGCTCTGTGCAGTACACCTTGATTCTCCAAAGAAAAATACTGAACAAGCAAGGGTGATAATGAGTATTGATTTCATGCTTAACCTGATTTTCTGGCTACAATTTTATCTGTATGATGGTTATTTGTTCAATTTTGACATCTGAACCAGAAAGAGTTCTCGTTTGATTCGTGAGATGGGAATTTGTGATCCATCGGTCATCTGAATGTAACCACCTTCCTGACGCACATATTTTTTTACAAACTCAAGGTTGATGAGGTGGGAGTTGTGGGGACGGAAAAAATTCCTGTCACCAAGTAAATCCTGGTATTCCTTCAGGTTCCTGCAAACCAGGTATTTGTTGCCATCTGTAAGATAGAACCAACAGTAGCTTCGGTCGGCCTCAATCCTGACAATTTCTTTTGTGTTTAAGTATTCCATCCCTTCAGAAGTTGGAATGGCTAATTTGGTGGGCAAAATGGTTTTAAGGTTTTCAAGCAGTTCGGCATAGTTCATGTTTTGGATGAAGGCGGCAGATCTTTTTTCAACTACCCTGACAACGGCAGCGATAAACTCGCTGATATTGATTGGCTTTAGTATATAATCCAGTGCACTGAATTTAATAGCCTTTATAGCGTATTGATTAAAAGCTGTAATAAAAACCACATCGAACATTTTTTTTGGGAATTGTGCCAATAAATCAAACCCGCTTCCATGGGGCATTTCCACATCCAGAAAAACCAAATCAGGATTTTCTTTTTGAATCATTAGTACTCCCTCTTTTACAGAATTTGCAGTTCCAATGACTTGCAATTCCGGACAATATTCAGTTATAATGGAACTGATGAAGTTCACGGCATCGGGTTCATCGTCAACAATCAGAGTTTTTATCATGACATGATGGGTAAATAAAGTTCAACACGGGTGCCACAGGCCAGGCTATTCTCATCTTTGAGGTCAGCAATAACTACCTTCATTTCTGTTCCGTAAATGGCATTTGAAAGATCAATCCGCGATTCGGTAATTTTAATTCCCAGCGACTGATGGGAAGCACTTTTTATCTTCTTGATTTCGAGGGCAGCTTCCCTACCAACACCATTGTCCTCAATCACGCAAAAAATGTAATTTTCCTTTAACGACATTTCCAACTTGAGCAACCCGTTTTCGTCTTTGTTCATCAAGCCATGACAAATTGCATTTTCAACGTAAGGCTGAATCAACATGGTTGGAACTTTATAACTCAGGGTGTCTATTTCGTCATCGATGGTTATTTCATAGCGGAATTTGTCTTTAAATCTCAAGGTTTCAAGCTCCAGGTATAGTTGAATCACCTCCAGTTCGTCTTTAATGGAAACAAACATTATCTGGGAGTTTTCGAGAATTTTACGGATCAAACTTGAAAACTTGGTCAGGTAGTTGTTGGTGGCCAGTTTATCATGCTGATACATATAGTATTGAATCGAATTCAAGGTGTTGAAAATGAAATGCGGGTTCATTTGCTGGCGTAGATTGGCTTGGGTAATTTCTGATAACCTGAGGCTCATTTCGCTCATTTTACGTTTGGAATTCACTCTCGACTGCCGTAAAACCAGTAAACCGATTATAAGCGCCAATCCGATGAAAGCAGCAAATCCGTATATAAAATATTCACGTTGTGCCAATTTCAGATTGAGCAATTCCAACGTCTTCTCCTTGGCCTCGGTTTCGTACCTGGTTCGGGCATCGGCCAAGCCTGCATCATATTTTGTGTTGACCAGCGAATCGCTGTAATTTTTGTACAGAACATAGTGTTGATAGGCTTGTTTGTATTCACCCATTGTGATGTACATGTCACTCATATCCTTATTTATCCAGGAAAGGTCGTATATGTCGTGAGTTTTTAAACAATATTCTTTAGCCAGTCCGTAAAAATGCTGTGCCTGGGTGTAGTCTTTTTTATTCCGGTAAACATTGGCAATATTTCCATAAGTATTGGCCATTCTCGTTGGGTTCTCAGAGGTAGCAAACTTCATGGATTTGGTATAATAAATAAGCGATGAATCAAACTGCTTGTTCAGGTAAAAGTTCCAGGCAACACTATTCGATAGCAACTGAATTTGGGAAGAATCGTTTTGTGATTTATAAATATCAAGCGCATGCTTATAACAGTCAATACTGGCGATAAAATTGCTGTCGACACTGGAATAATAAAAACCAAATCGTCTGTAGGCCCTGGCAATGATATCAGAATTCCCCTCCTTTATCGATTCATCCAAATACAATTGGAGAGCGACTTTCTCCTCCTGGTTATTTTTGAGCGTGTTGTAAACGTTAGCAATGCCCAGCCAGGCCTGAGGGATAATTTGTTTTAACTGGTTTTTTCTTGCGTATCCAATATTGGCCAGATAGATTTCAATGCCTTGTCGAAACTGGCCAGAATAAAAAGTGGAGTAGGCAATAAAGTTTTGTGCTTCAGCAATTTCCTGAGGTCGGTTTAGTTTTTCCAGCTCTTCAACTACTGGCTTCATCTCATCAATGGCCTTGTATGGCATGTCGAGAGCCGTTAAAAGCTCTGCTTTAATCCAAATTAATTTGTAAGGGATCTTGAGTTTTTTTTTGTCTGCTAACTCAAAGGCCTTTTGTGAATAATCCTTTGCTACAAACAAGGTAGACTTCGACTTTTTATAAAAATCGGCAAGGGTAATAAGTGTATTTAATCTGGTTGTGTCGTTTAACTCAGTATTGAGTGATTCTTCCAGCATTTTGATGGACTCCTTATCCTGTCCATATCCCAAACCCATTGCAACGAATTGACAAGTAAGGAGCAGGATAAATACCAGCCGGTTAATCATTTTGATTTTACTTAAGTAATTGTCACAAATGTATTAAAAAGAGGTTATAATTCTCCTATCACCTTGCAGTTATACCCTTTGCCTTTCCAAAACGATGGTTTGAATTGACAATGTCAAATTCATCAAAAAGAATCTGTAGGTAAGTCTAGACTAATTAATTTCGATATCTTTGGTTATTATGCTGGTATAGTCTATTCGTGGGTGTTTTACTGTTATTTTCGTTATTTGGTTATTCCAAACAGGTTTAAAGTGCCTATTTTCCATATAACTCAATTCCTTTTGAATAATATAGACTGCCTTTTTTCCAAGAAGGTAATTTTCCAGAATTGGCAATGGAACAACTCATTTCATAATAAGCCAGGCAAAATTTAGCCAGATAGGAATAATTAAAGTCGTCTCCGGCTTCATCGGTTGGTTTGTGAATGTATTTTAAAATCGCCTCATCAATTTTGTCAAATCCGGGACTAATTGTAATTGAAGGAATTCCCATTTCTGAAAAAATAATAGCATCACCTTCTTTAAATAAGTATTGTAATTCTTCAGGATAAGGTAAGCAGTTGATTCCTGAGCCTATTTTGTTTTTCCAGGGGTTTGCGGAAAAGTTGATTTCGTTTATGCCACCAATTCTAATCAACGTGGTGTCATTATATCCTCCGCCATCGTTGTTCAAAACAAAAAAGATGGAATTAACAGGCACAGGACATTTTTTAATAAAAAAGTCACTCCCCTGCATGCCTTCCTCTTCGCCTGTGGTTGCCAGGAATATAACCGAGCGTAAAGGTTTGTTTTTAGAAAACTTTTTTGCCGCACATAGCAAAGCTGTGATTCCCATACCATTGTCGCGTGCACCGTTGTAGATTGAATCGGATTGGGCATTTACCGTATCCGGTATTACTCCTAAGTGGTCGTAATGAGCCATTAAAACCATATATTCCTTTTTTAAAATGGAATCGGATCCTTCAATGTAACCAACTACATTATTACATGAAACTGTTTTTTTTGATGTTGATGTAAGAAGCTCTACAGGAACCGCTTGAAAATATTCGTTTGTAGTGCTAAAACTTTGCAAACCAAAGGAACGAAATTGTTCAACAAGGTATCGGGCGGCGATTTTCATTTCAGGCGTACCGGGTTTCCTTCCTTTTAGTTCATCCGATGCAAGAAACCGGATATGTGCCATCGCCTCCTGCTTTGCCCTGGCTATTTCAGGCTTTCTGTTTTTAGGTGCAATGCATGAAACCATTAAAACCAAAGTTAAAACTAAGTAGTTGAATGGGTACAATTCAGATTTCTTCATTTCGGGCTAATTATTTGAACCTCTGTGATTAGTAGGGGTTATTTCTTCAATAACTGGTCTGTTTTTAAGACGACGCGAACCGTCAATTCTCCTGCTTTAGCCAGGCTTTGCTTGTTTACTTTTTCAATGATATCAAGCGGCGTATGGGGATTTTCACCGGCAATTCCAATGGCCGAAGAAACCACTCCGGCAACACTAAACGACATTTGATCGGATCCCATATTCGTAGCATACTTAATTTCTAAACCCGATTCCTTTACCGATTCCTCAACAGCATTAACCAGCCATGCAGGATGGTTTACAGTTGTTATAAAATTCATTAAACAGGCTTCAGGCAATATTCTCCAAAGGCTTCGAACCCCTTCCCAAGGTTCTTGGGCAAGTTTTATCGAGAGGTCATCATCCAATGGCGCGGGCAGGTTGCTTATTTCTCCTTTCGTTTCAATAGATCCGGTTCCATCTCCACCAACATCATCGATATTAAAAAAGAGCGCGCAATTTTTTAATGATTCCTTGTGCACAGAAACATATTTTCTCGAACCCAGCACGCCCAACTCTTCCGCACCAAAAGCGACAAACATTACCAGAGCATTCAGTTGGTTTTCGTTTTGTTTAAGGAATCGTGCCAATTCAAGCATTACGCCAATACCTGAACCGTTGTCACTGGCTCCCGGACTATCACGATATGAATCCAGATGAGCACCAATTAAAATCTCTTTTTTATCGTCCGAACTTTTCCCGATTTGTGCAACAACATTGGGTGATTTTAACTTTAAATAAGTTCCTTCTATTTTCAAATGAAATGTTGTTTCTGAAACATCTTTCAGCTTCAAAAAATCAATGGAATCAACATAAATGATTAATCCAGGCTGATACTGAAGCAATTGAAAATGGTTGGACATGTCATTTGAAATGATAGTTTTCCCAATAATACTATCTGCTATACATTGGTCTGCGGGTGCTTTTGGGTCAACAATTATGGCCGTTCCCTGATAGGTTCTTTCGTTTTTATAGGGCGTGAATCCGAGCCCTGAGGGCGTTATGTGGCCATCAGCAATCTCTAGATCAAGCGATTGAAATTCGAATGATTCATATTCAAACATCTCAATTTCAGCTGTTAACCCCATTTCTAAAAATTGCTGTTGAATGTAGGTTGCAGCTTTCATTTCGTTACCCGAACCTGCCTTACGAAGCCCAAAAGTTTCAAGGTCTTGAATGTGTGAAAATGCTTTATCTGCGAAATCCAGCGGTAATAGTGGTTCGACTGATTTTTGTGCGATAGCCAAAAAAGGAATTGTAAAAATGCAGAGAATCAGGAAATAAACATCTATCCTTCTGTCATTAATCTTATAAAATTTTGTATGCATAATAGCTAAGAATAAGTTTTAAACTGCAATGGTAGGTTATAATGCCCTGACTTTTCACCCCTAAAAGTTGGGGTTTAAAAAATCCCAACTTAAGTGTGGTAGATTTTCAAGATGATAGGTTCAATACACCCGGTTGAACTGCTAAAAAAACAATAAGTTTGTACCATGGATGCATTAAATTTAATTGCCTGGATATTTCCATTTATTATCACTATTTTATCAGTAGCTGTTATCCACTATTTTTATAAAAAAGGCAAACAGGAAATTTTAAGGAATTTGTTTTTTGCTACGCTTTACCTTAATATGATTTGGTATTTTGGGTTACTGTTGCGATTCTCAAAAACGCTATCCGTTTTAAGCAGAAATCCATGGGCTGCAATCGGAATTGAAATAGTCCTTTCCACAGCACTTTTTGTTGTCAGATTTGCTTTCTTGTTGGCTTTCTTTCAATTATTGGAGCATATTCTTAATCGAAAATTTCAAAAACAGCTTTTACCCTCCGTAAAAATAGCAGCCCTGGCTTTAATTGTGATTTGGCTTTTAGGATGGTTGGAGTTGCCACTTCTGGGAACCAGAGGCTTAGTAACAAACCTGATGATTTTTACTGATATACTGATACTTGTGTTAATCGTCTCCGGGAGCATCTATATGTTCTATCATTCAAAAACAATTCCTGACAAGAATTCGCAAAAGATAGTAAAAGTATTGAGCCTGGTTTTTATTGTTCCAGTCATATTGGCTATTTTTAAATGGCTTTTAGGAAACAGCTTAAATAATAGCGCATTAGAGCGGTTCATGTTACATTTTTTTGTATTGATATTCAATGGTTTTGTAATTGTTTGGGTGTTTGCTTTTGCTAAAAAACTGAAGAATCAATTTGATTTTAATGATCTGAAAAATGGATCAGGAACAGCAGATTTTGTCTCACAATACAACATCACGAACCGGGAGATGGACTTAATTCGTTTAATTTACGAAGGAAAAACCAATAAGGAGATAGCTGAAAACTTGTTTATATCAGTTGACACGGTAAAAGACCACAACAACAATATTTTTCAGAAAACGGGAGTTAAGAACAGAACTCAACTAGCTAAACTCTACAATGATTTTCTAAATAAAAGCATCAGGTAGGCATTCTGCTCAACTTATCAAGAAAACAACGTAATAAATCTACTCTTTCGATTCCAGTTTTACTATTTCCCTAAAACTAGCCAATCTTGCATTGGGGATTTTGACGACGTCGGCTGCGAGGATATCGGGGTGGGGGAGGTTGTCGAGGTCAGTCGGCCAGAGATTTGTCCTTTAGCCAGGAGATGTCGAGGCTGGTTTTATCCCGGGCGATAATCTCCTCATAGGTAAATTTTCCCCAACGGCCTTCGGGGTTTGTTTCGGCATTAATTTGCTCTTTGCGCTTATGTTGGTTGGTGGGATTGTAACAGGCAATGAAGTCTTTCAGTACCTCAACATTTAATGTGTTTTTCACTGGGTTGGGAATGAAAAATTGGCAGATGATCATCAAATGGGGAGGTGAGTTGGAATATTTTGTTAAGATATACGCTATCGCTAAACGCGCGCCAATTGCGTAGGACGAGAGAGAGGGGTTAGGATATTATGGTTTTGTTTGTATGTTTTTGATTTCTTCTAAATGTTGTAATCCTGCTTCAGGAATGTCTTGAATTGGTTTAGTCTGAAACATTTGCTGCTGTCATTTTGATTAGAATTTATCATGATCAAGGAGGCATCGATGGCCAAACTGTTGGCTTGTAAGAGGCATGGCGTTTTTATGACAGTAAGAAATGAGGGGGATGATCATCCGGCTATTTTTTTGGACGGACCGGAGATCAAATGAGTTCGGATATGGGGCCAGCTGGTTTTAATGATAAAGTGGCGTAGTTGCACTTGTCTGCCGTAGGCATGAAACTATGCCCAGGGTTCAATCCAGCATTTGCGGGACTGGGCGCTGCGCGCCGCTCAGAGTCCTATTTATCGGGCATAATTTTTTTACCATTTTTCGATATGTATTCTATCTTTAGTATTTATAATTTTCTGCTGAAGTATTTTTGCATCATTTGCCTTATATCCAATTGGAATAATTGATGCTACCTCAAGTTCATTTGGAATATCAAGTTTAACTTTAATGTTTTCAATATTCTGAGGAATGTATGTCACTCCATAAACATCGTGTTCTGCAAGACTTAGTAAGAAATTCTCAATGCAAGCCCAAATGGAGGCTAAACAATTTAAGTCGTATATTCTCTTTGCACTTACAACTGTAGTTTTCGGCTTAAAAACAACAATAATGACAATAGGTGCTTCAAGAATCATTTTCTTCTGCTTTGGAATAGCATCCAAATACATTTCTTTCATTATTGATTCTTCATTCTGGAATGCATCTTCAAGATCTTTAAGGTCTATCGTCTTTTCAAGCTTCTCCGATTCAATTAATTTTAATTTTGATTCTATACTTTTGATAATGATAAAGTCCCAATCTCTTAAATGATTATATGTTGGGGCTTTAAATCCGTTTTCAATAGCATATTCAATAATGTTCATCGAAACTTCTCTACTTTGAAAATCCCGAATTGTTCTTCTTTTTTCAATTACGTCTCTAAATTCCATAGTTTTTTACAATTATACCCAACGGTAGCAATATGGCCAGTAAGCGATTGCGGGCTACTTTATTGACAAGATACAACGAAGTTTATGCGGGGCAGAATGCATGAATTACCACTGAAACCCTTATTGCATATAGCCTTTGTTAGCGGTTCGGGCTATTTCGTCATAGTTCTTCGGTCATTTTACCCAAATTAATTTTCTCAGCTTTTGTAAATGTTACATCTCTTACAAATTCCATTTTCCCCCACAAGTATCCATTTCCATTTAACCATTTAGTTGTTCGCATTCTAGCGTTCAGTCTTTTAATTTCAATGTCAGTAGCTTTTCTTCTATTCCCAAGTTGTCCATAAAGTTTAATTGCCGGAAAACTCTTAAACCGCCCGCTAAAGAGTGAAGACAACCAAAACAAAGTATTACTATTTACTCCTAATACACAAATATTTTTATTGTCTTTGCTGTTTTCAGGAAGTTTGGTCGGAAATTTCTCAAAGTAAAATCCTGTCTGATTGTTATTGAGAAACAAAGAACCAATTGGTGTTACTGTCGGGCTACATTCTTTATCAACAGAGGCAATAGAAACGTGAAAATTCGTCCTAAAACTTTTGTTGAAATGTTTTTTGATTTCTAACCAATTTAATCTAATATCCATCTTTTGTTATTGTTTTACTATATCATTGTGTGTCATCTTAGCCTGACAGCTATCGTTTTGCGTGTATAAGAAGTAGCGGATTAAAAAGCACTTCACTTTCAGTTTGGCACTGACTTTTAATACAAGTACAAACCTTCGATTTATCAATAAACCCGCTATTTCTTATACACGCTGTTAGGTGCTGGCGTTCTTTGCCTTTTATTTTCACTCTATTTTATTCCGTAAATATTTTTTCAATTGCGATATGTTTATTTACATCTGAAACCGCTTTCAATTCAGCTATAAAATCCAAAGTTGTAGCGGGTTGAAATGGGAATTTATGTTTTGTCAATAAATTACCTAAAGCTAAATTGATTTTTTCTTCACCGATAAGCACATACAATTCATACATTTTTACCAATCCTTTGTTGTAAATAACATTTATGTTACTGGGGGTTGAAGTTATTAAAGATTCCTCTCCGCTATATGCTTTTTCACTATCGTATAGGTCCTGATGTAAACAAACCATTTCTAACATTTTGTTTTTACCATATTCATTTTTGTATAACATTAATTGTGTGTATTGTGCCAAAGTTTCTATTAAAACACCGCTACCTTCTCTATAATCAGGATTGAGTTGAGCATTACCCCACCATTGATGAGACAGTTCGTGTCCAATTAATTCACTTATAATGTCTTGACCTATGCCTTTAAATAAGTCCATATGAAATTGCCTTTCATTAATAAAAATAGTTGCAGGATAAGCCGTTGCTGCAAAACCTGATGTAAATGAACTAATTTCTGCAAATCTAATAGTAGTATAGGGGTATTTTCCGAAATTAGTTTCACAATAGTGCAACGATTTTTTGATATTACTTATTAGATGCGGTATGTTTTGATAATGATTTGGCTCGTAAAGTACTTCCATGGTAATGTCGTTATAGGTAGATTTTTCAATTTCATATTTTGCTGATGAAACGGCAAACCGAAAAGGAATATCTTTAGCTTGATAATGAAAGTAATTCCGATTATTATTAGAATAACTGTTTACTAATTCACCAACAAAAAGTGCTGTTTGATACAATGATGTGGATACAACAGCATCAATATTTATAAACTTGTAATCGTATGGGTCTCCCATTGGGGCATCTAATTTTGTTAGTTCATCTTGCAATGGCATATTACGTTTTTTTCTTTCTAGTACATCTTCAATTTCATTGCCGGAATCATAGCCAATAGTTGGGAAGTAATTGCTAATTCTCATAAAAGCTCCATTTTCAACTATGGCATTAAAGGATTGATGGCCTTTTAGAGATTCTATTTTATAGTCAAATTCAAAACTGATTTTAATAGTATCATTGGGCAACATTCTTTCTTTGGTTTTAAATATGTATTGTCCAAATTCACCATCTTTTTCTGTTAGGATTAGCTGAGATGAAGAGATGCCCTTCCACATCAAATCATTTGACGTATTGATAAGTATTTCTGAAATTTTTGAATTCGTTTTATTTACTAGAAGGTACGTTCCAGATACTTTGTAGCTGTTTTTTTTAGGAAATAAATCAATGATGGTTTTTATATCAGTTATGATTGGTTGTGGGTTTGGTTCATAAATTTTGTATTTTTCTTCATATTGCTGTTTCCAATTCATCATTTCTACATTAGAATAAGAATTGCTTTTTGTAGAAATATATAACCCTGATGAAAGCAAGGCTATAATAGGTAAAATAACAATTAACATTTTCGTCTTTTTTGATGTAAATTCAGATTTACTAATGATTGAGATTGAAAAAAATGAAAGAAGCAAAACAAATGACAAGCTATATATCATTTTAATAATGAAAGCATTGGGATAATACCCAAAACCATTCATTTCACTATAAACATCAGGTAAAAAACCAGCAAATCGCAATAGTGGATGAGAAATACCCAATACTATTCCTAATGAAGTATTTGTAAGCATCAAAAAAACGACAGCGATAGATAAAGCTAGATATTTGCTTTTGAATATGTACTGCAATGCAACGATAAGAATGCTACAAATGAAAACTGGAAAGCCCATAAAATAGAATAATGAAAAATAAGTACCCCATTCTATTATGGGATACTGATACATTACCTGAAATAAGATGCCTAATAAAATACTGCTCAAAATCAATAGGAAGGATATCGAAGTTACTGAAACAATCTTTGAGATAAACACGGCAGAACCAGAAAATGGTGTCACATTTTCAATCGCACTAAAATTGGCACTTTTACTTTTCCAAATTAATTCGCTCCCATAAAACAGAATAGCAAATACCAATAGAAATGGAATACTCGTTAAAATTGTATTCATCATTAAAGCAGTTGTAACGAAATGCTGTGGCAATCTCATACCACCCGCAATTGTTCCGTACATTTCCATACCCAGAATAAATAAGGTAATACTAATGAGTAAAACAAACGGAAGGCTTTTGATCACTGACTTTAAATCAATTTTTAAAAAAGATAAAATCATGGAAATATAATATCTTCTTCCACTTGAGCTAGTAGTGGTTTTAAAATAGTTGTAATTTCTACCTTTCAAATCATTCAATACGGCAACTTTTCTTTGATGCCTCTTGGAAATTTTGAATTGAAATGATTTATAAGCCCACAGCAATAATAAAATGGCTAATAGCACGAAAGTAATTCGATTAAACAGAAGGTTTCCAGAAAGATGCAAAACCTCTGTATTTTTTTGTAATGAAGTCCAATGTTTGGTTTGCTCAAAAAATGCTGCCATCCCGAATGGATCTAATTTTGCTGCTAAATTCATTGCACTATTTGAAACAGGTGATGCTCCTGCAAATAATGGTGAATTTGAAAACAGTGAAACCACCATATACAAAGCATAAATACCCAATCCACTTAAATATATAAACATTTTGTTTTTGGAGAACCAAGCCGTACAGCAGATAATAACCGTGCAAAAATAAATGTTGGGCAACACAATAACCATGAACGAATTCATATAATAATTCAAGTGAAAAACGCCCCATTTTTCTGTGCTATCATTCCCAATTAAATGACCAAGTATGTTTCCAGCAAGAAATAACAGAAAAGTAAAAACTGCTACTCCAAGAACAAGTAAAAATTTACTTATAAAATAATTTCTAATAGTAATAGGTGTCGAATACAAAATCTGTTCAAAACAACTATCCTTTTCTCTCAACAAACTTTGCGAAGTCATTATTACAATAGGAAATAGACTAGCCAAAGAAAAAAGTCCCAATATAAAGTTGATTGCGTATGGTGAATTGTATTTGATATTTGGAAATGCAATATTTGTCGAAGTTCCAATTAAAATACCCAAACCAAAAAATGATGCCAGCATCACATAAAAAGAAATATTAGCTTTATAAAATTTCCATTCGAATAAAATTAAATGGCTCAACATTTTGTTATTTAAGGTTAAGTATTGTGGAAAAATAAACATCTTCTAAAATAACATCAGTTTGTATAAAACCGCTATTTGGGTTTTCAGACGCTAATACTCTAATGATTAATTGACCAGCTTGCAATTGGGTAGAAATGATTTTGTATTGCTCTTGATAAGAAGGTAATTGATGTTTAACTATTTTTTTCATCCAAACTTTACCGCCTAATTCTGAAATTAACTGTTCGGGTACTCCATAAAGCAATAATTCTCCATTGTTAATAATTGCCATTTGGGCACATAGATTTCTGACATCTTCCACTAAGTGGGTTGAAAGAATCACTATGATGTTTTCGCCTATTTCACTTAATAAATTATTAAATCGATTTCGTTCTTCTGGGTCTAAACCCGCTGTTGGTTCATCAACAATAATAATATTTGGATTTCCTAATAGCGCTTGAGCCACTCCAAAACGCTGACGCATTCCGCCACTATATGTACTTAGGGTCTGCTGATTTTTCAAAAAATCAATCATTATCAACTGATATTCACATCATTATGTTGATAAGTTCAATCTTTAAAACTCGTTAAA
>Ga0154544_136_pt1 | contig 22863 bp, 7 predicted proteins | sample RifGroF2_FD_105687 | JGI IMG/M metagenome (GOLD analysis project Ga0154544, IMG submission 105687) | Bacteroidetes bacterium GWF2_41_31
CCATTCGGTGATCTCTGTGCCCGAGGTGCCATAGAAATGGGTGCTGTCGCCCAGGCAGGTGGGCTCGGGGTCCCAGGTGTAGTATATCGTGGGCATGTGTGGGACGATTACCGGGAGGGTGATGGTGTTGGTGCAGAGAAAACCAGCACTGTCGGCAGTAACGGTTAAGGTGACATTGTAAAGGCCGCCGCTGAGGTAGGAATGCCTGGGGTCGGGCCAGGTGCTGACGGAGTCATCGCCAAACTCCCAGTACCACGCTACCAGGTAATATCCGGGGGGCGGGATGGAGAGGTCGGTGAACTGCGCCGTGAGACAGGAGTCGATGGTGTAGGAGAAATCAATATTAAAATCAGTATTTGATACCGTAATAGCCTGTAAATACGAATCACTACAACCAGCTGCATTGGTCACAGTAAGAGAAACCATATAAGTCCCATTTGATGGAAATGTATGAATAATGTTGGGGCTATCCGGAGAAATTATCACGGAATCAGGTGATCCATCACCAAAACTCCAAATCCATTCAACAAGTGGGCTTCCAACAGATGCCGATAAGTCAGTAAACTGTACCTCACTGTTCTGACAACTGGAACTGGAAACTGGTGTGGCACTATACAATGAAACAGGAGCAGGCAATGTGGTGACAGTTCTTGTGGTGGTATTGGAACATCCGTTTTGATCGGTCACAATTAAAGTCACGTTAAATGTGCCTCCTGTAGAAAAAGTGTGTGTGGGATTTTGAGCAGTGCTCACATTGGATGATCCTGAAGCCGGATCTCCGAAATCCCATAACCATCCTGTGATAGAAACCCCGGTAGAAAAACTTAAATCAGTAAACTGGATGGGACCGTTGGCACAGTCGCCATTGTTGACAATATTAAAATCGGCTACAGGCTGAGTGATAATTAGTGTTTGGATCATTGTATCGCTACAAGCACCATCACTCTCCACGATTAACCTAACATCATAACTTCCAGATAAGGTATAAATATGTGTAGGATTTTGCAGGGTAGAGAAGTTGTTAGTTCCTGACAATGGATCTCCAAAATTCCAGTTCCACGAAATAATGGTTGCGCCGGAAACGGAGCTTTGGTCGGTAAAATGAACCGTGTCGCAGGTATTGGCATCGAAGGTAAAACCGGCTACCGGTGCCACACCGGAAGTTACTGATTTTGTGATGGTGTTGATACAGGAATTCGTGTTTTCGACAGTTAATGATACCTGGTAGGTGCCTGGAATACTGTAAAAATGGGTCGGGTTTTGATCAGTAGAATTCCCGCCATCACCAAACTCCCAATACCAGCTAATGATGGGACTGATGCCTGAAGTGTATGAAAGATCTGTAAACTGTAAGATATCCAAAGTGCAGGTTGGATCCAGATAACTGAAATCGGCCACAGGACCATCTTCAATAATCACCTGATGAATTACCTGATCAACACAACCATTGGCAATGGTTATACTGAGTGCCACATTATATATGCCAGGTGCTGCAAAGGTATGAACGGGCATGGGAATATTTGAGGTAGATCCATCGCCAAAATTCCAGTACCAGTTGGTAATCGGGCTACCAAGAGAATAGGATTGATCAATAAAATAGGTCGGGCTGCCTGAGCAAACCGAATCATAGATAAATTCGGCTACCGGTCCAGGTTCTACCAACACGTCAGTTGTATTGGTGTTTTGACAACCATTCATGTTGGTCACCGATAAGGTAACCGGGTAGGTTCCTGCCAACAGGTATTCATGTGCGGGGTTTTGTTGGGTTGAAAAATTATTGGCTCCACTTGCCGGATCTCCAAAATCCCAAAACCAACTAATTATTGGCGCACCTGAACCAACTGAATAATCGGTAAAGTGTGCCATGGTATTCTCACACGCATGTTCATAAATAAACTGTGGAATGGGCAATGCAAAAACATTGACCAAACGATTAACAGTCACCGAGCAACCATTGGTATCGGTGATTGTTAAAAATGCTACATACTGACCAGAGTTTCCATATACGTGTGATGGGTTTTGAACAGAAGAATAGGTGGCATCACCAAAATTCCAATACCAGGAAATGATTGGCGCAGCGCCTGGTACTGATAGGTCAGTAAAAATCGTTGTATCATTTAAACAGACATTGGTTGAAACAAAATCTCCGGCAGGACTAACGAATACAGGAACTTGCTTCTGAATGGTATCATTACACAAATCAGAAGAGGTTACAATCAAAGTCACGAGATAAACTCCTGTCCCACTGTAGTTATGGGTCGGATTTTGGGCAAAGGAGATGTTATTGGGTCCTGAAATCGGCTCGCCAAAGTTCCATTCCCAATCGATAATGGAACCTGAAAGAAGCGTGGTTTCATCAGTAAATTGGATTGGAAAACCCAAACACCCGGGGGTTGATGAAAAATCCGCCATTGGTGGGGCGTATATGTCGATTTGTTGTTGTGTCGTATTCGGGCAACCATTGGAATTAATCACTGTCAGGGTAACGGTAAAGACGCCATCAGTTCCAAAATAGTGTCCCGGATTTTGAAGGTTCGATGAATTTCCATCACCAAAATCCCACGACCAACTGATGATGGAGGCAGCGTTGGGGATCGATAAGTCGGTGAAATAAGTGGTGTCGTTGGCACAGGTAGCCAGAGAATAATCAAAATCAACATAAGGAAGTGGGTCAACTACAATGCTATGAAACACCACATCAGAACATCCATTGGCATCAACAACTTCCAACCTTACATTAAAGTTGCTCGAAAAAAGGTAAGTGTGCACCGGGTTTTGCAATGTGCTGGTAGTTCCATCGCCAAAATTCCAATTCCAGGAAACAATAGCAGTATCAGCCTGAACAGAGGCATCAAAGAACTGTTCTGTCTGGTTAACACACATTGAAGGGAAATTAAACTCAGCCACAGGCTGACCATGCACCCAAATACTGTCGGAGTACTGTCCCATACAGCCACCTGCATTGGATGCCTGTAGTATTACTTCATATTTTCCACCGGCACCATATAGATGTGTTGGGTTTTGTGTTGTAGAATTGAACCCGTCACCAAAATCCCAGTTCCATGATGTAATCTGGCCGGCAGCAACAAACGATAAATCTGTAAAATGAGTGGCCGTGCCAAAACAAACCGTATCTGCAGTAAACAAAACGATGGGATCAGGATAAATAACGGTTGTTTGCACGAGTGTATCGGCACACCCATTTTGATTCACCACCACCAGCGTTACATTATAATCACCCGCAGTGGTATACAAATGGGTTGGGTTTTGAAGTCCGGAGGTGTTATCAACTCCCGACGCCGGATCGCCGAAATCCCAAGACCAGGTGTCGATTGTGGAAGAGGGATCCTGCGTTAAATCCGTGAAAAAGGTAAGGTCACCCAAACAGTTGGTCTGAGCAGAAAATGCCGGAACAGGCAATGGGTTTACCGCCACCAGATGGCTGACAAATTCCTGACATCCATTGTTATCGGTGATGGTCAATGATACCTGATACGTGCCGGGCAATAAGTAGGCATGTTTTGGATTGTGCAAATCAGAGGTAGTCCCATCACCGAAATCCCAACTCCAAGCTGCCACCGTTGCAGGTACCAGGGCCGTATCAATAAATTGTGTCGAATCACCCAGACAAACCAAATCGGCAGTGAAATCAGCCCCTAAAGTCGGATTAACAAAAATAGTTTCATAAAGGATATCAATGCATCCATTTTCATTCATAACAGTTAACGACACATCATAGCTGGCGCCGATAGCAGCGTAATAATGGACAGGGTTTTGATTGGTGGAAGAATTCCCATCTCCAAAATCCCAGCTGTAGGCAACAATGCTATCGCCGTTAGGAAGCGAGAAGTCGAAGAAATATACTATGTTACTGGCACAAGGGTTATTGTAGCCCATCTGCGCCGTAGGTGAGGGGAATACTTCCACTAAAACCTGATTTGTGGTAGTGCAACCTCGGGTATCGGTAACCAGGACGGTATAAGTGGTAGAAACAACAGGGGATGCCAAGGGGGTGGCAGAAGTTGGATCATCCAAATCAACAGCCGGATCCCATAAATAGCTTACGTAAGGAGTGGTACCTCCCAAAGGTGTAGCCGTTAGCTGAGTACTTTGTCCGGAACAAATAATGGGATCGGCAACTGTAACCGCAACCAACATTTCCGTGTTTTCAATAATTTGGAACTGGTCGGTAGTCTGACAAAAGTGACTATCGGTGACAACAACTTCATAGATACCTGCCGGCAAATTCGAAATATCCGGTGTAGTGGATAAACCAGGATCATTCCAAAGGTAGGTATATGAAGGCACTCCACCGGAGGGTATCACCTCTCCCCAACCGTTAGTGGCGCCGAAACATACAGTATCACTAAAGTTAAAATTCAGGGCCAGGGTATCCGGCTGACCGATTGATACCTCATCAACCACCATGTTGTTGAAGAAGTCGTACACGGTAACTCTGTAGGTGCCAACTCCCTGGTTCGACAGTAAATCGGTAGTTCCTATCTCAGTAAAGTCGGGCAAACGAATCCACGAATATGTATAAGGAGCCGTTCCGCCGGTAACGGTGGCAGAAACCCAACCTGTGTTGGTACCGTAACAAACCGCATTTGCAGAATCAGTAGTTACCAACAATGGTTGTGGCTCAGTTATGGTTACCTCCGCAAAAGTAGTACAGCCATGCGCATCGGTTATTGTATCGGTATACGTGCCAGCCGCCAGTCCAGTTGCCGGGTTAAGGCTTGTTCCATTCGACCAGGAATGCGTATAAGGCCCTGTTCCACCTACAACAACGGCTTCCGCCTGGCCATCCATACAACCAGAACAGGAAGTATTGATAATATTGAAGGCGGTTATTTCCAATAATTCCGGCTGAGAAATCACCACGGCTTCACCCGGCGTAACACACCCAATGGCATCACGAATTACTACCAGGTAGGTAGCCGGAGCCAGGTTGTCGTAAAAACTAAGTAAAGAAAAGGTAAACCCATTATCGAGTGAATACTCGAGGCTTCCGGTTCCGCCGGAGGCATTGATGGTAATGGTTCCATCCTGATCACCATAACAGGTGATATTTGTTTGGATGATACTATAAATGATACCATCGGGATTTACAACAGGAATTGTATTACTAACAACAGAACACAAATTGGCATCTTCTACGGTTACCGTATAATTGTTGCCCGGAAGATTTGAAAAAATGCCGGTTGTGTTTTGGATTCCTCCCGGATTTAAGGTGTAGGTGAGGGTTCCGGTTCCTCCCTGGGCTATGATGGTAATGGTTCCATCGTTGGCATTATGGCAGGTAATGCCAGTGCCGGCTTCTGATACAATTTCGAGTAAAGGTGGGTTTACAATGGTTAATGGAGAACTCATATCCGAGGGACATCCATTTACATCTTCTGCTAAAACGGTATAGGTACCGGCAGCCAAACCGTTGAAAATCCCGGTGTTGTTTGATACGGAACCTGGATTGAGGGTATAGGTATAAGGAGATGTTCCGCCATTGACCGAAACGGTAATGGTGCCATCGTCCAGGTTATTGCAGGTAATGTTGGTGGCCTGTTCAAAATTAATTTCAATAATTCCCGGATCATTTATCGTGATATTACCGGTATTTTCCTGACATCCTGTTTCATCTTCAATGGTCACAATATAAGTTCCCCCAGTTAAACCGGTGAACTGACCAGTGGAATTTGTTATCGCTCCGGGATCCAGCGTGTAATTTAAAACACCTACTCCCCCGCTTGCACCAATGGTTATGGAGCCATCGCCCGCTCCATTACAAGTAACATCCATCGGTACAATGCTTGAAATGACTATCGCGGGAGGATTTACAATCGTTACATCGGGCGAAGTAGTTGTACAGTTATTGTCATCGGTTATGGTGATAGAATAGGTGCCTCCCCAAAGACCGCTAAACACACCGGTGGTATTGCTAATCAGGTCAGGGTTCAAAGTATAGGTGATGGTCCCGATACCCCCAGTTGCTATTGCTGTAATTTCACCATCGTTGATATTGTGACAGGTGTTGTTTATTGTTGTAATAGAGGTAAAAGTCAATGCAGGAGGGTCTACAATAGTGATAACGGCAGTTACAGTCGGCGGGCATCCGTTTTCGTCCGTTACCGAAACGGTATAGTCTCCCCCGGCCAGGTTCTCAAACAGCCCGGTTGTATTTAAAATGCCACCAGGGTTCAGCGTGAAGCTAAGAATTCCTACGCCTCCGGAAGCAGAAACCTGAATTGTTCCATCATCAAATCCGTTACAGGTAATATCGGTGAAGCTATCCACCACCACCGTGATCGCATCCGGGTTACGGATGGTCAATGTATCGTTAAACACGCTACATCCATGGTCATCGGCAACCGTAACGGTATAGGTGCCGGCGGCCAAATTATTAAAAACACCTGTGGAATTGACTAGACCACCCGGAGTTAAAGTATAGGTATGTGATCCGATTCCTAAAGAGGAATAAAGTTGAATGATTCCATCGTTTGCATTATGACAGGCAATATCGGTAATATGGACCGAATCAATTTGCAAGTCGTCAACATAAACAGAATCGATGAAAATGGAATCACATCCAAATGAGTTACCAACGATTAAAGTAACCTGAAAAACACCGGAAGATAAATAGGTATAACCTGGGTTTTGTAACGTAGAGGTGTCCTGATTTGTATTTGGATCTCCAAAATCCCACTCCCATGAAACGGGTAAAATGCCTGGATCTGCATTGTAGGTCGCATCAGAATAACAATATGACAAATCCGTAAATTGGGTCAATCCTCCAAAACAAGCGGTATCGGCAATAAATTCGGCATGGGTGCCAATCACCAGTACAGTGGTTGAATCCTGAACAGTACCACAGGAATTGGCGCTATTCTCCCCATTGATCATTATTGTATAGAGTCCGGGAGTGGAATAAGGAATACTGCAAATGCTGTCGTTGAGTGGAGCCTGAACACTTCCACCGCCATCACCAAAATCAATGAGAAAAGCAGAAGTACTGTCGCAGGAAGTTAATCCCCCATATCCGGGATCACTCAAATTACGGATGCAGGCTGATTCATTTAAGCAAATAGTATCTCTGTTGTCGATAAATTCGATCGTAATCTCAGGTGCTGAATAAACATATATTCCATTTACCGTAGTTGTACGGCTGGCACATAAGTTCGAAACAACCAGGGTAACCGTATAATCAGGTGTTTGTGGATTGGTGGTTACCGCGCAGGCACTTTCCGTGTAAGTATGAACAATGGTATCAACCGAAAGTGGATCAGGATGTACCCAGGTAACACCCGGGCTTCCATCCCCAAAATCCCAGGTATAGATCGTCCCGTCCGAATTGCCAGCATAATTTGTCAATTCAAAAGTATAATCGTGTGGAGCACAATTTACTGTACTGGCAGCAATATTAACTCCGGCACTTGCAGGCACACTTTGGTTCGAAACCAGATAAATGGTATCACCATAACACCCATTTGTAAAGGCGATGACCCGTAGACTAAATTGATTGATCGTATTATAAAGGTGCGAAACCGGAAAACTCGACGCGATCAAACTGTAAGTAACCGCACCATCGCCCCATTCAATATTCATACTATCAACGCAAGCCATATACTGCGTCATATTGGTCACAGTTAACAGGTAGTCCGGGTCGGACGGAGTCGGACTGCTCAGACAATTGCTGAAATTTGTTGTAGGATCGGCCAACAATGGTTGTGGTCGTCTTAGCATGGTAACCACGTCATTTGTTCCAGACTGACAATTGTTGCTGTTTGTAACAACAAGTGAGGTAGTAAACGACTGGTCAGGGGTACAGGCAGCGTCGTTATATGCCCTGAACAGGTGATTGGTTACAGGGTCTGTGGTATTCACTCCGGGAGATCCGTCCCCAAAATCCCAAATATAGTTCTGGCCTCCTGTCGTACTACCGGCATCAAAGGTTACTGTATCAGAAGAACAAACCCCGCTTGGTGCAAAAGTAAAGGAGGTTGAAATATCAGGAAAAATGGTAATTTGTTCTGTGGCAGTACTGAAGCATCCATTTTCGTCAGTAACTGTAAATGATAACGTATAATTTGTTTCGGTAACAACCGAAGAGTAGATATGATCAGGCGGAGTATGGGCTGTTGAGGTGGCTCCATCTCCAAAATCCCAAAAATAAGTATACCCGGGATTATTAAATGGATTTACTACCGCTAACTGACGACAGGCAAAGAAAAAGGAAGTAAACGCAGCCACGGGAGCCGGAGCAATAACTACTTGCCTGGCAGCCGTATCGGCGCATCCCGAAATATCGCTCACAATAAACAAAATCTGATAGGTTCCGGTTGTCAGGTAATGATGAACAGGGTTTGCGATGACGGAAATACCTCCATCACCAAATTCCCAACGATAACCAGTTATTGAACCAGGGGGATTAACCGTGGCAAGGTTTGTAAACGCAACATCTGTGCAGTTATTGATTTCATAACTGAAATCGGCAGTTACCGGACACTGCGCCTTTAATCCGGATCCACTTAGTAAAAAAACGATCAAACCAAATACGACCCATGCTAATTGTTTGGGATTTCGACAATTGTAGATATGTCTCATATAACTTGAATTATTTTCACCGTTTACGTACAATCATCTATTCAGAGATAATTTGAATTATCACTAATAATTAAACGTAAACCAATCCTTTTGCCTTTGTAAGCACAGAACCAGGTTCGTAGATGATGTTATAAAATGAACGAAATCGTAGTTCTGTATTTCGGCACTAAAATACTACAAAAAAAGATTCAAAATGGATATCATCGAAATAATAGAAGATACATCATGGACTCTAGTTAGAACATCCGTGCAATCTATTTCTTCGTTTGTGCCATGTTATCAATTAGATCGGGGATTTGATCAGCGCTGATACGCTTGGCAATAATTTTCATTTCCCGATCGAGCAGGTAGATAACAGGAGTGCCATGGATGTCGTATAAATCGTGAAAATCGGGAGTGGCACTCCGGGTACCATTCACATTTATCCAGGGCATTTGGCGCTCACCAATCGACTTTTTCCATTTATCCAAATCTCCGTTCACGCACACACTAAAAATCTCCAGGTCGTAGGTTTTCTGGTTGTAGATTTTTTCCAAATCAGCAATTTCCCTCTTACAGATACCACAATCGTAATCCCAAAACAGCACCAAATTGTATGCATGTTGAAGTGTATATAGCGACTTTAATTGTCCGGAAGTGTCGACGAGAACCAAATTAGGTGCTTGTTTACCAAGCAAAAGAGGCCTGATCACATTGGCCCGGTCTGTCAACATGGTGAGTACCGAAGGTGAGGTATTTTGAATGGCTTCCTTCGAAAAATATTGGTCAACAAGGTGAACAAAAATATTGTCGAATCCCATGTATTTTGGATTTTGGTACTCCGACATAAAATGCCACACCAGATAACTAACCATCTCATAGGAAGGACGGGCCCTTGAAATCACATCATCAATGGCCACCACCACCGAATCGGGATGTAAAAACACGGCTCTTTCAAAATATTGATCCAGCTTATTCACAATAAGTGGGGTACGCAACAGACTGGAATCGCTTAAATCAAAATGATCCCAATAATGTCTTTTGTAATATTTAAAGGCTTGTGAGCTGTCGGCACCATGAAGAACACTATCGGGGACTTCCACATCGCGCATGGCGTTAAACAAAGTGGAAACGAACAAATCAGGATGTTGGGCAATCACCTCCATTTTGTATCCAATGGATCTTTTATTCAACGAATCTGACTGATTTCTAAGTTGTTTATATCGGTGGGTGCTGTCCGCTGCCTCCTTTAGCTCTTCTACGATCGATTTGTTTTGTTGATAGTTTCGTTCGTTGAATTTCAGATAATCATAAAACACCTGGTTTTCTTCTGACCCTGTGGTTTTCATTTGTACGGCATAATCGATGGTGTCTGATTCAAGTTTAAACACCTGGTTTTTACCGATCAGGAATTCAAACAGCTTTTTTTTATCCGGAGTCACTGCCATATAGATACCTCCCGGAAGCCGGCTTTTGCCTTCAAAGACAAAAGTGCCTTTTGACACGAGAGTTGCCGTATCAACCAGTTTTATTTTGCTTCCATAATAACAGGTGAGCAATAAAGCCGTATCGGAATTCCCATCAATTTTCACGGTTACACGGTAGCCTTCTTGTCCGGAAACTGCCATCGACAACATCAGCACTTCTATTAGAACCAGAAAATATTTTGTACGCAAGTAGTCTTTCATGTGGTTTATTCACTATTCAATTAGTTATCCTCCTGACATGGGATTATTTTTCTGTGGGAAAAAGTTTCCTTCAATGCCTGGCCGGCAAAATTATCAAGAAAACAAGCCTTTTTTAGCCAATTTTGAATAAAAATGAAAAAAAAGTGATTTTTTTTAAAAAAAAGTATAGAATTTTCAGCCTTTTTTACACAGTATAGGTAGAAGGTTATACAATTTATCAATTAAAAAATTAAATCCATGAAAAAAACGATCTTTAAAACAACAGTTACCATCGCACTAATGATCTGGCTAAGCCCCATTTTTGCCCAAAACCAATTAACCGGTACCGTGAATTACCACAATGACCCTGGAACACCTGTTCCTGAAGTGACTATACAACTTTTGGATATGAGCAACAATGTGATGCAAACAACCATGACCAACGACTATGGTGAGTATTTTTTCGATAACATTCCCAATGGCAGCTACTACCTGGCTTCGTCAACTTTGCTGGATCCGGGCGATGTTACATTACAGGATGCTTTCCGTATTATGATGTATCTGTTTGGATGGTATAACTTTACAGATTATGAATTCGCGGCAGCCGATGTCAACGGTAGCGGTACCGTTACCTGGTCTGACTATTTTATTGTGTTAATTAACTATTTACTCCAGGGACAACCATTTCCGGTAGGTGATTGGCAATTTCAGGATGTCCAACTTGATTTTATGGCCCGTGATTTCGGGGTACCGGATACAGCTACCGTTTGGGCCACAGGTTCCGGGGATGTGGAAGGCGTCTGGTTACCTTCTGGTCGCTCGTTGGCCAATGTTACAAGTCAAGTTAACAACCAGGTAAGCCTTTCTTCCGAAACCAGTGAAATTGAAATCACCTCCAATTATACCGAACTCATTTCGGGTTTCAACCTAAACATCAACTACCCCAGCGATCTGATGACCATCACCGGTGTGGAAGGACCCGATGGCAACCTGAACTACGCGATAGAACAGGGTGTGGTTAAAATTATCTGGATGGATGAATCAGAAAAAGCAGGTTCGCATGTTTACGGCGACCACCTTTGTACTTTACTGGTCAACCTTAAAGTTGGCGCCTTACAGGACCAATCGGATGTCATGGTGTTGCAGGAAAACGGCATGGTATTAAATCAGTGGGGAGTTGCTGCCGAAGGTGTTGAAATTCAACTCCCTGAGCTTAAATCCGGCGATTTTACTACCATTGGTGAGGCGTCTTCCTACCCTAATCCTGTGATCAACCAGCTCAATATCCGGATTGCCTCGAACGAGGGTACACTTTTTATTTATGATATGAGTGGAAAATTGGTACAACAAATCAACCTGTCAGCTAAAAATTCCGGTGTGGTATCGGTCAATACCGACCAATTAACATCTGGAAGCTATACTTATATTATGCGGTCCGATCTGCCGAATAAAGAAAATATTACCGGTCGTTTTATCAAATCTGAATAACCTTCTGTTTATTCTTCAGGGGAATTGAGGCCATCAATTCCCCTTTTTTTGTTGTTCTAAGGGTTTAAATTACCATTTCAAATAGAATTAACTGTTTGTGCGGGTTATACTTAAACACGTTGATCAAATAATTCACGCGATTTACCGGTTTATTTCCTTTGAAATCATCAAGGGTTTGCTAATTTTGTGTCCCATTAATGGCAGGAATAAGGAATTTAGCACCATTGTAGCCCGTGAATGTTTTTTTTGATCCATCTAACTGGCAGTTGTTTGTTTGTAAGCTACTGATTCTGATTTTAATATTTTGTCCGAAGATTTCGACACCTACCGGTCATACCAATATATCCATACCTTCCTGCACTCTTTCAACAGTTCCATTCTACATTCCTCAAACGCCGCAAAACAATATCAAACAAAAGGCATCCGGTTTACTTTTGATGGCTGACTCCCTTGAGAGTAAACACCAGGAGGAAGCGGACAGCTTGTTATTACAGGTTTTTCAAATGGCCATAACCCATCAAATCACCGATTCGGTTCTGTTGGCTGACATTTATCACCGGCAAGGCAAATACTTCGATCGCCATCAAAAGTACAAAGACGCTTTACTTTCCTTCGACAAGAGTATTTCCATAAAAATCAACATCTCTGTACCCGACAGTGCCCTGATTGCCCAAAGTTACAACTACAAGGGAATTGCCTATATGCGCCTATACTACTTCGACAGTGCCTTAATATGTTTCAATCAGGTACTTGAACTTTTGAGTGAAGAAACTAAGTTCAAGCGGGATTTATACGATGTGAACCTCAATATTGGAATCACCCATGCCATCACCGGCAATTACGATAAGGCCTACTCTTATTTCCAAAAAGCTTATAACATTCTACAAACCAGCGATATAGTCAAAGACAGCTTGTTAGTTGCCGGGTTTTATCTTAATTATGGCTTAATGGCAACCTCGGTTGGAAAAACAAATGAGGCAATTGAATATTATGCAATTTCTGAAGAATATTATAAAAATATTAGAAGCGAAAGATATATAACTATTGCTGCAATTAATACAAATAAGGGCATGAATGCCTATTACAATTACGATTTTCCTAAAGCTAAACTATTCACATCAAATGCACTAGATATCTATATTGAGAATCTAGATTTTGAAACAGGGGTTCCAAGAACACTTTACAATCTTGGATCCTTTTCCATTCGCACAGGAAATTACTCCGAAGCCTTGTTATACAGTAAACAGGGGTTATCTTATTCACCTGACAATGATTTAAGGTTGCTGTTAACCCTGAACCTGGCCCGAAGCTACAAGTTGCTGGATCAGCCGGATGAGGCCAATACCCACTACCGCCAGACCCTCCAACTTTTAAAATTGGAAAACATCAGTAAAACGCGAGCTACCAAAGTATATGAGCAGTACGCTGAATTTTTATTTTATTCCAATCAACCCGATAGCGGCTATCTTTACCTGCAAAAATCACTTAAGGAATCGCGGCGATTATATGGCCCTTTGTCAAACCAAAATGCGCAATTGATCACCACCATCGGCGATTATTTCCTTGATAACAAAGAACAACCCGATTCGGCTTTGCTGTATTACCGCAAGGCGATCACGCTGTGGAATAACTCTGACAGCCTTCAACTGGACAACTACAACAAGACCCTTAAGTCCAAAGCGTTTGCCGGTGAAGCCAGATCATTGGCTGCATTGGCAAAAAAAACAGGTCAACTGCCTCATTTGCTTCAAAGTGAAAAGGCATTTGGTAAAGTACTCGACCAGATGCTGTCACTTTCGCTCACCCTGTCAACCGAGAATAAACTGGTGCTGGGCGATATGTTAAAACCCCTTTACCAGCAGGCCATTGGGGTGGAATATCTTCTATTTAAAAAAACCGGCGACATCGCCTATCTTCACAAGGCATTCAAATTTGCCGAAAGTGCCAAATCTGCTGCGCTACTGGCTTCTGTGAATACCCAATATGCTCTGAAGACTGCCGATCTGCCTGATAAAGTCTTCAATTTTGAGAACCAGATAAAAAATGAAATGGCAACCCTGCAACGGATCCTGGCAGCTGAGAAAGAGAAAAAAACACCCGACGAACGTAAAATACCCTATTACAACCACCGTTTGCTTGGTTTAATGAACCGTTACGACAGCCTGATACATCAAATAGAAATTGAATATCCTAAATATTACGAACTAAAATACAACAGTGGTGTAGCCGGAGTACAGGAGATTACAGATCACCTCAACATGAATGAGGTTTTTATTGAATACGAACTCACCGATACCACACTGTATCGCATTTTACTCGGGCCAAGTGGAACACGCTTCGATGCCACCAGGGTGGACAGCAACTTTTTTGATGCACTCACCAGGCTTATCTCTTTAAAAAACACCCACATTGAAGTCGAGAACCGACAAAGATATAGCCAATTTAAACAGGATGCGCACTTGGTTTACAACCTGCTGTTGGGAAATGCCGGGCTCGAAACCAATGACCACCGAATAACAATTGTACCTGACGGGCTATTAGGTTATCTGCCTTTTGAAATCCTTATTGAATCCAATCCTCCTGCCACCACATCCGGGGAAATAGACTATTGCAACCTGCCTTACGTCATTATACATCATCCTATTTCGTATGCCCCTTCCGGTACACTAAAATACAACCCGTTTTTTAGCAAAAAGGACCAAAACGGAATCAACAACATGCTTGCTTTTGCCCCCCTGTATCAGGGAAAATCAAAACCGGGGAAGGTAGAAGAAGGTGCCCGTAGCAATCAATCACACGATTTTGGCTCATTGCCTTATGCCAAAAAGGAAGCCGTTGAGGTGAGCGCACTGATGAATGGCAAAGCAATTACCGACAGTCTGGCTACCAAGGAAACCTTTAAACGCATAGCCGGGAAATACGGATTGCTTCACCTGGCCATGCACACCCACATCAACGATACGTTGCCCATGATGAGCAAACTGGTTTTTTACGATGAAAAAAACGACAGCCTCTCCCCTTATCTGAACATTTATGAAATCTATGGATTATCGCTCAACGCCAAGCAGGTAACCCTGAGTGCCTGCAATACCGGCTCGGGTAAATTTAAAAAAGGAGAAGGCATCATGAGCCTGGCACGTGGCTTTCTGTTTGCCGGCGTGCCGAGTATTGTCATGACCTTGTGGGAAGTTCAGGATGAGAATGGCGCTTTGTTGATGAACAATTATTATCAGTTTCTTAAAGACGGGCTCCCAAAAGATGTAGCCTTGCAGCAAGCGAAAATATCCGTGTTAAAACACGCCAACATGGCCAAATCGCATCCTTTCTTTTGGTCGTCGTATGTGCTGATGGGTGATACCACACCTATAGTAAATAATCAGAAAAACTATGCATTGTGGATCGGTGGCCTGATTATCATCGGGATCATCCTGTTTTATTCGTTTAGAAAGCAAACCCACGACTAATTTATAGCGTTATATGAACATTAAAAACGCCAGAAGCAGCTCGGTTGAAGGCCAGGTAAACAATCCATTGCATGGGATAAAGCTGGAAGAAATGCTTGAATTCATGATAGCCAAGTTTGGATGGGAATACCTGGGCAGTGAAATCAATATCCGTTGTTTTAATGTAGATCCTTCCATCAAATCAAGTTTGAAATTCCTGAGACGTACTCCCTGGGCAAGAGCAGAATTTGAGCAGATTTACCTCCAATCGGTTGAAAAGTAAATAGAATTTTTTTCAAAAAGTCAGGGTATCATCATTGGGTTACCTAAGCAAAAATTTGTAATTTTCCCGTTTCAAAGGTTAAAATCTAATTGATTTGCGTTCAACATTTAACATCTAAAATCATGCTCGGACTTAGAACGACCATCTATCTGGTAGAAGATCTCGCCAAAGCAAAAGCCTGGTATAGCAAGGCTTTCAAAACAGAGCCCTATTTTGATGAGCCCTTTTACGTGGGGTTTAACATTGGAGGATACGAACTGGGGTTGATGCCCAATGAGCATCCTGAAAAACCAAAATCCGACAATGTGCTTACTTATTGGGGCGTTGAGGATATTGATTCGGAATATAACCACTTCATCAGGTTCGGAGCAACTAAACATCAAGCACCGACCAATGTGGGTGGTGAACTCATGGTTTCCACGGTTATTGACCCTTGGGGAAATGTTATCGGCCTGATATATAACCCTGAATTTAAACTGAAATAGCGAAGCCATCAAATGAAGGATCATTTTATTAAAGACTTACGTGAATCGCTTCGGGAAAATGCGGATGAAAAGACAAAAGAAAGTGCGCTTCGGTTTTTTAAGGAAGAGGTACATTTTTACGGAGTAAAGTCCGCAATCATACACCAAATCAGTAAAAAGCATTTTAAACCCATCAAAAACAAACCCAAAGCGGAGATTTTTGAATTATGCGAAGCACTTTGGCAATCAGGTTTGATGGAAGAATCCATTGTGGCCTGTAACTGGTCGTACAACCTTCGGAAACATTACGAACCTGATGACTTTAAACTATTTGAAAACTGGATAGGGCAATACGTAACCAACTGGGCCTCGTGCGATACCTTTTGCAACCATACCGTTGGCACTTTTGTTGAAATGTATCCCCATTTTATTCATGAGCTTAAAACCTGGGCATGGTCGTCAAACAGATGGATGCGTCGTGCCGCCTCGGTTTCATTGATTATTCCGGCAAAAAAAGGGTTTTTTCTCAACGACATTTTTGAAATTGCCACAATCCTGTTAACCGATTCCGATGACATGGTTCAGAAAGGCTATGGCTGGATGCTGAAAGTAGCCTGTCAGCAGCATGAACAAGAGGTATTTAACTTTGTTATGAAGCACAAAACCACCATGCCCCGCACCGCGTTGCGTTATGCCATCGAAAAAATGCCTACCGAATTAAAAGCCACAGCAATGGCCAAATAAACCATTCAATCGACTTTCCTATTTTGCAACTCTCCAAATTTCGAATGGGAAGATGTTCACCCAGTGACCCAATCCCCTACCTTACCAGCACCACAGTACCCCCAACCTGGATTGAAATCCAGGCTTACAATATCGGTCGTGCCGCTGGCACTTCTAAGTGTCGTAAATGAGAAGAATGAACTCCGAACACCCAATGATGATTTAAGAACGAGAATTCCATTCGACATTCTTAAATCAGTGTTTCACGCCTTTGGCGGACAGGCTGATATTCGGTGTTCAATAAAAAACCCCAAAACCTTCGCCCCTACCTCACCAGCACCACCGTGCCTTCCATCACCTTGTTTTCCTGTGTGCCCATGCCAAAATCCTGGTACACAATCCTGTACACATAAACCCCTGCCTGACAGGGCTTGCCCTGGTAGCTTCCGTCCCAGCCCTGGCTGAGGTCGGAGGTGTTGAAGATCATTTGTCCCCAGCGGTTGAAAATGCTGATGCGGTATTGGTTGATGTAATCGAGCCGTGGGATGGCGCCGAATACATCATTAAGCCCATCGCCATTGGGCGTAAAGGCATTGGGAATGAAGAAGGACTTTCCAGCCCACAGAACCCAAACTGCCTCCATGGACTTGCAGCCCTGACCTGATTCTGCCTCTACACTGTACAATCCTGTGGTGTCGATGGTAATTTGTGCGGTGGTATCGCCGGTGTTCCACCAATAGCTTTGGGCATCGTTTCCGGCATCCAGGATGTAACCCGGCTCTACAAACAGGGTGTCGTAACCGGAAAAGGCAATAACCGGCGATTCCATCACGATAAGTTCCACCGTACTGCTTTTCTTGCAGCTCATGGAATCCTCTACCACCAGGGTGTAGCTTCCCGCCTGGCTGGAAGTTGCCGGATCAAAGTTCAACAGCGTCTCTCCGGAGATAAAACCATTTGGCCCGCTCCAGAAATATCCTTTTATTCCATTTCCCCCTGTGACAACGGGCACAATGGCAAGGGAATCTCCCTGGCAAATACTTTGCGTGCCCTGCATCTGTATCTCCGGCAGACTATAAACCTGTACTTTACCCGTGGTGTAGGCGGCACTGATTTCCTGTTGGTTTTCATCATAAAAATGACTTTCGCCGGGGGCAGCTTCCCAGTTGACAGGGGAAAGCCCTTCGTCAAGTCCGTCGAACTTGAGTTTTAACATCTCTGCCTGATCGGGCAGGGTTACAGCAACCTGTCCCTGCCAGGTAAGTTTAATCTCGCCCGTGACTTGCTGCACGGTGGCCTGAAAACCGCCCAATTCAAGTTGCGGGTTTAAATCCATATACCCGGCACAGAATACTATGTTAGGATCATAATGCAGCGTCACCACAAACGACTTTACGCCGGTAAAGTGGGTAAGCTCCAGCGGCACCACGGCTGCATCGCCCACACAAGAACTCCCAAAGCCCGCAATGGCTTCCAGGGTGTCAGTGGTAACAAGCGGAACATAGGCCGAAAAGCTGGTGTCGCAACCAAAGGCATCTGTTACCGAGCACTGGTAAGTACCTGCCGACAGGTTTTCAAACAGCCCGTTGTTAAGTTGGTTGGGGATTCCATTGCCGACGGAATAGGTCAGCTCGCCACTGCCTCCCGTGGCGTGAATGTTGATGCTGCCATTGGCCAGGTTGTTGTCCTCGGGGACAATGTCCACCCCGGTAATCTGCGGACCGGGAATATTTTCAATAAGCACGGGGTTTTGATCGTATTCACCAATACAACCATTGGCATCTTTCACCTTGATGTTGTAAGTGCTTGCGGGCAAGCCTGTAAACACCCCGCTGTTTTGGTAATAATTAATCCCGCCATCAATGCTGTAGTCGAGCAAATCGGGGGTAAGTGAGCCCGTGTAAATGGTAATGGTGCCTATTGACTGATTACAGTGGACATTGGCGAACTGTACCGAGTTCACCTGTAACGATCCATTGTCCTGTATGGAGAATGTACCCAACAGGTGTTCACAACCATTTCCATCCCTCACATTCAGCGCGTAACTGCCCGCGTACTGGTTTGTTAAATCCAGTTGGGTTCCCACGGTATCTCCTGCCAGGTCGATCCAGAAAAATTCAAAGGGCATTGTCCCGTTGACTTGTAGCCCGGTGATGGAACCCGTGGGCTGTCCGCAACCGGCATCGTTGATGCCCAGGTTGGTTTCATCCAACAGGGGTGCCGGGTAAAGCCCGATGTGGATGCTGTCGGCCTGGCTACAGCCGTTCAGGGTGGCACGCACCCAGTAGGTGCCCGTGTCGCTTACCACCAGCTCGGGGACGGTGGAGAAGTCATTCCAGCGGTAAGTGCCATCACAATTGGGTTTCAGGGTGATCACAAAGCCTGCGTTACAGAACATCGTGTCGCTTCCCAGGTTGGGTTCCGGGATGGGATGGATGGTGATGTCCTGTGTCACTGTTTTCTCCAGCAAGCCCGAGTACACGGTAAGATCTACGTGAAAAGTGCCAGCTTGGGAGAAAACATACTCCGGGCTGAACTGAGTGGAGGTATCATTGGGCATATTGGGAAAATCATTGAATTTCCAATACACTGAATCTATACCGTTGGTATTGTCGATCTCAAAGGTGGTAGCATCGCCCAGGCAAAAGTGCTGAGCCGAATAAGTGGGATCGTTGAGGTAGGATTGGATAAAAGAGGGGAGGCCTTGGTTGGTAATTCTACCTCCCAAGTAAACGGTATCCTGCACAAAATTACAGGCCAGGCCGGATTCATTGGGTGAGTCGATCACGCTTAAATAATGCTCACTTCCATTACCTCCAAAGGCACAGTAAATTTTTCCATCGGGACCAAGTTGTAGGGCTCCATTGGAGGTGCCATTCTCAATAATAAGTACTTCAGAAGCAAGAATGTCTTGTGGTGTGCCTGCACTTAAATCGTATTGCGCCATGTTACTCAAACCTTTTGTATAAAGTTTCGAATTATCGGGCGAAAATTCCACTCCATAATAACCTCCCAATTTATGCACCAAATTAATATCACTTACTACACCTGTTTCGTTGTTAAAGTCAACTAAATTAAAAAATTCCCCTGACAATGCTAAGTTAACAGCAGCAGCTACTTTTTTTCCATTAGGTGAAATTTTCATGTAACCAGTAGAACCATCAAAAACTGAACCCGCCTGACTGATGACGGGTGTATGGTGGAGGCTATCGGCAGTTACAAGGTAGGCATAATACCGGTCATTTTGGTAGCCGTGAGCCAACACCCAGACATCCTTACCATTGGCATGGTGCGCGGCACTTAAATGCCAGGATGAGTTATTAAATAGCCGGATCTCTTTCTTGTCGGCTACAACCCCTCCATTGCCATTGTCCATCTCCATATCAATGACTGAATACTGGAAATGGGTTTGAAAAGCAGGATTGTCCCAGGTAAAGTTAAAAAAATAATATAGATGGTTGTTATCGGGAAAGGGAACAATCATCGCGCCTTGGGTAGAATAAGCCCCCATATCCGTTCCGTTCAACATATGGACATGATTTCTGTTCCAGATAGTAACTCCATCAGAGTATAAAAGTAATTGTCCGGTACTGTCCGAAATACATGCACTACCTGTGCCACCTGCCCAGGAAATATCCATTTGACTGTTGGACAAAGCCACCGGTGGGCTCCCAGGGTTAAAATCCACACCGGCCTTTTGTCCAAAGTACCAGATATTGGCTTCCTTGCCTTGGGAGTAGGAAGCAGAGTGGGTACAGCATATAAATATTAGAAGTAGAACAGGTACAATCTCAATCTGGTATTTCCGGGTATCCATAATGCTTTTTTGTTGAATGATGGGATAAAAGTAGGGAAAAGGTTTGAATTTTAGAGAAATTGATTGTGTTGCCATTTTATTTTTTTGTAATTCAGTGATTCCCTTACCTCACCAGCACCACCGTGCCCCCAATACCTGGATTGAAATCCAGGCTTACAATATCGGTCGTACCGCTGGCACTTTTATTTAACGTCCAAACACTAAACAAATAAACAAATAAACACCTAAACATATCCTTCCCCCCTACCTCACCAGCACCACCGTCCCCTCCATCACCTTGCTCTCCTGTGTGCCCATGCCAAAATCCTGGTACACAATCCTGTACACATAAACCCCTGCCTGACAGGGCTTGCCCTGATAGCTTCCGTCCCAGCCCTGGTTCAGGTCGGAGGTGTCGAAGATCATTTGTCCCCAACGGTTGTAAATGCTGATGCGGTATTGGTTGATGTAGTCGATCCGTGGGATGGCGCCGAACACATCGTTGAGCCCATCGCCATTGGGGGTGAACGCATTGGGGATGAAGAAGGACTTGCCTGCCCACAGGACCCAAACTGCCTCCGTGGACTTGCAGCCCTGGTCTGATTCTGCTTCTACACTGTACAATCCTGTGCTGTCGATGGTGATCTGTGAGGTGGTGGCTCCCGTGTTCCACCAATAACTTTGGGCGGTGTTTCCAGCATCCAGCAAATAACCCGGCTCTACAAACAGGGTGTCGTAACCGGAAAAGGCAATGACCGGCGATTCCATCACGATAAGTTCCACCGTACTGCTTTTCTTACAGCTCATGGCATCCTCTACCACCAGGGTGTAGGTTCCCTCCTGACTGGAAGTTGCCGGATCAAAGTTCAACAGCGTGTCGCCGGAGCTAAAACCATTTGGCCCGCTCCAGGTGTACTTTTTATGTCCATTGCCTCCGGTGATGATGGGTTCGATGGTCAGGGCATCGCCCACACAAACACTTTCGAGGCTTTGCATTTGTATCTCTGGCAAGCTATAAACCTGTACTTCACCTGTGGTGTAGGCGGCACTGATTTCCTGGTGGTTCTCGTCATAAAAATGACTTTCGCCGGGGGCAGCTTCCCAGTTGACAGGGGAAAGTCCTTCGCCAAGTCCGTCGAACTTGAGTTTTAACATCTCGGCCTGATCGGGCAACGTTACAGCAACCTGTCCCTGCCAGGTAAGTTTGATCTCGCCCGTGGCTTGCTGCACGGTGGCCTGAAAATCGCCCAATTCAAGTTGCGGGTTTAAATCCATATACCCGGCACAGAATACTATGTTAGGATCATAATGCAGCGTCACCACAAAGGACTTTACGCCGGTAAAGTGGGTAAGTTCCAGCGGCACCACGGCTGCATCGCCCACACAAGAACTGCCAAAGCCTGCAATGGCCTCCAGGGTTTGGGTAATCACAAGGGGAACATACACGGTAAAGCTCGTGTCGCAGCCAAAGGCATCGGTTACGGCACACAGGTAATTACCTGCCGACAGGTTGATAAATAATCCATTATTGATTTGATTGGGGACTCCACTGCCGATGGTATAGGTTAAATCGCCACTGCCTCCAAGTGTATGAATGTTGATGCTGCCATTGCTCAGGGTGTTGTCCTCGGGGACAATGTCCACCGCGGTAATCTGTGGACCGGGAATATTTTCAATAAGCACGGGGTTTTGATCGTATTCACCAATACAACCATTGGCATCTTTCACCTTGATGTTGTAGGTGCCTGCAGGCAAGCCAGTAAACACCCCGCTGTTTTGGTAATAATTAATCCCGCCATCAATGCTGTAGTCCAGTAATTCGGGAGTAGTTGAACCCGTGTAAATGGTAATGGTGCCTATTGACTGATCACAGTGGACATGGGTAAACTGTACCGAGTCCACCTGTAGCGAGCCATTGTCCTGTATGGAGAACGTACCCAACAGGTGTTCACAACCGTTTCCATCCCTTACATTCAGGGCGTAACTGCCTGCATACTGGTTTGTTAAATCCAGTTGGATTCCCAAGGTATCTCCTGCCAGGTCGGTCCAGAAAAATTCGAGGGGCATTGTCCCGTTGACTTGTAGCCCGGTGATGGAACCCGTGGGCTGTCCGCAACCGGCATCGTTGATGCCCAGGTTGGTTTCATCCAACTGGGGTGCCGGATAAAGCCCGATATGGATGCTGTCGGTTTGGCTGCAGCCGTTCAGGGTGGCACGAACCCAGTAGGTGCCTGTGTCGCTTACCACCAGCTCCGGGCCGGTGGAGAAGTCATTCCAGCGGTAAGTGCCACCACAATTGGGGTTTAGGGTGATCACAAAGCCTGTGTTACAGAACATCGTGTCGCTTCCCAAGTTGGGTTCGGGGATGGGATTGATGGTGATGTCCTGTGTCACTGTTTTTTCAAGCAAACCTGAGTACACG
>Ga0154544_105_pt1 | contig 7854 bp, 1 predicted proteins | sample RifGroF2_FD_105687 | JGI IMG/M metagenome (GOLD analysis project Ga0154544, IMG submission 105687) | Bacteroidetes bacterium GWF2_41_31
AATGACCAGGTAACCAAACATTCTGTGTCGGCCTCGTTGGGATCGGCATATACCCATTGTACAGGATAAGGTGCTTCACAGAGCTGCTTGTTGATTTCAACAGGGCTGCCTACAACACATACAACGTCTTCAGCATATTCTGATCCAAATCCGAGTTTAAAGTAGGTCAGGTCATAGGTTCCTGCATCTACACGCAGTTCGTACGTACCGTCTCCATCGGTTTCGGTGGTGTAGTCGGTGAAATCTGCACTAACGGTAACGCCGGCCAATGGAAGGTTGGTGTTACAGTCTGTTACCTGTCCGAATACCGAAGCCGGTTCATAAACTACCATGGTGTTGCCAATCATGGTCGTTGGGGCATCAGGATCGTTGGTCAACAGTTCCAGGTCTTCCAAATAGGTCCCGACAGGGAAGCCCATGGAAGTATAGGTAACTACAATAAGAGCGGATCCGCCTGCGGGGATAAATCCGGCTGCGGGCTCTACATCAACGATAAAGCTGGGCGCTGGTACAACGGCATAGAGCGCTCCGGCCGGAATACCCGTCGGGTTGGTTCCACCGGCACCATCTGTCCATACCACGTTGCCTTCGGTATCTATGATGTCGTATTCACATTCGTAGCACCATGATCCACAGGCAAAAGTACTGGTGATCATATCGCCGCCTTCTACCGGGAAGGTAACCACTACGGGGCCTGATCCGGCCATCGTTCCGTTGAACACAACGTTGCCGGCTACATAAAGGGTTAAAATACCACCATTCCAGCCATCACCAAAGTCATCGGTCATCGATAACTCGTAAATGCCACTGAAACGTGCCCTGGTTGAGGTGGTGGTGTAAGCGGGGAAGGAATATGACAAAGTCCCTGTGCCCGTGTTGTGGATGGTAAAGGAATCGCCACCAAAATCATCAGGCCACAATGCATCGTACAAAGGTACGTCCATCAACATCAATGTGGGGTTGAACCAGTCTACACATTCAGGGCCTGCAGGTGCACTGGCGCCCTGGCTGTATACTGCCTGAACGGTGTAACAGTAGGAACCGTAGTTGGGTAACATGTTTACATAGGTGGTGGTAGTTGGCAAACCAACAACAACACCATTTCTCTTTACCCTGAAATACTGGAAGTTGGGCTGAATGTTGTGGGTCCAGCTTAATTCTACTCGTCCGGTAATGTCATTGGTGAGCTCTGCTACCAAATCAGAAATCGGTTCAATGGGGTCACCGGCTATCGACATGGTACATGGGATGGTGATCACGCCCACGTTGGGATCGGTCGTCAAAACGATGTCGGCGGTGTAATATTCGCCTACTTCGGTACCTGCTGCGTTAAAGTTCGCTGCCAGGTTGTAAGAACCACCACCACCATTCACTGCTCCTTCGTATTCGTCCAGGGTCAGCCAGCTGCCTGCTCCGCCTCCGGCGATGCACATGGCACAGGTTTCACCTGGATAAGTCAGGTAAGAAGAGCCACTCCATTGCAGAACAGTTCCTGTTCCGGGGATGCTGTTCAACCAATAGTTGGTTGGAGTGCCGCCCAATGCCTGGATAGCTACCCATCCATCGGTAATGGCTACTGAAGGGATCTCAACGGTAAACACATAGGTGTCGTAGCCAATAACCTGAACGCCCGTGTTCACAGGGGTCAGGGTATATACGCCCGAGCTAACCATCGCGCCGGGGGTGGTGCCTGCCTCGTACACCTCAACATTGTAGTCTTTGGTGGCAGGGGGGGCGCTGGTAAAAATAGTCCAGAAGGTAATGGTGCTCACCGAGGTGGTTCCGGTAAACGACTGAAATACCTTGTATCCTACACCGGCATCTGAGGTATATCCATTGTTTGATCCAACAGGAGGGTTGCTGAAGGTAGAACCATCAGGGCAATCCATCGTTCCTCTGTCGTTCATAGGGGGACCATTGGCCAGGATATGTGAGTCATTGGCAAATTTACCATCTAAACGCCTGGCTGTGCTCCAGTCAATGGTTTCAACAGGGGCACTTGCAGGTGCTTTGGTTACCGGGTAAACCACTTCTGCGGTCCAGTCAACAGGGCCTGAGCCGGTGTTGAGCATGCCAATGTAATCGGTGAGATATTCATTGGGGGCCATGATTTCGTCCAAACGCAAGGGCGAAACGCTCAGGTTGGGTGAGGTCATGGAAAAATTCAGTGTGTTTACAACACCAGGTACCAGATTAAAGATGACGGTGTTGTCATTGTAGCCTGGTTTTACACAAGTAACTTCAATAGGTCCGGCAGGAACATCGGTTACAGAATAGAATCCTGAACCATCGGTTGTGGCTGCCAATACACCTTCGATGTAAATTTCGGCACCACCAATGGCCAGACCACCTGTGTTGGTCACATTTCCCTGAAGGTCGCCGAGGGCCAGATAATAAATTTCAAAATTATCGACCATGGCCACATCGCCACCCTGATAATATTCGAAATAATATTTTCCTGAGTTCTGAATGGAAATATCAAAACTGGCCAGGCCTTGGTAAGGGGTCAGGTCGAACTGTAAGTTTTGCCAGGAATCTCCCTCTGCGGTGGTAGGGTTCCAATAAGTATCTCCGTTAAGATCGGCAATGGGAGTACCATTTACCAGCACCCTGAAATACTCATAGGCCCAACCAAAGGAATAGTTTTGGCGCATATCGAACTGCATGGTTAACAACCCCATCGCACCCATATCAGGATGTACTTCCATTAGCAATTCAGCTATGTGAGTAGCATTGGTAGTAAAGGCCTGGGTATAGGTTGTGGAGGTAGAACCACCCGACCAGCCTGTGGAACCCACTCCTTCCATCATCACACCATAGGCAGAACTGTTTGCAGCACTTGCTGAAACATAAGCATCTGACTGGGCACGTGGAACAGCTGTAATTTCTGCCGGAAAAGCACCACCATCGAAGTCTTCATTAAATGGAAAAGCTACAATGGGAGTAATCACCGGAGGTACATAAGCCGTGATAGTCATGTTAAAATTAGGGATACAGTTTGGAGAAGGCCATGTATCCACCATCAGATAATAAGTACCTGGTGCCAGATTAACCTGCATCAACCTGGCTGCCCCGGAAGAGCTTGTGCTGGTGATGATACAGCTACCCACGTCAGGACATCCGTCCATCACAGCCATACCTGACCACGTAGTGCCCTTGGGATCCAGGGCAAAAGTATAATCGTTGGCAACAGCTACATTTAGTTGATAAATGATATCTTCACCTCCGTCGTAAGAACCTAAACAAGAGGTAGAATAGGTATTGCCCCTTCCACAGTTTGTCTGATTCAAATCGTTAAAAGGTAAATCGGTTGCAAAATCAACGATGATTGGATTGGTACAATCATCGCCAACAGCTCTCGAACTGCCTGGTAGTGTGGCCGGTACAATTACCGTTGGCCCATGAATTGACTGTTCATACTGTATTTCTACAGTACTTTGAGTCTGCGCGTATACCCATGTCGACGACAATACAATCGTCAACATCAATACAAGCAATTTAGTAAAGTGTTTCATGTTTAGATAAGATTAGTTAATAATTAATTTTAATTAATAAAGTGAAAATGACACTATTTTTAATCATTCTATGCACGCAAAAGTAAAAAAATATTTGAATGAGAGACAAAAAGTCATCTTTTCAACTTTTTTTTTTCATTTTTTGATATGTTTTTAAGCATATTACCAAATGGTTCAATGATTAAAAGGCAAGCATTTTAGAATAACTTTGCTTGATAACTTGTGCCCTAAAAAAATTAATTAAATTTGAAAAAAGTTATCCAGTCAGATAGACCATCGCAGGAGGGAGGAGTATTTCTCCTTCCTCCTTTTTAAGTATTTGGTTATGACAAATGAAGTATATGGCATGATGAAGATAGAAAGGAGCACTCGTCTCCCTCTGATATTCCTGTTGCTGCTGATTGGGTCAGCCTCTTTCTCACAACCCAACAAAAGAACCAATTTCTGGTTTTTCAGCACGCACATTGGCCTTGATTTCAACAGTGGAGCACCTGTTGAAAATCCTTACTGCCCGATTCCAAATACTGGTTGGGGTGGTACTTCTGTCATGAGTGATACCAATGGCAACCTGTTGTTTTATTCCAATGGTCATAAAGTATGGAACAAGGAACACCAGTTAATGGCAAATGGAGACGGGGGCACCGGATTTTTTCCAGGCTTCCAGGGAGCACTTTGCATGCCCATGCCAGGCTCCGATAGCTTGTTCTACATTTTTACTGCCCGGCAGTTTACAGCCGACAACCCCATGTTTTACTATGTGGTCGACCTGACTAAAAATGAGGGAATAGGCGAGGTAGTTGACAAGGATACACTTGTCGCTGGATGGGATGCCGCAGAACAGCTTACGGCCTCCTATGTGAAAAACAAGGAGGATTTTTGGTTGATCACTCGTAAATTCAGGGAAAACAAATTTGCCGCCTTTAAAGTAACTTCACAGGGAGTTAACCCTGTACCTGTTTTAAGTGATGCCCCAAATAGATATAGCAATAACGGATCATATAATACAGGGTATATGAAAATTTCATATAATAAAAAATATCTTGTAAATTGTTTCCGTTCGGGATCAAGTTTTGACAGTGAGGTTGAAATTTGTAAGTTTAACAATGAGACAGGGGCTATCGATTTCTTGTATTCTTTCAAATTAAAAGATATAATGCCCGGGGTACCCCCTGCAAAATCAACGAACCTTGAATTTTCCCCATGTTCCAAATACATGTATCTGGCCGGTGAGCTTGGTTATGACACGCTTACCCATATCTATCAATTTGATGTGCAATACATAGAGGACCAGTTGTTGTTCAGACAAACAGCCCTAAAAATAGGGGAACCTCAGGGATCAAACTTACAACTGGCCCCGGACGGTAAAATCTATTGTTTTACACAATGCTCCTGGAACCCCACTCCTTACAACAATTATGTGGGAATCATCCACAACCCGGAAAAGCCGGGAGACGAATGCAACTATGAAGGCAATGCCTTCCTGCTTAATAATGGAGTTGCCAATTTATCTTTTGTCAACTTCGCACCGGATTTCCTCTTCCGTTTTGATTTCGATGGCATCTGCGAGGGCAATGTATTCACTTTTGATCCCTGGTTCTTCCCCCAACCGGTTTCTATTCAATGGAACTTTGGGGACCCTGCTTCGGGTGCTAATAATACTTCAACCATCCCCCATGCTACCCATGTGTTTACCGATGGGGGATCTTTTGAAGTTTCGGTACACGTGGTATATACCAATGGCCGCATCGAAGAAACCTCTCGCCGGGTAGAAGTAGTATATGCCCCGGAGCCTGACCTCGGCCCCGATACTACCCTTTGTAACGGGCAGGATCTGTTACTGGATGCCGACTGTGGTCCGCACTCCTATACCTGGAGCACAGGACAAATTGGCGTTCGTCAAATCACTGTTTCAGATACCGGGTGGTATTGGGTAAAGGTAATAAACGGTGCCTGGTGTTTCGCATACGATTCCATTTATATTGCAAATTATACTGCTGCCATTGCCGACACCACAAATCTGATCATCAGCCCTACCACCTGCGGGGGTAGTACGGGTGCTATCCGCGGACTTTCTATCATCGGAAACCCTCCTTATTCCTTTCAGTGGGTCGATGATATAGGCAATCCCGTGGCTTCAACGCTTAATTTATACCAACTGTCCGTAGGTAACTACTCCCTGCAAGTAACCGATGATAACAACTGCACCTCTCAACTGGGTCCCTATCCCGTCATCGACGCAGGAGATGTACTGGTTAATGGTGTGTCTGCTTTACCTGAACATTGCGGCAGATCAGACGGAACCATTCATGTTATAGCCACATCTGGTCTGGGTGATATGTTGTATTATTCCATTGACAATGGAAATAACTACTTCTTAAACAATGGGGTGTTTACAGGTTTGTCTTCGGGAGCTTATGCCGTCAGGGTACACGACTCTACGTTCTGCGAAGATGCTTATGCAAACAATCCCATTTTAATAGAAAATATAAGAGGGCCTGAAATAACAGATATTCAAATAACTCCTGCCACAATCGGACAAAACGATGGCTCCTTTATTATAACCGCATTATCAGCGGGTGATACCTTGTATTATTCGAAAGATAACGGAGCAAGCTTTCAAATCAATGATGGGTTGTTCGCTAACCTGGTGGCAGGATATTACACTTGCCTGGTGGTGGATGGATATGGTTGCGATACCAGCTTTATTGTTGAATTAACAGAAAATTTTACCTATAGACTCAATGCTGTAGCCGGTGATGACCATGTTTGCCCGGGCTATTCGGCTTATGTACCACTAACTGTTAGCAACTTTAATGATGTGGCCGGTTTTAAGGCTACACTTTTCTATAACAAAGATTACCTAACCTGCACAGGATATGCCAACGCACATCCACTATTGGCAGATTCACTTTCTGCCATGTTGTTTCCTGCCGATGGAAAAGTTGAACTCGAATGGGCATCGGTTTCCTTATTTTTACCTGACAATTCAATTATTGCCGAGCTGGTGTTCCAGACCACAACCTCAGGGGGAAGCCAGATAGAGTGGGATGGTTCAGCCGGGGCAAGCATGTTCCTAAACTCAACAGGAATCTCCATTCCGGTTGATTATACCATTGGTGAGGTTAAAATTTACAAGGAAGTATATTTCACACTGGCCCCTTTAGCCGGGGTTTGTCAGGGAGAAACAATGATGTTACAACCCATGATGTGGTCGAGCAATGGAACTGTAACCTATTTATGGATCAATCCCAACGGTGATTCTATCAAGGCTGAGTCGATCGTGATAGACAATGCACAGACGAATCAGGGAGGAATTTATTCACTTACGGTCACCGATGCCGCTGTCTGCAAGGCGGATGCTGCTGTTGAAGTAATTATATATCCAAACCCCGTCCCTGAATTTTCATTGCAGGATACTATTTTTACCGTTGAACCAATTGATCTTGATGCAGGTGCAGGATTTTTACATTATTTATGGAATACCGGAGATACCACACAGTCAATCCTGATTGAAGAAAATGGTTGGTATGCGGCTTTAGTTGAGTCTATGGTTGGTTGTTTGGGTAAGGATTCTTCTTATGTTATGTTTTCATCTACCCCCGAACCCATGAAATTTTATTTCCCAAACGCATTCACTCCCAATGGGGATGGTTTAAATGATGTATTTATGGTGGTGACAGATACCCCTGATGTGGAGCTTTTTTCAATGGAAATCTACGACCGCTGGGGAGCCATGATCTTTCAATCACATAAACTCTCAAATGGATGGGATGGAACCTGTAAAGGAAGACACTGCCCGGCTGGAACCTATGTGTTTAAAATTGCCTGTAACAATTCAATGCTATCGCCCAGCACAATCGAAACAAAAATTGGCACTGTTATGCTTGTGAGATAACGCCGCTATCCGAAAAAAACCTGGAATATAGTTCAAAGTGTAAAGGGTGTGTATATTCATGATCCAGGTTCTTATCAGGAAAAAATCCGGATAATAAAGGTTGCTGGCATATTAACAGAAATTGGTACCGATGATCTAAAAATTGGAAGTAGCATTCTCACCTGCTTTTATCCATTTATCAAATGCTAAACCTAAAATAACTATGAGTAAAATCATCGGTTTCACTATCCTGAGATTTGGTAACCCCAAACTTATATTGTAAAAGTTGAAAACAACACCCCCGTGTATTGAAACTCTAAGAATACGGATGTGTTTTATAATAAAAAACCAATCATTCCAATAACAAAAGAGGGGGCATCCGATGGATGCCCCCTCTTTTTATCGGTAGTTAACTACCCTGAAGGTGGTTATTGAGAAATAACAACTCTCTTGGTAACTAATCCG
>Ga0154544_118_pt1 | contig 6820 bp, 3 predicted proteins | sample RifGroF2_FD_105687 | JGI IMG/M metagenome (GOLD analysis project Ga0154544, IMG submission 105687) | Bacteroidetes bacterium GWF2_41_31
GCCCAAACAGACCACCCCTCCCAGTCAACACTTAATCACTATTACTAATTATTATTAACTATTACTACGGTTTACTTGATAATCACCTTCTTAAAAACGGATTTGCTATCGCTTATAACCCTAAGCAGATAATTTCCCGATGGCAGGTTTTGCACAGGAATTGAAACCGCCTCATTTGAATCTGGGTTTTCGTTATGATACACCCGAATACCCAACATGTTGGTGAGGGTCAATTGCTGAATGCTGCTATTATCCTTCATTTTCACCATGAGGTTGTCGGATACCGGATTTGGGTAGACCAATAAACCAGCTTCCTTTTCTGAAACACCAAGACATACATCTACAAAAAGGAACAGGGAAGATTGGTTTGTACAACCAAATGAATCGGAATAGGTGTAGGTAATTTCATGAGTTCCTGTGCCAGCCTGAGCGGGATCAAAGACGTTGTCAACCACCCCGTTTCCAGAGTATGTGCCACCCGCAGGTGTTCCGCCGGAAAGCGTAACAGGATCCCAATCTTCGATACAGAGTGTATCGGGTTCAAACCCGAGCCAGCTAACCTCAGGCAGCGGGTTCACAACTGCGGTGATGGCATTGGATGTTACCGGGTTTTGGGTGGTACAGGTTTCGCTGGAAGTGAAGGTTAGGGAAACGACATCACCGTTTTCGGCAACATAGGCAAACTCTGGAGTATTCTCTCCAGTAGTAGCACCATTTACCATCCATTGGTATTGAGGGGTGTTTCCTCCACCAGTAGTAGCTGAAGTGAAGTTGAATTCTGATCCTTCGCAGAGATTGTTTTGGGTAATCGCAATCGAGGCTGTAATGTCAATGTAGGATGAAACCTGCATTAGAAGGCTATTGGACTGGGCCGGGTTGCCGGAAACACATGCCAGTGAAGAAGTCATGATTACATATACCGGGTCTCCATTTGAGGGGACATATGAGTAGGTATCACCATTTGCGGCAAAGTTTCCGTTAACATACCACACGTAAGTTGGCGAGGTTCCACCATTGGTCGGGATGGGGAAGAAACTTACAATTGTTCCTTCGCAAACATTGTTTTGATCGGCCACAATACTGACACTTACAGGTAAGATTTCATTTACAGTCATGGACACCGTATTTGATGTGGCAGGGTTATCCGAAACACAGCCTAAATCAGAAGTCATGACAACATAAACCTGATCACCATCGATGGGAGTATTGGTAAAAGTACCCTGATCGCTGCCAGCGGTGTTGCCATTTATATACCATTGGTACGATGGATTACCCCCATTCACCGGGGTAGCGGTGAAAATTACCTGTGAGCCCTCACACACATCATTTTGATCGGCAACGATGCTTACATTGACAGGAAGCAGGTCGTTAACCAACATGCTGATGGTGTTGGAAGTAGCAGGGTTACCCGAGACACAATCCAGGTCGGAAGTTATAACAACATAAACCTGGTCACCATCGGCAGGTGTATAGATAAATGTGTCCTGATCGCTGCCAGCGGTGTTGCCATTTATATACCATTGGTACGATGGATTACCTCCATTCACCGGGGTAGCGGTAAGGGTTACTTGTGTGCCCACACAAACATCATTTTGATCAGTAACGATGGCCACGCTTACCGGCAGGACATCGTCAACCACTATGATTGTAGTATCGATAACGGCACATTGCCCGGAGTCGGGGGTAAAGATGTATTCATAGGTTCCTGGCAAGTCGGTGCTGATGGTAGCAGGGTCCCACGATCCCGAAATCCCATTGGTTGAAGTATCGGGTAAAGCCTGGGGAACCGCGAACTGGCAGTAAGGCCCAAAAGGGCCAAACACTGGTTGTTCGGGGCTAAGCTTAGTAATCACAGCACTACCGGTCATAGCTGTAGTTCCGATGGAATTTGTTCCTTCCACTGTGTAGATGCCTTCGGTTTGTAGCCCGAAACTAATTGGTAAGCCTGTACCGGCAACAGTAGGGACCTGGGCCAACCCGTCTTTATAAAGGGTATAGGTTACCCCTGATTTGGAGCCATCTAAACCTACCACTAATCCTTCGCTGCCCTGACAATATGAACCGGAACCTGTAACATTAAAAGCGATTGGTGGTCCTTTATACAAAATAGCTCCTAAATTGCTGACTGCCCAAATTGTATTTTCATCTGAACACCAGAGTCTGGGTTGCCCATAAAGACTTTGGTTGATTTGTTCCAGTTCCCAAGTCAACCCACCATCGGTGGTCTTTATGAGCTTGTTTCCTGAGATAGCATAGCCCGTATTCGCATCAAGAAATAATAGTGATTTAATAGTTAACGAAATAAAACTTTGCGATAGCTCATTCCAGGTCGCTCCGGCATCAGTTGTTTTTAGGATCACACCATAATTTCCGGCGCAGTAACCGGTATCTTTTTGTGGAAAGACAATGGAATATAAAAGGTTGGTTTCGTAGATCGTTGTCTTCACCCATGTTGCTCCACCATCTGTTGTTTTAGAAATCCTGGAGCTGAAGTAGTTGTTAGAACCACAGGTATAACCGGTATCTACGCTGGTAAAGTAAACCGAATTCTGGCTCAGGGCATAATTCAACGTCAATGCCCAAGTAGCGCCTCCATCCGTTGTTTTAAGAATACTACCACCAGCACCGGCAACATATCCCACATCAGAAGTAGGAAAATGTATGCTTGTTAAGCCTGCAGTAGTTCCTGTTGAAATAATTGTCCAATCTGTTCCTGCATTTGAACTTGTCAATAAGGTACCAGAAGTACCAGCGATAAAACCATTATCCTGATCTTTAAAGAATACCGAATTAAAGTAAATACCACTAACAGGTGAATTAATCAATTCCCAATTATAACCTGAATTTTCGGTCCTTATTATGGTACTGTTTGTTCCGACAGCATAGCCATTACTGCTATTGGCAAAGTTAATTGAATAAAGATCTGTTGAAGCGATGCCTGTTCTGCATTGTGTCCAACTCTGACCCGCATCGGTTGTTTTTATAATGTTACCATTACATCCAACCACATAAGCACAGGAATCTGATGTTAATGAAATAGAATAAGCTGAACAACCACTGATTAAAGGTGTAATACTCCAGGTAGTGCCTCCATCAGTTGTTTTACCAACGTCACCCGCATCGGAGACAAAATATCCGTTATTGCTATTATAAAAAGAGATTTCACGAATCAGACCGCTTCCCGAAGATTGTAAGATCCAGTTAACACCACCATCTGTAGTTTTAAATAACCATCCATTGGTTGTTCCAACATAACCGGTATTAAAATCTGTAAAAAATACTGAAGTAAACCCACCCCATGAAGGAGATATTGATGTAATCTGTTCCCAGGTTTGTCCACCATCAATGGTTTTAAAGAGTTTTCCCTGATCTCCACCAGCAACGTAGCCTGTATCTTGGTTCAAAAAGAATAAAGAGTAAAAGTGCGCGGTCGTATTGGAACTTAGTTGTACCCAGGATTCACCAGCATCTGTTGTTTTAAGGATGGTACCGGAATTACCGGCAGCGTATCCAATATTTGGAATTGGAAATTTAACGGTAAATAGCCCCAGATCCGGAATGTTGGGTACATCAACCCAATTTACTCCACCATCAGTTGTTCTTAGTATTTTACCTCCACCAAATCCAACAAGATTGCTTCCAACAGCAACACCGTTCAATGCATCTGTAAAATCAACCGATAACAGTCTTTCCTCCTCATTATCTCTAATAACGTTCCAGTTATTGCCTGCATCCGTTGTTTTAAGGATAGTTCCATAGTATCCAACAATATAACCGGTTTCAGCATCTGGAAAGTTAACCGACCGAAGTTCGTTCCCTGTTGGTAGTGGGTTTTGATATGCCCACTGTGCTTTTACTAAGCCTGCCAAGCTTATAAATGTGATAAATAGTAACGTTACTTTCTTCATAAGAATTGATTTGATTAATAAATATTTAATTAGTATGTGAACATTCATTCGTTTTCAACAGATCGATTTAAGCATTTACTTTAGTAATCATTATCCTGGTTCTTCTTTATATGAATCAAATGGTGCATCATCACTTCCCTCTTCTTCTTTAATTTGATCGATGATCCGACGCAGTACCATATTCTGAATTCGTTTCTTTTTCAGAAATGGATCAATATCCGGTTCTTCCGGATTATTATCGATTTCAGAAATTGTGACCTGATTTTTTGAAACTACTTCCTTTACGATTTTTTTCATTTAGCAATAAATGGTTGATAAAAATGACGTTGCAAATATCAGTTAGTTTAATCGGGGATTGCAAATAAACAGACTATACAAAATCCGAACCTTCAAAAGGTTTTATCCATACAAAATCCAAACAATTCAGGATAACACACACATATACAGCAACATGCGACTATTATGGAAAAAACAAACTGATTTGTGATAGCCATGATACTTTACCCGAAAAAGGCAAATGCCCCAATGAAGGAACTAAGGGCAATGAAAACTAAATTTGAGTCAGAAATGTAAACAGGTTGCTATCTGAATTGGAGATTCCAAGCTTCTTTCGTAAACGGTAACGCGCTACATCAATTGATTCCATTCTTTGTCCGGTAAGATCCGAAATTTCTTTGGTTGACATATTCAGGCGAAGATAAGCGCAAAGTTTCAACTCACTCTGCGATAGTTGTGGAAATTGTTGAAGAAGTTTATCGTATAAGGCATGGTTGGTTTCATGAAATCGTGATGAAAACTCTTTCCATATTTTGTTATCAATGTTCTGCTTCAATTCCTTATTTAACAATGACACAGCCTCACGTGCGTCTCGTTTATCGCCTTCTTTCTCAATTCTGATGAGTCGTTCGGATATTTCTTCCAACATCTCATTTTTCTTAAGTAATGCCATCAGGTTGGTAGTGAGCTCTTTGTTTTTATAGCGAAGCTTCGACTCTATCTGATCTTTTTCAAGTCTGGTATTTTTCATTTTTATTCTCTGACTTGAATTGATTAATGAAACGATGACCAAACTGGTGACCAGTCCAAAGAGTACAAATCCATAAATAATCCAGTTTCGCAATTGTATGTGTTTCCGCTCCCTTTCTACTTTTTCCTGATTATACTGAAATTCCAGCTTAAACATAGCCTTTTGGTTTTGAAGCATATAAAGACTGTCCCTGACATTATGTTTTAAGTTTGAATAATAATAGGCGTTTGAAGTGTCTCCCTTTGAGAGGAAAAGCTGATCGAGTAAGGACGATGCCTCCAAAATAATATGTAATGCACGATGAAATTGTCCAATTTCAAATGCTTCGAGGGCGTATTTTCTGCTCTGGTTCACATCCGTACTCAGGTAAAACTTGCTTAGATGCAACAAACAATCTGCCTTTCGCAGAGGATGATTTATCTCGACAAACAGGTTCATGGCTTGCTGGTAACATTGTAATGCAGAATCGGGTTGGTCCATTTGGTTATAAATTGCTCCGATATTAATCAGATTTACACCAGTTTGATACCTGTCGTTTATTTCACGGTTCACAATCTCGGCCTTTTTAAAATACTCCAAAGCTTTGGGATAGTTTTTCAATCCTTCCATGTAGACTCCAGCAATATTGTTAAAGTTTTGGGCGATACCCTGTTTATCGCTGATCTGCTGCGCAATTTCAAGGGATTTATTCAAGTATTCAAACGCTTTCTCGTAATTTCCCTGTAACATAAAATCAGCTCCAATATTCCCCAAAATCAATCCTGTTTCCTTCTTATCTCCAGTTTCTTCACTTAATTTCAAAGCCTCAAAGTAGTATGCTGCGCTTTTGTCGATGTTCCCGGTTTCGGCATACACAATAGCCAGAATCCCTTTGGCAATTGCTTCTTCTCTTATTTGGCCGGTACTTTTTGCCAACGCTATTGCCTTTTCTGCATTAGTTACACATGCGATAAAATTGTTTTGCGTGGATTGAATTCTACAAATGGAAACCAGTGACCTGGTTTGCAATTCAATGTTTTTTATCTCAAGTGCAAATTTGTATGCTTCGTCAGCATAATATAAAGCACTATCAACATTTTGGTTTTCCTCGATGGATGAAATACGTAATAAAAGATTGATTCTTTCTTCCGGCGTTTTTGCAAAGGTGCTTTGCAAGAGCAAACTGTCTTTTTCCATCCATGCCATTGCATTGTATGGAATTATCAATTGAAGTGTAAAAAACGTAAACAGTAACATTTGTCTACAAGCCATAAATGACAATTTGTTGATGAAGAACCACAAAGATAGTTTTTCTATTAATTTTGGCACCACATAAAATTATGACTGATAAATCACACTCTCATAATCTTTTAACCTGGTTTTAAGAAAACGGTATTAAATTTGTAATTTCAAAATTGGATAATGAACTGCCTCGCCGACTATCACAACGTTTCCTTTGGTGTAGAGAATAGTAATATTTGCAGCATTGAAGTGTTCAACGCTGAGACGATTGAATATATTGCTGTCTTAATCTTGATCAAAATCTAATCACGACAAAAGCTGAATCATTGGTACTATTGTTCGCGTGCAAAAAGCACGGCCTCTTTTTGATTGGTCGGAATGAAGGGGATGATCACCTGGTCAGGTTTTGGTATCAAGGATATAGGGCTTCTCTTAGTGACACATTATGCCTGACTAATTGCTCACAATTTATAAAGAGTTGTTTTGGAATAAAATGACAGCCTAGGTGTACTTATCTGCCTTGAGTATGGAACTGCACTGAGGGGAGGGCAAAACCGGGTAAGTTGTAACGGTTAAGGATTAATAAAAAAGGGGCAGCCCAAACAGACCACCCCTCCCAGTCAACACTTAATCACTATTACTAATTATTATTAACTATTACTAC
>Ga0154544_122_pt1 | contig 5328 bp, 2 predicted proteins | sample RifGroF2_FD_105687 | JGI IMG/M metagenome (GOLD analysis project Ga0154544, IMG submission 105687) | Bacteroidetes bacterium GWF2_41_31
TAGCAGAATGACGTTGCTTAAAGAAGCAATTGAAATAGGTGAACAGATCATTGAAAAAGCAACAAGATACAATATGAAGTTGGAAATAGCAGATGGTCGAAGTATAATGGCCGTGGCGTATTCCCAGGTTGGCGATTTCGACAACAGTTCAAGACTTTACTTCGAAAACCTGAAACTGTATGAAAAACTAAATGAGAAAAAACAACTTGGGAGAACGTTGGGAAACATAGGAGCTGACTTTCTTGAACAACATAGTTATGTGAAGGCATTGGAATATACGAATAAAGCCCTTAATATTGGTTTGGAAACCAACAATCTTACTTTAGTTACAGATCAATACAACAATCTTGCTGCAATTTACCAGGTTGGATTTTCCGATTTTACGAAAGCGATGCAGAACTACGTCAAGGCGCTTGAAGTGGCATTAAAGATAGAGGACTTTCAACAGCAAGGTGGTATTATGCTTAATATGGGCCGAATATATATGAAACTGAATAAGTCCGATTCTGCATTGTTTTATTTCAATCGGGCATTTTATATTTTCAAAGAACTAAACAATCCGGTTTTTATAGCTGATAGTTATACTGCTCTTGGGGATTTTTATTTCCAGAGTGGTGATTATGCAAAAGGAAAGAAATTTGCATTGTATAGTCTTAAAATTGGGAAAGAAAACGGAATACTCCAAACCATCTTTAATGCCAGTTATTTATTATACAATCTCTCTCTTGCCGGAAAAGATTCCTTAGCAGCTTTCAAATACCATATTTTATTGACCAATACCAAAGACAGCCTTTACGTGCTCCAAAATAAAAAAGAAATTTATAAACTTGAGTTTCAATATCACCAGGAAAAGATGCTTAAAGAGCAAAAGATGAGGCAACAAAGGTATTACTTTATCCTTGGTTTTATGATACTTGGCTTACTATCATCCTTAGCTTTTATCATGCTATTAAATTCCAGACAAAAAATCAAGATTAAAAATGCAAATCTTGAAAAAGAGAAAGCAGAATCTGATTTGAAGTTCAAGAGTAAGGAGCTAAGCATTAATTTACTGGCACTTTTGAAGAAAAGCGAAATGATTTCTGTTTTCAGTAAGAAACTTTCTGAACTTGAAAATTCTCCCTCAGGTATTGATTTCAAAGAAGCGGCAAAAAGACTTAACAATGAAATCAAACAGAGTACAGACGAAAGGCTTTGGCAGGAATTCTCCATAAGGTTCAAGGAAACCAATAGTGAATTCGATGATAAACTTCTAAAGAATTATCCTGATCTGTGGCCAAGCGAGTTAAAATTGTGCGCCTATCTGAGGCTTAACTTATCGACCAAGGAAATTTCGGACCTGACAGGGCAGCGAACCGAAGCGATTGAAAAAGCCCGGTATCGTTTACGTAAAAAATTCGGCCTGACCAATTCCGAAAGCAACCTGGTCACATTTCTTACTCAAATATAATTCGCAAATATTGAGTCCACTCCGAAAAGTACATGTTCATTGATTTTCAACTCATTTACCCCAGACCCCTAAAGGGGATTCGTTGAAAATCAATGACTCTCTAAAGTCCCCTTTAGGGGATTTAGGGGTTTTAAGTTCAAAGTTCAGCATTTGTTCCCAAGTCACGGCTTTAATAAAAATTGTTAAACACTGTAAACAAATTACTTAAGTAAGTTAGTCCAATATAAGTCCGGTAAATCTGATTGCTTAGGACAGTTTAAGTCCTGCCGTTTTTTTTGGTTGACTGAATACTTACGGACGATATTTGCATCCTAATTTTTACCGTGTTAAATGATGAAAAGCAATATAGATTTGAGTGCAGATGTGAAACAAATAAGCAATGACCCATTCTTACGGCGCATAGAAGTACAGAATACGGTAATAAAAAAAATCCTGGCAAAAATTGATCAAGTGCCAGATACTGAAGATGACCTTAAAACTGAAGATGAAATGAACTTAATTAGCTTCGGGAATGATGGGCAAGATGATCAAAAACAAGAAAAAGGAAAATAATCTGATCAAAATTTTATTAAAAGAAAAAAGGAATTCATGTACAAATCTAAATATTAATTAAAACAAATCACTATGAAAAATCAATTTACTTTATTTCTACTGTTTATGGCTCTATTTGAGTTCGGCTGGAGCCAGACCTGGGAACCCACAGGGCCTAACGGGGCTAATATTGTTTCGCTGGCTGCTACAACTAATTATTTAATGGCAGCGTCCTTCGTTCAAAATGTTTCGGGGGATGCCTGGTTGTCTTCAGACAATGGTGAATCCTGGCAATATATTACCGATAGATTGCCAAATACTTATGCCAGTGCCGTTGGATCATCCGGGGATATCATGTTTTATGCCTCAAGTTCATATGCGCTTCCCGGGATTTTTCGCTCTACTGACGATGGCATAACCTGGACCAGGGTATATAACAATCTGAGCTCTATTGCTTATGGCAGGAGTTTTTATTCGAAAGGAACTGACGTATTTTGTTGTTCCTATGGAGGGGTGCGTAAATCTACTGATTCCGGCGTGACCTGGACATTGGCCAATACCGGATTGACAACAGTAAGCGCGAGAAATGTGTATAACATGGAATCATTTGGTGACACGCTTTTCATCGGTACCGCTGCCGGGGTTTACCGTTCAATCAATAATGGGACAAATTGGGCAGTTGCAACTACCGGAATTGGAGCTACAAGGATATCCGGCTTGGTAAAAATCGGTAACACCCTCTATGCAGCCAATTACTATAATGGAGTTTTTAAATCGACTGATAAAGGTGCATCCTGGGTTGCTGTTAATAATGGATTGCCAGAATTGACCATGCGCTCTTTATATGCTGATAGCACTAATCTGTATGCAGGAACAAGTACCTCTGGAGTGTACAAATCAATCGATGGTGGAGCCAACTGGGTGTCAAACGATAACGGGATGAACGATAACGCGGTAGCATGCTTTTTAAAATCGGGAGACAGGCTATTTTCCGGTAGTCTTATTGGCGTTTATAAAACTACAGATGAAGGCGATAATTGGACTGACGCCAATATTGGGCTTGCCGGATATTCGACGGGTAGCAGGAATGATTTCGAATTTTCTGACTTCGTTAATCACGGCACCTACCTTTTCACCAGCAGCAGGGAAGGGAAGGTTTTTCGTTCAGCGGATAATGGAGTGACCTGGCAGCCTAATGGACCTATGAGCACGTTAGGGTCTACCTACACATCATTTGTATCCATTGACAGTGTGTTGTTATGTGCAATGGATTACAAAATTTATAAAACAACCGACTATGGAGAGAATTGGCAGGAGTTGTCAGGCTATCCGGGTTATTTCGGTCACATGGTGACCTCAGGTAACCGGATTTACGCTGTTCGGACCTTTGACTTATACTATTCAGATGACTATGGGGAAACCTGGACACAAGACACTACCTTTAGTGCATTTGCAATGTGTGTAAAAGGACAAGATGTATATGTGGCAAACAATGGTTATCAACAAATCTTCAAATCCGTAGGAGGAACGGCCCCGTTCGTCCAGGTAGGTGGTTTGCCAACTCCAATGCGCACATTCGGTGTTCTTGGAGATACATTGTTTTATTCTTCAAATAATGGAACATATGGTATATATAAATCAATTGATGATGGTGCATCCTGGACATCAGCCGGACTCAGCGACAATATCGTAGTTAATATGACAAGAAATGGTAATATATTATTTGCGCGCACCATCACTGATATCTATGCAAGGAACAATGCCGATGGTTCCTGGGTAAACATTACTTCAGACTTGCCAATTGACACCTATGCTCAAGGTAGAGGTAGTTGGAGTCTTTCAGTAAGCGAAGGAAAACTTTTTGCATCCGCATCATCCAGGTCCTTATACAAAACTGATGTTGCACAATTTATAGTGCCCTCCCAACCTGATCCAATTACAGGAAATACGGCTCCCTGCATCGGTTCAACAGAAATTTACAGTGTTCCCAATGTACCAGGAGAGACGTATACATGGGAATTTCCAATAGACTGGACTATCATTTCAGGCCAATCTACCAATTCTGTCACGGTAAACGTTGGCAGCATTCCGGGAACAGTAATAGTTACACCAACTAACTTCTTTGGTTCAGGCCCCTATCAATATTTGGTAGTCAACCCTTTATCGCCTGTTCCTGTAGAAGTTTCAATCATGGCCGATAACAACCCAAGTTGTCCCGGTTTCGAAGTTAATTATACAGCCACCCCGATAAACGGGGGTAACCCTTTCTATCAATGGTATGTAAATGGGGATTCTGTTGGTACAGACCAGGCAACCTATTCCTACATCCCGGATAATGACGATCAGGTGTACGTTGTAATGACTTCCGACCTGAATTGCATAACTGACAATCCCGCAACTTCCGATACTATAACAATGGTGGTAAGCGACTTAAATCCGGTGAGCGTGAGCATCACCGCCGATCAAAATGATGTGTGTGAGAGTACTATTGTAAATTTTCTTGCTATTCCTGTAGCTGGAGGCGATGCTCCGGTTTATCAGTGGTATGTCAACGGAACTTTTACCGGAAATGGGGAAACCTATTCCTATTCTCCGTCTGATGGCGATCAGGTATTTGTTATCTTGACTTCTTCACTCGAATGTACAACCGGCAACCCTGCGGTATCAAACCTAATCCAAATGCAGGTTTCTCCATACATTGACGTAACGGCTACTATCGCTATTACCCAGAACAACCTCTGCGAAGGATCAGAATTCAACTTCACTTCAGCTACTACGGGTGGTGGGAACGACCCTCAATACCAATGGATGGTGAATGGTGCCCCGGCTGGGGAAAACATGCCTGAATTTACATATATTGCCGAAAATGGTGATGAAATCAACCTGGTCTTCACTTCCGGCGAAACCTGTACCACCCAAAACCCGGTAACTTCAAATGCCATCACCGCAGTTGTGAACCCGCTGCCTGAGGTTAGCTGGCCCGGGTTTGAACCCGATACCTTGTGTATCGAAGATTGGAGCCCGGTTACACTTACCGGTGCAACTCCTACCGGAGGAACATACACCGGGGATGGTGTTGTTGGCAACACTTTTGATCCAGCTTTGGCCGGCGCAGGTTCTCACGAGATTACCTACACCTATTCCAATTCATTTGGTTGTACAAACCAATCTTCCCTGTTCCTTTTTGTAGATGTATGCCTGGGTGTTTCAGAAAAGGAATCTGGTTTATTGGTCTACCCAAATCCGGTATCCGACAACCTCATGGTGAAAATGCTGGACAATAGCAGCATGCAGCAATTGACCCTCACCAACATGTTGGGTATTCGGGTGTATCATAACGAAAACCC